>Ga0209487_1003308_pt1 | contig 12684 bp, 11 predicted proteins | sample Poulit2012_FD_187524 | JGI IMG/M metagenome (GOLD analysis project Ga0209487, IMG submission 187524) | Agricultural soil microbial communities from Georgia to study Nitrogen management - Poultry litter 2012 (SPAdes) (version 2) | ecosystem: Environmental > Terrestrial > Soil > Agricultural land... | reverse complement strand
TAATTCAGCCTTTGTTTGATAAGGTTCTTCAAACCAAAAAGACATAATATCTGGATTGTTATTCAAACGGTGAATAAAATCCAAGTCTTCTTTCTCTAATGCTCTTAATTCAAGTTTGTCTGTCATTGCTAGCTCCTCCGATTGTCAGAATATCTTTCATACCTATTATAAATGAAATAATATAGTCTGTCACACAAGTGCGTTAATTACAATCAGAGAGGACATGCGTCCAAACTATTGTTTCGTTTTATCCGTGAAAGCAATTTGGATAATATAAAATATCATGAGCCCTGAAATAAGCAAAAATCCTACTCCTAACATTTTCTGTTCTGTTTCCAGGTAATTATTGCAAAGCTGGATTGGAGAATCAACGTATAGCCAGCCCATTAATGCAAACATAGAAAGATAGTTAAGAAAGACGAAGCTCTTCCCTATCGTTTTTATTTTCCACCAGCTATCTTTTAATAAAACTCCAACGAATGGGAGGCTTGTGAATTTGAATAACTCAACATACCATAGTGACAAGGATTCATCCATTGCTCTAGGAAACATCCAATAGGTTGTGATAAAGACAACTAAAATCATTCCGGGAATTCCATTTTGATTCCATTTCGAAAAAAGCAAAGGGTATTTTTTTATAGCAAATGTTCCTAAAAGCCATCCAACCAAAATTAACAACGGCAGTTGAATGAGCATATGGACAACCATAATTTTTTCCATAAGCTGAATAGAGATGGGAAATATCATAAAAATGTACAATACAATTCCATAGATTGTTAGTTTTCTCAAAGACATTCCCCCCTTGCTAATTCTCAATGGTGGACAATACTACTTCAGCAGCTTCATCTATCTTTTGGTAATCCATAACTTCTTGTAAATATCCTTGTTTATTCACTAAATAAAAAGCAGAGTTATGAACAAAGCCTTCTTCTCCATCAGGGATAACAATCACACCAAATTGATCGAGCAGCGTTTCCAGTTCGCTTTTATTATTAATTCTTGCCATACGCCACGTTTCTCCGTCACTATCAAAGTATCCCTGATATGTCGACAAGGAATCAGGATCATCTCTTTCAGGATCAAAGCTAATTGTTAAAAATACAATGTCATCACCGATATATTGTTCTGGTATTTTGTCATAGACTTCTTTTAAATTCATTTCCAACTTCGGACATACATCTGTACAAGCCGTGTAAACAAAGGTGAGCATAACATATTTCCCCGTAAACTCTGAAAAAGAATACACACGTTCTTTACTATCCTCTAACGTTACCTCTGGAAAACGCGGTTGTTCCTTATTTAACTTATAAGTTCTCGCACTTTCTTCTGTAAAGGCGTGGAATCCATCTGTACCACTATAAATTAAAGCGAAACTAAGGAATGCAGCCATAAAAACAGCTATTCGGTTACGCCACTTCTGAGTCATTCATGTCACGTCCTGAACCTGATTTGTTTCTGACCATGAGAAAACGAATAAAATGAATAACGAATATGGTAACAGCTAAGACAACAAACATTCCCGAGACAGCACCAAATTGGGCCGGCCCCATCCATTCAGGTATATGTATCGCCCAGCGCCGTGGTGTGCTGATCGCACCAGAAACCAAGAATGATCCACACAGACCAAGTATTGCAAGCATATAAAAGAAGAAAGCTGTCTTATCTAGTAATGTTTCTTTAAGATTGCTATCATGTTTCACTAGAAAATACATAAATGAAAACATCATCGCAATGACTCCCAGTCCCATGTACAGATGGAAGTGTCCTGGTACCCATTTTGTATTATGCATAACGTGATTGACAACGATCGCCGAGTCAACAATTGCTGGAATGACACCAATCGACCAACCTAACATGGATAAAAATGCTAATCCGGATGCCATATCCCATTTAATCCCCGACTTATAAACAATCATCAAAGCGCCATAAGCGGTAATGACAAGGACAGGTAACCCATTGGCATAGGATAAGACTTGACCTAAAATGAGAATCCATCGTGGCATGACCGTATCCATGAGTAAATGATGTGGATAAACAAGTAATGTAAATACAGTTGACATCGTCCAAAAGACTAAAAATACTTTATTTGATTTCCAAGGCCTTTTTGTATAGCGCGCTAATAATTCATAAACAGCAATCACACCCATGTAAATCGTCGCATTCGCAAAAATATGTCCAAATGCATAAGTGAGATTTTTTGCCAGTAACGGATCAAATGTAAAACTAGGATTGATGACATTAATAATATTCATTACCAGCACAGTAGCACCTGTAAGCAGTGCGGCAACTGTAACAATTGTCGCCATCGTACTAGCGACTACCGCTGGTGGCGGAGCATCTTCTACTGCTTTTCTTCCAGAAAGAACATCCCAGCCCAATCCATTACCAAGACTTCCATATTTCTTTATAATTCCTCGTCCAGTATCAATAAAAATAAGTAAAAATCCTATTCCCAAGATAAGCATGCCAACCAGATATAATAGAGCACCGATTGTTCCCCAAGCGTTTGCTGCTAGACTAGGTAGCGGATATAAAAATGTCCATCCACTTGCATATTCAAATGAAAATATACCAATAGTGACCATAATAGCACTCACAAGAAATAGAATTAAATTTGCTTTTAAAATACCTTTAGATAAAGAAACATAATGGTTTAAAAAATACCATAATATCGCTGAAGCGGCTAAGGCAGCAGCCCCGATCATAAATGTACCGTGCACCGTTAAAAATTGATAAAAACTCGCTGGTGAGAGATCTAGCCAACCACCTTGAGTCATCAACATTAAAATCCCAAAAACCATTCCCATAATCGCTACAATTCCTGCGATAACCATTTGTGTAACAATCAAATTATTTCCTAATTTAAGTTTTACCATCGCTTTACTCACTCTTCTCACACTCCTATCCATCTTTATTTAACAACAATTTCTGTAACCATCTGATGATGTGCTAAACCGCAATACTCTAAACATAAAATTTCATATGTACCTGGTTCATCAAACGTAATATAAACTGTATTCGTATAGTCTGGCATGGCTTGAGTTTGGGCAATGATTTCCATGTCTTCATTGTAAATTCCAAATCCATGGTTCACGTCCCTGCTAGTCACATCAAACTCAACAGGTTCTCCAACTTCAAACTCACTTTGACTAATATCCCAACCAAACTGAAATGCTTCTACATCCACAATCGTTGGTTCCAACCCTTCACCGTAGACTGGTTGGTTAAAAGGTAATAAACGAATGGTATAAAAGGAGACACCGATCATTCCAATGATTAAAACAGTGGCATAAAAATTACGAGCTTTATGCCATTTTTTCACGATTGGTGCGTACTCTCTCTTTTCTTTCGATTTAAGTGCGACAAATATAAATATGATTGTTATAAAAAGCATAAGTACCAATGACGTCATCCAAGCAACCATTTGTACCAATTCAATGCCCTCCCTTATTTCATCTTAATCACTGATTCATACGTATTATATGGCCATACATCATTAAAGGAAGTGAGCAAAATCACGGTTATCAGACTATTCAGGTTACTATATTTTTCACTGTGAATAACTTATAAACCATATATGAATTCACTGTTATGTTATATGTTCTGTTGATTGACCTGCTGTTAGAGATCAATTTTTTTAGATATGTCATTTTCAAATAGAGACGTTTAAATTTTAAATATGTGGTTATCCTACATTTGTGAACAAATCATGAAATTAACAATGCTTTATAAGTTAAACGATATCGAAGGGTTAAAAACAACAATTTTAATTGACAAGCTTCTTTATTTATGAGATTATAATGAATGCTTCTTAGTGAAGTAACCATTATCGAATAAGCTGGCATTCTAAGGAATGTTTTTCGTGATCTTATTCATACTGGCGCGACTAAAGGGTCGCAAGGACGTAGAAGCAGGTTGGGTCTACGTTGCTTAAGGGAGAAAACACCCACTGGAACACGTACCGCGGTATAAGTGAAATTCAAAATGAACTTGAACTATAAAAAACTCGTTAATCAACACGTTGCTCGAGTTTAAAAATAACGATAATCAACTAAAGAATTTCCCACCCGATATGATAAAACGGGATATTAAAAACATCATGTGTTACTTTACTAATAAAAGGGGTACTCTTAAGAGAGTACCCCTTTTCCAATAATAATTTAAAGTACATAAAGAAAGTAGGATAAACAATGAATGAAGAAATCCTTGGAACAATTCAGACGATGCGCGTCATTGAAAAGACTGAGACTGGATATGTCCTTCAGTTGGACGATGTCAGTGCTGTTTTGGATGCAGATGAAGCCACGGAAAAACTTGAAACGGGCGATAACGTAGATGTCTTCCTTTATAACGATAAACAGAAGAAATATAATGCGACCATGATAATTCCAAAAATTACCCAAGATGATTATGACTGGGCTGAAGTGAAAGAAGTCATTCCCAATCTCGGTGTGTTTGTGGATATCGGTACAACTAAGGAAATGCTCGTATCTAAAGATGATTTGCCCCTATATGAAAAAGTTTGGCCTATTGAAGGCGACAAGCTGTTCGTTAGACTAGGAAAAGATCGACGCAAAAGGTTGTTAGCTATTCCTGCAACTGAAGGGATTATTGAAGTAGAACGTGAATGGGCACCAGAAGATTACATGAATAAACAAGTGAAGGGACAGGTTTATTTTACAAGTCGTGAAGGCTCCGCTATCCTCACTGAAGACCATTATCGCGGATTTATCCATTATACAGAGCGAAAAGAAGAACCCCGTCTTGGTCAATCTGTTGAGGGACGAACTATTGATGTGAAAGAGGACGGTACTATTAATGTCTCTTTGAAACCATTAAAGCAAGATAGAATGTCTGGGGATGCTGAATTGATTTTTAATCACATTAAAGAGCAAGGCGGAGCCATTCCTTTTAGTGATAAAAGTGATCCGGAAGATATTCGCGGAACTTTTGAGATGAGTAAAGCGGCCTTCAAACGAGCGATGGGGCGCCTAATGAAACAAGGGATCGTTGAACAACGTGAAGGACAAACCTTTTTAAAAGAAAAGTAATCAAATGTATAAAAAAGATATAAAAAAAGAGCGTTAAACGCTCTTTTTTAGTTTGCAACTGGACTTGTATACGTGTCAATAATAGCCGTAATAATGAATCCAATGGCTGAAGAAAATAGTAATGCGATTCCCCATCCACCGAGACCTGCTCCGAAGAATTCAATTTTTCCAGCAATGGTTGCAATAACAATAAGTAAGATTCCTGTTGGGAAAACAACCATACCAGGTATGTATGCAAGATACGGGTTTTTGCCTGATGCTTTTAATAGTATAAAACCTAAAAGAATCATAATTATGGTCATTACTGCCCCAATCATAACTACAGATTGAACCACAAGATCACCTCATAAGTCAGATAATTTTTCTCACTTTCTATATTTTACATATGAACGACAGTAAAGTCAATTAAACAATATCACTGTGGGAATGATTTTAATTTAGCAAGAATACGAGAGCCAACCTATCTATTAGCTTGCGTTATAAAGTGAAATAATATTCAGGGAGATTTCACGAACACAAATGTGACGTTAACAAATCAAGCAACAAATGACAAAGACAACAACCCTATGCTATGGTATTAAGGATTGGAGTAAATAAAATTTTAAAAAGGAGTAAGCCAGACATGACATATAAAGCACTTTTCTTAGATATTGATGGAACAATCCTGATGCCTGATCATACATATACAGATTTAACGAAGGAAGCAATTACAAAAGCTAAACAACAAGGGATTGAAGTATTTCTTGCAACTGGCCGAGCTACTCATGAAATTGAGGATTTAGCTCTGGATTTAGGTGTAGATTCTTTAATCGGTTATAATGGTGCCTATGCAATCTATCAAGGTGAAGTTGTGGTTAACGAACCAATGGACTCTCAAATGGTCAACGAATTTGTAAAACTTTCACAAGAGCATGGGAATGAAATTGCCTTATTTACGAACGGCACAAACTTATATTCTTCTCTAGATCATCCTATTATTAGATATTTCATTGACTTTTTCCAACTTCAACATAATGAACAATTTGATGAAAGATATAATGAAGACATTCTTAGTATGACCTTACTTAATATGGATTCAGTGGATCCAAAATATTTTCAGATTGAACCAAACACTCATCTAGCACCGGTGCATTTGAAAGGCCTCGAGCATAGCTATGATGTCATTCGGAAAAATGTGAATAAAGGCATGGCGATCATCTCCATATTGGATAAATTACAAATCTCAAAAGATGAGGCAATTGCGTTTGGAGACGGTATGAATGATAAAGAGATGCTTCAAGCCGTCAGTCACGGATTTGCAATGGGAAATGCCCACCCCAATCTTTTCGATTATGCAGCTTATCGTACCACCACTGTCGACAAATCCGGCGTTCACGAAGGGCTAAAAAAATTAGGCATTGTTTAATTCGTATTTTAATTTAAGATGAGGTTGGGACATATCCGAAAACAATTAACTCTAAATACGAATATTTTTCTGCTTTAGCGTAGGAAATATACGTAGACTCCTGCGGGAGCAAATGTTTTCGATGGGGTGAGCATTCATGCGCAGCCCCAAAGGCCTCGATGAGACCCCGAAGAGCGTAAAGGTGAGGGCCGACCGACTAAAACCGTCCTTTGCGGACAACTCACGGCTCCCCTTGCCGGGGCAAGGAGAGTCATTAGCCGCCCGCGGAAAGCGAAATATATTTCCGTAGCGAGTCACTGGCAAATCATCGTTCGAATATTACTGTGATAAAAACACTTATGTCCCAGTCTCCTTTTCTCCTTCACTACCATAACGATCCCAGTCAAATAAATTTTCCATTAAAAGAGCTAAAAATATACCTACAAGTAATCCGTTACTTACTAGCGGACGTATGAGTGTTGGTAATGTCTCGAATGAAGTTGCCGGCATTGTCATAATGATAATTCCTACAAATAGAGGAAGCGCTGCTCGGTACACATTAACCGTATTAAATTTAACTTCTTTAAAAAAGTCCCATGATGAATTAAACATTTGCAAGTAAGCTACAAATAGCACAGCACTTCCTACACTAAGTGGAAGCATGGAAAAGAAGTGGCCAACAACTGGGATTAATCCCATCAATAAAAACAAAAAGCCCCCAATCATAAGGGGTAATCGTCGTAAATCTTCCGTTTGTCTTAAAAAACCAATTGACGACACATACGGTGCATAAGGCACAAGACCAAGCACCCCTGCAATCATTGTAAATATACCTGTTATGGTAAATGAATTCCTATATTCAGCGTTTGTTGCCTCTGTTTTGTATAATACGTCTGTTCCTTTAAGAGCGCCAAAAGTATTCGCTGTGTTAAGTAAACCAGTTAACACCACTGTGAGAATAATACTCGTATTCCAGACAGGCTTTCCTAATGGATACCACTCCACTTGAAATGAACTTGAGCCACTTGTCGCAGACTCCCCTGCTCCAAAAGTGACTGTATAAAGGATCCAGCCAACAAAAATACCGATAAGTAAACTATAGCGGCGGATTCTAGGTGGAGATTTCACACTTATAATAATGACAATGATAGCAATGATAATCGAAATAAGTGATACTGCTGCATCAATATGTCCTGCCTCACTCGCGTTTCCAAAAGGAATGCCCAACATCCCTTTTAAAAAAATCCCGATTAATTGGCAACCGAATAAAAACATAAACACACCCATGACACTTGGATTAAATAATTTCGACAGCCATGGACCGGCACCTGTTATACCAATCAATATGGTCAGTAAGCCTGATATGATCACACCTATAGCTAAACTTCCACCTAATTCAGTTAACGGCATCCCTTGAGCTGATGCTGTCGTCACTAAGGTTAATATAACACCCCACCATAAGCCAGACTGACCCTCCATAATTCCTCTACCATGACCAAATCGAGCTTGCAAGATACAAGCTATTCCAGTCACAATAAACGAAAGCTGAAGCAAAGAGACAATCTTCTCTGGTGGCAAATCAAAAGCTGCTCCGACTGTAATGGGTATGACGATAATATTTGTAAAAATAAAAAAGAGCCACTGTAAGCCCGATATCCAGTTGTAAGTCTTTAGTAGTTCTTTCATAAAATAATCACCTATTTTTTCATGAGATATTCGGAATCATCGCTCATGGAATATACTCGCTTTCCACGGGCTAGGAAGAATTGAAGTATATTCTTCTTCAGTGGTGAGCCTCCGTGTGCTACGCACTACGGGGTCTCACCTAGCTCTCACTTCCCGTATGAGTCTCGCATATTCCATTCGCTAAAATGTGGGTCTTTTTTGTAATCCCAAACACCCGAATACTCATCTTATGTCTGCTATTTTAAAAGTTTTAAAGGATTTAATTCTTTTGACAATATAGACTCAGTACCTGCCAATGTATGTAATTTAAAACGCCGCTCTGTATCAAGGCGGCGTTTAAATATGGTTTTTAAATCGCATTCTAAATACTATTTAAATGTTCGAGTTGCCTCAATAGCTTTTTGCCAACCAGCATATAGTTCATCTGCTTTATCTTCAGCTAGTTCACGTTCATATGTTTTTTCGTTTTTCCATTGCTTGGCAATCTCTTTTTTATCTTTCCAGTACCCTACCGCAAGGCCTGCCAAATAAGCAGCTCCTAAAGCCGTCGTTTCTTGGACAACAGGACGTTCAACTGGAACTCCGATCATGTCACTTTGAAATTGCATTAAAAAATCGTTTTTTACAGCGCCACCGTCGACCCGTAAAGTTTTTAATTCAATATTTGAATCGGCAATCATCGCGTCGATAACGTCTTTTGTTTGATAAGCGAGTGATTCAAGTGTTGCGCGAATGATATGTTCTTTTTCCGTTCCGCGGGTAATCCCGACAATCGAACCGCGTGCATCACTGTCCCAATATGGCGTTCCTAATCCGACAAATGCTGGGACCATATAGACTCCGTCGGTTGAAGATACCTTATTAGCAAAGTACTCGCTTTGTGGGGAGTCGTGAATGATTTGCAATCCGTCACGCAGCCATTGGATCGCTGAACCCGCTACGAAAATACTTCCTTCTAGGGCATATTCAATTTTGCCATCAACTCCCCAGGCGAGCGTTGTCAATAATCCGTGGTCAGATTTGACTCCTTCAGAGCCCGTATTCATCAGCATGAATCCACCTGTTCCATAGGTGTTTTTTGCCATGCCTTCTTCAAAGCAAGCTTGCCCGAATAGAGCTGCTTGCTGGTCTCCTGCAATTCCGGCGATAGGAACTTCTTGGCCGAAAAAGTGGTAGTCAACCGTATGGGCGTATACTTCGGACGATTCATGAACAGTCGGTAACATCGACTTAGGTACTGATAAAATATCAAGGAGTTCATCGTCCCACTTGAGATCATAAATATTGAACATTAATGTTCTTGAGGCGTTAGAATAGTCTGTCACATGAACTTTTCCACCTGACAATTTATAAACGAGCCATGTATCAATCGTTCCGAATAAAAGATCTCCGTTTTCTGCGCGTTCCCTAGCTCCGTCTACATTGTCTAATATCCACTTTACCTTCGTTCCGGAAAAATAAGGATCAATTAGTAATCCTGTTTTATCTTTAAATGTATCAGTGTAGCCTTGTTCTGTTAATTCTTCACAAATCGCATCTGTTTGACGCGATTGCCAAACAATAGCTTTATAAACAGGTTTTCCGGTGTGTTTATCCCAAACAACCGCTGTTTCACGTTGATTCGTTATGCCGATTCCAGCGACCTGATCAGCGGAAACATCGGCAAGCCTAAGCACATTGACCATACACGCTAATACAGACGTCCAAATTTCATTAGCGTCATGTTCAACCCAACCTGGTTTCTGAAAAAACTGTTCAAATTCATGTTGGGCTGTTTCAACAATGTCTCCCTCTTTATTGAACAGAATTGCTCGGCTACTCGTCGTCCCTTGGTCGATCGCCATAATATATTTCTCAGACATATTATCGTTTCCTCCTCTTGTTTTTTAAATTTTTCTATCGTATATCTTTCTATATACTTAAGTATAGCTTTTCAAACTTTTCATAGCAAAATTAAGGATGTTGATTGGATTGTAACCTTTTTGTACTTTACCGATTATCAACTTGCTCTGGATTCATATCATGTTTTTCCATGCGGTCTTGTGCCATTTTTTCGTATCGGGTGTTCGGTCTTCCGTAGTTGCAATAAGGATCAATAGAAATTCCTCCTCTTGGCATAAACTTTCCTAAAACTTCAATATAGCGCGGGTTTATTAGTTCAATAATATCATCCATCATCATATTAACGCTTGCCTCATGGAAGCCACCATAATTTCGGTAACTGAATAAATATAGTTTCAGTGCTTTACTTTCGATAATTTTTTTATCTGGTATATAGCTGATATAAATGGTTGCAAAATCAGGCTGACCTGTCATCGGGCATAAAGTTGTAAATTCAGGACAGTTGAATTTTATAAAATAATCGCGGTTAGAATAATCGTTATCCACCGCTTCTAATATATCTGGGTTATAATCGAAATTATATGAAACATCTTGATTTCCAAGCAATGTTAAATCAGTCAAACTTTCATTATCTTTCTTCATCAGTTATTCCTCCCCTGTTTTCAGTACATTTAATCTAATTAAAAAAACACGCGCCTAAGGGTATATGTCTGTTTATTAATACATGTTGCCATAGTTTTTAGAGGGTGCGCTAATAACCTCATGGCAGTCTTTCCAATTATACGTTTAATCAAAATGGGTTTCAATGTTGTTTTTTTCTGAAAATATTGCAAAGTTATAGTAAACTAGAAGTTATAGTTTTTTAAATCTTCTATGATTGTATATTAAATTAAGGGGGAATGTTCATGTTAGCGATTAAAAATGCTACAATTTTCACGGGAAATGGCGATGTTTTAAATGATCATGTTATTTTAGTAAAGGAAGGAAAGTTTTCCTCCATTAAGACCAAAGATAAAATTCCTAAAGACTACACGATTATTGATGCGAAAGGAAAGGTTGTTACCCCAGGCTTAATTGATGTACATACCCATCTTGGTGTTTTCGAAGAAGGTATTGGTGAAGAGGGGCATGATTTTAACGAAACAAGCAGTCCAACCACTCCTGAAGTGCGAGCGATTGATGGACTTAACCCAAATGACAAAGGGTTTGCTGATGCGAGAAAAGCTGGTGTCACCACTGTTCAAGTGATGCCTGGTAGTGCGAACGTCATTGGTGGCGAAATGTCAGTTTTAAAAACTACTGGAAATATTGTTGATGAAATGGTGATTACCCCAACCTCAGGCATGAAAGCTGCGACAGGAGAAAATCCTAAAAGAGTTTACGGCAAAAAAGGAAAAAAGCCTGTCACCCGCATGGGCATTGCCGCCTTACTTAGAGAAAAGTTAATGGAAGCACAAGATTATATTAGAAATAAAGAAAAGAAGCGAGATCTTGGACTTGAACAGCTAACTAAAGTGTTGAAAAAAGAAATTCCACTCAGGGTTCATGCCCATCGAGCAGAAGACATCTTAACGGTACTTCGTATTAAGCGTGAATTTGATATTGACGTTACTATTGAACACTGTACAGAAGGTCACCAAATTGCTGACTTTATTGCACGTCACAATGTCCGTGTTTCTGTCGGGCCTACTATGTCGACACGTTCAAAAATAGAATTAAATGATAAAGGTTTTGAGACAATTAAAGTTTTGCTCGATGCCGGGATCCCTTGCTCGATCACAACAGATCATCCTGTCATTGGGATTGAAGATCTTGTAACCAGTGCTATTCATGCAGTGAAAGCTGGAATTACTGAACAACAAGCCTTACGTGCGATCACACTAGACGCAGCGAAGCATATCGGTGTCGGGGATAAAGTGGGTTCCATTGAGACTGGTAAAGATGCTGATTTTGTTATTTGGAGTGGTAATCCATTTGATTTACGAAATAAAGTAGAGCACGTTTATATTGATGGAGAGAAAATTAAATAGTTTTAATGAACACCAGGTTTCGGGGGAATTGCACTTTTGTGGTCTTCATGGTTGCGATGAACGACAACTTTTTTAGGATTTGCACTTTTGTGGTCTTCATGGCCGAGATGAACGACAACTTTTTAAAGGTTTTACACTTTTATGGTCTTCATAGCCGAGATGAACGACAACTTTTTAAAGGTTTTACACTTTTATGGTCTTCATAGCCGAGATGAACGACAACTTTTTAAAGGTTTTACACTTTTATGGTCTTCATAGCCGAGATGAACGACAACTTTTTAAAGGTTTTACACTTTTATGGTCTTCATAGCCGAGATGAACGACAACTTTTTAAAGGTTTTACACTTTTATGGTCTTCATAGCCGAGATGAACGACAACTTTTTAAAGGTTTTACACTTTTATGGTCTTCATACCCGAGATGAACGACAACTTTTTAAAGGTTTTACACTTTTATGGTCTTCACCAAATAAAAAGCCAGAGTTCTTTAAAAAAGAACTCTGGCTTTTGTGCGCTAGGGATTATCAATCCCTCCTTGCGCAAGTATGACTATTTCCGTCGGTTAGCCATACTTTCTTCGGCAATCTGGATCATTTGTTTGACCATTTCGCCCCCCACTTTTCCGTTATCACGTGCAGTTGTGTCAGCTCCAAGCTGGACATCAAATTCATTCGCGATTTCTGTTTTCATTTG
>Ga0209487_1003307_pt1 | contig 12689 bp, 11 predicted proteins | sample Poulit2012_FD_187524 | JGI IMG/M metagenome (GOLD analysis project Ga0209487, IMG submission 187524) | Agricultural soil microbial communities from Georgia to study Nitrogen management - Poultry litter 2012 (SPAdes) (version 2) | ecosystem: Environmental > Terrestrial > Soil > Agricultural land... | reverse complement strand
TATCTTGTAACGGACTCCATTTGAAACACGGAATTAGTGAGTCAGATGAGATGCAAGCAAGAATAAAAATTAAAATGATGGACAGTGCTGATACGGTATATATTTTAATCGATCATACTAAATTCGATGTAAAAGCTTTTTTTCGTTTGAATGGTATAGATGTTGCAGATTATATAATTACTGATAACAAAGTAGATGATAAAATTGTTGAGCAACTGGAAGAAAAGTCGATACATGTAATAAAGGCACAAAAAAAATAAAATGAACAGTGTTAAAGTATTTAACATTTACTAAATAGTAAGTGTTATATTTTTGTTGCAGTTGGTTTTGATAATAGTCATATATATGGGATGTGTGATGAATTAATTCAATCTGGAGCTCAAATGTTGTTTGTTTATGATCCTGAGCAAGAGAAAGTGAAAAATTTCACAGAAGTTTTGAAAAATTTAGACAATAATAAATATTTCTTTTCAGCGAAACCAGGATTTGTTGAAAGTGCTATATTCGCTGGGGAACTAAATAAGGCGGGGCCATTGGAGAAGTAGTTCAAGTGATTGAAGTTGGTCCCCATAGAGCCGATATTGACACTGGACCGGATTGTTTTTTTGAACCTGAACAAATACGGTGGAATACTTTGTGATATAGGAAGCCATCAAATAGAACGAAATTTACATTATACGAAAGCAAATTATGAATACGGTTATTAAACTTGAAAATTGTGAATGAGAAATTATCAATAATTTGAATGTAGGTAATTCGATTGAATAGAGCATCTATATGAACTAGTATTGTTACCATTTGATCTACTTGAAGCTAACCTATGTTCTTCTTCATTAAAATTTTAAAATACTTTATATATCCCAAAACATTATTGTTTAAACGCTTTTGTTTACTCTTAAAATATGATCTGTACATGAAATTGAAATAATATAAAACAATAAACTAGAAGATTGGAAATATGGTTGCCACATGATTAAAAGTATGATAATATAATATAAACAAAAGAAAACAAAGATAAACAAAATTAATATTAAAGGCAAACAAAACATTGGACGCGATTGTCCTTATTAAAATGCACATTATGAAAGGGCTTACTTGTCTGAAAATACTACTCATGAGGTGGAGGAGAAGTTTATGAGTGAATATGTACTGGAACTAAAAGGTATAGTGAAAGAATTTCCGGGGGTGAAAGCTTTAGATGATGTTCATTTTCAACTAAAGCCAGGTGAAATTCATGCTCTCATGGGTGAGAATGGTGCTGGTAAATCCACATTTATTAAAGTTATTACAGGGGTACATAAACCGGATGGTGGAGAGATATTCATTAACGGAGAGCAGGTAGAATTTAATAATCCGAGAGATGCAAGCGAATACAAGATAGCCGCTATCTATCAGCATGCTACTAATTTTCCAAATCTGACAATAACAGAAAATATATATATGAGAAACGAAAAAACAAAAAGATTATCAAATAAAATACAATGGAAACAAATGCATTCGGACGCTAAAAGGCTATTGGAGAGTTTAGGGTCATCGTTAGATCCTAGAGAAGAGGTAAGCTCGTTAAGTGTAGCAGAGCAACAAATAGTGGAAATTGCTAAAGCGCTTTCAGCTAATGCAAAAATTATAATAATGGATGAACCCACAGCGGCTCTGACTCATCGTGAAAGTGAAGAGCTCTATAAAATTGCTGAAACTTTAAGAAGTGAAGGCGTAGCCATTATCTTCATTTCACATCGATTTGAAGATATGTTCAGATTAGCAGATAGAGTCACGGTTTTAAGAGATGGAAAATACGTAACTAATTGGAATATTGACGAAGTTACACATGATGGTTTAATACAAGCGATGGTAGGTAGAGAAATAAAACAGCTATATCCAACTAAAAGCAACGAAATCAAAGAAGAACTTTTAAGAGTAAATAAGATAGGGAAAGCCGGCTATTTTAAAGATGTATCATTTACACTTCGCAAAGGTGAGATATTAGGGTTAACCGGACTTGTTGGAGCAGGAAGAAGTGAAGTTTGCCAAGCGTTATTTGGTATTGACCCAAAAGATGAAGGCGAAATTTATATAAATGGTAAAGAAGAAAAAATTAATTCCCCAACAGACGCAATAAACTTAGGGATAAGCTATCTTCCGGAAGATAGGCAGGACCAAAGCTTAATTATGTCTTGGGAAATTTATAGAAATATTACACTTTCTTCTTTAGGCAACTATTCAAAAAAAGGTTGGCTTAATGAACAAAAAGAATTAGAAATTTCAAAAACGCTTAGTGAAAAAGTAGATGTCAAAACACCATCCGTATTTCATAGTGCAGATTCATTATCAGGGGGAAATCAACAAAAGGTATCGATTGCTAAGTTGCTTACACACGATGTAGAAATATTAATATTCGATGAACCAACTAAAGGAGTAGACGTTGGCGCTAAGTCTTCAATCTACAGCATTATTACGGAATTAGCAGAAAGGGGTTACGGGATCATAATGGTATCCTCTGAAATGACAGAAATTTTAGGATTAAGTGATCGAATAGTTGTCATGTGTGAGGGCCGTGTAACGAAGGAGCTTGATGGTAAAGAAGCAACACAAGAGTTGATTTTAAAAGCAGCTATGACAAAGGTCGCAGAGCCGCAAGAAGAAATAATAAGACAATGATATAAAGAGGTGTATGCAATGTCTGTTAAGTCACAAGAAAAAGAAAGCATATTATTTAAAATAGCTAAATATAGAGAAGTAGGATTATTAGGCTTTATTGTACTGTTATCCATTATTATTCAATTTTTAAACCCTCAATTTTTAACTTTAGGGAACTTAAATGATTTATTTACTAATGCTTCGATCTTAATAATTTTGGCAATAGGTATGTTTCTAGTGTTGTTAACGAGAGGGATAGACTTGTCTATAGCAGCTACACTTGCACTTTCGGGCATGATTACTGCTCAAACAGTGAGTGCATTTCCAAGTTTACATCCTCTAGTAGCTATAGTGATTGGAATTATTGTTGGTTTGATTTGTGGACTCGTTTTAGGCTTTCTCGTTTCAAAATTAGGTGTGTTGCCGATCATTGCTTCGTTAGGATTAATGTATGTGTATAGAGGAATGACCTTTACGGTGGCGGGTGGAGAATGGATCAGTTCCCACCAAATGCCTGCATCATTCAAAAGTATTGCAACTAGTAATATTTTAGGTGTTAATACACTTATTTTCATAGCGATCATTGTCTTTTTATTTTTTTACTACTTTATGACATACACCGTCGCCGGCAGAAGGATTTATGCAGTCGGTAGTAACCCAGAGTCTGCAGAAATTTCTGGTATAAATAATGATAAAGTATTGATGTTAGTGTACTCCATAATGGGGGGCTTATCAGGTTTATCAGGCGTATTATGGGTTTCGCAATATGCTTCAGCACAAGGAAATACGGCAAGCGGATATGAATTAACTGTCATAGCTGCATGTATTTTAGGTGGCGTAAGTATCAATGGTGGCGTTGGCAAAATTACAGGAGTTTTATTAGGGGCTCTTTTACTAGGTGTTTTAAATAATGCGCTACCTCTCATACACGTTTCACCATTTTGGCAATCAGCCATAGAAGGTGCTGTTATTCTTTTCGCTGTTTTATTTAATGTCATAGTGAAGCAAAAGTATGAAAAGAATCAATTACTAAGGCGGGTGATTTAGATGGCTAGAGATAATTCTGTTCATAGTAGAACTATTCTAAACAAAAGAGAGTTTTCATGGAAAACATTCTTTTTTCAATGGGAATGGTTACTAATTCTAATACTTGCACTCATTATGATTGTTAATAGTGTTGTTTCGCCGTACTTTTTAAATTATAACAGTATTACTGGTGCAACGATGACGTTTCTTGATAAGGCTTTTATTGTATTTCCAATGGTCTTAATAATGCTTATGCGAGAAATTGATATTTCTGTTGGTTCAACTGTTGCTCTTTCGGCAGTAACGATGGGAGTTTTGTATAGCGCTGGGGTGCCAATGGTTGTAGCTATATTAGCGTGTATTTTAGTAGGAGCGGTTTGTGGTTTCTTAAATGGATATTTAATAGTAAAATATCAGCTCTCTGCGGTAATTGTGACATTGTCTACAATGATTTTCTACAGGGGATTAGCTTATGTCATGTTAGAGGATCAATCTGCTGGAGGTTTTCCTGAATGGTTTAATTACTTTGGTTGGGGATATGTCGGAGGAATCCCTTTTATATTAATTATTTTCATTGTTTTCGCAATTATTGCAACACTTATATTGCATAAAACGGTTTTTGGAAGACATATATATGCAATTGGAAGTAATACGAAAGCAAGTAGGTTTTCTGGTATTAAAGTAGATAAAATAAAAATAATTGTATTCACGGTGGCAGGAATCGCTGCTGCAATTACGGCGATATTTTTAACATCAAGAATGGGAAGTACTAGGCCAAATGTAGCAGATATGTATGAGTTAGATGTCATTGCAATGGTAGCGCTGGGAGGTATTAGTACAGCAGGTGGAAAAGGGAAAATGCTTGGTGCGATTATTGCAGTATTTATAATAGGATTTCTTCATTATGGATTAGGATTAATTAATGTTCCAGCACAATCACTATTAGTCATAACGGGGTTGTTACTAATTATTTCGGTTACGGTCACAAATATTAAATTTAAAAGACGTAAACGAAAGTAAAAAAAGTTAACGATGTTATTAAACAGTTTATAACTGTTCAATAAAAATAAAAAAGGAGGAATAAATATGAAGAAAATTCTCACATCTTTTATGTTAATCGTAGTTTTGGTTTTAGCGGCATGTGGTAGTGATGCTTCCAGTGAAGATAGTAGTGAAGGAGAGGGCTCGAAAGAAGGGCCGAAAAGACATGCAATAGTCTTTAAAAATACGGGAAATCCTTTTGGGGAAAAATTAATGGAAGGATTTGAAAACGCTATTGAAGAAATGGGGGACGAAGCTATTTTAAGAGCTCCAGATTCACCTAGCGTTGAGGGACAAGTTCAAATAATTGAAGAGTTAATTACTCAACAAGTAGATAGTATTGTTATCTCTGGGAATGACGAAGACGCTTTAGAGCCAGTACTTAAAAAAGCAATGGATCAAGGGATAAAAGTAGTCTCTACCGACTCTGCAGTAAATGCAGACAGTAGAATGGTTAATGTAAACCAGGCAGATCCAGAAGGAGTTGGACGTGTACAAGTTGAAGCAGTTGCGGAAATGATGGATTATGAAGGTGAGTTCGCCATATTAAGTGCAACATCACAAGCAACTAACCAGAATTTATGGATTGAATGGATGGAAAAAGAGTTAGAAGATGCTAAATATGATGATATTGAATTAGTCAAAGTAGCATACGGAGATGACTTAAGAGATAAAAGTGTGTCAGAAACAGAAGCATTATTAAAGTCGTATCCAGATTTAAAAGCAATCGTATCACCTACGACAGTTGGTCTTGCTGCGGCATCTAAAGTAATTACTGATAGAGATTTAGGAGATGATATCAAAGTAACAGGACTTGGTTTACCAAGTGAAATGGCTGAATATATTGAAAATGGTGTATCACCTTGGATTTATTTATGGAATCCAATTGATTTAGGATATCTATCTGGCTATGCAGCTCACGCTTTAGTTGATGGAACAATTAATGGAGATGAAGGAGACTCGTTTGAAGCTGGTGAATTAGGTAATTATGATGTAGTAGAAAGTGAAACAGCCGAAGGTACTGAAATATTACTAGGAGAACCATTTAAGTTTGATTCTGAAAACATTGATGAGTGGAAAGACGTTTATTGATCTAATATATAAAGATATTATAGTTATTATTGAAGGAGGATAATTATGAATTACCCGGTAATTTCTGAAGCAGAATTTAAACAAAGACAAAGTAACCTTAAAGATAAAATGAAGGAAGAAGGTTATGATTTACTAATATTGTACGCAAATGATGGTGCTGTATTTGGGCAAGAATATACAAGGTGGTTATTCAATTACCAACCTCATTTCGAACCGGCATGTGTATTAATGCCTGTTGAAGGAGAGGCGGTATTACTAACTGGATACGAATCCGAAGAGTATGTCTATGCATCGTCATACTGTGATAATGTAAATGTAGTAGATGAATTTATATATGGAGCACATGAATTTCCATTTGCTGAAGTTGTCACGTTAAAAGAATCTATTGACCAAGTTCAAAATAAGTTAGGTAGAGAATTTAAGAAAATAGGAATAGCAGGATCAGATAAAATGTCACATACCTTTTATGTGCAGTTAGAGGATATTTTAGGAAAAGGTGCACTATTACCAGCAGATTCATTAGTAATGGATCTTCGGTTAATTAAAACTGAAGATGAAATTAAAGTAATTGAACATGCATATCATATTGCGGAAAGTGGAATGAAAGCTGCGATCGAAGCAATTGCAGTTGGTAAAACTGAAAGACAAGTAGCGGCAGAAGCTGAATACGTTATGAGGTCGCTAGGTTCTGAAGGTATGGGGATTGATACAATGGTAGCTTCAGGGAAGAAGAATAGTGCCCCTATTATCGCTAGAACCTCCTTTAAAGAAATTCAAAAAAATGAATTAGTCATTTTAACAATTGCTCCGAGGTATGAAGGTTACCATGCGGCAATTGCAAGGCCGATTATAGTTGGCGAAGTTGATGAAGAAATTGAAGCTGCTATTAATGCAGCTATTTCCGCTCAAGAAGCTGCTCAAGAATTACTAAAGCCTGGTAGTGAAGGCTATCAAGTTGACGAAGCATCAAGGGGAGTTATTGAGAAGGCGGGACTTTCAAAACATTTTGTCTATACAGGTGGGCATAGTATCGGTGTAAGTGAATTTGAACCACCATCATTAAATAAACAGTTTAAAGAAACTATAAAAGAAAACATGGTGTTTTCTGTTGATATTCCCTTGTTTTTTAACTCTTGGGGTGGATTTCGATATGAAAATGGGTTTCATATAACGAAAGATGGAGCGAGACCTTTACAAACGTTAGGGAATAAATTAATTAGATTATAATAAGCTGATTATTTATATAAAACTAGTAAAAATACTAGAATAATAATGAAAACAGCTCCAATCATCAATTTTGATGATTGGAGCTACTTCTTGTTATAATCAGCACGGGATTTAACTTGGTTGTAAAAATTTACTTCTCAAACAACTTATTCACTCAATGTGTAAATACTCTTCTAATGTTAGTTCATTCTCCCTTATTTCTGTTGCTGCGCTAATTCCGACGTACCGAAGATGCCATGGCTCATATTGGTATTCTGTAATATCTTCTTTTCCCTCTAGATAGCGAACGATAAACCCATATTCATGAGCGTGCTCGCTAACCCACTTACCTTCGTCTGTTTCACCAAAATCGGTTGTTAAATCAAAATTTACTTGCTCTGATGTCACATCCATGACAAGTCCGGTTTGATGTTCGCTTTCTCCGGGTCTTGCACTATACGTATTCGCATGGTCTGCCCCGTCTCTTTCTACATTAGCTGCAAAAATAGCCTCCTGCCTGTCATACGAGCGAAAGCCGGACTGGGCAAATAATTGAATACCGACCTGATCAGCCGCCGCAAATAATTTTTCTAAAGCATGTGCTGCTTCTTCCCGAAGTTGCTTTTTAGGATCATCCTCTGTAAAAGGAAAGCGTACATCTGGTTCTGTTAAGTCTTCAGGTTCATAATCACTAGGTAATGAATAGCGTTTATTTACAACAGATAATATTTCATACGGATTTTCGACAATGTCTGTTTGGACATCTGGCTCCTTGGGTTCTGCTAACTTATAAGGAGTGTCAATCGTATCTTCATTTGCCAATAATTCCTCTATCATTTTCTGCATCTTTGAATCATACATACCATTTATATGAACTGAATCTTCTCGTAGTTGCAGATCGGTTATTGCCCAAGTAGTCTTTTCGTCATATTTCCCAGTCTCTTCTAGAGGATATCCTAATGCAATAAGTGCAAGTTGCATTTGAAGCACGTTGTCTCCTTCATCTAGTTTTTGTAATTCATCCTCAGGTAACATGACTTCATTTGTCTCAGAATTTGTTGTTTCATTACTTGGTTCTGTCTCTTGGAATGTTTCTTTAGTGTTTTGCTCGTCTGTGCTACACCCAACTAAGAAAAAAGTTAGTAGTACCCCAACGAGAAATCCTTTTTTAATCATCTTCATTATCCTCCATATCGTCTACCATTTTCTCATAAAAGGAGGTTGGTTGGCAACGATAATTACTGTTGTTCCTCAAATAATGTACAAATTCTTGCAATGACTTGGACTGCTTTTTCCATATCTTGTACAGATATAAACTCATACTTTCCATGGAAATTTAAACCCCCGGTAAAAATGTTAGGTGTAGGTAAGCCCATATAAGAAAGTTGAGATCCATCTGTTCCGCCTCGGATTGGCTCAATGATAGGTTTAATATCTAATTGTTTCATTGCCTCTTCAGCAATATCGACGACTTCTTTGACAGGTTCGATTTTTTCACGCATATTATAATATTGATCTGTGATCTCTAATTCAAAACTCGCCTTTGGATATTTATCTTTTAATGTGTTGACGATTGATTCGAACGTTTCTTTTCGGGCGGTAAATGCTGTTTGATTGAAATCACGGATAATATAGTGTAACTCTGTTTGTTCCACATCCCCATGTAAATCGATTAAATGGTAAAAGCCCTCATATCCCTCTGTATATTCAGGGGCCTCCTTTGCGGGTAATTCTTGAATTAATTCCGAGGCTATCTTTGTTGAATGAATCATCTGACCCTTTGCGGTTCCTGGATGAACATTATGACCTCGAATAATAATACGTGCAGCTGCCGCATTGAAGCTTTCGTATTGTAATTCACCAAGTGGACCACCATCAACAGTATAGGCAAACCTTGCACGAAAAGCGTCAACATCGAATTTGTGAGGTCCACGTCCAATTTCTTCATCTGGTGTAAATGCTACACGGACTTCACCATGTTCTAGTTCTTTTTGATTGATGAGCAATTCCATTGCAGTAATAATTTCTGCAATACCTGCTTTATTATCAGCGCCTAATAAGGTAGTACCGTCCGTTGTTATTAATGTATGTCCTACATAATCTAATAACTCTGGATGTTCGGTTGTTTTCATGGTGACGGGAATGGTAGGATGTAAAGGCAAGTCAGATCCATCATAATCCTTCCATATTTGGGGTTGAACATCTTTTCCAGTAAAGTCTGTTGCGGTATCAACATGTGCTAGAAAGCCAATCGTAGGCACTTGCTTTGTTGTGTTAGCGGGTAATGTTGCCATAACGTAGCCGTTGTTATCAATCTGGACTTCTTTCATTCCAATTGACATTAACTCGTCGACAAGTAGCTGCCCTAATTCGAGCTGTCCTTTTGTCGTTGGTGTCGTATCATACTTTTCATTTGATTGGGTGTTTATTTTTGCGTAACGAATCAGTCGTTCTTGTAACTTATCTTGTATATTCATCTAAGATTCCTCCAAAAACTTCATCTTGTCCTAAAATGTTATGGTAAAATGGATGAAAGTGCAACAATAAAGGAGGAATTTCATGACTCATATTATAACATGCGAACAATTAAAACGATTACAAGCAAACGATGAGGTTACTATTGTGGACGTGCGCTTTCATTTACAACAATCTCACTTAGGTAAAGAGTTATACGATAAAGCACATATTCCTGGTGCCTTCTTTTTGGATATAAACAAGGATCTATCCGGAAAAGTGGGGCAACATGGTGGGAATCATCCATTACCAAATATCGATCAATTAGCAAATAAACTAGGTTCCATCGGTATTCATCTTGATCGAAAAGTGGTTATCTATGACGATGCTGATGGTATGTTCGCTGCTCGTGCTAGGTGGCTACTAAACTATATTGGACACAAGCAAAGCATGATCTTAGAAGGTGGTTATCAAGCATGGATTGATCTAGGCTATCGTGTCACAGATGAAGTGCCACAAGTTGAGCCAGGTGTGTTTACTGCCGAAACAACACCTAATGAAGTAGCCACAATGGAAGAAGTGAAAAAGCGCGACCCAACGAAGTCTGTGCTAATCGATTCCCGAGCATTTGCACGATATATTGGTGAAGAAGAGCCTTTATATAAAAAAGCTGGCCATATTCCAGGAGCGAGAAATTACTTTTGGCAAGATGTCTTAACAGATGATAATAAATGGAAAGACGAAGTGGCTTTAAAAGAACAGTTTAAAGCGCTAACAGATGCAGAAGAGATTATTGTATCCTGTGGCTCTGGGATTTCCGCTTGCCCTAATATTATCGCATTAAAACGCGCTGGCTTTACAAATGTAAAGTTATATCCAGGGAGTTTTAGTGACTGGATTTCTTATGATGAAAATGGTGTGACGAAAGGTGTCGAGTAAGTTGAATACAAAGCGTTGCAGTTGGGTGACAGAAGATCCTATTTATAAGGAATATCATGATGAAGAGTGGGGAAATATAGAGCATTTTAAAGACGACCATTATTTGTTCGAAATGCTTACGTTAGAAGGGGCACAAGCTGGCTTGAGTTGGCTGACTATATTAAAGCGACGTGAAAATTACCGAGCAGCATTTGCTCAATTTGATCCAGCTAAAGTTGCACTGTACGAAGATGATCAACTCAATAAATTAATGAACAATAAGGGAATTATAAGAAATCGTAGAAAAATTGTGTCAACGATTCAAAACGCTAAAGTCTTTTTACAAGTGCAGCAGGAGTATGGAAGTTTTCATGCGTTTTTATGGAATTTTGTAGGCGAACAACAAATGAATGCTCATCCGCAAGTAGATAGTGATGTGCCAGCATCAACGGAAGAATCATTAAGATTAAGTAAAACATTGAAAAAGCATGGTTTTAGCTTTGTTGGACCAATTATTTGCTACTCATTTATGCAAGCGGTAGGTTTAGTGAATGACCATACTGCGGAGTGTTTTTTGTATGATGAAAAGAGGGATATTTGATGACGATTATGATGGCAGCTAAAGAATTGAAAGAACAATTGAACAAAGAAAATCTAATGATTATAGATGTTCGAACAAAATATGATGCATATGATTCAGGAGAAGCGGCATATGAAGCTGGTCATATCCCCGGGGCCGTATTTTTAGATATGAAGAAGGATGTAACGGGAGAGAAGCAGTTTCTGCCAGAACCTCATCGATTAGCGGAAAAGTTAGGTGCATTAGGGATTAGTGAAAAAGATGATATTGTTCTTTATGATCAAGGCAACAATCGTGCGTCATCGAAGGCTTGGGTTGCTCTACACCATTTAGGACATGACCGGATCTTTATTTTACATGGTGGTTATCCAGCATGGGAAAATAAAAATTATGAACAGTCAACCGAATTAAAAGTAAAAGAACCGACCACTTATCAAGTGAATCTCCGTAAAAGTTCAGTTATGACATTAACTGAGGTGAAACAACAGCTCCAAGAAGAAACGCTAACATTAATTGATTCTCGCTCTTATGAAAGATATAGCGGAAAAGTTGAGCCTACATATAAAAAAGCAGGTCATATACCGGGGGCGATAAATTATGAGTCGAAAGAAATATTTGATGCCCGTGGTAATTTAAAATCTGAAGCTGCATTACAAGCGCATTTTCAAGATATTCATCCAGATGAAAAAGTCGTTGTTTCTTGTGGTTCCGGTGGCTCAGCTTGTATGAATATGGTTGCTTTGGTGGAAGCAGGTTATAAAGATGTAGCGTTATTTGCAGGTGGGTTTAGTGAATGGATTGAAGATGATTCCAATGATATTGCAACAGAAGATCAATAAGTGTTTGGAAGATCTGGCTAGTTGACGTATTAAAATGTTAATGAAGAGATACTTTACGGAGCGTGTTCATATTATATAGAAGGAATAAAAATTATATGTTTATAAGGAGGGAGATTTCTATGAAAGGAATTACACGCTTTTTTGATAGAATTGTACAAAGATTTTTACCGGATGCTTTTATATTTGCAATTATATTAACATTTGTCGTTTTTATTATGGGAATGATATTTGTGGACAACTCACCGATGGAAATGGTCAGTTACTGGGGGGAAGGTTTTTGGGATTTACTAGAATTCTCCATGCAGATGGCATTAATTGTTGTAACGGGATATGTATTAGCAAATACGCCATTCGTCAAATCATTGTTAGTTAAAATTAGTGGATTAGCAAAAACACCGGCACAAGCAATTATATTGGTCACTTTTGTTGCGTCAATTGCCTCATTAATTAACTATGGCTTTGGACTAGTTGTCGGTGGTCTTATTGCAATACAAGTTGTTAAGAGAATACCTTCTGTTGATTATCGATTACTCGTTGCAAGTGCGTATAGTGGTTTTTTACTATGGCATGGAGGGCTTTCAGGTTCCATCCCGTTGTTAATTGCGACACCTGGACATTTTCTGGAAGAAGAAATGGGTATTATATCAGTGACAGAAACGATGTTTAGTAGCTTCAACTTATTTATTGTTTTTGTATTGCTTATCACATTACCTTTTTTAAATCGACTGTTACTTAAATCAAGAGAAGGTTTAGAAATCCAAAATCCAGTCATTGATTTTACTGAGGCTGATACTGTTGAAGATGAGAAAGAAGCAGAAAATGAACAAGAAAGCATTGTTTTCTCTGATCGCTTAGAAAATAGTAAAATTATTTCAATCATTATCGGTTTATTAGGT
>Ga0209487_1003306_pt1 | contig 12691 bp, 13 predicted proteins | sample Poulit2012_FD_187524 | JGI IMG/M metagenome (GOLD analysis project Ga0209487, IMG submission 187524) | Agricultural soil microbial communities from Georgia to study Nitrogen management - Poultry litter 2012 (SPAdes) (version 2) | ecosystem: Environmental > Terrestrial > Soil > Agricultural land... | reverse complement strand
CTTAGTATAAAGACGGCGTCGAAGTCACCCGACGGCACTGGTACAGAAGATGCCACGGTCTCGGCCCGTCGAGGGGTGTCAGAAAGATCTCAGCCTTCCGGCCGGGTGATACCGTGATGATCAACCCGGAAGGAAGCAAGATGTCCAACGATCAATATGGGCACAGTGGGCCACCTGAGCCACCGTGGACGAGCCCAGGACAGCAGGGCCCGTCGCAAACACAGCAGTGGCAAGGCCAGGCTGGCCAGTACTATGATCCGTCGCAGCACTACTATGACCCGAATAATCCCCACGCATGGCAGCAAGGTGCGCACTTACCCGGCGGACGGCCACCCTCGGAACCTGTCTACAAAAAATGGTGGTTTTGGTCCGTCATCGCATTGATCTTGGTCGGCCTGGTCGCGGTCATCATCACCGTGCTGCCAAATACAGGTACCCGTGGTAGTGCTTCCGGCCAGCCAACCCCTGATGCTCCTACCGGGCCGGTTACTCCCGATGACACCGGCGGGGATCCTTTTGAAGAGTCTGGCGTGCAGCGCTCAGAGGATGGTGAGTTCATCCTTGACGATGGCGGCAGTGCAGAAGATGCACTGAGCGACTCCCAACGACGCATCGACGAAGGCTATATGCCTGTTGGCCCAGAAGATTTGATCTACCTCTTGCGCAATGATGGTTTCCAAAACGACGCCATTGAACATGCGCTCAATAACCTATCTGTGGACTGGGAAGAACAGGCACTGGGCGTTGCCCAGGAAATGGCCGATAATGACTATGGCGGGTACTCGGCGGCAGAAATTGAAGAGAAGTTAACCCGCTCCGGTTTTAATACTGAAGAAATCCAGCATGCGGTGGAGAACCTCGATATTGATTTCAATGAGCAGGCTGTCCAGGCATTGGAATCCTTCGTAGATATCGTTGATGATGCTACCGACGAGGAACTACGCGATTACCTGGAATACGCTGGTTTTGAGGCCGCAGAAATCGACTATGCATTCGACAATATAGACTAAACAACCACCGGGCTGGCTCGGCTATGAAACCGTTTGGCACGGTCCGGAAAATGTGGGATTCTAATACTGTATTTTCGTATCGGCATCCTGGACACGACTCATGAACTGAGCCAGGATCCACTGATCCCGGGAGCTACCTGCCCGGGATTTTTCCTTGAAGGGAGGGGCGGCGGTGGCCAATGAACAACGTGGTGGGGACGACGCTGAACATACCTTGGAGGCACAGCAGGCTGAAGATCCGGTAGACGACAGCGAAGACACCGGTGTGGAACCTCCCGTTGAGGTCGGCATCATGCCGGTAATCCGCCCGGCCGTCACGTTACCCAACCCTGATGTTGAAGCGCGACAGCTCGCCCCACAGGTCACGGAGCCCGACACCACACCCCAGGACCCGGTACCCACCTCCGTGTTAGCGACCGGCGACGAGACCGAAACCGTCGCACCACTTCGAGAGCCGCCCAAACCGGAACAAGAAGCCGCGTACGTTCAAGAGAAAACGGATCCGGACACTCGCAAATTTCCGGCGCTGACAACTTGGCGTCAAGCATTTCAGAGCTTGGGAGAGCGCGAGAAGACCAAAGCGCCAGCGCCCGAAGCCGATCGGGCAAGCTACACCGACGAATATGCGACCTACACCGAGCCCATGCCGACACAAGCAATGCGTCTGGTGGACCGGCTGCAGGACTCGCCCTATCAACTCACCGGAGCGCGCTATAAAGCGGTTGCTGAAGCCAAAGATGCCCACAACACCATGTTGCTGGCGCTGAAGCTTGGTGAGACCATGTTTCGATTTGGCGCCGGTGCTCTGGAAGTCGAAACCTCCATCATCGTGGTAACCCAGGCCTATGGGGTATTTGATGCCGAAGTGGACATTACCAACCAGTCCATCTCGCTCAACTTCGCTCCGGTCGGGGAACCACCGGCAACCTACCAGCGAGTTGTGCGCACGTGGGGATCCGATTATGCCGGACTAGCTGACCTGCACCAGCTGGTTACAGGTGTTGCAGCCGGCGAAGTGGAACGCGACGACGCGCACGCACGACTGGCTGCGATCCGACATCGTAAGAAAACCTTTCCGAATTGGGTCTCATTTCTTGCCAACGGCCTCTGGGCGTCCTCCTTTGTACTCTTTATTGGCGGCTCATGGTTCTCCGCCTTGCTCACACTGGGAGCGTCGTCGCTTATTATGGCAACCGTGGATCTCATGGGCCGTTTGAGGGCCCCCGATGTGTTTGCCACCATGGCCGGTGGGCTCATGGCAACCCTGATTTCCTTTGGCCTGTACTGGACGGAAGTGTTCCGGGATCCGGCGCTGATGATTGCGGCGTCACTGATTTTATTGGTCCCTGCATTGCGCATCGTGTCCGCGCTGCAAGATGGAATTAACGGCTTCCCGGTGACGTCGGCCGGACGCATCGTGTCGTCGGTGCTCACCTATGTGGGCCTCGTGGCGGGGATCGCCATCGGCATTGTGGTGGTCACCATGTTGGGCGCCCCCGAAATTGATATTAATAATTTACCGAGCCGGCAGTACCCGCGTTGGCTGGTCACGCTGATTGTGGGATTTGCTGCGATGGGCATGTCGGTCGCCGAACAAACCAGGCTGCGGTTGATTATTCCCACCGGGTTAGTCTCAGCGGTGGGCTACTTAGCGTATGTGGGAGCACTCGAGATTGGCCTGGGACCAAGTATCGCACCGGCCGCAGCAGCGGTGGTGGTGGGATTCTGTGCCAGGATCGTGGCACTTAGCCTCGGGTCGCCACAATTGGTCGTGGCGGTGCCCGCCAGTATTTTCCTCCTACCCGGGCTCATGCTGTTCCGGGCGATGTATGAAATCGGGACCAACGTGGACATGATGTCCGGCGGCGTGGCAACACTACTGCAAGCCTCGGTGATCATTTTGGCGATGGCCACCGGTCTGGTCCTGGGAGATTCATTGGCACGGCCATTGACCACCGGTCTGAAATCCAATGAGCGCCGCAGAGCCGGACAACGATAGATTTAGAATAGCCCGGGCTGCGTCGGTTCTGTTCGGCTGGCCTCGGCCGCCCAATCGATGGGCTGCACACCGTGGGACGCCAGGAACTGGTTGGTTTGCGAAAATGGTTTGGAACCAAAGAACCCGCGACGCGCAGATAACGGCGAAGGATGAGCAGACTCCAGCACCAGCGTGTTGGGAGCCGTAAACCGCGGGGCCAAGCTGCGGGCCTGTCGACCCCACAGGATGACCACCAGGGGAGTACCCCGGGCTGCCAAAGCATCTACCACGGCGTCGGTGATGACCTCCCAGCCAAGGTCCTTATGCGAGCCCGCCGCATTTGCCGTCACCGTCATCACCCGGTTCAATAAGAAAACACCCTGGGATTCCCACCCCGATAAATCTCCAGACGACGCCGGTGCAATGCCGAGATCATCGTGCAACTCGGCGAAAATATTCGTCAGGGACCGAGCCAACGGACGCACCTGAGGATCTAACGCGAAACTCAGGCCAACGGCATGACCCGGCGTGGGATACGGGTCCTGGCCAACGATCAGGACTTTCACGTCGTCCAGCGGCATCCGGAATACCCGCAGCACCTGTTCCGGCGGGGGTTCGATGCGCTCGCCGTCCGCACGTCGTCGCTGTAATTGTGCCATGAGCGAGTGAAGCTGTTCGGCAACCGGCTCCAAAACTGGCTGCCACGAGGGATGAATGTCGGGCCACATGGAAAAGGTCATGCGGTTAGCCTAACGAATCCAGCTGAGTGCGATAGTTTAGACTAGTGGGCGATGATCTGAACTGAAAGGGGATGCATGGTTGCGCTGAGTGCTGACGATCAGCAAATGCTGGAGTTCGAAAAACGCTCCTGGCATTACGCGGGTGCGAAAGCTCGAGCTATTACCGACACCTTTGGTATGACACCAACCCGGTACTATCAGAAACTTGCGCGCCTCATCACCACCGAACAGGCGTATGCCTACGACCCGATGCTGGTCGCGCGCTTGTTACAATCCCGTTCCACAGGACACCGTGCAGAAGGTATCGCATCTTGAGCCACGACGCCAATAACACTTCCGAATTTCCGCGCGACCGTTTCGACGACATCGAACGGTATACCACCCAGCAAGGCGCGCACCGAAAAGAGTTCGCGGCCCCGAAAGGTGCCGGACAACTCAACGCCATCATTCTTGCCGGTGGTGTAGCCCTGGCCGTCGGTGTTGGCTCATTTTTGTGGTTGTACCCCAATGATCCGCTCAATATCACCTCCACAGCGTCCGAGGAAACCACTGGCGCCCCGGTAGACGATGCGGCACAGGAGCCAGAAGAAACCGTGGAGCCGGAAGAGTCGGAAGAACCAGAGCCCGTTGAGGAACCTGAAACCGTTGAACTGGACGACTCAGAAACCGCCGAGACACCGGAGCCGGAAGAGTCGGAAGACCCAGAAGATACGGACGAGCCTGAAGACGACGTCGACTACTCGCAGCCCATAGGGGTCTACAACGCATCGAATATCCAAGGGTATGCTGCCTCGGTGGCACAAGAGCTTGGCGGCGCCGGCTTCAATGTGCCGGTGGCGGATAACTGGAGCGGAAATGTACCGGGCCAGACGACCGTGTATTTTTCTGAGGATGAAGCAACGGCCAACGCTGTCGCCGCCGAGGTCGACGGTATTGCCGTGTATGAACCATCCGTGGACGGCGTGCTCGTGGTCCTCACGGGGAACTAACAAACCTTTAGCTACTTGCACTCAAGGGCCACGAGTGCTAAAAATAGACTTAGCACTCTTAGAGCGTGACTGCCAAAGTTCGCTCGGGAGATTTACCTCACCAACAGCTGAGATCGTTGCACCGCCACCCGGTTAGGTGCAGGGGTCTGCCGTCGCGGGCACTGTGGTGCAGGTGTGGAACCTACTCGTCCCGAAAGGACCGTGCAATACATGGCTAAGACCATTGCATTTGACGAAGAAGCACGCCGCGGCCTCGAAACGGGTCTCAATACCCTGGCTGAAGCAGTCAAGGTTACCTTGGGCCCACGCGGGCGCAACGTCGTACTCGAAAAGCAGTGGGGCGCTCCGACCATCACGAACGATGGTGTGTCGATTGCTCGTGAAATCGAACTGGAAGACCCCTACGAAAAAATCGGCGCCGAACTCGTCAAAGAAGTTGCCAAGCGCACTGATGACGTAGCCGGTGACGGTACCACGACCGCAACTGTGCTGGCCCAGGCTCTCGTGTCTGAAGGTCTGCGGAACGTTGCAGCCGGTGCTGATCCGATTGCGCTGCGCCGCGGTATCGACAAAGCCGTTACTGCAGTCACTGATGCACTGCAGACTCAGGCTCGTGAAGTCGAAACCAAAGAACAGATTGCTAACACTGCCGCCATTTCCGCCGGTGACGACGAAATTGGTCGTCTGATCGCCGAAGCTTTGGATAAGGTCGGCAAAGAAGGCGTTGTGACCGTAGAAGAGTCCAACACCTTTGGCCTGGATCTGGAACTGACCGAAGGTATGCGCTTCGATAAGGGCTACATTTCCGGTTACTTCGCCACCGACGGTGAACGCCAGGAAGCTGTCCTGGAAGACCCATACATTCTGATCGCCAACTCCAAGATCTCCAACGCACGTGACATGGTTGGCATCCTGGAAAAGGTCATGCAGTCCAATAAACCACTGCTGATCATCGCCGAAGATCTGGAAGGCGAAGCCCTGGCAACCCTGGTTGTCAACAAGATTCGTGGCACCTTCAAATCCGTTGCCGTCAAAGCACCAGGCTTTGGTGACCGTCGTAAAGCTATGCTCAACGACATCGCTATCCTGACCGGCGGTCAGGTCATCTCGGAAGAAGTTGGCCTGAACCTGGAAAACGCTACCCTCGACATGCTCGGTACTGCCCGCAAGGTTGTTGTCAGCAAGGACGAAACCACCATCGTTGAAGGTGCTGGCGACTCCGAACAAATCGCCGGCCGCGTTACCCAGATCCGTAGCGAAATCGAAACCACCGATTCCGATTACGACCGCGAAAAACTGCAAGAACGTCTGGCCAAACTGGCCGGCGGCGTTGCCGTTATTCGCGCCGGTGCTGCAACCGAAGTTGAACTCAAAGAACGCAAAGCCCGCATCGAAGACGCCGTTCGCAACGCGAAAGCCGCTGTTGAAGAAGGCATCGTTGCAGGCGGTGGCGTGGCACTGATCGAAGCTGCACAAAGCGCCTTTGCGAATCTGCAGCTGGACGGCGATGAAGCCACCGGTGCCCGCATTGTTCAGGTCGGTGTCGAAGCTCCACTGAAACAAATCGCCGAAAACGCTGGCCACGAGCCAGGCGTTGTGGTTGACCGCGTCAAGAACCTTCCAGCAGAAGAAGGTCTCAACGCTGCAACCGGTCAGTACGTGAACCTCCTCGACGCCGGCATCAACGACCCGGTCAAGGTAACTCGTTCCGCACTGGAAAACGCTGCTTCAATTGCAGGACTATTCCTGACCACTGAAGCCGTCATCGCAGATAAGCCAGAACCTATTGACCCAGCTGCCGCTGCCGGCGGCATGGACCCAATGGGTGGCATGGGCGGTATGATGTAATGCTGCTTGCCCAAGCTGCACACTAAGATCTGATGTATCTTATGGGTGCCCCGGTCATTCGACCGGGGCACCTGTGTTTAATGGCACGACATCTTTCAACCCCGTGAACCTGCGGATAGACTGGCTCAGTAGGTTGGAAAGGAAACATCCGTGGGAAAACTTCTTCGTGCCGCTCGAAATATTACGATCACCGCCGGTGCCATTGGTGCTGCTGGGGTCTGGTATCGCAAACGCGCTGAGCGGCAGATGTCGCTGCGAGCACAGACCGTGTTGGTCACTGGAGCAGGCTCCGGACTGGGCCGGCTACTGGCCCTCGGAGCAGCTAGACGCCTAGCCGCCCACGTGGTGGTCTGGGATATTGCTGAAGATGCGGCTCGAGCCGTCGTCGAAGAGATCCAGGCAATGGGAGTGGACGCATCTTATGATGTCGTCGACTTGGCTTCCAACGATTCGGTTGATGCCGCGGGCAAGGCCGTCCGGCAACGCATTGGTGGCATTGATTTTCTGATAAACAACGCCGGTGTGGTGACCGGTAAGGCCTTCTTGGATCAAGATGATGACGACGTGGAACGGACCTTTCAGGTCAACGCGCTGGCCTTATATCGTGTTACTCGCCAGTTCCTGCCGAATATGCTGCGCAACGATTTCGGCTCGGTGACGGTCATGGCCTCCGCCGCATCCCTGACCGGGGTTGCACGGCAGACCGACTATGCTGCTTCCAAATGGGCGGCCCATGGTTTCGTTGAATCCTTACGTGCGGAAATGCGCCACCAAGGTCATAATATCCACACCCTATCGGTGCACCCATTTTATATTGACACCGGCATGTTTGAAGGCGCCACGTCACCCAACGCGCTGTTACCGATTTTGGAACCCACCGCGGTAGTAGAAAAAATCTTCCGGACCATCGAAGCCGGAAAGCAGCAGCTTGTTGTACCAGCCACCGCTGCAACAGCCAACTGGTTAAAAATCTTGCCGATCCCACTGGCCGATCAGTTACGCGATCTGCTGGGTATCAACTCCACCATGGATCACTTTGTAGGCCGGGACCCAGACATCGTCGTCTAATCCTGCGACTTGCCGCCCCGCGGATAGAGTTCCGACATAAGATTGCGACGTGCCGGACGTTCCCAGCGACGCCGACCGGTAGCCGTATTAAAAATCGGGTTTCTGGCTAACATCCGACGAAGAAACTTCTCTCGACCCGAAGCAAAATCCTCATCACTAACTTTGCTGAAGTCTTGCCGGATCCCTTCCCGATAGCGCTGATACCCACCGGAGTTTCGTGCTAACACTTCCAGATCAGCATCACATAAGACTTGACCACCGGCGTCCTCGTCGTACGGGTCATGGGTGAACGTCAAACGAATCAATCGAGCGGTTTCAAGAATCTCAGGGCCAGGCACACCCAGCTCAGGCAGCACCCGCTCTGCCAACCGAGCGGAGTCTTCCTCGTCCTGGCCCGGGTCATGCATAGGGTCGGCACGATAGATCGCATCGTGGAACCAGCCGGCAAGTTTTACTGCCCTGGGAAAAGGTCCCATGGGTTCGCCGAGCCGTTCCAAATACTCAATGTTCTTGAGCACCGACATCAGATGCGTCAAATCATGGTAGTGCCGGTGGTCTTCGTCCCAGCGCTCCAATAAGGCGTCACAGATCGGCTCTCGATCCAACTCTGAGGTGTTTGGGAATAAGCGATCAAAGCGTTGGTGCAGAATTTTTTCCAACTTGGAAGAACGCTCAGCGGCAGTGATACGCAAACCGGATTTTACTAACCGACGAACCAGCTCAGAACCGGTTACTTCTTGCGCGCCTGCCGCGATCAGCGTCTCGTACATACTTACGGGGACATCGTAATGGTCGCCGTCAAAAGCATTTGGTGGAACCCCGGTTGCACGCGCAAACGCGTGCAGCTCTTCTAGTGACTCGTCAGACACTAAATGCGAGAACACGGTGCCGTGGGCCGGCCACCGTGCGGGGTCGATCAATATGGCCATGTCCCTAGCCTACCCACCAAACCTTTCGCCCCCTGTTATCCCAGGCTGCAGGGCGAAGGTTTCGTGAGGTTTCTAGCCGCGGAACATTGCTGCATTGGCCTGTTCGGTGGATTCATATTGCTGGCCGGCGTGCTGCATGGCTTCACGGATCGACCGTAGGGATTCTTCGACACGTTGTTGTGTTGCACGCCATTCGGTGACGACGGCCTGAAAATTGGATGAAGCTTGTCCGATCCAGGACTCCTGCAACTGGCGCAGGGCGGCGTCCATGTTGTTAACTTCGCCTTGGATACGGTCGGCGGTCGCCTGGACCCCGCTGGCTTTGGCGAATAGTTCTTGAACATCGATTTGAATACGAGCCATGATGGATCTCCTCGGTAGACACATGCATCACGGGGTGTGATGCGATATGGTCAGCCTAGAAAATTCGTCACCGGGGTGCTGATGTTCAACCACAAGCTGTGGACAACTAGGAGTCGGATGGCTCGTCTGTGGACACACCATCATCGTCGTCATCATCCCAGTCCTGTTCCGCATCATCCTCATCGAGTGGCTGATATGGCAACCGGACCACCATGGTGGCACCGCCGCCTGGTGTTTCCTCGTGCCGGACCGTGCCGTTGTGCTGGGCGACAATGCCTGCCACAATGGCCAAGCCGAGACCGCTGCCGCCGGTATCACGGTGCCGCGAGGTGTCAGCGCGATAAAAACGCTGGAAGATTTTCTCCGCGTCTTCGGTGGAAATCCCGGGGCCGTGGTCACAGATCTTGATCACCGATTCGGTCAGCGTCCCGTCGGATGACGGTTCGGTCCCCACCGCAATTTCAATATCGGTCCCATCCGGGGTGTAACGTAACACATTGGTCATCAGGTTCGATATCACCTGACGCAGGCGGTTGGAATCGCCCAGTGTTGGGGCCGGCTGCGGGGAAGCATCCGGGGTCAAACCGATGAGCGTGATTTGCCGGTCCTGAGCGGTTGCGCGGGTGTCAATGACGAGGTCCGAGGCTAATCCCAGCAAGTCGATGGGCTTGGGGTCGATCGTGCGTTGCTCATCGAGTCTGGCCAGGGTCAAGAGGTCTTCAACCAGTTGTGTCATGCGTTTGGCCTCTGACTCGATGCGGCCCATGGCGGTGGAGACATCGTCGTCGGAGGAGAGCGCACCATGGCGGTACAGCTCTGAGAAACCGCGAATGGTGACCAGCGGGGTGCGCAATTCGTGTGAGGCATCTTGAATAAACCGGCGCATGCGCTCTTCGGATTCCGCATGCGCCTGGAAGGCGATTTCAATATGCGCCAGCATGGCGTTCAAGGAGCGTGACAACCGGCCCACCTCGGTGTCCGGAGCACCTGATGGCACACGTTTGGACAGATCTCCTGCCGCAATACTGGCCGCCGTGCGCTCGACCCGATTCAGTGGTCGGAATGCCGTGGTGACCAAACCATAGGCGATCATGGTCACCACCAGAGTGGCAAGAAACCCAATGGTAATGACCAGGGTCGTGACGCGTTCCACTGACCGTTCCACCGGCTCCAACGGTAATGCGATGGCAACCGTACCGCTGTCAGATTCCAGCCGGTATATTTGCACGCGCCATTCACTCTGCGGAATAGCCCGACCGGGGACGACGAAGGCGCCAGAACCGTGCTCTGCAGCCTGGTGGGCGTTGAGCCGTTCAATATCGGGGACATCCGAGCCCTCGGAATAAATGCGGGACACGAATTTGCCGTCGTTATCCCAGGATTCCCCATAAAATCGCACAATGGTTTGTTGAAAACTGCCGGTGTCATACGGACCGGCCGATCCCACCGAGGTCAGGAACATCGACACATTGTGGCGGTTGGTAAAAATATCCTCATCGATTTGGCGAATAAGTTCTTGCCGGTATAGGGATGCCGTCAAAATTGCCGTGGTGGCCACGGTCAAGGCCATCAGCACCCCGGTGATGAGGGTCAGTTGCGTTCGCAACGAGGTAGCCTGCCATCGGCGGGCTACCCACTGCAACGGTTTAGGTCTGGCCATTTAGCGTTTGTCTTGTGTCCTCAAAAGGTACCCCACGCCACGCTTCGTCTGGATCATTTTGGGCCGGTCTGGCACATCAATCTTGCGGCGCAGATAGGAAATATAGGACTCCACGATAGAGGCGTCGCCGTTAAAGTCATATTCCCAAACGTGGTCGAGGATCTGGGCTTTTGACAGCACCCGGTTGGGGTTCATCATCAGGTAGCGCAGCAATTTAAACTCGGTGGGGGACAGGTCGATGATGTCTCCACCACGGCGGACTTCGTGAGCGTCGTCGTCGAGTTCTAAATCATCAACCACCAGGATTGCGTCATCGTCTTCTGCCGGCGCGGTCCGGCGCAGCACGGCACGAATCCGGGCCACGACCTCATCCAGACTGAACGGTTTGGTGACGTAGTCATCGCCGCCCACGGTGAGGCCGGTGACCTTGTCTTCGGTTTCGTCTCGCGCCGTCAAAAAGACCACCGGGAAAAACCGTCCAGAGGCCCGCAGCTTACGAGTCACGGTGAACCCATCCATATCGGGCAGCATGACGTCAAGAACCGCCAAGTCGGGGTTATGCGATTCGGCGGCTTCGAGTGCTTCGCGGCCATTGGCGGCGGCAACCACATCAAATCCGGCAAACCGCAGTGAGGTAGAGAGGAGTTCGCGGATGTTCGGTTCATCATCAACGACTAGGAGTTTGGCTTCGTAATTTTGCGACGTCATATGCCCATTCTAAAAAAACTAACCTGAAAGGCACCTGTACGTTTGCTGCATAATCCACTAAGCATGTTGACGTTTTCGCCGGACGAGGATGTTGCCCAGCAGTGCAATCAACATCAAAATGAAGCCGGCCGGGAAGGCCAACAGCGCTAACCAAAACAACCAGACCGCAGGAGTAACACCGGCAAAGTAGTACACCAGGACTCCGATCAGAGCCAGGAACGAGACCACCACAATGCCCACCCCGGCCCACAACACGGTGGTAATCCAAGCGGGCGAGGCATCTAAATTTCGAGAGTCTTGTGTGGTCATGGTCGTCATTCTACGCTTGCAGCACAGGCAAACGCGCATTGCGAAGGTCCGACGCGATTACCACTATACTGACCTGGAATAGGCTTTTAGGGTTCCTGTAACCGCACCCGTGTGGGTTGTGTGACGGGAACCCTTTGTGAATGATGTACGTGACTAAGGGAAAGAACATACATGCCAACCGGCAGAATAAAATTTTACGACCACAATAAGGGCTTTGGTTTTATTACCACCGACGACGGCGCGGATATTCATCTGCCCTCTTCGGCTCTGCCTGACGGGGTCACGCAGCTGCGCCCCGGCACCCGCGTGGAATTTGGTATCGCCGATTCGCGTCGCGGCCCCCAAGCGCTGTCCGTGGAACTACTCGAGAAACTGCCCTCAGTGGTCCGAGCCACCCGCCCGAAAGCCCAAGAGATGGCCGGTATCGTGGACGATCTGATCCGCATGCTAGATACCGCCTCCACCGGATTGCGCGCTGGCCGATACCCGGCATCCAAACAGGCCGAACAAATGGCCCAAATTATGAGAAGGGTGGCTGATGCATTCGATGCCTAAAACTATAGACACCTCATCCATTGCCAATCCGGTCCACGCGACCTTTGGTCCACCACGTGTTCCCTCGCGCAAGCCCCGAGTCGATACCGCGCTGGCCGAGGCCGTCGATATCGCAAAAACTGCCATCACCGATTTTGCTGACGTGCACGACATCGGTGCGCACCTGGGTGTAACCGCCGACGACGAGCGCTTGGTCACCCACCGTTTCGTGGCCAAGGTGCCAGGCTATGGCGGCTGGGAGTTTTTCGCCACGCTGGCGCGCGCACCACGTGCCAAAAATATTACCGTGTGTGAGACCGGGATGCTGCCGGGGGAGAACGCCATTGTGGCGCCTGATTGGGTGCCGTGGATGGAGCGGGCTTCGGAGGAAGAGCGCATCCGGTTAGACGCCATCGCAGCCGGTGAAGATCCCGCTAAAGCGTTGCAAGCTGCCGGCTACGGTCCAGAAGAAGTGTCAGCACACGTTCCGGAAGAACAAAAGCCTTCCGAAACCGACCAGGCCGAGAAGAAAAAACAAGCTCGCCGCGATGCCAA
>Ga0209487_1003305_pt1 | contig 12692 bp, 10 predicted proteins | sample Poulit2012_FD_187524 | JGI IMG/M metagenome (GOLD analysis project Ga0209487, IMG submission 187524) | Agricultural soil microbial communities from Georgia to study Nitrogen management - Poultry litter 2012 (SPAdes) (version 2) | ecosystem: Environmental > Terrestrial > Soil > Agricultural land... | reverse complement strand
CGCCCTTGCACCCTGGCTACACACCTACAACACTGAACGCCGCCACAGCGCACTCAGCGGCCTCCCGCCCCTCAGCCGGGTGTCACCAACCTGATGGCCGGGTACAGCTAGGCGCCCGGTCACCTGGTCCACTAGCCGGCTCGTCCCAACCAATTGGGCGGATATAGCGCGTTTTGCCCGCTCCGTGTCGCCCGAACGACCCAATTGGGCGGTTACGGCGCGATCTGCCCGCTCCGCGAACCGAACGACCCAATTGGACGGTTACGGCGCGACCTGCCCGCTCCGCGCCGCCTAAACCTCCCAATTGGACGGTTACGGCGCGACCTGCCCACTGCGCGCCTCCCGAACCATCCAATTGGACGGTTACGGCCCACGTGGGCGGTTGCGGCGCACGGGAATCGCTAGCGCCAGCGTGGGTTCAGCGATGGCGTGTGCTTATCGGAGGCGTGTGTTCAGCGCACCGGCCACTGACCAGGCTGCGTCTCCTGCCCGGACGCTCCGGAATGGCCCTGCTGCGGAGGTTGTCCCGCCTGACCGGGGTGACCATACGGCGCGGACTGAGGTGCTTGGCCTTGTTGGACCGGCTGACCGTACTGACCTTGAGCGTTCACCTGGCCCATCTGCCCAGGCGCGCCCGCCTGAGGTGCCTGTCCATAGCCCTGCTGGCCCATCTGCCCCGGGTTTGGCGGCTGAGGTGCCTGCCCATAGCCAGGCACACCCACCTGCCCAGCCACACCCACCGGCCCCGGCGCGCCCGCCTGACCGGGCATCACACCAGCCTGCCCCTTATTCGCCGGCTTCACCGCCAGCCACAGCACCAGCGTCATCACCACCGCCGCCGGAACCGCGTAGAGCAGGCCGCCGTAAGCACCGATTGCGCCGCTGACCAGCAATGCCGCGGTGGCCAACTTGCGATTGCGGTTCCGGCCCACGAAATAAGGAAGCAATCCTGCCACCAGACCGGCGGCGATCCCGGCGCTGATCCTGATTCCCAGGTCACCGGGCAGCAGCCGGACCGCGATCACGATCGCCACGGCGATCAGAGCGCCCAAGAACCGCTTCCAGTACGGCACCTGGTTGGGCGCGGGCGCCTGCTGTGCGCCGTGATTCGGTTCCTGGGCGTGGCTCGGTTGCACGTGTGTCCTCATTCTGGACCTGCGGTCCTGGCTCTATTCAGTTCGATCGATGACAGACAAATGCCGCGCGGCCACGCCTGGGAGGGCGCGACAACGCGCGGCACGATAGTTCCCTTTAACCGTACGCCTCAGCATGGGCCGGAATGGGCGCCAGATTTGTCATCTCCATCACCACCATGGCGCGAAGCAGTAGGGGAAACCCCACCCCAAACTGTGCAGTCAGCACCGTCGTGGCGCGCAGGCGTGAGTCACTAGAGTCGAGGCTCGTGCAAACGACGCCTTCAGCCGACAACCTGCCCGAAAAGTCGCTCAGCCCGAAACCTGTCCGAGCACCCCGGCACCGGCGGCGGGGGAAGATCACCGCGGTCCTCGCCGTCGTGCTCGCCGCCGTTTTGGCCGGATGCGCGACCCAGCAAACCGAAGCCATCGGGACCCCGCCGCAGCCGCCGGCCGCTGACACACCCGCCGAGGCCGCTGCGGCCCTCACCACCGCGGACGTCGAGACGTGGCTGGATGGAATGCTGCCCGCGGCGCTGAACCGCGAGGGCATCGCCGGGGCCGTGGTCTCCGTGGTGCACGACGGGCAGGTGCTGACCGAACGCGGCTATGGGTACGCCGACACCGGCGCCGACGGCGCAGCACCGGTTCCGGTGGACGCGCAGGAAACCTTGTTCCGGGTGGGGTCCATCAGCAAACTCGCCGTGTCCACCGCGGTCATGCAACTGGTGGAGCAAGGACAGGTAGACCTGGACGAACCCGTGGCCGACCTCATCGACTTCGAGATTCCCACGCGGTTCGAAGAGCCGATCACGCTGAGGCATCTACTCACCCACACCGCCGGATTCGAAGAACGCATGCGCGGGCTGTTCCCCGACCCCAACGAGGAACTCCCGGCGCTGCGCGAGGTGCTGGCCGACCCGCCCGAGCAGATCTTCGCCCCCGGCACCACTCCCGCCTACTCCAATTACAGTTACGGCTTGGCCGGCTACGTCGTGGAGCAGGTCTCCGGGATGGCGTTCGAGGACTACGTCACAACCCACATCTTCGATCCGCTGGGGATGGACACCGCCACCTTCGCCCAGCCGCTGCCGGAGGGCCTGGCCGACCAGATGGCCACCGGGTACATGCACCGGGCATCGGACCTGCTGGCGTTCGAATACGTTGCGCCCGCACCGGCCGGGTCGATGACCGCTGCCGCCCCGGACATGAGCGCGTTCATGCTCGCCCACCTGGGCTTCGACCCGATCGGGAACGACGGCGCGGGTCAAGGTAGCCAGTCGGACGGCGATGCCCGGGCCGACGACGGCGATGCCGGGGCCGCGGACGGCGATGCCGGGGCCGACGACGGAGAGGGCACCTCCGCGTTCCTCTCACCGGAGCTGGTGCAAACCATGCAACAGCCCGCACTCGGTGCGGACACCCTCGGCGGGTTGGCCCACGGTCCGACGATGGCCCTGGGCTGGTGGCAACTGGACCGCAACGGCCATCGCATCCTCGGGCACGGCGGCGACACCATCGCATTCCACAGCGAGTTGCAGATTTATCCCGAGTCCGGCACCGGGATCTATGTGGCGATGAACAGTTCCGGGGTAAACCCGGCGTCCACCTCGGTGCTCCGCGAGCAACTCCTGCACGGGTTCGCCGACCGGTACTTCCCGGCCGACGGCGCGGGCGTACCGGGCATTGAATCCGGTAGTGACGCCGCCGGGCGGGCCGACGCGCAAGCGACCGACACCGCCGTCGAGCATGCTCAGGTACTGGCCGGCGCCTACACGGTGAGCCGGGCGGTGGAGAGCAACTTCATCCGGCTGCTGCGCGTGCTCGGCCAGGTGACCATCCAGACCGACGACGACGGCGTGGTGACCATCGACGCCCTCACCGATACCGCCGGGCAGCCGCTGCGCTTCGTGGAGACCGAACCATGGGTATGGCAGGAAATAGGCGGGCAACAGCGCGTGGCCGCGGACGTCGTCGACGGGCAGATGCGTGCGGTGGGGATCGCTCCCGCGCTCACGTTGGAACCGATGCCGGCCGCGTTCTCCGTTGCCATGCCGGCGCTGGTGGTCGGGTTGCTGGTGCTCGTGGTGAGCCTGATCGGCTGGCCGGTGGCGGGGCTGGTGCGCCGGCGATACCGAGTGCGGCTGGAGATGAGCCGGGGGATGCGCCGCTGGCGGCTCGCGTCGCTGCTTGCTGCCGGCTTGGCCGTGGCCGCGGTGCTGGCCTGGGGGATGGTGGCCCTGCCCCTGATGGGGATGGGAGATGCCTCGGCCGGGTTGATCCGGGTCGCCCAGGTGCTCACGCTGCTCGGCGCGCTCGGGGTGATTCCGGCGGCGGCCCGCGCGGTGATCTCCGTGCGCGAGCGCCGGTGGTGGCGCCTGGCGGCGGACGTGGTGCTCCTGACTGGCTTCGCAGGCTTCGCCTACGTGGCGATTGTCGCGCGCCTGCTCGGGTGGGACATCACCTACTGAGCGGCGGCGGATACCTGGGGCCGCTGCTCACCGCTTGGTGAGCGGCTGGAAGCAGGCTCTGGCGCGATCTCAGAGCCGGGCCGGCAAGCAGGCCGGTACCTGGAATCGCGGAACGCACCGCTGAGTTGGCGCCAACGCCGTTCTCTGAAGACGAGTTGCGGCAGCGTGCGCGTCGTTTCGACCTTGACCCACAGCAGTTGGCAACGTTCGACGAGATCGAGGACTTGGACCACTTGCTCAACCCCCATGGATGAGGGAACTGGCTCGCACGCTCACCAACGCGTAGGAACCCGCCGATGACCTTCCCCACATCCCGCTCATGCTCACCATGAACGTGGGCGCTCGCGCCTACGATGTGCCTTATGTCCTCCGGCTCGCACAAGGCCCCACCGTCGGGGCGCTCGCGCTCGAAGTTGGCGCTCATCATCGCGCTGTCACTCGTGGGCGTGCTCGTGGTCGGCGCGATCGGAGTGGCGCTGTACCTGCAGAACCGCATCGACAACCGCATCGAACGCTTCGAGGACCCCTTCGCCGACCTCGGCACGGACCGGCCGAGTCACGACGTCAGCCGCGACTCCGACGACGAGGAGGACGAAACCGACCCGCCGGTGAACATCCTGGTGCTGGGCACTGACTCGAGGATCTCCGCCGGTGACCCCACACAGTGGCAGGCCGGCGGTCAGCGCACCGACGCCATCATGATCGCCCAGGTCTCCGGTGACCGGGAGTCCATGACGTTCATGTCCATCCCGCGCGACTCCTGGGTTCCCATTCCCGGTCACCAGGACGCCAAGATCAACGCCGCCTTCTCCTGGGGCGGGCCGTCGCTGACGATCCAGACCGTGGAAGACCTCACCGGCATCCCCATCGACCACATCGCCGTCACCGACTTCGAGTCCTTCCAAGCCATCACCGACGAACTGGGCGGGGTGGACATCACGCTGACCGAACCGCTGCGCACCGGCGGCACCGAACTACCCCCGGGCACCCACCGCCTCAACGGCGCCCAAGCCCTGGATTACACCCGCCAGCGCTATGGCCTGTCCGGCGGCGACCTGTCGCGGATGCAACGCCAACAGAACTGGATGCGGGCGATGATGGCCTCGGCGTTCAACCGCGACGTGCTCACCAACCCCGCCCGCCTGAACGACCTGCTCATCGTGGTCGCCGAGAACGTGTCCGTCGACGAGCACTTCCAGATCGGGCAGATGCGCAACCTGGCCCTGTCCATGCGCAACATCCGTCCTCCGGACGTCAATTTCATCTCCGCCCCCGTGGCTGGTCTGGGCCGCTCCCCGGACGGTGCCCAGTCCATCGTCGAGTTGGACTTCGACGCTCTGGATGAGGTCTCCCAGGCCTTCATCGAGGACCGTTCCGCGGAGTTCGTCGAGGATAACCCCGACCTGGTGCAACTCGGCGAAGACGTCGAATAACCACCCGGCACACGTCAGCGACGAAAGGGACCTGTGCGCATCGCGATCCTCGGCGCCAGCGGATTCGTCGGCGACGCGGTCCACCACGCCGCCACCGTGGCCGCGCATGACGCCGTGGCGGTGCAGGCCCCGAGATTGCGCACCGGTGCCCGCGGCACCCAGCCGGTGCGGCAAGCCGCACAAATGGCCGACGACGACGCAGCCTCCTTGGCAACGCGCCTGCACCGGGCCGAGGTGGTCATCAACGCGGCAGGTCTGGCCACTCCGGGCGCGGCGATGACCGATGCCCTGGTGGGCGCCAATGCGCTACTGCCCGGCGTGCTCGCACGGGCCGCCGGTAGCGCGGGCGCGCGCAGGCTGGTGCATATCTCCTCGGCGGCGGTGCACGGGGACGCACCGGTGCTCGATGCCCGGGCCCAGCCGGAGCCGGCATCCCCATATGGGTTCAGCAAACTGTGGGGTGAGCAGGCCGCGCTGGTGCTCGGACGGCGGGCGGGTCTTGAGGTGGTGATCTACCGGCCCACGTCCGTGCACGGTGCCGGGCGGGAGGTCACCGAGATGATCCGGCGTCTGGCGCGTTCCCGGGTGGCCAGTGTCGCCGCGCCGGGGGACGACCCAACACCGCAGGTGATGGTGCACCGGGTGGCGGAATTCGCTCTCGACCTGGCAACCGCGGACGAGTGCCCCGATCACCCGGTGATTCATCCGTGGGAAGGCTGGACCACGTCGTCGTTCCTGGCGCATGTGGGCGATGGCCGCCGCCCGATGATGGTGCCCCGGCTGCTCGCTCGGGGGCTCCTTGCCGGCGCGAAGGCTGCCGGGCAGTGGCACCCGGGAATCGGGGCCCAGGCCCGCCGCCTGGAAATGCTTTGGTTCGGCCAGCGGCAGCACGACTGAGCCGCCGCGCCCGTGGGCGGTCCATCGCGACCGCCCCGGCCCGCGAATACGAAAGAAATGCTGCGACCGGGCCCCGCCCGCAACGTGCGGGGGCCGCCGCGGCCGCGTGTCTACCGCGAGGGTGAGGTGGCTGCCATAAGCGGGGGCGGTGCCGCTCAGGCCACCCTCGCGGCTCGGGGTCGCGGAACGGTTGCAGCCACGGCCTGAGCACACGCGGGAACTATTCCACCGGCACGTCGGTGATGCGCCAGGGGTCCACGCCCAGGGAGTGCCACATACCTGCGTTGTCCGTCTCCGCGGGCACGTCGACCGTCACCTCATCCACCGCGAGGGCCGGCCAAAGCACGGTGGCCACTCGAGACTCGCCGGGGGCGTAGTCGCCGGCGAAGTGACGGTCGGTCAGCGGGTACAAGGTTGGTTCGGCGTCATCGTCATCCAGATCCGACACGAAGTAGTCCAACGGGAACAGCCGTTGCCCTGCGGCAAGCAGCGTCACCGTGTCGGTAGTGGAGTGTTCCCACGGGCGCAGCCCAGTGCCCCGGGGGCCCGAGACCCCGCCGGTGAGCGGCCAGGCGATCTGCCCCGACCCGTCGGAACCCGAGCCCTGGATCTGCTGCACCCGGACCTGGCCCACCAGCACGCGGTCCACGCGCTCGATCGAGTCCACGCTGACGTGCACGCGAACGTCGTCCTCCACGTCCCGGACCACCTCCACTCCATCGCCCGAAGCGCCCACCGGGCCGTCGGTCTGCGGGAGTTCGAAGTCGCCGCTTCCGCGTGGTGACTGCGGGGCGCCCGGGGGAGTGAAGTGCAGTTCCACCCGCCGGTTCAGCGCGCGGTTGTCCTCGGAGTCGTTCGGCACCACCGGCTCGTGGAACGCCCGTCCCTCGGTACTCACCTCGTCGAATACCGACAGGTCCGCCACGTCCTCCAACCGGTCGTGGACCGCCTGCGCCCGTGCCTCGGACAGGGCCTGGTTGTGGTCCTCATCCAGCACGTCATCGGTGTGGCCCACGATCGCCAGGTCGCCGCCGTCCACGTCGGCCAACTCCTGCGCGGCCGCTTGCAGGGCGGTATCGGCATCGGCGGACAGATCCGCCGAATCCACATCGAACAGCACATCGGTGGCGATGGTCACCGTGGTTCGATCGGATTCGGTGCGGGTGCCCACCGGGGTGTCGATGTGTTCGCGATAACTCTCGATCGGAAACACCCGGGGCATCACGTCCGCCAGCGTGCCGCCCTCCACCAGGTCAGCCGCGGAGGGCACGTCCCGGGCCGCTTCGTCAACCACCGGCACCTCGGGGATCAGGCCGAAGTGTTGCAGCAGCACCGCGGTGTGATCAGCCTGCGGCGCGCCGAACACCCCCGCCCAGGTCACCGGGTCCTCACCGGCCGCCGCGCGGAACCGCCCATGGTCCGGCATGTACTCATCGGTCCACCGCACCAGCGCCCGGTTGTTGTTGTCCTGGCGGATCTGCATGGCAGGTTGGCTCACCGCCATCCGTTCGGTGTCCACCAGGCGCACCTGGGTGGGGTCGTTGCTCAACCCGGGCGAGCGCAGCGCGGTGGACATCAGGTTGATTTCGCCCTGGTCGCCCACCACCTCGAACGTCAACGGCAGCACCGCAAGATCGTCCTCTCGCACCACCGGGCCAACCGATACCGACAGGTCCACCTCTTCGCCATCGCTCCACACCGTCGTGGTGGCGACCACGGGTTCGGCATCGGTGTACTGCACCGGGGCGGCGGTGGCGTCCAATCCCCGGGGCGCGCCGTCTGCGACCTGGCGCTGCTGCTGCTCGGACGGGTCGCTGTCGGGTGGTGCAGCATCCGGTGAGCACGCGCCCAGCGCCAGCACAGCGGCCAGCCCCAGGGGCAGTAGCAGGCGCCGGACCGGACGGTGCATCACTTCTCCTTCATTCAGAACCACCAGGGGGAGGTCGCCGTGAACGTGAGGCTCGAACGTGGCCGGTCAGGCTGTTCGCGGCGCTGACCTGAGTTCTTGCGGCTGCCGCCTACGCGTCGCTGTCGTCCTCGGCGGCACCCTCGTCGTCGGACCCGCTGCCGGCGGCCTGCAGCAGGTTCTCCATATGGGTCAACTCGTGTTGCTGGCTGGTGAGGGTTTCCTGGGCCAGGGCGGCCAGGTCGGGATTCTCCCCATCGTGCAGGATGTCCTCACAGATGGTGGACCGCTCCCGGTGCAGGGCGATCATCTGCTCCAGATACAACTCGCCGGCGGCGTCCGCGTCGGCCTCGCGCAACTCCTGGATGCCCTCCGGGCCCACCACGTCCTCACCGGCCCCGGCCGCGTCGTCGTCCTGGTGCGCTGCGTCGGTCCCCTCGACAGCGTCGCCGTCGTCGCCGCCTTCATCGTCGCCGCCACCATCGTTGCCGCCGCTGCCGCCGTCGCCATCCGCGCCGGAACCACCGTCGTCGTCGAGCACACCCCAAGCGGTGAGCATCTGCTCCAGGGTGTCGATCTGGTCATAGTGCGTGGTGTGCAGACTCAGCGACAACGTCTGCACCTCCTGGTCCACCGCGGAGGCGGTCTGGATGATCTCGTGCAACTCCACGCTGGTGCGGTCCAGCGCCAGCCATCGCACGGCGCCGGCCTCATCGGCGTCGTTGAACTGCGGGTCCACCTGCTCCTGCGGTTCGGTGTCCTCCTCGGGGGCGGACTCGGCCTCGGTCGGGGTGGGGGCCGGAGGGTCCGGGGAGGGGTCGGTACACGCGCTCAGAAGCAGTGCCGCGGTCAACGCAGTCGCGGCCGCCAGCGGGCGTCGGGTCATGACGAACTCGGGGGCGAACAGGCGATCACGGCCCCACCCTAACGTCCGGGCGTGATGTGCACGGGGACGCTGCGCCCGCGTTGCAGCGCTGTTTCCAGCACCGCGAACCGCGGTTCGGGCAGGTCGGCGAACACCCGGCGGGGCAGTCGGGCCAGTTCACCCAACTCGGGGTGCCCCAGCACCTGTTCGGCCAGCACCCGATCCCCGCCCAGCACCATCGCTTCGGGCAGATGCGGTGCGCTGCCGGCCGGGGGCGGCAGCAGGTGGTGGGCGGCCAGATCCACCACCGTGGCCACCAGCGCCTCGGCCTGATTGCCGCGACGGCGGGCGAAGCGTTGCTGAGACCAGCCACCGGCCGCGGTGCGCGACTGCACATAGCGGGTGCCGGTCTTGTGGGTGGCCAGTGCCGGTCCCTGAGCACGGCCGACGGCGTAACCCCCGCGGCGGATCAACACCAGTCCCAGGTGGGTCGGCGGGGCGCACCACGAGGCGATCGCCTCCAGGTGCTGCGGTTCCGTCACGTCACCCGCTTCTGGGGCGGGCATCAGTGCGGCCTCTCTCGGGTGGGCGTGCGACCAGCGGTGCAGGTCGGCGATTTCCCCGTCGACCCCGCGTATCCGCAGCACGTCCGCTTGCCCGCGCGGGGGCATGTTCGCGCCATCGACACCCGATCCGCTCGGGCTGTCCTCGCCGTCGGGCAAGGGCATGTCCGCGTTATCGGCAGCCGATCCGCTCGGGCTGCCCTCGCCGTCGGGCATGGCCAGGTTGGCGCCCTCGGCGTCGGGCAGGATGATGGCCCCGCCGTGCCGGCGGGCGAAGTTGGTGACCCAGCGGCCGATCCGTTCGTATTCCACGTGGACCACGCGCGTGCTCATCGGCTCAGGCACTCCACGGCGAGGCTGCGTGTGCTCATCGGCTCGGACCCCCGGGACAAAGAATTGCCGCTGAGTTCAGCGTTCCACCACGCCGGTCATCTGCGCACCGGCCAGGAAGGCCCGCACGTTCTGTTCGATCAGCGGCTCGGAATCCCGGGGACGTCCGCCGGCCGAGTGGGGGGTGATGATGAGGTTCGGGGCGTCCCACAACGGGTCATCAGCCGGCAGCGGTTCGGTGCGGAACACATCCAAGCCCGCCCCGCCGATGGTGCCCTGTTCCAGGGCGTGCAGCAGCGCCACCTCATCCACGGTGGCTCCGCGGCCCACGTTGATGAACCAGGCGTGCTCGGGCAGGGCGGCGAACACGTCGCCGTCGACGATCTTCTCGGTGCTGGGGGTGGCGGGCAGAATATTGATCAGCACGTCGGTGCGGGGCAGTTCTTCGGCCAGGCCCTCATCGGTGATGACCGGGAACCCGGCGCGCTCGCCGGCGGTGGAGGCCACGCCGGTGACGGTGGCGCCCATCGCGGCCAGCCACGGCGCCAGGTGTTGGCCGATCGAGCCGAAACCCCAGATCAGCACCCGCGAGTTGTGCAGGGTGGAGAAGTGCCCGGTGCGCAGGGCCTGGTTGCCGCCCAAGCGCGTCTCATCCCAGTGGCGCCGGCCCTGGGCTTGCACGCAGAGGTCCAGCCGCCGTGCTGCGGCCAGAACCAGGGCGAGGGCGTGCTCGGCCACTGGGCCGTTGTGCAAACCTGCGCCAGATGTCATCAGGACGTCCTTGCCGAACCCGGCGTCGATGACCGCATCCATCCCCGCCAACAAGCCCTGCACCCACCGCAGGTTCGGCAGTTCGCTCGGCAGCGCATGCAACCGGGGCCCCGGGACGGCCCACAACACGAGCGCCTCGGCGTCGCGGTGCTCCGGCGGGATCGGCTCGGCCACCGCGTAGGTCACGGGGCTGACCTGCGGCGGCAGGTCCAACCGCAGGTCGATGGAATCGGGGATCAGCAACTTCATGTGGGGTCCTGGGGAGTTCGGGTCTTCGAGGATCGCCGCCCGGAACCGAAACCGGAATCGGAATCGGAGCCGGGCGCGGGTTCGGGTTGTGGCGAGGCGTGTTCGGGTGGTTGCGTCGTCGTCTTCGTGGGCGGTAGCCCGCTGGCCGAGCCGGTCTTCTGGCCGCGGGTTCTGCCCCAGAGCATCCCGCCGACGCCGAGCAGGATCCCGGCGACGGATACGCCCACCATCGGGCCATAGACGCCGTAGCCGAGCACATGCCGGGCGCCCAGCACCAACAGCACCGCCATCCAGGCCAACGTGCCGATGCCGAACACTGTGACAGTAGGCACCTTCGCCGGCTGCAACTCCTGCGGCGTTCGGTGGGGATCAAGGCGAGGCACGTCTTTGATCGTAGAGCGTTGTGCGCCTGCGTGTTTCAACGTCGCAAACCATTGACACGCAAGTGGGCACTTGCCTAATGTGTGGGGAATGGCGGATGTCTTCAAGGCGCTCGCAGACCCCACCCGGCGGGTGATCCTTGATGAACTCACCGAACGTGACGGCCAGACGCTTTTTGAGATTTGCGCTCGGCTCGCCAACAAGCACCACCTCGGCTCCTCCCGGCAGGCCATCTCCCAGCACCTGGACGTGCTGGAGGACGCCGGCCTGGTGGAGACCCGGCGAGATGGGCGTTACAAGTTCCACTACCTCCACACCGAACCGCTGCGGCCCATCGTGACCCGGTGGCTCGAACCCGAACGCGACCCGTAGCAGGGCCGCCCAGCAGGCAAGGACTCACCATGAGAATCAACATCACCAGCGTGCTCGTCGACGACCAGGACAAAGCCGAACAGTTCTACACCGAGGTGTTGGGCTTCGTGAAGAAGATCGACATACCAGTGGGCGGAGGCGGGCGGTGGCTCACCGTGGTCTCCCCCGAGGATCCGGAGGGCACCGAGTTGCTCCTGGAGCCCGACGGCCATCCGGCCGCGGGCCCGTTCAAGGAGGCCCTGGTCGCAGACGGGATCCCCTTCACGCAGTTCGCGGTGGAGGACGTGCACGCTGAGCACGAGCGGCTGCGCGGCTTGGGGGTGCGGTTCACTCAGGAACCCACCCAGATGGGGCCGGTCACCACTGCGGTGTTCGATGACACCTGCGGCAACCTCATCCAGATCGCCCAATACGACGGCTGATTTCGGATACCACCGGGCGACAGCCGCAGGCCTGCCGGACCGCGGGCGCGAACTGCAGGCCTGCGGTACCGCCAGGTGCGGACTGCGAGCCTGCGGTACCACCGGGTGCGAACTGCAGGCCCCGCGGCACCGCGGGCCAGGAAAACCACGACAAAACGCTAAGAAATTGGACGCCGGGGCCCTGGGCTCGCCAAGATAGTGCGACATGGGACGATCCACGCGCGAGGATGAGCGCACTTCCGGATTCGCAGGCTTCCTAGACCGCTACTTCGAGATCTCCGCGCGTGGCTCCACCATCGGCCGCGAGGTCCGCGGCGGGTTGGTGACGTTCTTCGCGATGAGTTACATCATCATCATCAACCCGTTGATCCTGGGCACCATCCCCGACGGGACGGGCGGTTTCATCGGCGGGATCGAAGAACTGGCGGTCCCCCGGGTAGCGGCGGTGACTGCCCTGGTCGCCGCGGTGTTGTGTATCGCGATGGGGCTCATCGCCCGGTTCCCGCTCGCGATCGCCGCAGGGATGGGCTTGAACGCCGTGGTGGCCTACTCCATTGCTGCGCTGCCCGACGCGGGGCTCACGTGGGCCGATGCGATGGGCATCGTGGTACTGGAGGGCATAGTGATGCTCATCCTGGTGCTCACCGGCTTCCGAGAGGCGGTTTTCCGTGCGGTGCCGCTGGAGTTGAAGATGGCCATCAGCGTGGGCATCGGGTTGTTCATCTCCTTCGTGGGGCTGGTCAACGCCGGCATCATCCGGCCCGGCGCGGGCACGCCGGTGGAACTTGGTGTGGGCGGCTCCCTGGGCGGGTGGCCCTCGCTGATCTTCGTGATCGGGCTGTTCACCGCCGGCATCCTGTGGGTGCGCAAGGTGCGCGGGGCCCTGCTGATCGCGATCG
>Ga0209487_1003304_pt1 | contig 12693 bp, 13 predicted proteins | sample Poulit2012_FD_187524 | JGI IMG/M metagenome (GOLD analysis project Ga0209487, IMG submission 187524) | Agricultural soil microbial communities from Georgia to study Nitrogen management - Poultry litter 2012 (SPAdes) (version 2) | ecosystem: Environmental > Terrestrial > Soil > Agricultural land... | reverse complement strand
ACCTCGGGAGAATAATCTCGGTGAAGCACGAACAGAACACAAGGCGCTGTGCTTGCCTAGCTGGGTGCAACTCTACCGCAGGCGCGCACCCCACTTCGGGCCGCACAGGACTGTTATCGATTCGTTATCTTTGGCTTTTCGCCCTGTTCACAGCGGGAACCGACGAGAAGGAATCCGACCAAACGGTCAGAAAGTCGCGTCCCTGACCCGGGTACTCGCCGAGGCGGCCCACCGTCCGCGTCCCTGACCCGGGTACTCGCCGAGGCGGCTCAGCCGTTCGCGTCGCCGGTTTCCTCGGACTCCGCACCTTCGCTGGGTTCGGGCCCGCGGTCGGCGATGTCCGAGCAGATCACCACGGTGATGTCGGCATCGAAGTCCTCGGAGGCCTCGGTGGCCGAGACCCCCAGCGACTCGGCCACGAGCTTCGCCTGGGCGGCGTTGTCCTCACCCTGGTAGTAGACGGTCGAGTCCGTGAGGTTCGTCGAGTAGTTGCCGACCTGCCCGAGCGTCCAGCCCTTCTCCTCGACGGCCTCGGAGAAGTTCTTCGCTGCCCCGGCGACACCGGAGCCGTTGAGGACGTCGACGGTGATCGAGTCGTCGGCGACGCTGACTTCGCTCTCACTCGGCGAGGGCTCGGCCGAGGTCGACTCAGAGGCCTCAGAGGCCGGCGGGTCGGCGATCTTCGATTCGGGGTTGCCCATCGACGAGAAGATGATGTTGATGGCGGCCACGACGAGCAGGACCGCGACCAGCGCGAGCACGATGACCAGTGAGATGGCGCCGATGTTCGACGACGCGGCGGACTCCTGTCGATGGGCGCCGCTGCGCCGGCCGGGCTCGATTTCGTCGAATTCGTCAGTCATGTCTACCTCGAGACGCGGGCTTGGGCGCGCTCACTCTGCCGCGTGCTGCGGATTCGGCGAAGGCGCTTGACCAGCATCGGATCGCTGGCCAGAGCTGCAGGGTTGTCCAGAAGCGAGTTCAGTATCTGGAAGTAGCTGGTGGCCGACATGTCGAAGCGCTCACGGATCGCGTGATCCTTGGCACCGCCGTATTTCCACCACCGCCGCTCGAACTCCAGAACGGCCACCTCGAGCTCGCTCAGTTCTGAGGTGTCGTTGTTCGGCGGCATAGAGAGTGTGCTCCTTCGAGAGATGACTGGACTTCTATATTATCGCTCGATCGACGGGACCGAAATTTTCGGCGCGCCGCCCGGCCTGTGAGCTCGCTCGCGGCCGTCATGGGCACCGACCGAGAACGGTGTCACCCCGCCGCACGGCATCAAATCGATGACCGCTGCGACGGGGTGATTCGCGGACCGGCACCGAGGCGGCTCAGCCCCGGGAACTCGCGCCGGCTCAGCGGATGCGGATGTTGACCTGCTTGATCTGGGTGAAGCCTTCGAGCATGCCTTCCAGAGACGCCTCACGACCGAAGCCGGAGGTCTTCATGCCGCCGTAGGACTGGCCGGCCAGCTGTCCGCCGCCCTGGTTGACCTGCACCCAGCCGGACTCGATGCGGTTGGCCACGGTCAGAGCCGCGTCGACGTCCTTGGTGAAGACGAAGGCCGCGAGACCGAAGTCGGAATCGTTGGCCATGTCGATGACCTCGTCGATGTCCTTCCACGGAATCACGGACAGGACGGGACCGAAGATCTCCTCACGGCTGGTCTGCCAGTCGTTCTTCGCCTTCGAGAAGATGACGGGAGCATGGTAGAAGCCGGGCTCGCCGACTTCGAGGGAGTCGGAGCCGTCGTAGGCGATCTCCACTCCGTCCATCGACTTGCCGAGCTCGATGTAGCTGGCCACCTGGTCGTACTGCTTCTTGTTGATGATGCAGCCGATGTCGGTGGACTCATCGCGTGGGTCGCCGACCTTCATCTTCGATACGGCGTCGACGAGCTTGCCCAGGAAGTCGTCGTAGATGTCCTCGTGGAGGAACAGTCGCGAACCCATGGTGCACGACTGTCCCTGACGGGCGAAGCGCGTCGACAGCAGCACCTGCTCGAGGGTGTCGTCGTCGTTGGAGTCCGGGAAGATGATGTTCGGGCTCTTGCCTCCGAGCTCCATCGACGAGTGCGCGAGACGGCCGCCGGCCACCTCGGCGACATGCCGGCCGACGCTGGTCGAACCGGTGAACGAGACCTTGTCGACGTCCGGGTGGACGTTGAGCGCCTCACCGATGACCGAGCCCTTGCCGGTGACGACGTTGAGCACGCCGGCAGGCAGGATGTCGGCGATGACCTCGGCCATCTTGAGGATCGTCAGCGGAGCGTCCTCGGCGCATTTGAGGACGATGGTGTTGCCGGCGGCGAGCGCGGCAGGGGTCTTGAAGGCCGCGATCATCAGCGGCGAGTTCCACGGCAGGATGCCGGCCACAACGCCCAGCGGCTCCCGCTTGGTGTACTGCAGCTGCTTGTCCCCGGCCGGCAGGGTGTTGCCCTTGACCTCACCGGCGACTCCGCCCATGTAGCGGAACAGATCGGCCAGGACGATCGTCTCCGGGCGGGCCTGGGTGCGGATCGCGTTTCCGGTGTCGATCGCGGTCAGCTGGGCCAGCTCCTCGGAGGCGGCGTCGAGCGCGTCGGCGCAGGCGACCAGCTTCTTCTGGCGCTCCTTGAACGGCAGGGCCGCCCATTCGGGGAAGGCATTCCGTGCGGCCTGGACGGCGCGGTCGGCGTCGGCCTCCTTGCCGTTGGGCACGGTGGCGATGACGACGTTGCGGTCGATGGGCGTGATGACGTCGGTGGTGTCACCGTCAGCGGCGCCGACCCACTGGCCACCGATGAGCATCTTCCAGTTCTTGGCCTCGGGGAATTCCGACATTGCGGTCCTTTCGTTCAACGATGAACTCCTTCAGGCCGAGCATAACGCGTGCCGTCTGCGGGCAGAACACCGGTTCGATAGGCGATCGTGCACACCCGATCTGCGCTATGTGCACACTCGAGTCCGCCTTCACTAGACTCGCCTGCATGACGTCGAGACCTCCGATGACCGAGATCATGTCCCCCGATTGGGCTCAGGCCCTGACCGGAGTGGAAGAGCGCATCCATGCGATGGGCGATTTCCTCCGTGAAGAGCTCGCCGCCGGACGCGAGTACCTGCCCGCCGGAGGCTCCGTCTTCCGCGCCTTCTCCGAGCCGCTGGCTGGGGTGAAGGTCCTCATCGTCGGTCAGGACCCATATCCGACGCCGGGCCACCCCATCGGGCTGTCCTTCGCCGTCGATCCGAATGTCAGGCCGCTGCCGAGGTCGCTGGGCAACATCTACAAGGAGCTCGAGGCCGACCTCGGCGTCCCTCCGGCCGCGCACGGGGATCTGCGCGCCTGGTCGCGGCAGGGAGTCATGCTGCTCAACCGGGTCCTGACTGTCGCTCCGGGGCAGCCGGCCTCCCATCGCGGCAAGGGCTGGGAGGAGATCACGGAGCGGGCGATCACCGCGCTGATCGAACGGGATCAGCCCTTGGTCGCGATCCTCTGGGGCCGGGACGCCCGCAGTCTCGCTCCCCTGCTGAGGTCGGGCGTCGCCGAGGTGGCCATCATCGAATCCCCGCATCCCTCGCCGCTGTCGGCCAGCCGCGGATTCTTCGGCTCCCGCCCGTTCTCACGCACCAACGATCTGCTCGCTCAGAAGGGTATCGCACCCATCGACTGGGTCCTGCCCGCGCAGGACTGACTCCGGCACCGAGGCCGGCGTCCAGCACCCGCCGCCGGCGTGGGAGACCTCAGGACTGCGTCTGCCCCGGCCCGGTCTGGGGATTCGCGGCCGAAGAGCCCGACTGGGGATTCGCGGCCGAAGAGCCCGTCTGGGGATTCGCTGCCGAGGCGCCCGTCTGGGGCTTCGCGGAGGTGGACTGGACGGAGTCGATCACGGCCGTCGTCGACTCTGCGCTGCGGACCGATTCGACGGTCTCCTCTGCCGAGCTGCGGCCCTTGAGATTCTTCAGGTTCTTCAACGGCAGCGCCAGATAGCTGCCGAGCACCGCGCCGACGGCCAGGGCCGCGTTCGCCAGGATCGCGGTGAACAGCGAGGACAGTCCCACAGCGAAGGAGACGTTCTCGGATTCCGAGGCGATCTGGTAGACGGCGGTGAAGATCGACAGTCCCTGCAGCAGTGTGTAGATGCCGGGGATCATGAGCACGACGGCCGGCGCACCGAGGCGCAGGGCCAGCGGCCGCGACAGGAACCCGGTGACGGTCGAGGCGAGCAGACTGGCGAGCACATTGTCGATCTGCAGCAGCGTCAGCGACATCATCGTGATGTGCGAGGCCAGGCCGACCAGCGCGGCCGGCAGGATGAAGCGCCGCCTGGCCGACATCGCCACGGCTCCGGACATCGACACGACGGCGGCCGCCACCATCGACAGGATCGCCGTGACCACATGGGGACTCGTCTTCGGCACGAGCACATCGATATGGCTGAGCCCGATCGCCTGCCCGCACACGATGCCCAGCGCGATGCCGGAGACGATGCCGGCCAGAGTCATGAACACCCCGACCACCCGTCCGGCGGCCGTGAGCGGGAAGTTCGTCAGCGCATCCTGAACGGCCGAATACAGTGATTGCGTCGGCAGCAGCAGGACGATGCCGGCGGCGACGAGGTACTGCGGTGAGGCGATGATGCCGAAGTCGCCGGCGATCGTGGCGATCAGCGTCGCCGAGGCGGCCTGCAGCGCCGTGATGAAGAACGACGGCAGGTGCGTGCGTCCGAGGAACTTGCCGACCTGGAAGATGAGGATGGCCATGACGATGCCCAGGGGGACCGCGACCGGTCCTCCCCCGAGCAGCAGGACGAGGGCGCCGACCATGACTCCCCAGGCGCCGGTGGTGAACCATTGCGGGAACGGTCGGCGCTGGGAGCGGATCGCGTCGAGACGGTTGCGTGCCTCGTGGAATTCGATGCGCCCCTCGACGAGGTCGGTGACGAGCTTGTGCACCGAGGCCAGCTTCGCATAGTGCGTGGACTCGCCGCGGTTGACTCGCATCACGGTCAGCAGTCGGCCATCGGAGGTCGAATAGTGCACGACGAGGGTGTTCGAGGTCAGATCCACCTCGACGGTGGACAGTCCGCAGGCGGTGCAGGCGGCGATGACCGAGACCTCGACGTCCCGGGTGCCGGCGCCTGCGCGCATCGTCATCGCCGCGATGTCGGCGGCGAGGTCGAGGACCATCCTCGCCTCGTCCTCGCTCGGTTCGGTGGCCTGCACCGGCGCCTGGTAGGGGGTGCCCTTGAGCGCGGTGACGATCGGCACGGGCTGAGTGTTCGCGGTGGTGCCCGAGACGAGTTTGCCGACGGTGCGACGGGCGACGCGCTGGGCGATCCGCTCAGAGGCGCCGCGGTGGTCGGTGCGCGGCTTCGACCGTCCGCCGTGCCGTGAGGGTTTCGCCGCCTTCGCGGCCGCGGCCTTCGCGACGTCCTCGGGCTGGGTTTCGGCCGGAGTCTCCCTCAGTTCGGCCAGGCGCTGCTGACGAGTGCGTTCGAGCATCTCGCGCAGTGCCTGGGACCCGACCTCCGGGTTGCCGGCGGCTTCCGGGGCAGGCGACGAACCGTGGACGGGGCCGGACGCGGTCGGTTCCTCGACCGGCACCTCGGCGGTGGTGGCGTCTTCGAGATTCTCTTCGCTCACGGCTCGCTGATGAGTGTCGGGCCGTGTGGATCGGCGATGTCCGCGGTTCCTGTCTCGGCGTCGAAGTCGAAGACCCGGCGGCCGGAGACGAAGACCGTCTCGGCGCGCGAGTCGAGGTCGAGCGGGTCAGTGGACCAGATGACGATATCGGCGTCGCGGCCGACGGCCAAGGAGCCGAGACGGTCCTCGAGTCCGAAGATCGCGGCCGGGTTGATGGTCAGGGCCTCGATCGCGACGATCGGGTCGAGGCCCTCCTTGACGGCCAGCGACGCCTCGTGGATGAGGAAGTTGATCGGGATGACCGGGTGGTCGGTGGTCAGGGCGATGCGGACACCGGCCTGGGCCAGGGCTGCGGCCGTGGCCAGGGTGCGATCGCGCAGTTCGACCTTCGAGCGCGTGGTCATCAGAGGCCCGAGGATGACGTCGATGCCCTTCGCGGCGATGTAGTCGGCGATCTTATGGCCTTCGGTGCCGTGGTTGATGACCAGGCGGTATCCGAATTCCTCGGCCAGGCGGATGGCCGTGGCGATGTCGTCGGCGCGGTGGCAGTGCTGGTCCCATGCGAGCTTGCCGTCGAGGACGTCGGCCAGGGTCTCCTTGACCAGGTCACGGTCGAACGGGGTGCCCTCGGCCTCGGCGTGGGCGCGTTTGGCCTGGTAGTTCCGGGCGTCGACGAAGGCGTCGCGGATGATCTTCGCGGTGCCCATCCTCGTCGAGGGGGTGGTGGACTTCTCCCCGTAGACGCGCTTCGGGTTCTCGCCGAGGGCGGACTTCACGGACAGGTCCTCGGTCACGAGCATCTCGTCGACGATCCGGCCCCAGGTCTTGACGAAGGCGGTGCGTCCGCCGATGGGATTGCCGGATCCGGGTTTGATCAGCGCCGAGGTGACTCCCCCGCGCAGCGCGTCCTTGAACCCGAGATCGGTGGGGTCGATCCCGTCGACCGCGCGCAGTCCGGCCCCGTTGGGATCGGTCATCTCATTCGTGTCGTCTCCCGACCAGCCCTCACCGTCCTCATGCACGCCGAGGTGGCCGTGGGCTTCGATGAAGCCGGGCAGGACCCAGCGTCCGCCGGCGTCGATGATCTCGGTGTCGGGGGCCAGGTTCGCAGTCTCGACGGCGCCGGTGACGAGCTCGGCGATGCGGCCGTCCCTGACGATGAGCGAGCCCGATTCGATCGCCTCGGCACGGTTCCCGTTCGCATCGGCCACAGGCACGATCCGTGCGTTGGTGATCACGAGATCTGTGGGTGCGGGGACCGGAACCGAACGGTACATTGTGCTCCTAGCGAGGTGGTCGGCGACGACGACTGGCTGCGCAGACGAGTCTACGCCACGTGATGTTTCGACCGGATTGCCACGCCGACCCTCACCGCGTCCTGCAGCCGGGCCTACCAGTCGGGACGGTCGGATCCGCCGGCTGGGACGTCGGGCCCGCCTGTTGGAGCGGTCGGGTCTGCCGGCCGCGGCAGTCCGCTGCCGACCATTGTCGCAGTCTCGGCTCAGATGGTTCGTGTCAGCGCCTGAGTATAGTCTGGGAGAGCCGCCGAAGAGAGAGAAGGAGCCCTGATGCTCGAGGCCATCACCTCATACGTCGCTGTCGGAGACTCGTTCAGCGAGGGGCTGATGGATCCCGATCCGCATGGGGAGGACCGCTACCGCGGTTGGGCCGACCGTCTGGCTCTCATGCTCACGGAGTCGGTTGTGGGCAGCCCGGATGTCTCCTATGCCAATCTCGCGATCCGCGGTCGCCTGCTCGACCGCATCATCGACGAACAGATTCCCCGCGCGCTGGAGATCCGACCCGATCTGGTCAGCCTCTGCGCCGGAGGCAATGACTGCCTGCGGCCGAAGGCCGATATCGATGCCTTGGCCGGGAAGTTCGAACGTGCCGTGATCGCGCTGCGCGAGGCCGGCATCGAGGTGCTCATGTGCAACGGCTTCGACACCGAGTTCAGTTCGCCGCTCATCCGCGCGGTCCGCCCCCGCGTCGGCGTCTACAACGCCCATCTGTGGTCGATCGCGCAGCGGCACGGCTGCCATATGGTCGACCTGTGGGGGCTGCGTTCGCTCTATGCCGGTGAGATGTGGGCCGACGACCGCATCCATCTCTCCCCCAAAGGCCACCACCTCGTGGCCGAACAGGCGCTGGCCACGCTCGAAAGCGGCCAGTCCCTGCCGGTCGAGGGCTTCGGCGTCCCGGCCCGCCCGACCCGTGCGATCCGTGAGGTCATGAGCGAGGAGTCCCGCTGGGCCAAGCAGTACCTGGCGCCCTGGGTCGGACGGCGGCTGCGCGGGGAGTCCTCGGGCGACCGACTCGACCCGAAGCTGCCCGAACTCACGCGCGTCCGCGATCTCGTCGAACGCGCCGACGCGGCCGAGGTCGCCGAGGCGGCCGACGCCGCCGGCACCGCTGAGGACACCGGAGCATCGGGAGCGGCCAGTCATGAGCACTGAGGCCGAGCGCATCGGCGCACTCGCCGCTGCCGGGGCGCGCCTGGCCGCAGTCGGCGCGAAACCGCCTGCGGGTGAGGCCGGAACCGCCGCGGGCGTGCCGGTGTTCCGTCATGACTACGGCGACTCCCCCGATCAGTTCGTCGAGGTCTACGGTGACCCGGCGACCGCCTCGGCGACGGTGGTCTTCGTCCACGGCGGCTACTTCCGTCCCCGCACGGACCTCAGCCATGCCCGCCCCCTGGCCGTGTCCCTGGCCGAGTCCGGGGTGCTCGTGGCCCTCGTGGAATATCGTCGGGCCGGCGGGCAGCCACACGCGCTCGACGACGTCACCGCGGCCATCGCCTCGGTCCGGGCCGAACTGCCCGGTTGGGGCCTCGGTCGGCGGGCGCAGGAGAACCTCATCGTGTCCGGGCATTCGGCCGGCGGCTGCCTCGTGCTCGGCTGGGCCAGTCACCTGCCCGAGGAGGGACCGCGGATCCGGCTGCGACCGCTGGCACCGGTGACCGACCTCCTGCGCGAGGTGGCAGGCGGCCTCGCCGACGGAGCGGTGCTGGACTATATGGGCAAGACTCCCGAGGACGATCTGACGGCCTATCTGCGTCATGATCCGCGATCGCGGGCGGCACTCATCCCGTCCCGGGTCGAGGTGCTGTCGATCCACGGGGATGCCGATGGCATCGTCGATATCGGGTTCTCCCGCGTCTTCCCCGCTGCCCGCACCGAGCTGCCGGGGGCCGACCATGCCGATGTCATCGACCCCGATTCCCCGTATTCTGCGCGGATCAGACAGCTCATCCTCGGCTGAGGAGCGCGCCCGAGCCTGCTGTGTCGCATGCGCTGCGGTGCCGCTGCCCGGAGGCCTGGGGGCTCGTTCAGAGGCGTGGGACCCGTTTCAGATGCCCTCAGGGCTGATGCCCGGCCCATTCTCGATGCCGGTGCGGATGTCGAAGAGTTCGGGGAAGAAGGTCAGGTCGAGTGCCTTCTGGAGGAATCCGACTCCGCTCGAGCCGCCGGTGCCGCGTTTCATGCCGATGATCCGCTGGACCGTGCGCATGTGCCGGAAGCGCCAGAACTGGAAGTTCTCCTCGAGGTCGACCAGCTCTTCGCAGCTTTCGTATTCCTGCCAGTACTTCTGCGGGTTCTCGTAGATGATCCGGAAGGTCTCCAGCAGTTCCTCGTCGAAGGTGTGGGCGACGCTGAAGTCGCGATCGAGCAGCCGGGCGGGCACCGGGAGTCCGCGTCGGGCCAGGCAGGCGAGGAACTCGTCGTAGATGCTCGGCTCGTTGAGATACTGCTCGAGCCGGTCACGGGCCTCGGGCTCACCGTCGAAGACGGGAAGCATCGCCCTGTTCTTGTTGCCCAGCAGGAACTCCACGGCCCGGTACTGCCAGGACTGGAACCCCGAAGCCCGTCCCAGATGATCGCGGAACCCGACGTACTCACTGGGGGTCAGCGTGGCCAGCACCGACCACTGCTCGGTCAGGGTCTTCTGGATGTGCTTGACGCGTGCGATGCGTTTGAGCGAGGTCTGCAGCTCGTCCTCAGCGATGAGTCGTCTGGCGTCGAGGAGTTCATGGATGACGAGCCGGAACCACAGCTCCGTGGTCTGATGTTGGATGATGAACAGCATCTCGTCGTGGTGCTCGGGCCTGCTGACGGGGTGCTGGGCACCGAGCAGCCGGTCGAGGTCGAGGTAGGACCCGTAGGTCATGGTCTCTTTGAGGTCCGTGTGGATCTCCTCTTCGAGATCGCGTTCGTTCTTCTCCGCAGTCGTTCTGTTCTCGGTCATGGGCTCCAGCCTAAAGGCATGCGGCGAAGGCACCGACGCGCTTCGGGTCCGCCGACGGGGTTCATCCGCGCCCGGGGCGGCGTCTTCGCGCTTCGGGACTGTGCCGGACATCGTCGACGAGTCGCTTCCATTCCTGCGGCATTCGCGCCTCACCGAAGCGGACCCTGCCGTACCGGCTCTCGATGAGGTACTCGAAGCGATCGGCCCCGCCACCGCCGTCGGCGCTGTCGGCCCCGCCGGTGCGCGCGGCCGCGGAGTCATCGGCGTCGGCCTGGGACCACGGCAGCTCGGCCACCTGTCGGCCGAGCTCGTCGCGGTCAGCGCTGGAGTCGATGTCGAGCTCCCATGCCATGAGCATCCCGCCGACCCCGCCGGAGCGTTCGACGACCACCCGCCCGTAGCCGTCCGTGCCGCCGGACCGCCCAGCCTGTTCGCACGCCTGTCCGTCCTGGTCGGGTTCCTGCCTGGGCCCGGGCCTTTCGTCGCTCACCAGCTGCTCCCGTGATTCCCTCGGCCCGAGCTGCCGTGCGAGATCCCCACGGCCTCCCACCCGGAGACGACGGCGTCGTGGACGTCGGATCCCCTCCCGAACTGTTCGGCCGCCTCGGCGATGGTCAGTTCCGCGAACTCGGCGAAGTCGGTGCGCGTCGTGATCGCATCACCGGTGAGCACCCCGTACCAGACCGGTCCGCAGCTTGCCCAGGCCGGACCGCCGACGGCGGTGGCGGCGAGCGCGAACGCACGGTTGGGGATTCCCGAGTTGAGGTGGACGCCGCCGTTGTCGGATTCAGTGGTGACGAAGTCGTCCATGTGGCTCGGCTGCGGATCTTTGCCGAGGACATCGTCGTCATAGGCGGTGCCGGGTTCGATCATCGAGCGCAGGGCGCGGCCGCTCACCTCGGCGGTGAAGATCCCGGCACCGATCAGCCAGTCGGCGTCCTCGGCGTTCTGCCCGGCCGCATGCTGCTCGGTCAGGGCTCCGAAGACATCGGCGCAGTGTTCGTTGAGCGCTCCCGGCTGGCCGGAGTACTCGAGATCGGCGGTGTGGCTGATGACTCCGTGGGACAGTTCGTGGCCGATGATCGACACGGACCCGGTGAAGCCGGTGAATACCTCGTCGTCGCCGTCGCCGAAGACCATCAGCCGGCCGTCGAAGAACGCGTTGTCGTAGTCCGTGCCGTAGTGGACGCTGGCCATCAGCGGCATTCCCCGACCGTCGAGGGAGTCGCGTGAGAAGACCTCGGAGAACAGGGCGTAGGACGCGCCGAGACCGTCATAGGCCTCATTGACCGCTTCGTCGGCGACGGGTTCGTCGCCCTCGGAGCGCACGAGCTCGCCGGGCAGGACCTCGGTGTTCTGGGCATCGTGGATGAGACGCTCGAGCCCGGCGGTCGCAGCGGCACCGACCGCCGATGGTGCCGCCTGAGCGGATTCGTCCTTGCCGAGATCGGCGCGAGGGGTGTAGCGCAGGCCGGCACGGCGCAGGTCCCGGCTGCTGTCGTCGGACATCCGGCAGTTGCGGGCGGCCGCGGCGGCCCGGGGGAAGCGCTGGGTCGCGCGCTCGGCGATCGTATCGAGCAGATAGGGCGGAACGACGAAGTGTGCACTCATGACTCCAGCGTCCCATGTTCGACCGCGAACTTGTAGGGCAGAACCTTCGTCGCCGAGACAGAGGCCGCGCCGACACAGACGCAAAGAAACTCTTGCAAATCTTTCTTTGCAAGTGTATCTTTGCATCATGAGCGAGGAAATCACCCCGAACGGCGTGCGCGAGATCGATGCCTCGGCCCTCAAGGGCCTGGCCCATCCCCTGCGGATGGCGATCTACGATGCGCTGACGAATCACGGACCGCAGACGGCGACGAGCCTGGCCAAGCGCCTCGGCGAATCCTCCGGCTCGACGAGCTACCACCTGCGCCAGCTGGCGCGTCATCACCTCATCCGTGAGGTCGCAGGTGAGAGCGGCGGTCGGCAGAAGTGGTGGGAGAGGATTCCCGGCGCCGTGCGAGTCCCGGGCCCCGAACGCGAACTCGACCCCTCGACACGGACCGCCTCTCACTACGTCAACCGAGAGCTCGTCCGCAATATGTCCCGCGCGTTCGAGGACTTCGTCGACGCCGCCTATGACGAGAAGCGGATACCGCTCGAATGGGTCGAAGCCTCCGCCAGCGATACGAGCAATCTGCACCTGACCAAGGAGCAGCTGGCCGAGATCGCCGCCGAATACGAGAAGACCACCATGGCCTTCATCGACAAGTACCGCGGACGCAGCGACCCCGGCTCCCGTCCGGTGCAGATCCAGTTCAATGCCTTCCCCCTGATCGATGGAGAGGAAACCCCGTCATGAGCACGCTCACCGCCCCCATCCGCCCTCCCCTGGCCGAGCACCGCCGCATCATCGAACGCACGATCACCGTGACCAGGGAGCTCGTCGTCGACAGCGGACACGACACGACGACGGAGGTCACCGGCATCGACCGGCTCGTGCTGCGGCTGGCCCTGTGGCTGATCGAACGCCGCCGCGTCCGCGCTCTGCGGCCCCGAGTCGATTCCGGCAAGATGTCCCGCCGGGTCGACGCCGCCAAGCAGCGCCACATCGACCGCTACCACGGCCTGCCGTTCTGACCGGTGCCCTCAGCCGGCTCCGGGCCCCGGTCCCGCAACGGCCCCGTTCCCGCACCGGCCCATCCCGCAACGGGCCCGTTCCCGCACCGGCCGATCCCGCAACGGTCCCGTTCCCGCATCGGGCCCCCTCAGCCCGCTCCGTGTCCTGCTTCGGGGCCGCTCATCCGGCGGCCAAGCCGCTCACCCGGCGGCCGCCTCG
>Ga0209487_1003303_pt1 | contig 12694 bp, 10 predicted proteins | sample Poulit2012_FD_187524 | JGI IMG/M metagenome (GOLD analysis project Ga0209487, IMG submission 187524) | Agricultural soil microbial communities from Georgia to study Nitrogen management - Poultry litter 2012 (SPAdes) (version 2) | ecosystem: Environmental > Terrestrial > Soil > Agricultural land... | reverse complement strand
TTGGGACTACGGCGACGGCGAGACGCTGGTGACAGATGTGCCCGGGCATCCGGTCGAAGTGTTCAATACGGAAACCGAAACCAGTCATCAATACACCGATACCGGCTTGTATACGGTCGCATTAACGACGGTGTTTGAAGGAACATATCAGGTCGACGGCGGAGCGACGCAGACCGTAAGTTCACCGGTCACACAGGTGGCCGACCCGGTGGAAATCCGGATCTGGCGTGCCGTCACCCGCAATGTAGATCAAACCTGCCTGCAGAACCCGAGCGCGTGGGGCTGCTAGACGCCGACGGCCGAGAGTTCAGAACGCGGCGCGGGCCGCGAGGGAGCGTCGCACGTCGTCGTGCAATTCTGTCAGAATGCGCTGCAAACCGGTGTGCGGGGTCGAATTGGCCGCCGTCAGGGTTCGGATCGCGGTCTGTTCGGTGATAGCCCACATGGGAAATAGCCCGAGGGTGAGAGTTTCGGCGGTTTCGAAGATGCTGGTGGCCCAAACGTCGTCGAGGATGTCGAAATACATGGACTCGTAGGGCGCCAATAAGGCCAAATCGTGGACGTCGTTGAAGCCCATGACCAGGTGGCGCAGTTCCAGATTGGTGGCCCGTCCGCTGAGCATGTGCTCCCAGGTTTCGCGTTTTGCCCGTCGCGTGGGGAGCGTAGCACGGGCCTGCAGACACGCCAGGTCGCCGGTGGAAGAAGCATCGTCGTCGAGGGCGGCAGCAATCTCCGGTTCGCCCGCCGCACCCATCGCCACCAGACGCTGCAGGGCAGCCCAGGCCATATCAGTTGACACCGAAAACCCGTCGAGCCCTCGTTTAGCGGCAAATGCGGCAATGGTGGCCAGATGATCCTCTCGGGCGTGCCGAATAAACGCCTGGACCAGCTGCAACTGGATGTCGGAACCTGCGGCGGCCCGCTGCGCCAACTGCCACAACCGAGACGCAAAATGCTGCCGGTATAACGGGGCCAGAGCGGTCGGCACATAACTGTCCAACGCCCACGCGGCCTGGCGGAGCATCGAGAAGGCGACCGACGAATCCGATTCGGTGGCCACGTGGTCCAAAATGAGTTCCAAAAACCAGGACGCCGAGGCCTCGCCGTCGCGGGTTTGATCCCACGCGGTGTTCCATAATAGCGAGCGGGTCAACGAATCATCCACCCAGCTCAGATGCTCACTCAACGCTAAAACGGAGGACACATCGGGGCGAAGCTTCGTGTAGGTCAGATCGCCGTCGTTGACCAGAATTAACGCCGACGCCGGCGCATCAATCGTGGTGACTTCGGCATTGAGATCGGTTTCGAGATACTCGGTCCGGGTGAGCCGGTCGTCGACAAAATTGTAGAATCCGATGCCCACCCGGTGTTGTCGCACCGGCGAAGACTGCGTGATGGTCAGGCCGTTGCGCCGATGCCAGGCCAGCGTGCTGACCCCGGTGGAATGTAACCACTGATCAGACCAGTCGGCCAGCTCGCGCCCCGAAGCGTCCTCGAGGTGCCGCAGTAAATCATCAAATGTGGTGTTAGACCAGGCGTGTTCGGCAAAATAGCGACGCACTCCGGCCATAAATTCTGCCTGCCCAACCCAAGCCACCAGCTGGCGCAGCACGGAGGCGCCCTTGGCGTAGGTGATGCCGTCAAAATTGCCCGCCACAGCGTCGAGATCGACCATATCGGCCACCACTGGGTGGGTGGTGGCCAACTGATCCTGCCGATAGGCCCACGACTTTTCGGTCGCGTTGAACGTGGTCCAGGCGGCCGGAAACCCGGCGTCGATGGCGGCCAGGTGGGACACGTATTCGGCAAAAGACTCGCTGAGCCATAAATCATCCCACCAGCGCATGGTCACCAGGTTGCCGAACCACATGTGGGCCAATTCGTGCAGGATGGTCACGGCCCGACGTTCGACCATGGCCTGCGCAACGGGGGAGCGGAACACATAGTTTTCGCTCAGGGTCACCGCACCCACGTTTTCCATGGCGCCGGCATTGAATTCGGGCACAAAAATTTGGTCATATTTGGTGAAAGGATACGCCACCCCAAATTCCTGGGCATAAAACGCCAGCCCCGATTTGGTCAGCGCTAGGATTTCGGCGGCATCCACGTTTCTGGCCATCGAACGGCGTGCCCACAGTCCCAGCGGCACCGAAGAATCGGCCGCCTCCCACGAATCCTGTGCGACCCGAACGTATTCTCCGGCGATCAGAGCAAATAGGTAGGAAGATAGTGCGGGGGTGGGCGCAAATTGCCAGTGCGCGCGATCCGCTTCGATCGTGTATTCACCGGGCTCGTTGGACAGGACTTCCCAGTGCGACGGCGCAGTCACCCGCAGTTGGAAGCTTGCTTTGAGATCGGGTTGGCCAAAGACCGGGAAGATCCGCCGGGCATCGGCCGGGGCACACTGCGAGTACAGGTATTCGGCCTCGTCAAACGGGTCAACATAGCGGTGGAGTCCCTCGCCCGTGGTGGAATACTGTGCCGTTGAGGTGACCACCAATTCGTTGTCCACCTGCAGCCCGTCCAGCCGCAGGCGGGCGCCGTCGTAGGTAACCGGCTGACCGTTCAGATGCGCGGCGGCCACCTTGTGGCCCAGCAGGTCGATGCTGGTGGAATGCCCGACGGCACCGGCCGACACAGAAAATGTGATGACGGCGTGCACACCGAAGACGGCGTCGTCGGTGAGATCAAAGTGTAATTGGTAGGCGTCGACATCCAGCATGGCGGCGCGGAGTTTGGCGTAGTCCCGGGTGATGGTGGGTGTGAGTGCTTCCGGCACGGGATGGTCCTTTCGGTGAATGTCTTTATTGTTTCACCAACTCGTGTCCCAGTGTAACCGCGGCTAGGCTGGGGACGAGAATTTGTCCTAGTCGAGGAGTGCACGAGTGCGCGTTCATATTGCTACCGATCACGCCGGTTTAGAACTGGCCCAGTATCTGATAGAAAACCTGGCCCGGGCCGGTTACGACATGATTGATCACGGGCCGCAAGAATACGATGCCCTAGACGACTACCCATCGTTTTGTATTAACGCGGCCAAAGCGGTGGCCGCCGAGCGTGCCGCCGGCAAGGATTCGCTGGGCATTGTGCTGGGCGGGTCGGGTAACGGTGAACAAATGGCCGCCAATAAGGTTGCGGGCATCCGTGCTGCGCTGGCCTGGAATATTTCCACCGCACAGCTGGCCCGGGAGCATAATAACGCCCAGGTTGTTGCCGTGGGTGGACGCCAGCATGAACCGGACGAGGCACTGAATATTATTACCGCATTCCTGACCGCTGAATGGTCGGGGGAGGAGCGTCACGCCCGCCGCATCGGTCAGATCGCCGAATATGAGTCCACCGGGGCGATTGCCGGATTTGAGCTGGGCACCGAAGGGATTGCGAAACCTTAATGCCAGAAGGTCACTCCATCCACCGGATTGCCCAGCATTTTGACGAAGTCTTCCTGAATCAACCGCTCCGGTTGTCCTCACCGCAGGGCAGATTTACCGACGGCGCAGCACTGCTGGACGGTCACCGAGCCGTCGCCTCCGAGGCCTATGGGAAGCACTGGTTCCTGTATTTCGAACACGACCTGGTACTGAATGTGCACCTGGGCATGTACGGGGCCTGGACGTTTGGGGGTCAACAGGAATCCTCCATTGGGGCGCCACGAAAAATTGGGGAACGCGAAGACCACCGGGACATCGCTGTGCAATTGACGGAACCGCGTGTCACCACCCGGGTGCGGATCATTGGTGACCACTCGTGGGCCGATCTGGTCGGTGCGTCCGTGTGTCGGACCCTGACCATTGCCGAAGCCGAAGAGGTTATTGCCGCGATTGGGCCGGATCCGCTGCGCGACGACGCTGACCCGCAGCGATTCTACGACGTCGCAGCAAAGACGCGTCGGCGTATCGCGGCCATCTTGATGGACCAAAAAACCATCGGCGGTATCGGCAATATTTACCGTGCCGAGGGCCTCTTTCGACTGGACATCAACCCGTACACGCCGGCCAATGCGCTGCCGGCCCAAACCCACCGAGCGATCTGGCAGGATCAGGTGCAGCTAATGGGCATCGGCGTGCAAACCGGCAAGATCATCACCACCGAACCGGAACACCGGCCCGGTATCCCGCTGGCGGATGCCTTCCCCGAACACGCGAACTACGTGTATCAGCGTCACGGACAACAGTGTCTGGTGTGTGGCCGCGACGCCATCGTGGTGGAAGCTCTCGAGGCCCGCAAACTGTACTGGTGTCGGGTCTGCCAGAAGTCCTAACGTGTCATGAAACCTTCAAGCCGCCGGCACATTGTGGTTTAGTTAACGTCGTGCATGTGATAAATCACCTTGATTCCGGTCTGACCACATACAACGCCATGGACGAGCTGCAGCGTGAGTTGCACGCCAAAATTGCCGCCGGCCGCCATCCCAACACCTTTCTGCTCTTCGAAACCGAGTCCACCTACACGGCCGGACGCCACACCCGGGCCGAAGATATCGTGGACGATTCGCTGCCGATCATTGAAACTGACCGAGCCGGCTCGGTCACCTGGCACGGACCCGGCCAGCTGGTCTGTTATCCGCTGGTCAAATTGGCGGCCCCGGTGGATGTGATTCAATACATTCGCGCCGTGGAAGGCGCCGTCCTGGACACCCTGCAGAAGAGTTTTCATCTCGACGTCGCTCGCATTGCGGGCCGGGCCGGTGTGTGGTTGGGTAACCGGAAGATCTCGGCCATCGGCCTGAAAATCTCCCGGGACACCACCCTGCACGGTATTTCGCTGAACGTTCATACGGATCCTGCCACCGCATTTGCCGGCGTCATTCCGTGCGGTATTACCGACGCCAGCGTGACCTCAATGGCTGCCGAAGGCGTCAACACCACCCTGGCTGCCGTGGCCACTCCGCTCACGGCCGCCCTGGAACATCGACTTGCACCCCTACTTGCACCCACCACGATTGAAGGAGACGTTGATGTCCATCCCGCAGGCTGAAGGTCGTAAACTGCTGCGCGTTGAAGCGCGCAACGCCCAGGTCCCGCGTGAACCTCGTCCGGCATGGCTCAAAACCCGGGCCACCGTGGGACCGGAATACCAAATGCTCAAGTCCCAGGTCGCCAAAACATCGTTGAATACCGTGTGCGCCGAGGCGAATTGTCCCAATATTTATGAATGCTGGGAGGATCGCGAAGCCTCATTCCTCATCGGTGGGGCCGTGTGCACCCGGCGCTGCGGGTTCTGTGACATTGCCACCGGCAAACCCGAAGCATACGACACCGAAGAACCCTACCGGGTGGCCGAATCGGTCGAAGAACTGGGCCTGCGCTATGTGACGGTCACCGGGGTGGCCCGCGATGATCTGGCAGACGGCGCCTCCTGGCTCTATGCCGAAACCGCCCGGGCCATTCACCAGCGCACCCCGCACACCGGGGTCGAATTACTGGTCGATGACTTTAGGGGTGGAGACACCGCCCTGCAAAAAATTTTTGACGCCGAACCCGAAGTCTTCGCGCATAACCTGGAAACCGTGCCCCGGTTGATGAAAATCATTCGTCCGGCCTTCCGCTATGAAAAATCTCTGCACGCCATCAGCCAGGCTCGTGATGCCGGCCTGGTCACCAAATCCAACCTGATCTTGGGGATGGGTGAGACCACCGCGGAAATTGAAGCCACCATCTTGGATCTGATCCGGGCTGGCACCCACATCATCACCATCACCCAGTACCTGCGTCCGTCGCCGCTGCACCACCCGGTGGACCGGTGGGTCAAGCCCGCAGAGTTCTTGCGGCTGCGCGACTACGCCTACGCCAACGGTGCCGCCGCCGTCATGTCGGGTCCGCTGGTGCGGTCTTCCTACCGCTCGGGCAAACTCTATGTCGAAGCCATGCGGTTCCTAGGCCGCCAGGTCCCCGCCCAGTTCCAACATCTGGTAGAAAACGCGGATATCCCGGCCCGGCAGGAAGCTGAATCCGTGGCCGCCCGGTTTGCCGATACCAATGACGACGGCGCCGCCGCGATCCCAGCGGCAACCATGAACGCACTGAACTAGCACACAAAATCCCCTGCCGTGGCTGCCAAGATGGCGGACACTGCAGGGGATACCCTGTCGTACAACAACGTAGTGGGTCGGATTAGCGCGGCCGGAATTGGGCCGTCACCGGGCAATCCATCGGATCGGCATAGCCCAGCCCCACCCGGTTCAAATACGTAATGACAATGCGGTAGGCCTCAATGAGGCCGGTCTCGGTGTAGGGGATGCCCTGTTCGGCACAGTGTGCCTGAACGATGGGGCGCACCTTGTGCAGGTTCGCGCTTGGCATGCGCGGAAACACGTGGTGTTCAATCTGGTAGTTCAGCCCGCCCATGGCCCAGTCCACAATCCGACCGCCACGAATATTGCGCGACGTCAGAACCTGACGGCTGAGAAAATCGATTTTCGAATCCTTGGGCACCAGCGGCATACCCTTGTGGTTCGGCGCAAAACTGCCACCCATATACACGCCGAAGACCATCAGTTGCACGAGCATAAACGCAGCACCCAGGCCCGGACCCAGCACAAGAACCACCAGCGTCGGGAAACTGATGAATCGCGCGGCCAGCAATGCTAACTCGGTTTTACGGTATTTGAGTTTCGGATTTTGCACAATGGACTTCACCGAGTTGTAGTGCAGGGCAAATGCAAACAGGGTCAACAGCGGGAAGAAGAGCCAGCCTTGGCGGCGGGTGATCCACCCCATGAAGCCTCGACGATCCGCGGCTTCGCCCGGAATAAAGACCAGTGCGCCGGTGGCAATATCGCCGTCTTTACCAATCGTATTGGGGTTGGCATGGTGTCGGCCGTGTTTGCGAGTCCACCAGCCGTAGCTCATGCCGACAACAAGGTTCCCGGCAAGTCGCGAAAACCACGCATTGTGCTTGCCGGTGGCAAAAATTTGTTGATGCGCGCCGTCGTGGGAGAGAAACGCCACCTGAGTGAATAACACCCCGAACAGTACCGCCACGGCCAGCTGCCAGTATGTGTCGCCGAGCGTGAACAGTAGCGTAAAGGCACCGGCGAAGGCCAGCCCCAGCAGGATCATACGGAAAATATAGGCTCCCACGCGCCGTTCGAGCAGACCGGCGTCTTTCACCCGCTGTTGCAGGTCGAAAAACCCGCTAACTTGTGCGTGGTGTTCGGCACGGGTTCGGCGTCGGGGAGTCGGGGGCGAGATGCTGGTGTCTGGTGAGGTTGGCATAGTCTCAGCCTAGGCCGCGGGCGGGGTGTGACACATCACCCGGCAGAGCCAACCGCACCCCCTACTGGAGTATGGTCTAGCGGTCACAGGGGCAGGCTGGCCTGCACCGCAAAACCACCCTCGGGCGTTGGACCGGCCGTCGAGGTTCCTCCGACGGCGGTGGTCCGTTCCCGAATTCCCGCCAGCCCCAGCCCGGAACCACCCGACGGCAGCTGTGGTGTGCCGGGCCCGTTGGTGACCGTAATCCGAATCCAGGGTGTTTGATCTGCACCGCTGACCAGCCGCAATTCGACGTCCACCTCGGTGCCGGGAGCGTGGCGCAGCGCATTACTCAGGGCCTCTTGCACCGTCCGGTAGGCCGCCAGCGCGGTGGCCGGCGGGATATTGGCCAGGGCGTCGTCGTCGGTGGCCAGACCGCGATAGTGAATGGCCGTCCCGGAGAGCCGGGTGGCCTCGATCAGGGCATCAATGTCCTCGAGTCCGGGAGTGGGGACGGTCGGTGGGGCATCCTCATTGCGCAAAATACTCAACAGCATGCGCATTTCCGCCAGTGCTTGCCGCGACAGGCTGGCAATTTCGTTGAATTCGCGTTGCGATGCCGCATCGATCCCGGCATTGCGATACTGGGCGGTTGCCGCCTGCACACTAATGACCGACATACTATGGGCGACGACGTCGTGCAGCTCCCGGGCAATCCGGTTGCGTTCGGCCAGCTCTTTGCTGCGGCGATCCTGGATGGCGCTGGTCCGTTCGGCGGCTTCCAGACGTCCGGTGTGGCGAATCCACATTCTGCTCAGCGTGGCTGCAGCAACGGCCACCCCGCTGACCGCTGCGAACACAATACTGTTACTCAGCGCCCCCGCGGGCAGTTCGGGGCTGACCGTGAATAATACGGTCAGCGTGAGCACAACGCCCGCGGACCAGGCCGACACCGCGTAATACCAGGGGCGGATCATCCCGGCCACAATTAACACCGCGCATTGGGTCAGCAACACGGTCACCGGCCAGGGCCAGACCGGTATGTCGGCCGCGGCGGTGACCAGCATGAGGGCGCCGGAGGCGAGTACGGATAAGGTCAGCCCGAGCCAGGCCCAGCGCAGGGTGACCACAATCGCCGCGCAATGCAGCACCACCCACACCATGGCAACGGGTGCGCTGACCGCATAGACCGCGGCGGTTATGGGCCAGCCGACAGCCAGCAGGACCACCGCGGCAAATACTGCTCCGGTCCACGACCACGCGGTTGCACTAAAGGACGCCGACGACGACGCACCCCCGGGCAACTCGTTCAATTCAGGGTCATGGTCGGCGTCGGGCCTGGTTCGGCTACCTAATAGGGCCCGGGTGAGCAGCACGTCAAATGCCGCCAGACCCTGTAACACCGGCGACAGAGTCACCAGAAACAGCACACCAAGGACGAACGCCACGGCTGCATCCAGCACATATTGACCGGTGATACTGTGCGGGAGCAGCTCGGGGACGGTGCTCTGCAGGATCTGAAGAAAGGTGGGCTCACCGGGCAGGAATACCGACCAGAAAAAGTAGGTGACACCGCCTAGTCCTACGGCTGTCCACGTCACCGTCAGCACAAAGTTCATGAGCCGCAGTGGAAAAGCGATGAGCGTTTCGAATAATAAATCCAGCCACCGCCGCGGTTCAGCAATGATCCGGAGCTTCCCAAAGAGCCCGATCCGCAGCGAACGAGAACGATAAGACACCGGTTCAAGTGTTGCGCCCCATGCGACCACCCGTTTACGGGACAACGCTGCAAACGCGGATGCAATCAGCAACGTTAATGGCAATAACAGGAACCCCAGCCACACCACCAGCGTTGCAAATGACACCACCGTCAGACTCAACAGCAAAGAGAAACTAAAAATTGCGATCGGTAGGCCCGCCAGCAGGTACACGTAGTTGCGTCCGAGTCGGGTAAAAAACGCGGCAGGATGACGTCGCGTGCGGTCAGGACTGGCATTGCTGTTCATGCTGGTCAGTCTAGAGGCAATCACCGGGCACCGTCATGACCCTGCGGAGTGAATTGCCGCCGGGACAGTGCATACTTTGGGGTAGGTTTGAAGCGTGCCTGATATACCGTTCTCAACGACGCCCACCGCCGACATTCCACCCGCCCCCGCTGAGGTACGCGTCCTGATTGTTGACGACCAATCGATGATCCGGGCGGGCTTTGCTGCGCTGCTGGATGCCCAAGACGGTATTACCGTTGTTGGTACCGCTGAGGACGGCGCTGGCATTGTCGAGGTCGTCACCGACACCCGGCCCGATGTGGTCCTGATGGATATCCGAATGCCCAAGGTCAACGGGCTGGAAGCCACCCGTATGGTCCTCGAGATGCCGGGCGAAGTCCCCAGAATTCTGATGCTGACGACGTTCGACGCGGACGAGTATGTGTTCTCTGCACTGCGTGCCGGTGCCAGCGGTTTTCTGCTCAAAGATGCCACACCGGACGAACTGGTGCGGGCGGTCCGGGTCGTTGCCGCCGGAGAAGCTCTGCTGTCCCCGCAGATCACCAGGACGCTGATCTCCGATTATGTGGCGCGTCCCGCGTTTCGTCCGACCACCGAACTCCTGCAGACTCAACTGACCGAACGTGAGCTCGATGTCGCCCGGCTGGTCGCGCGTGGGCATTCCAACGCTGAAATCGCAGCGCAACTCTTCCTTGCGGAACAGACGGTCAAAACTCATGTGTCTCGGATTCTGAGCAAGTTGGATCTTCGCGACCGAGTACAAATTGTGGTGACAGCATATGAAACCGGACTGATCCGACCGGGGGAGCCCAACGGGTAACCACCAGTTCCGCTTAAACGACATTCGACGCGATAATGGAGTTCCGTCACCATGCGGGCTCGGCCGGCACGTGGAACGCCCGTAACTGCGCGTGCACGCTGAGGTTCGGGACCTTAGCGGGAGAATTTGGTCATTAAGTCGTTGAGGTCGGATTCGGTGAGCGTGGCGTCGCGTTCGATCCAGGATTTGTATACCACGCGAATCATATTGAGTTCTGGCGACAGCGTCGTGTTGACCCAATCGCCTTGCTGATACGTGACCACTTCTTCTGGAGTCACAATATCCACGGTGCCCTTCTCTGGGTAATGGTGGATTGCTTGAATAACTGCAACTGATTGTCCATTGCGGTAAATCAGTGTTTGACCCACATTTCGGTGGTCGAGAGTTTTTGCTTCAAACATTATTTTCTTGTCCTTTGAATTTTCATTAACATTAGCGGGCCAGTCAGGGCGGCATCTGTGAGCCGAAAAGTATATCGAATATGCCCATCACCATGGCTGCGACAAGTACCGGAATGGCTCTGCAATCGTGGACTTAACCTTAGGTGATCGGCACCCAAAAAAGAACGTCCGCTTGATGGGCCCTTGCCGAAAATTTCCCCGCCGACAAACGAGCGGGAAGAACCCGAAGAGCAGCAGAGTTTGGGCTTGATTTTGCACGATGACTTGATTTACGTTATTGTTATGTTCGTTGCCACAACGGCACGCGGATGTAGCTCAATGGTAGAGCCTCTGCCTTCCAAGCAGATAGTGCGAGTTCGATCCTCGTCATCCGCTCGAAGCTCTGATTCTCGCTTAGGCCAGAATCGGAGCTTTTTTCATGCCCGGCTATATCTCTGTGATGATTCAAGACGCACGATCGCTCTACCGGTGTTGCCGTAGCGCCGCTCGCCGAATCGTAGGCTGGTGCCTAGATAACAGCTCGCACAGGCCTATGGTGAACATCACGTCGGAGCTCTAGAGCGTTGCAAATACGCCAAATTGAGAAAAATTTTGCGAAAAGACCTCTCTCGATTTGGACTTTCGGAAACCTTTGTCATATAGTTATCTCTCGGCGCCATGGTGCGAGCCGCTAGAAGGTAAGACCGGATGGCGGATAATCCAGCAGGTCATTGACCTGATCGCGGGACGTAGCTCAGCTTGGTAGAGCGCGCGCTTTGGGAGCGTGAGGTCGCAGGTTCAAATCCTGTCGTCCCGACTGCATGGTGCTGTCGGAAGCATATGATGTAATTCGGCAAGTACCGAAACCATAAAAATTCCGATTAGAACCCCAGGAGTCCTACGTGGTCCAATCCACCGTTGAAAACCTCGCCCCAACCCGGGTAAAGCTAGAGGTTGAGGTTCCGTTTGATGAACTGAAACCGCGTATTGACGCTACTTACAAGTCACTTGCAGACCAAATTCAGGTCCCTGGTTTCCGTAAGGGCAAAGTTCCAGCACGTCTGATTGACCAGCGTGTTGGCCGCGGCTTCGTCATCGAAAACGCAGTGAACGATAACCTCGACTCATTCTTCCAAGAGGCACTGCGTGAAAACGAACTGTCACCACTGACCCGCCCAGAAGTCGACGTGACCTCTGTTCCAGGCAACGAAGGTGACGACGAAGCACCACTGAAATTCAACACCGAATTCGATGTGCGTCCGACCATCGAACTCCCAGACTACAAAGGCCTGGAAGTCACCGTTGAACCGGTCACCGTCACCGAAGAGCAAGAACAAAAAGTACTCGACGAACTCCGCGAACGTTTTGCCACCCTGGTTGACGTCGATCGTCCAGCTGAAACCGGCGACAACGTCACCATCGGTCTGACCGCCACCATCGACGATGAAGAAGTCGACACCGCAGAAGGCCTCTCCTACGAAATCGGTTCCGCCAGCATGCTCGAAGGCATGGACGAAGCCCTTGAAGGCCTCTCCGCCGGCGAAGATGCGATCTTTGAAACCACACTTGCAGGCGGCGAACACTCCGGAGAAGCCGCCACCGTAAAAGTAGTGCTGGAATCCGTGAAAGCACGCGAACTGCCTGAAGCCGATGATAACTTTGCACAGCTGGCTTCCGAGTTCGACACAATCGAAGAACTCAAAGAAGACCTCAAGAGCCAGGCCGCCGAAGAAGCCAAAACCAACCAGGGTGTAGAAGCTCGCGAGAAAGCTCTCGAAGAACTCCTCAAACTGGTTGACGTACCTGTCCCAGAAAGCATGCTGGAAGAACAGGTCGAACAGCACTTCACCAGCCAAGGACACACTGAGGGCGACGACCACGACACCGACGAACACCGCGAAGAAGTCAAAAACAACTTCAGCGAAGCATTCGTGAACGAAGTCGTGCTCGACAGCATCGCAGATGAAGAAGAAATTTCCGTCGAGCAGTCCGAGCTCATCGAATACATCCTCAGCTCCGCATCCCAATACGGCATGGATCCCAACCAGTTCGCCCAGATGCTTGATCAGGCAGGTCAGGTCCCCATGATCATGGGCGAAGTCCGCCGTCGTAAAGCACTGGCCGCCGTCCTGGAAGAAGCCAAAGTTGTCGATACCGAGGGCAACGAGGTCGATCTGTCATTCTTCTTGAACCCAGAAGGCTCAGAAGACACCGACGACGACGCTGCTACCGAAGATGACGAAGATAACAGCTAAGTTCTGATCACACACCAAGGTCCGCTCCTATACTAGA
>Ga0209487_1003302_pt1 | contig 12700 bp, 14 predicted proteins | sample Poulit2012_FD_187524 | JGI IMG/M metagenome (GOLD analysis project Ga0209487, IMG submission 187524) | Agricultural soil microbial communities from Georgia to study Nitrogen management - Poultry litter 2012 (SPAdes) (version 2) | ecosystem: Environmental > Terrestrial > Soil > Agricultural land... | reverse complement strand
CGGTATCTAATGGGTTGCCCATCTTGATCTTTTTGACCCGTTCGAGTGCCAGATCGTAGAAATCGTCGGCGATATTTTCTTGGATCAGGGCACGGGATGGGCAGGTGCACACTTCGCCCTGGTTAAGAGCGAAGAAGGTGAAGCCTTCTAAGGCTTTGTCTAAGAACCCGTCATTGGTATCCAGCACGTCGCCGAAGAAAATATTGGGCGACTTACCGCCCAACTCTAGGGAGACGGGGATGATGTTTTCGGTGGCGTACTGCATGATCATACGCCCGGTAGTGGTTTCACCGGTGAACGCGATCTTGCCGATGCGCGGGCTGGAGGCCAGTGGTTTACCTGCTTCTAGGCCAAAACCATTGACAACGTTCAACACTCCCGGTGGGATCAGATCGCCCACCAAGTCCATTAGGAACATGATCGAAGCCGGAGTTTGTTCGGCTGGTTTCAGCACGATGGCGTTGCCTCCGGCCAGCGCCGGTGCGATTTTCCAGACCGCCATCAGAATTGGGAAGTTCCACGGGATGATTTGGCCAACGACTCCCAGCGGTTCATAGTAGTGGTAGGCCACCGTATCTTCGTCGATCTGGGATAGGGTGCCTTCTTGGGCCCGAATTGCCCCGGCAAAATAGCGCAGGTGGTCAATGGCCAGAGGAATGTCTGCGTTGAGCGTTTCACGGACTGCTTTGCCGTTATCCCAGGCCTCGGCAACCGCGATGGCTTCGAGGTTTTCTTCCATCCGATCGGCAATGGCTAACAGTAGTGCCCCGCGTTCGGTGGGCGAGGAGTTATTCCAGGTTTTGGCTGCGGTATGTGCTGCATCGAGTGCGGCTTCGATATCTTCGGCGGTGCCACGGCCAACCTCGCAGAACGTTTGGCCGGTAATCGGGGTGGGGTTTTCAAAGTATTGGCCCTTGACCGGGGCTACCCATCGTCCGCCGATGTAGTGGTCGTAACGCGATTTATAGTCGGCTATGGCGCCTGAGGTGTTTGGGTTGGCATAGGTGGTCATGATCCTGCCCCTTCGATAGAGTACAAACTCGTTTTCGGTGATATACATCACTTTAGGGGCAGGTGGGTTGCAGCAACGTTGCAACCCAGATCACGAACTTGTCAGGAGCCCAAACGTTGCAGTGTTGCTGTAACGACTGCCCGTCGAGGGCTATCCGGTGGCAAAATCTGCAACGCGAGCATCCAGGCTTCAACATCATTGGATGCTTCACTGCGGCTGAGGTAACACCATAATTGGTCGGCGTTTGCATCAGCCAGAACGGCCTCGCGCAGGGTGATGCCAAGTTGCCGTCGGATGTGGACGACTCCTGGTGCCTCGGAGGTAGGCAGTACTTCTGCCGGAGCTAGTCGCAGTGCTGCGCTCAGGTCGCCACGATGGAGTGCAGCCATCGCTGCGGCGGCGTCGGTGGTGAGCGACGAGTCGATCCGATACGGCTGTGAGCAAAGTTGTACCGGTTGGTCGCTGGAATCCAGGATTTTGCGTAGTCGAGAAATTTCGGCGCGCACTGTGGTCAGTCGGGCAGATAGTTGGTCTGGTGCTAACTCGCCGAATAGTTCATAGGCAAGTTGGGTGGCGTTGAGTCCAGTGCGGTGCCAGTCCAATAGGGTCAGAATTTCTGCGTGCCGGTTAGATAACCGTAACTCACCGATGCGAGCTGTGTTGCCGGACGCGACATCGATGGTGGTGGCAGCAGTGAGCTCTGGCTCTGCGGTATAGGGGGTGCCCGGGAAGGTGTGGGTGGCCCAGAATTGCTCGATGGCGTGGGCAGTATTGCTAAGCATGGCCAATGCCAGCGAGGAGACGGCTATCGGTGAGCCGGTCAGGTCCAGCATGCCCAGCACGCTGCCAGATGGGTGGCGCAGTGGTATGGCGCTGCAGTAAAACTCGTGGACATTATGGCTAAAATGTTCGGCGCCGGCTACTTGGGCCGTGGCTCCTGTCGATAGGGCGGCACCGGGTGCGGAAGTGCCCATTGACGCTTCAGACCAGTCGGCGCCCGGCGCGAAACCAATATTTTCGGCCCGGTCTCGTGTCTTTGTGGCGCCGTCCACCCATAACAAGTGGCCATAAGGGTTGGAAATAGCCGTGATAAGACCGACATCGTGAGCTGGGACAAGCAGTGTTCGCAGCATCGGGAGCACGGCGGCAATCGGGTGGGTTTTACGGTGATCGGCTAGTGACTCCGTGGAGATGGTGACCGGAGTGGTAACTTTTGCAGGATTATCGTGCAACGCCAGGCAACGGCGCCAGGAATCGGTCACCTGCGAGCGCACGTGTGTAGGGTCAACCACTGCGTCGGTGAGTTTCTCATGAGCAGCGGTCACGGCCTGTTGGTAGGCGTTGTCGGCAGGGTCACTGTGTTGGTGGTCAAGTTGTGTCATGAGTCCAGCAGGGTTGAGCGCATGAGAAAGCGTTTTCCTTCGGGTGTTTCAACTGAAAAGCCAGCGCCTCGACCATCGACGACGTCCAGGGTGATATGCGAGCCGCGGATGTATTCGAAGTGTGGCTTGCCTACCCAAAAACCAATCTCGCTGGCATCGAGCTCATCGGTTTCAGGCATCTCAAAGGTTCCCATCAGAACATCCTGGGCACCGGTGCGAAAATCATCGATCGGATAGCACATTGGCGTTGAGCCGTCACAGCAACCACCGGATAAATGAAACATCAGATCACCGTGGATGCCCCGCAGCTTCTGCAAGAGGTCTAGGGTGTCTTGGGTCATGGCCACCCGGGAGAAGTCTTCACCGGGGATTTCGGGACGAGAAGCAACTAACGTAGTCATACCAGCAGCCTAGCTTTAAACGTGACTAACGTCACGGAAAATCATGTATCGCGGCCAGAGAATTAAATTTGCCGTATTCTGTTACGGCCCCACCGTGTGCGACAATATGCTAAATGGCACAGAAGTATATCCCGCGTGAACCCGGCACTCGCCCAGTCAAGCGTCAGACCGACCGTGCGGGTCGTCTGAAGCTCAACCCACCGCGCAAACAATTCTTAGACCCTGAGGTCGAACAGCTTTCTGATGAGCGCGCTCGACTGGCCCGGCACGGTGTTCGTCCGTCAATGGAACGCCCACAAGTACGACCGCGCACCGAAGGTTGGACCCAACAGACCGATACCGAGGGGCGTCCGCTGCTGCAGTTCAAACAGCCGCGCGTAACCCAACCGGCCCAACACCTTGCCGATATGCCGATGGCTGATCGTGAAGCAAAGGTCAAAGAACTCGGGCTACCAGCTTTTCGCGCTCGCCAGCTATCCACGCATTACTTCAGCCATTGCACTACCGATCCGGCAGATATGACCGACCTGCCAGCAGATAAACGCGACGAGCTGGTCGAAACATTCTTCCCCACCTTGCTCACCGAAGTGCGCCGGATTGAAACTGATGATCGCCAGACCATCAAATTTTTATGGAAGCTTTTTGACGGCGTCTTAGTTGAGTCTGTACTCATGCGGTACCAGAACCGCATTACCCTGTGCGTGTCGTCGCAGGCTGGTTGTGGTATGAACTGCCCGTTTTGTGCCACCGGGCAGGCCGGTTTGACGCGTAACTTGTCGACGGCGGAAATCGTGGACCAGATCGTTGCGGCAAACAAAGTGATTGCCGATGGTCAATTGGGTAAACCCGAGGGTGCACGAGAAATTGAGCGGGTCAGCAACGTGGTGTTTATGGGTATGGGCGAGCCGCTGGCTAATTATCGCCGGGTAATCAATGCTGTGCACCGGATGGTTGATCAAACACCTGCGGGTTTAGGGATGTCTGCTCGCAATATCACGGTATCTACCGTTGGCCTAGTGCCGGCCATCAATAAACTTGCTGCTGAAGGCATCCCGGTAACCTTTGCACTTTCCTTGCACGCTCCCGATAATGAATTGCGCGATGAGATGATCCCGGTCAATTCCCGTTGGGACGCTGACCAGGCCCTTGACGCCGCCTATAATTACTTTGTCACTACCGGTCGCCGGGTGTCCATTGAGTACGCAATGATCAAAGACATGAACGACCACGCTTGGCGTGCTGAGTTGCTGGCGAAAAAGATTAATGCCCGCGGCCGCGGCTGGGCGCACGTTAACCCCATCCCATTGAACCCCACGCCCGGGTCGGTTTGGACGGCCTCGGAGCCAGAGGTCACCCAAGAGTTCCTTGACCGGCTCAACGATGCGGGCGTACCCACCACGCTGCGGGACACTCGAGGAAAAGACATTGATGGGGCCTGCGGTCAGTTAGCAGCAGAAGACGACTAATGCATAAATACGCCCCCGGTATCAAAGTCCTGTGGCTATTCACTTTGATACTGGGGCTATTTCTTGCCGGATTCGCCATCATCAACATTATGGTTGAAAACGGTGAGGTCACTACCCAACACTGGTTACTGATCGGTCTGGGATCGGTGAAAATTATTGGGGCGTGTATCGGATTATGGATGTTTCATCGATCCGACTAAGCCATGCTCCTGTCAGAATATTGCCGACGTTTATTACACAAGGGGAAACGATGTCCGAACCAGCTCGCATAAACGCCATGAGTGCTGAGTACGAATCAGCGAAAAAATCACAAGTAGTTACTTGGGTACTGTGGGTGTTTACTGGCGGTATCGGCGGTCACCGCTACTATCTGGGTGATATCGGCTATGCCGTAGCTATGACCTTGGTCAACTGGATGACTTTTGGAATCTGGGGCCTTGTCGATGCGTTTTTTATCAACCGGCGTTTGCGGTTGAAAAATCGTGATATTTATAACCAAACGGCATACCGCTATGGCGTCAACCTATAGTCGGGCATACCCACAAATCAGCCAGTTCAACAGCCGTACTATGAGTTTTAAAACCGCCTGGTAACTCGGCTGACTGCAAAATACTCGATACCTAGGCTTGGCTAAATACTTTTACAGGTGAAAATCGGCTAGATTGAGACGTGCGCCTCAATAGACCATAGATATGTGAAAGAGGTCCTATGACCACATCATTGCCGGGCAATGAACAGCCAGAATACCAACTCACCGACGCCTTAGACATCGACTACTACGGTGTCTTCGCTGACATTTCCGAGGCTGATCGGACCATGTGGCAGCGTGCCCGTGAGTTTGGCGAAACTCATGTCGAAACTATGCGTGCCGGTTGGAACGCACACCACTACCCGTTAGAAGTAGCCCAAGCCATGGGCGAAGCCGGGCTCATCAATGACGGAGTCGATCACCCTGATATTGAAAAAATCTCACCGTTGGCTGCGGGGTTAGTCAACATGGAGCTTTCGCGGATCGACGGGTCGTTGGGTACCATCGTGGCCGTCCAAGCTGGGCTTGCGCTACGTACCATCACCATGTTTGGTACAGCTGAGCAACAGGCTAAATACATCAAACCGATTGTCAATGTCGAGATGCCAGCGGCCTTCGGCCTGACCGAACCGGACCACGGTTCAGACTCAACCGGACTGGCCACCACGGCAACACGCCAAGCCGACGGCTCATATACGATTCGTGGTTCGAAACGCTGGATCGGCAACGGCTCAGCCGGTGGGATAACCATAACCTTCGCTCGTGTGCATGACGAAGGTGCCGACGACCACGGCAAGGTGCGTGGGTTTATCGTGCCACAGGATTCTGAAGGATATACCGGTACGCCTATCCGACATAAGGGCTCTTTGCGCGCTATAGATCAAGCCGATATTGATTATGACGACGTCCACGTTGGTGCCGATGCGTTGGTGGAGGGTGTAAAGTCCTTCCGCGAAGTGTCGCAAGTACTCTACGCGACCCGTGTCGGGGTTGCTTGGTCCGCACTTGGACACGCCACCGCAGCATTTGAATCTGCAGTGGCCTATGCGACGCAGCGTAAGCAATTCGGCAAATACCTGGCTGAACACCAGATGGTTCAAGAACGCCTCACTCGGATGTTATCCGAGCTGGTCTCGATGCAACTGTATATGGTTCACGTGGCCGATCTTGAGACAGCCGGGAAACTGAAACCTACCCAGGCTGCACTGGCTAAATATAACAACACCCGAACCGCTCGCCGTATCGCCGCTGAAGCTCGTGACATGCTCGGTGGTAATGGGATTTTGCTTGAAAATGGTGTGATCCAACATATGGCAGATATTGAAGGTATCCATACCTATGAGGGCACAGAATCTGTCCAAGCGCTTCTGGTTGGTAGAGATATTACCGGCTATGGAGCGTTTGTCTAAATAATAGAGTCTGGCCTTGTATTTCACTAAATAAATGTCGGGGTTGGTTTTGTGGTGCAAAACCAACCCCGACTTTTTGTAGATTAGGTTCTAAAATTGAAAATAAAATACTGGCGTCATGACGCTAAGGCTGTCTGCCTGCGCTTGCTACACTCCGAACTATCCACATAATGACGGAAAATACCGCAAGAATGATGCCAAGCCAGATAAGTATTTTGGCGGCTTGGATAAATACGCCCAATAAAATCATGACAATCCCGACCGCAATAAGTAAAAGCCACATGACCATGTCTCCTTAACGCTCGGCGCTAATCATGTTGATAAGTTTTAGTCTAAAAGAGACCGGATACTTTGAACATAGCCGGTACAAGCGTGCCTTTTCACGAAAGTTGGTGTCTCTCGTGTGGCACAACAACATTGTGTAGACAAACCGTCAGCGGGAGGGATTGGTCCTCCCGCTGATCTCAAATGAGGTTATGTAGCGGAATTAGGAATGCCGACCGCCTTTGGCTTTATCTTCTTTTGATTGAGCCTCAGCACCCTTCTTGCCCGCTTCGTGGGGGTCAGCGCCTTCGGACTTGTCGAAACGGCCAGGGCTTTCCTCGCCGCCTTTTTTACCAGCTTCATGAGGATCTACGCCTTCAGATGCACCGAACTGTCCGGGGCTTTGTTCCCCGCCCTTCTGGGCTTGCTTCGCTGTATCGTCGCGGTTTCCGAATTGTCCTGGGTTGTTTTTGTCAGCCATTACAACCTCCTTCCGGATTTGCGGATGTGCCGGAGCACAAAATGAAGCAACTTGCTTCGTGGCCACCACGCTAAAACTTGGGTCAGTTAGAAACAACAGCCCGAAAAACAGCCTTGGGCCCGAGGAATTCCAAATATATTGAATCGCAATCGTATAAAAAATTTGGCGTAAGGCATTGGCTTTTTACCCCCAAGTTTTCCTAAGCCACCACCTCACAAGCGGCTTATTAGAACACCTAAGCCGATGAAACCTAAAAAACAATAGCGCCGTTGCGCCAGCACTTTAGTTCGTTTGATAGCCCTTCTAGATCACTGTTTTGAAACGGGTTGAATGTTCTGGGTGGAGCAGCGCTTGATCTTGATATTACTTTGCTCGGGGGAGGTTCTGATTGTGAACTTCAAGCCAGGTCAGCCGGATGATCGGGATCAGAACATACCAGAGGCTACTACGGTCATGGATTTCGTGGTCAGCCACATACCAAGGACAGACGATCACACCGGTGGCTATTGTTCATCAATTGTTAGGACGCTACCGCCTGTGAGAAGCCAGACCTACGTGGTACAAGCGTGGTTGTATATCGAACGTGGTCTTTTGAAACCCCGACAGCATTGTTAGCGTGAAAGCCAAGCGAGCGCTTATCGGAAGGAGTTGGCTATCATGCCGAAGACTAGTAAATCCGGCGATGCAAAGAAATCCGAACTTCCCGACACACTCAGACGATCAGACGAAAAAGCTCAGAGAACTTTTGCCAAAGCGTATGACTCGGCAATGGATGAATATAACGACGAAGAGCGCGCCCACCGGGTGGCTTACGACGCGTTGAAACACACCCACGAAAAGGTCGGCGACCGCTGGCAGGCTAAAGAGGGCTCATCCGGTCCATCTGATGCCCAGAGTGCTGGTGGTCAAGATACTGATCGGCCTACAGCCGGTGGTGTAGACGCAAATGCTTCCAAAGAGCATTTATACGAACAAGCACAAAAACTCGATATTAAAGGCCGTTCGGAGATGAACAAAGACGAGCTAGTCGAAGCGTTGGAAAAAGAAAGCAACCGCCGAACATCTAAACAATCGAAGTCTTAGCCACCAGTATTCATCGCATTACAGCTGAATAGGAGGTTGCGTTATGTCACAGTACGATCAGCTGACATTTCAGGACCCAGCTAAACGGTACCCGGAAATCTCCCCACCGGAACAACAGCAACCTGAACCCGGCTTTGAAACTGAAATAACTCCCAAACCTGACCATGGCGAAGAAACCTATCGTGGCACGGGACGTCTGGAAGGACGCAAAGCACTAATTACCGGCGCAGACTCCGGAATTGGTGCTGCGGTGGCAATAGCTTTCGCTCGGGAAGGTGCTGATGTTGCCTTGAACTTCCTTCCATCCGAGGAGGAAGATGCCCAACACGTTATCGATGTAATTCGCGATACCGGACGTGCCGCCGTAGCTTTGCCCGGGGATGTCAGAGACAAAGATTTCTGTGAACAGGTAGTTGAGGATGCCGTCAACGAACTGGGTGGACTTGACGCTTTGGTAAATAACGCAGGCAAACAAGTTATTTCAGAAAGCGTTGCTGAACTGCCTGATGATCAGTGGGTAGAAACATACGAGACAAATATCTTTGGCATATTCCGAATTACTAAAGCCGCACTGAAACACCTGCCACCTGGGTCTACCATCGTCAACACTACCTCCATTCAGGGATATAACCCCAGTCCAGTGCTAATCGATTACGCTTCAACGAAGGCAGCTATTAATAATTTCAGTAAGGGGATAGGCCAACAGTTGGCTGCTAAGGGCATTCGGGTTAATGCGGTAGCTCCCGGACCAATTTGGACTCCTATCCAGCCGTCAAAAGGCCAACCACAAGAAAAACTGCCGTATTTTGGTCAAGACACACCACTTGGACGAGCCGGCCAACCGGCAGAAATAGCCCCGGCTTTTGTTTTTCTAACCTCACCAGAATCTAGCTACGTGATAGGAGAGACCCTGCACGTAAACGGTGGCACACCCACCCCATAAACGTCACGGCAAAATTTTCGAATTTTATCGGGCGTATTCGGACAGGCACTGGCTAAGCCCTTGCGTTTTCTGCAGGTTTTCGCCGCTCTTGTTAGTGGTTGGAGCTTAATTTTTCAGTAATCGTTCGGCCAAGCCGTTTCTGGGTCGATGCTCGGCACCGGTGCTGGTTTGAATGATTTGGTAATGATGAGCACAAGCAAAATTACTGCTGCAACCAGCCAGCCGGTGGTGCCGGTAATACCCACATGGGCGGTATCGAACGTGGTGTCTGCTGAGAACAGCAGCGGTAGACCGCCTGTGGCATTGAGCGTTGAATGTCCAAGGGCCGCCGGCCACACGGAATTCGTCCGGATGGCTAGCCACGCAAAAAGCCCACCAATGAGCGTAGAGAAAATTACCATAAACAGTACGGACTGCCAGCCCGGTAACTGCGGATAATTATGGCCTAACAGGAGCACCGGGGTATGCCAGAGCCCCCAAATTACACCTGTAATGATAATGGTAGGTACAACGCCCAAGGGCAGTAATTGCGGTGTCAACCAACCTCGCCAACCGATTTCTTCGCCCAGGGCGGGAATCAAGTTAATGAAACAGGCGGCAACTACCACGTTAATAATCTGGGTAAGCAAAATGGTCTGGATGGGCATATCACTCAGACCAGCTTCGGCGAAAACTTGTCGCAGTCCCGAAAAATCTTCCAGATCGGCGTCATATAAGCCCATAGCAGTGGCGATTGGCAAGCTGAGCAGACCAATACCGATGGGAAGTAAAAAAGCCAGTGCAAGATAGCCAAACAGGCGTGGGAGTGGCCGGTGGCGGGTAAACCCAAGGGTTCTTGCACGGTGGCCTTTCGGACGGGTTTTGCGAATAATCAGCCAGGAAACCAATGCCGGTATGAACATCATGACCACTACAACCGGGGTGTAGAGGCTTTGAAAGACGGCTGGGTCTTTAATGAAATACAACGGCAGCACAATGAGCCACGTGATGACGAAAGTGAAAATTATGAACCAGGTAATTTGGCTCCACCGGATGTCGGCTCGTGAACATGGTGAACTAGGAAGTAATACTGGCGTTGGTGGTTGGCTCATGGGGCGAGTTTAGAACAGCCGAGCGATGATGAGCCACGCGCCGATGACGATTGCCAGCCAGGCGGTAAAGTTTGAGCCCGCCGTCGTCATCGTTTCGCGGGTCTTGGTCAGCAATAGTTCGGTATGCTGCGGGTAGCGGGCTCTTGCCCACGTCAAAATAGTGCCGGGCAGGATCATGATCACGTTATAGAACGCCAACCATATAAGACCCTTTGCACCGTCTGGGCCGTTGGCAGCGATAAGACTGATGCCTACTAGATAGGGCCACATCGTAGCGGCCTCAACGAGGATGGCGAAAAGTGCCAGTGTGGCTACCGAACCGTGAGACTTTAGGGCCCTGTCTCGTAACCGAGTGACCATGGTAGGCCCGGGTTTGGTTTCCCGCCGTGTGCGGAATAGTCCAATGATCCCCATGAGAATAACGACCCCACCAAGTGCCATGGCAAACCGGTCTGCTAGTGGGCCCTGTAAGGTCGCCAAATACGTGCCGATGAGTTGGTTGGCCAGCAAAAGCACCGCAGCACCAAGCACCAGGTACGTTACGGCCGTGACCGTGAAATAGGTGATCATTCGCCGTGGCTGAAACGGTCCGGGACGAGCTAGTAACCACAGCGGGACCAGCAACGTCGACAGTGTGGAAGCGTCCAAAAAGGCTAAACCGGCCAGTGCAGCAATGATCGGTAAACTCATGACGCCTTTCCAACAGATCCGGCAGGACAACTACAGTTGATGGTAGTATCGCACCGATTGATTTATCCAAGGATTTGATACAACCATGTCAGGATTAAGCCATGACATAGCGGCGTTGGTGGCGAACCACGCCGCAGGCGATGAAGACGGCTTCTATGCGGTGGCCCGAGATATTGCCCACCGAGAACTCATCGATGGCCGTCGGAACGCCGCCTCGGAAATCCGGTCAGCCATCGAAGAAGCCCGCGGAGAGTCCGTGGAATCACAGACTGTTGAGGACGACGATCTTGGCGTCGATGTGGATTCTGACCTAGCCGAGTTCATTCAAGTCTCCCGCCCGGAGGCAAAGTTCGAAGAGCTAATTATTTCATTTGAGCTTATCGAACGCGTTCGACACATCCTCGAGGAGCATGCCCACGCGGCACTCTTACGAGACTTTGGTTTTACCCCGGCTCACCGGTTACTCATGGAAGGCCCGGCGGGCACCGGCAAAACTGCCACGGCCGAAGTATTGGCCGCAGAGATGGGTATCCCACTGGTTACCGTTTACCTGGATAATCTGCTCAACGTCTATTCGGTAGAAGAAGATGTACCGTCGCTGCGTGAAGTGTTTGACCGTCTTGCACGCCGTCGTGCGGTCTACCTTTTCGATGTATTCGACACGATTGGTGATGACACCTCATCGGGCACAATCCGCCGGGTATTCAAAGCATTCTTACTCTTCGTAGATGTGCTGGGCAAAGGATCATTAGCCATTGCCGCAACGAACCGTCGCGGTGTGCTGGACCGTTCCATGTTCCGACACTTTGATACTGTGTTGAATTTCTCGCTGCCCACACCGGAAGAAGCCATGCGAATCATTCGGGCTGAACTGGGAGACCGCGCTCCGGAACCGATGATGAACGAAGTCGACATTTATGAACAATACTTCGAAGGATTATCGCAGGCCGAGCTGACGATCGCAGCCCAATCGGCGGCCAAAGCCACCGTAATGCGCAATGAATCCGTGGTGGATCAGGACGACCTCATCTACGCATTAACCAACCGTGGGGCATTTCTTCTCAACGATGAGTAATGGCCTACTGCTCGATAATGCGTCGCAGTAGGGGTTTGGTGCGGTAACTCAGAAACTCTCGCAGCACCACTGACGTTGAGGTACGCACAATGCCGGGAATGTCTAAAATCAGCCGGTTGACCCGGTATAGATCATCGGTAGAAAGTGCAGTCACTGTGATCCTGAGGTCAGCGTCGCCGGTGGTGGCAAAAATTTCTAGCACTTCTGGGATTTCTGACAGGGCTTTCATTGTTTGGTGGTCATAACCTTGGCGGATGGAAGCATTCATAAACGCCTCGACTTCGTAGCCCATCGAGCGTGGGGAAATGCGCCGCTGAAATGACTCCAAGGTATGAGCACTCAATTTTTGTAAACGAGACTGAACGGTGTTGCGCGAGACCCCGAGCCGCTGGGCGAGGGCAACTGTAGTGGCATCGGGCTCGTCGATCAGCGCCAAGAGCAGTCTGGCGTCGATGCCGTCTAAGTCCCGCTTCACGTTAGATGTTGACATTCTGTGCTTTCTGCCAGTGATGTTGGTGCATTTTGCTCAAGAAATTCTGAATCAGTTGATCTTACTGCTTTCATGAGTGAAGGTAACCACAGTATAACTTGTCAGGAGGCCCTCCATGGTGCAATCACCGGTACAACAAATAACTGTGGCAGAAATGATCGCCAATGTGATCATGCAGCGGACCGATCGGGTATTTGGTCTAATTGGCAACGGCAACGTTGATTTAATGTCTACCTTAACCTCAGCGCATTTCCCCCTGACCACGGTGCGCCACGAGGTCGCCGTCGTCACTGCCGCAGACGCATATTTTCGTGCTACCGGTCAAATGGCGGTAGCAACTGCCACCTACGGGGCGGGTTTCACGAATATGGCCACCGGGTTGGC
>Ga0209487_1003300_pt1 | contig 12706 bp, 14 predicted proteins | sample Poulit2012_FD_187524 | JGI IMG/M metagenome (GOLD analysis project Ga0209487, IMG submission 187524) | Agricultural soil microbial communities from Georgia to study Nitrogen management - Poultry litter 2012 (SPAdes) (version 2) | ecosystem: Environmental > Terrestrial > Soil > Agricultural land... | reverse complement strand
CGGTGGGCGGGGGACGCCAACTTCCTGCCCATCATCGCCCGCACCAAGGCCCTGCCGCAGGTCCTCGACGAGACCCGCCGGCTGCTCGCCGACGCCTGGCTGGAGGACGCGTGCTGAGCTCCAAGGGCCGAGTCGTCACCAATGCGATGTTCGGGCCGGTGGCCCGCCTGCTGGTCCGCGCCGGCGTCAGCCCGGACGCAGTCACCGTCACCGGTACCGTGCTGTCGGTGGGCCTGGCTCTCTGGCTGCTGCCGGCGGGCCAGTTCGTCGTCGGGCCGTTCGCCATCGCCGCCGTCGTGCTCATCGACAGCGTCGACGGGCTCATGGCCCGCATCCGAGGGCAGTCCACCCGGTGGGGAGCCTTCCTGGACTCCACCCTGGACCGGCTCTCCGACGCCGCGATCTTCACCGGCCTCACGTTGTGGGCGGTGCACAACGACGACCAGTGGGTGCTCGGCACGGCCCTGGCCTGCCTGGTGCTGGGCAGCGTGGTGCCCTATGCGCGGGCACGGGCCGAGGGCCTCGGGCTGCAGGCCTCGGGTGGTATCGCGGAGCGCGCCGACCGGCTGTTCCTCACCCTGGCGGCCATCCTGGCCGTGGGCCTGGGCGCGCCGCCCGCTGTGCTCGCCGGGGCGCTCGGCCTGCTTGCCGTGGCCAGCCTGTACACGATCGGCCAGCGGATGACCGCCGTGCACCGGCAGACCCGCGACGACTCGACGACCGACGAGGTGAGCTGATGGCCCTCGATCCCGGCCGCCTCCTCATCACCGCTGCCCGCGTCGTTCCCCGGCTGCCCGCCTGGCTGACCGGCGGCATCTTCGCCGCCGTCGCCGAGGCTGCGGCGCTCACCCGCACCGGCGGCACGACGCAGCTCACCGCCAATCTGGCGCGCGCAGTCCCGCAGGCGACGCCGCGCCAACTCCGCCGCCTCACTCGGCGCGGAATGCGGTCCTACATGCGCTACTACCACGATGCGCTGCGGCTGCCCGCCGCCACCGACGTCCACCTCGGGCAGCGCGTGCGTACCGTCAACGACGGGTGGGTGCGCGCGGAGCTCACCGCGGGCCGTCCGGTCGTGGCCGCCCTGGGACACCTCGGCAACTGGGACCTGGCCGGAGCGTGGGCGACCCGCTTCCTCGCCCCGGTCGTCACCGTCGCCGAGCACCTGGAGCCCGAGGAGCTGTTCCAGGGCTTCCTCGACTTCCGGCGCGGGCTCGGGATGACGATCATCCCGCTCGAGAAGGACGGGTCGACCTTCCGTGAGCTGCTCCGCCACACCCGGACCGGCAGCGGCAACCTGGTCCCGCTGCTGGCGGACCGCGACCTGTCCCGCAACGGGGTCGAGGTGCAGCTGCTGGGCGAGCGCGCGCGGGTGGCGCCGGGGCCGGCGGCGCTGGCGCTGGCCACCGGGAGCCGCCTGGTCAGCGTGGGGATCCACTACGAACGATTGCGCGGCGCGCGGCGCGTGGCGGCCGGCAGCCGGTGGGGGATCGTCGTCACCTTCGGCGATCCCATCGAGGCCCCGGCCGACGTCGCGCGGGAGCAGCAGGTCGCCTGGATGACCCAGCGCTGGGTGGACGAGCTCGGCGTGGCCATCGGCGAGCACCCTGAGGACTGGCACATGCTCCAGCCGGTGTTCGTGGCGGATCTCGACCCCGCCCGCCTCAACCCCGCGGGGAGTGTTGCCTGATGCGCGTGGGAATCGTGTGCGGGTACTCCTTCGACGTCCCGGGCGGGGTGCAGTTCCACGTCCGGGACCTGGCCGAGCACCTCATCGCCACCGGCCACGAGGTCAGCGTGCTGGCACCGGCCGAGGACACCACGCCGGTGCCCGAGTACGTGGTCCCGGCCGGGCGGACGGTCGCGGTGCCGTACAACGGCTCGGTCGCCCGGCTGAACTTCGGCCCGGTCTCGGCCACGCGCACCCGCCGCTGGCTCGAGGAGGGTCAGTTCGACGTCCTCCACCTGCACGAGCCGATCACCCCGAGCCTGTCGATGCTTGCGCTCTGGATCGCCGACGGACCCATCGTGGGCACGTTCCACACCGCGATGAACCGGTCCCGCGCGCTCCAGGTCGCCTCGCCGCTGGTGCGGCCGCTGCTGGAGAAGATCGGCGGGCGTATCGCGGTCTCCGAGGAGGCCCGGCGTACCGTCGTCGAGCACCTGGGCGGGGACGCCGTCGTCGTCCCCAACGGCGTGTTCGTCGACCGCTTCGCCCAGGCACCGCCGGCCGCGGCCTGGCAAGGCACCCCGGAGCGGCCCACGGTGGCCTTCCTCGGACGCCTGGACGAGGCGCGCAAGGGGCTGCCGGTCCTGGCGCAGGCCATCCCGCAGGTGCTGGCCGAGGTCCCCGGTGCCCGCTTCCTCATCGCCGGTCGTGGCGACGTGGCCGAGTACCGCGACACCCTCGGCCGGTTCGGGGACGCCGTCACCTTCTTGGGACCGGTGAGCGATGCCGAGAAGGAGTCGCTGCTGGCCTCGGTGGACATCTACGTGGCCCCGCACACCGGCGGGGAGAGCTTCGGGATCGTCCTCGTCGAGGCGATGAGCGCCGGCGCCCACGTGGTCGCCAGCGACATCCCTGCCTTCCGCGCTGTGCTTGACGGCGGTGGGCTGGGCACGTTGTTCCCCACGGGTGACGCGACCAGCCTGGCCCGTGAGCTCAGCACCGCCCTGCTGGACCGGGACGGTTCGGCCGCGATGCGTCAGGCGGCGAGCACCGCGGTCCGGCGCTATGACTGGTCGGTGGTCACCGACCAGGTGATGGCGGTCTACCAGACGGTCACCGCCGAGGGGGTCCACGTGAGCGAGGACGCTCGCTCGCGGACCATGGTCGGCCGACTGCGGGCCGCGCTCGATGCCCGACCGGAAGGAGACCGATGAGCTGGGAAGGCTGGACGCTGGTCATCGTCCTCCTCGTCGTCGCCCTGGGTTGGGTGCTCTGGTTGTTGGCCTCCCGGGTGGACCGGCTGCACCGCAAGGTGCTGCGCTCCCGCGCCACCCTCGAGCTGCAGCTCGGTCAGCGTGCCGCGGCTGCCCACGAGCTGGCGGTGAGCGGCGCGCTGGACCCGGTGGAGTCCGTGCTCGTCGCCGACGTCGCACAGCGTGCCACGGTCACCGCACCCGAGCGCGTGGTGCAGGACGGCCTGGAGGGGACCGACGACGACCTCGGCACCATCTCCGGTGGCGTGGACCGCTCCCTCGTGGAGAGCGAGCTCTCGCGCACCCTGCGCGCGGTCCTCGAGGTCCGTGCGGGCAGCGAACCACTGAGCGACGACCCGCTCGCCGCAGAACCGTTGAAGCGACTCGACGCCGCCTGGTACCGGCTCGAGCTGGCCCGGCGCTTCCACAACGCCCACGTTGCCGAGGTCCGGCGGCTGCGAGCCAACCCGGTGGTGCGACTCCTCCACCTGGCGGGCCGGGCGCCGATGCCGCAGACCTTCGAGATGGACGACGTCCGCCCCACCTACTGACGGTCACCATGCACCCTGCTCACGAGCCCTACCCACCGTCCGGCCCGCCCGCGCCGGCGACCGGCGCCGTCCCTGGGTCGCCCCCTTCGGCCGGTCCGCCGGGCGGCTGGCGACCCCGGCCACCGCGCCGTGGCATCACCGTGGGGGTGGTCGTCGGCATCGTCATCGCGCTGGTCGCGCTCATCGCCACCATCGCCCAGATCGCCGCACTTACCGGCGCCGGGGCCACCGTGGTCGGTGGGGTCATCGCTCTCATCCCGCTCGGGGTGGTCCTCCTGGGGATCCGGTGGGTCGACCGCTGGGAGCCCGAACCGCGCTACGCGCTGGCCTTTGCCTTCCTCTGGGGAGCCGGGGTCTCCACCCTCGTCTCGCTGTGGCTCAACACCGCCTTCACCGAGGCGGTGTACCTGAGCACCGGCAACGTCGAGACCGCCGAGCTCGTCGGTGCGGCGGTCGGAGCACCGGTGATCGAGGAGGGCGCCAAGGGGCTGGGGATCCTCATCGTGTTCCTCGCCCGGCGCCGCTACTTCGACGGGCCGGTGGACGGCATCGTCTACGGCGCGATGGTCGCGGCCGGCTTCGCCTTCGTGGAGAACATCCTCTACTTCGGCACCAGCATCGACATCCTCCCGCAGGTCTTCGTCATGCGCGGCATCCTCTCGCCCTTTGCCCACGTGTTGTTCACCGCGGCGATGGGGATTGCGCTGGGCCTGGCCGCTCGCAGCCGGCGCAGGCACACGTGGGTGTGGGCCCTGCCGATCGGCTGGGCGCTGGCTGTCGTGCTGCACAGCCTGTGGAACGCCAGCGCCTACACCGGCACGTTCTTCGGCCTCTACATCGTGGTCCAGGTGCCGGTCTTCGTCGCCACCGTGGTCCTCGTGGCCTGGTTGCGCAGCCGTGAGCGACGGATCCTCACCGTCCGGCTGGCCGAGTACGCGCAGGTGGGCTGGTTCGCCCCGCACGAGGTCACGATGCTCAGCTCCTTCGCGGGCCGCCGGGCAGCTCGCGCGTGGGCCGCCCGAGGGGGCCCGCAGTCGAAGCGCGCGATGCGAACCTTCCAGCGCGCCGCCACCGAGCTGGCCTTCACGCGGCAACGCACCGTTACCGGCCGGGCCGACCTCACCACCCAACGCGACGAGCGGGCACTGTTGGAGCTCATCACCGCCAGCCGGGCGACCTTCCTCCACGCCGTCACGCGCTGAGCTCGCGGGGCGAGCCGCTCGGGCGGGGCGGCGGCGGGCAGGAATTGAGCTGTCGAGGACGGAGGGTGGGCAGTCGGCTGCCGACAGCTCAGTTCCTGCCGGTGGTAGTGCCGCTCCCGGTGCCGACAGCTCGATTCGTGCCGGTGGTAATCGCCGCGGCGGCTGTTGCCAACCCCCTGTGCCGACAGCTCAATTCCTGCAGGCAGGAATTGAGCTGTCGACGGAGGGGGCCTGCCAGGGCGGGCGTGCCAGGGCGGGCGTGCCAGGGCGGGCATGCCAGGGCGGGCGTGTCACGGGGTGGGACGGCGCGAAACGGGCTCCGCACCGGGTATGGCCCGCGGGATAGGATGGACTGTCCGTCCGCTTCCCGTTGATCGAGGTCCGCGTGTCCCACGAAGCCACCACCCCTGCCACGCCCGCCACCGGCACCGCCCGCGTCAAGCGCGGGATGGCCGAGATGCTCAAGGGCGGGGTCATCATGGATGTCGTCACCGCCGAGCAGGCCAAGATCGCCGAGGACGCCGGCGCGGTGGCCGTGATGGCCCTCGAGCGGGTCCCGGCCGACATCCGCGCCCAGGGCGGGGTGTCTCGGATGAGCGACCCGGACATGATCGACAGCATCATCGAGGCGGTCTCCATCCCGGTGATGGCCAAGGCCCGCATCGGCCACTTCGTCGAGGCCCAGGTCCTGCAGGCACTGGGCGTGGACTACATCGACGAGTCCGAGGTGCTCACCCCGGCCGACTACGCCAACCACATCGACAAGTGGGCCTTCACCGCGCCCTTCGTGTGCGGCGCCACCAACCTCGGTGAGGCCCTGCGCCGCATCACCGAGGGCGCGGCGATGATCCGCTCCAAGGGCGAGGCCGGTACGGGGGATGTCTCCAACGCCACCACCCACATGCGCACCATCCGCCAGGAGATCCGGCGCCTCACCTCGCTGCCGGAGGACGAGCTGTTCGTCGCCGCCAAGGAGCTGCAGGCCCCCTACGAGCTCGTCGCCGAGGTGGCCCGCACCGGTGAGCTGCCCGTCGTGCTGTTCACCGCGGGAGGGATCGCCACTCCGGCGGACGCCGCCATGATGATGCAGCTCGGCGCCCAGGGCGTCTTTGTCGGCTCGGGCATCTTCAAGTCCGGCAACCCCGCCCAGCGCGCCGCGGCCATCGTCAAGGCCACCACCTTCCACGACGACCCCGGCGTCATCGCCGACGTCTCCCGCGGCCTGGGCGAGGCGATGGTCGGCCTCAACGTCGACGACATCCCCGTGCCGCACCGGTTGGCGGAGCGTGGCTGGTAGCGAGCCCTGCAAGTCGACCGGCCTGCCAGAGGGCGTGGTCGGCTACGGCCTGAGCCCCGAGTGGGTCCCGGGCCCCGACGGGCTGCCGTTTCGGCGAGCAGCCCGGGTCATCCTGCTCGATGACGACGACCGCGTCCTGCTGCTGCGTGGGCACGACTCCGCCGAACCAAGCCGCTCGTGGTGGTTCACCGTGGGCGGCGGCCTGGAACCCGGGGAGGACTCCCGGCTCGGTGCGGTACGCGAGCTGCGCGAGGAGACCGGCCTGCACCTGGAGCCGGACGAGCTGACCGGTCCGGTGCTCACGCGGAGCGCCGTCTTCGACTTCGCACTGGTCACCTGCCGGCAGGACGAGGAGTTCTTCCTCGCTCGCGGTGCCCACACCCACGTGCACGCCGAGGGGTGGACCGACCTCGAGCGCGAGGTCGTCGACGAGCTGCGGTGGTGGGAGCTGGATGCGCTGGACCGCGCGGTCGCCCAGGGCACGGTCGTCTATCCGCGCAACCTGCCGCGCCTGGTGCGGGAGCTGGCCGGCGGCTGGGACGGCACCACCCCGCACCTGGCGGAGACCGAGTGACCACCGCCGGCCGGTCGGCCGCGGAGTGGCGCCCGGTGGTCGGGGTCCTCGCCCTGCAGGGCGACGTGCGCGAGCACGTGCGGGCCCTCGCGGCGGCCGGGGCCGACCCGCTGCCGGTGCGCCGACCCGGTGAGCTGTCCGCCGTCGACGCCATGGTGCTGCCGGGAGGTGAGTCGACCGCGATCCTGCGCCTGCTGGACGCCGTCGACCTCACCGAGCCACTGCGCGAGTCGATCCGGGCCGGTCTGCCGGTCTACGGCTCCTGCGCGGGCATGATCCTGCTCGCCGACCGGCTGCTGGATGCCGCCCCGGGCCAGCGCACGCTGGGCGGGATGGACATCACCGTGCGCCGCAACGCCTTCGGCCGACAGACCGAGTCCTTCGAGGAGGATCTCTACGCGCCGGCGCTGGGCGCCGGCGAGCGTCCGCTGCGCGCGGTGTACATCCGCGCACCGTGGGTGGAGCAGGCCGGTGAGGGGGTGGAGATCCTCGCACGCGTGAGTGGCGGATCCGCCGCCGGTAGGATCGTGGCAGCTCGACAGGGAGCGCTGCTCGCCACCGCCTTCCATCCGGAGATCGGCGGGGACGCGCGGGTGCACCGGGTGTTTGTCGACCTGGTGCGCACCAGCAGCTCCCGTCCTGCCCTGCCGCTGGCGCAGGGCGCACCGCAAGACACGTAAGGAGCACTGATGGCCGGCCACTCGAAGTGGGCAACGACCAAGCACAAGAAGGCGGCGCTGGACGCCAAGCGCGGCAAGCTGTTCGCGCGCCTGGTGAAGAACATCGAGGTCGCCGCCCGCACCGGCGGCGGGGACCCGGCCGGCAACCCCACGCTCTACGACGCGATCCAGAAGGCCAAGAAGAACTCCGTCCCGGCCGACAACATCGACCGTGCCGTCAAGCGCGGCTCGGGGGACGAGGCCGGGGGAGCGGACTACGAGACCATCATGTACGAGGGCTACGCCCCCGGCGGGGTGGCCGTACTCGTCGAGTGCCTCACCGACAACCGCAACCGGGCCGCCTCCGACGTGCGGGTGGCTTTCACCCGGAACGGTGGCACCCTGGCCGACCCGGGCTCGGTGGCCTACCTGTTCAACCGCCGCGGGGTGGTGCTGGTGCCCAAGACCGACGGGCTCAGCGAGGACGACGTGCTCGCCGCGGTGCTGGACGCCGGCGCCGAGGAGGTCACCGACCTGGGCGAGACCTTCGAGGTGCTCTCCGAGGCCACCGACGTCGTCGCGGTCCGCACGGCCCTGCAGGACGCCGGGCTCGACTACGACTCCGCCGAGGCGCAGTTCGTCCCCTCGATGGAGGTGGAGGTCGACCTCGACGGTGCCCGGAAGGTCGTCAAGCTCATCGACGCGCTGGAGGACCTCGACGACGTGCAGAACGTCTTCGCGAACTTCGACGCCTCGGACGAGGTGCTCGCCGCGCTCGACGAGGACTGACCCGCGACCGGGCCGGTCGTGGGCCGGCCCGGTCGCGGGGCGGCGCGGCACGCGCCGACCTGGTTGCGGCCCGGGACGCGCCGACCTGGCCGCAACCTGGCACAGTGTTCCGATGAGCGAGCTCGACATCGTCGTCCTCGGGGCCAGCGGCTTCGTCGGACGCCTGGTGGCCGACCACCTCGCGACAGCCGCCCCTCCCGGGCTGCGCATCGGCCTGGCGGGGCGGTCCACCGAGCGCCTGGCGCAGGTGCGCGCGGAGCTGGGAGAGCCCGCTGCCGCGTGGCCGCTGCTGCGCGCCGACACCGACGACGCCGCCTCACTGGACCGGCTGGCGACCGCCGCGCGGGTGGTGGCGACTACCGTCGGCCCCTACGCGCGCCACGGGATGCCGGTGGTCGCCGCGTGCGCCCGGGCGGGCACGCACTACGCCGACCTCAGTGGCGAGGTGCTGTTCATCCGCGAGGCGATCGCGCGGCACCACGAGGACGCCCGGCGCAGCGGCGCCCGGATCGTCACCTCCTGCGGCTTCGACTCGGTGCCTTCCGACCTCGCGGCGCTCCTGCTCGCCGACCGGGCTGCCGCCGACGGCGCGGGCACCCTCGGCGACACCACACTGGTCGTCGAGTCGATCAAGGGTGGCATCAGCGGCGGCACGATCGACTCGATGCGTAACCTCACCCGCACCCTCCAGGCCGAGCCGTCGCTGCGCCCGGTGGTGGCCGACCCCTTCGCGCTCAGCCCCGACCGGGAGGCTGAGCCGGACCCAGGGGAGCAGCCCGACTGGTGGCCGGTGTTCCGCGACCGTGGCACCGGCAGGTGGCTGGCACCGTTCGCGATGGCCTCGGTGAACTCCCGGATCGTGCGCCGCAGCAACGCGCTGCTCGGCCATGCCTACGGCCGCTCCTTCCGCTACCGCGAGCTGGCGTCCGGTGGCCGTGGGCTGCGCGGGCAGCTGACCGCTCGGGGGATCAGTGCGGGTACTGCGGCGCTGGCCGCGGGCATGTCCTGGCCGGTCTCCCGGAAGGTGCTCGACGCCGTGCTCCCGAGCCCAGGGCAGGGCCCGTCCGCCGAGCGCCGAGCCGGTGGCCATTTCCGGATGCGCACGCGCACGACGACGACGGCGGGTCGCCGGTATGCGGCGATAGTCGCCGCCCAGGGGGACCCTGGCTACGCGGCGACCGCCGTGATGCTCGGGCAGGCCGCGCTCGCCCTGGCCCGGGACGGCGCGCGGCTGCCCGAGCGGGCCGGCGTGCTGACCCCGGCTAGCGCGCTCGGCGGGGTGCTGGTCGAACGCCTGCGCGACCAGGGGTTCACGATCGGGGTCGAGCCGACCTGAGTTCGCCGGCGGTGTCGCTGCCCGTCGATGTCGGGTGCGGCTGCGACACTGGGACCCATGCGAGTGCTCGGAGTCGACCCCGGCCTGACCAGGTGCGGAGTGGGAGTGGTCAGCGACGGCCCGCGACGCGAGCTCTCCGCCGTCGCGATGGGCGTGCTGCGCACCCCGCCCGACATGCCCGCGGCCCAGCGGCTGGCGGTGATCTTCGCCGGGATCGAGGAGTGGATCGTCACCCACGACGTCGACGCCGTCGCCGTCGAGCAGGTCTTCGCCCAGCACAACGTGCGATCGGTGATGGGCACCGCCCAGGTGGCCGGGCTCGCCATGGTCGCTGCCGCCCGCGCCGGGCTGCCGCTGGCGACCCACACGCCCAGCGAGGTCAAGGCCGCGGTGACGGGTTCGGGGCGGGCCGACAAGCCCCAGGTCCAGGAGATGGTGCGGCGCATCCTGCGACTCACCGAGCGCCCGCAGCCGGCCGATGCCGCCGACGCCCTGGCGCTGGCCGTCTGCCACCTGTGGCGCGCCGGTGCCCCCGGGCCGGGTAGCCGGCAGGCCACCCCCGCCCAGGACGCGTGGGCGCGGGCCGAGCTCGCGGCGCGTCGGGCCGGCGCCGCCCGCGCCGGGCGCTAGCCTTCGTACAGACGTTCGCCCACGGGGCGAGGAGAGGAGCTGTCGGTGATTGCGACCGTGCGCGGCACCGTGGAGGCCGTGGGCCTGGACTCGGCTGTCATCGAGGTCTCCGGGGTGGGGATGCTCGTGCGAGCCGCACCCGCCACGCTCGCCGAGCTACGGATCGGCAGCGAGGCGCGGTTGGCCACCTCACTCGTCGTGCGCGAGGACTCCCTGACTCTGTACGGCTTCGCCGATGACGACGAGCGCGAGGTCTTCGAGACCCTGCAGACCGTCTCCGGCGTGGGGCCCCGACTGGCGCTGGCGGTGCTTGCGGTACACCGCCCCGACGAGCTGCGGGCGGCGGTCAGTGCCCAGGACGTCGCCGCACTCACCAAGGTGCCGGGGATCGGCAAGAAGGGCGCCCAGCGCATCCTGCTGGAGATCGGGGACAAGCTCGGCCCGGTACGCGCCGCACTGCCCGCGTCGGCCGCATCCACCGCAGGCGGACGGCCCGAAGTCGTCGACGCGCTGGCCCAGCTCGGCTGGCCGGTGAAGGCCGCCGAGGAGGCGGTGGGCGCCGTGCTAGAGGACACCGACGGCGACGTCGCCACCGTCCTGCGGGCGGCCCTCCAACACCTGGGAGGACGCTCCCGTGTCTGACGAGACCTTCCTCAGCGCGGAGGCCGATGAGCTCGAGCGCGCCGCCGAGGCTGCGCTGCGACCGCAGCGGCTGGCCGACTTCGTCGGGCAACGCGTCGTGCGTGACCAGCTCGGACTGGTGCTGGACGCGGCCAAGGCCCGCCAGTCCGCGCCCGACCACGTGCTGCTGTCCGGGCCACCGGGACTGGGCAAGACCACCTTGGCGATGATCATCGCCAAGGAGCTGGACGGCGCGTTGCGGCTCACGTCCGGTCCTGCCGTGCAGCACCCCGGCGACCTCGCCGCGATCCTGTCCTCGATGCAGGAGCACGACGTCCTGTTCATCGACGAGATCCACCGCCTCGCGCGCCCGGTGGAGGAGATGCTCTACCTGGCGATGGAGGACTTCCGGGTCGACGTCGTCGTGGGCAAGGGGCCCGGGGCGACCGCGATCCCGCTCACCCTGCCCCGCTTCACGGTCGTCGGTGCCACTACCCGCGCCGGGCTGCTCCCGGCCCCGCTGCGCGACCGGTTCGGCTTCACCGGCCACCTGGAGTTCTACAGCCCCGCCGAGCTCGAGCTGGTCCTGCGCCGCAGTGCCGCGCTGCTGGGTGGCGACCTCGAGCAGGAGGCCGGTGCCGAGCTCGCCCGCCGCTCGCGCGGGACCCCTCGGATCGCCAACCGCCTGCTGCGCCGGGTGCAGGACTGGGCGCAGGTGCGGGGGAGTGGCCGGTTGGACCTCGAGGCGGCCCACGGCGCCCTGGAGCTGTTCGAGGTGGATCACCTGGGCCTCGACCGACTGGACCGGGCGGTGCTGCGGGCGCTGTGCGAGCGGTTCGGCGGTGGGCCGGTAGGACTGTCCACCCTTGCCGTGGCCGTCGGGGAGGAGCCCGAGACGGTCGAGACGGTCGCCGAGTCCTACCTGGTGCGCGAGGGGCTCATCTCACGCACCCCGCGCGGCCGGGTCGCCACCGCCGCTGCCTACGAGCACCTTGGGCTGCGCCGGCCCGATGACGGCGCGCTGTGGGGCTGAACGAGAGTGCGCGAGTTTCCCCAGCTCGGCGCCGTCACCTAGACTCAGGTCGGATTTTGCCGCAGGTGGGCGCGCGTGCACGACGCCGCGGGACTCATCGCCACCAAGGGAGTACACCGTGGACCCGTTCTTTCTGATCATCGTCGCCGTGTTCGGGCTGATGATGTGGATGATGTCGCGTGGCGCGAAGAAGCAGCGCCAGGCCGCGGCGGACCTGCGCAACAGCCTGGAGGTCGGCACCCAGGTGATGACCGCCGGCGGGTTCTACGGCACCATCGTCGACATCGACGGCGACGTCATCACCCTGGAGTCCACCCCGGGCGTGGAGACCCTGTGGAAGCGTGAGGCGATCTCGGCGATCACCGAGCCCCCCTTCGCCGTCGAGGAGGAGGACGAGGAGATCACCGACGTCGAGGTCCCCGACGACGCCTCCACCCTCACCGAGGAGCCCGAGAGCCCCGCCGAGCCGGAGCCCACCGAGGACACCCGCGACGACGACCGCCGCGCCTGACCGAGAGTAGACCCGCGTTGGCGACCTCCGCCCCTCGACCCCTGCGCAGCATCCTGGTCCTCATCGTCCTCATCGTGGCGATGCTCGGCTCGGTCGCGGTCGCCACGACCCTGCAGGACGACGACGAGGGCAACGCATCATTCGTGCCCGGGCTCGCGCTCGACCTCGAGGGCGGCGTCCAGCTGATCCTCACCCCCCGCCTGGAGGGCGAGGCCGAGGACGAGATCACTGACGAGGACATCGACCAGGCGATCGAGATCATCCGCCAGCGCGTCGATGCCTCCGGGGTGGCCGAGGCCGAGATCACCCGCCAGGGTGCGGCCAACATCGTGGTCGGCATCCCCGGTACGCCTGATGCCGCCACCCTGGATCTGGTGCGCCAGTCCGCGACGATGCGGTTCCGGCCCGTCCTCACGGTCAGCGACCCGAGCCCGATCGACCCCGAGCAGGACGCGGCTGCCGACGTCCTGCCGGACGAGGCCACCGGCGACGAGGACGCCGAGCAGGCCGAGGACACCGCCGCCCCGGCGGGTGAGGATGAGGTCGACGAGGCCGCCTTCGCCGAGGCCGACCGAGATGGC
>Ga0209487_1003298_pt1 | contig 12707 bp, 9 predicted proteins | sample Poulit2012_FD_187524 | JGI IMG/M metagenome (GOLD analysis project Ga0209487, IMG submission 187524) | Agricultural soil microbial communities from Georgia to study Nitrogen management - Poultry litter 2012 (SPAdes) (version 2) | ecosystem: Environmental > Terrestrial > Soil > Agricultural land... | reverse complement strand
TTAACCTGGGCCCGTAAAAGGGCCGGGTTAACTGTGCCTAAAATTGCCCAAAAGCTTAGGGTCAAGCCAACACAAGTACAACATTGGGAAAGCGGTGAAAAGCGCCCCACATTCAAACAAGCACAAATCTTTGCGAGCAAAACCTATATTCCTTTTGGGTACTTGTATTTAGAACACCCACCAAAAGAGGTTGCTCTATTGCCCGATCTGCGTACTATTGGTGATCGTCCTACTGCCGAATACAGTCTAGAGCTAAAGGACACATTGCAAATGGCACTATCAAGGCAGGAATGGTACCGAGAATATTGTTTGCAAAATGAATATGACCCGCTAACTTGGCCAGGCTGCGCCAACCTCGATAACTTTGATGACAGCCTTACCAAAATGCGTGCTTTGCTAGGCAATGAACAAGAAAGACCCAAAACTTTCACGAACTACTATGCGCAATTACGACAAAAGATAGAGGCTTTAGGCGTCTTGGTAATGCGTAATAGCGTAGTAGAAAACAATACTCATAGAAAACTAGACTTGAATGAGTTTCGCGGTTTTGCAATTAGCGATGATCTTGCTCCGTTAATATTCATAAACACCGCCGACACGCCCCAAGCGCAAGTGTTCACCTTACTGCATGAGTTTGCACACCTGCTTTTAGGTGAGTCTGGCGTTTCTGACCTCGACCCTAAAAACCCTAAAATAGTAGAACGCTTTTGCAATAAGCTAGCTGCTGAGTACCTAGTACCCAGTCAAGAGTTCATCAAACTCTGGAGACCTAGTTTAAAACACTGGCAAGAAAACCTCCCAGTATTAGCCGAGCACTTTCATATTAGCCAGTGGGTTATTGCAAGGCGTGCGCTTGAGCACAAGTTTATTACTAGCCATCAATACTGGGACCACTACCACAAAATACTTAGCCGCTTCAAAAACGAAAGGGCCAATAGTGGTAGCGGCCCCACATACAATCGTCTTATCAAAATGCGTTATAGCAGCAATCTAACCAATGCTGTTGCCAGTGAAGCGTTAAGTGGCCGATTGTTATTACGCGATGCCGCTCGGCTAATCGGTGTTCGACCCGAAAACATCAAAAAATTTGCTGTAACGGAGCTTGGGTTTTGATTTACCTATTAGACGCTAATTCGTTTATTCAGGCTAAAAACCTCCATTATCGCATGCAAGAAAAGAAAGATAGATCGTTTTTTATTTGGCGCTGACCTTTGGTTAGTTGCCTGCCGCAAAATACTCCACATACCAGCGCACTGTGTCTTTAAGGCCAGCATCAAACTCAACCTGAGGTTGCCAGCCTAGCTCTTGACGCAGTTTGCTGGCATCGAGGGCATAGCGCTGGTCGTGGCCGGGCCGATCGGCCACATGGGTGATCAAATCTGCATAGCTTTGGGTCGCAGCAGAGCCGCCCTCTGCCTCTGGGTCATGGTGCGCAGACTGTTTTTGCTTTTTAGCCCTTGCATCTGCTTGTTTTTGAGTAGTTTCTACCTGCTTTTGTGCGGTGTCTGCCTGCTTTGGCGTGGTGTCTACCTGCTTTTGGTCCGTGGCAGCGGCCTGCTCTTTGGCCTCGGTTTCGGCCTTAATTTCATCAAGGTACTGACAAATTTGTTGCACCAGCTCGATGTTGGTCATTTGGTGCTGGGCGCTGATGTTGTAGCTTTGGCCGATACGGCCCTTTTCCCAAATGAGCTGTAGGGCCCGCACATGATCGTTAACATGGATCCAATCACGTACCTGATTGCCCTGACCATAAATAGGCAAGGGGCGGCGTCTAAGCGCCTGCTCGATCATAAAGGGGATAAGTTTTTCTGGATACTGATAGGGGCCATAATTATTGGCGCAATGCGTGATAATAGCAGGGATACCATAGGTACGCTGCCAGGCGCGCACCAAATGGTCACTACTGGCCTTGCTGGCCGAATAGGGCGAGCTGGGTATATAACATGACTGCTCTTTTAATGGGGGGTGGTCGTTGAGCCCAAGGTCGCCAAATACCTCATCAGTAGAAATATGGATAAACCTAAAGGCGACCTGCTCTTTTACGGGCAGCTGCTGCCAATACTCGCGCACCGCCTCTAACAGAGTAAAGGTGCCCACTATATTGCTTTGTATAAAAGCATTGGGGTTAGCAATAGAGCGGTCAACATGTGATTCGGCTGCCAAATGAAATACAGCGGTGATGCGATGCCGAGAAAATATCTTTTGCAAGGCAGCCGCATTGCAAATATTGGCATGATAAAACACATGCTGTGGGTGCTTTTTAACGGCTGCCAAGGCTGCCTGATTGCCCGCATAGTTAAGCTTGTCAATGGTCACCACGGTCTGGTCAGTATGCTGCACCAAATGGCGCACCAATGCCGAGCCAATAAAACCTGCCCCACCTGTTACTAAAATGGCCATAACCCCCCTTGACTATTAACTGTACCCTTTGCCCGCTAAGCGCGCCGCGTGGGTAAAAGATATCGCTAAGATAGCTCTATCATAACTTGTCATCTGCTTGGGCTGCATCACCCCTAGTCGGCCCACGCATTTGATCTAGGCGGCCAAAAGCTTGGTGCATCTCCTCTTCGAGCTGCTGCACTATTTGGGCCATAGACTGCTGTGCTGCAACAAAGGCCACTGATTGGCCCACTGATAGCAGGCCACGGCGATAATCCCCAGTACGGTAGGCCTCGCGCGCTAACTCGCCACGTACCAAGGGTAATAAGTCCTCTATTTGCACATTTTCTTGGCGTTGCTCTATTTCTTGTACGGCGGCTACTGTTTCGTTATGTAGGGCCCGAGCCGTATTGCGCACACTGTGCATGCATAGGGCAGTGTCAGTAGGCTGGGCCGCAATCAGGCGTTTTTTATAGTCCTCATGCGCCCAAATCTCGTCAGCGGCTAAAAAACGGGTGCCCATCACTACGCCCGCAGCCCCCATGGCCAAGGCCGCAACAATTTGGGCCCCATCGCCTACCCCACCCCCAACGAGGTAGGGTATCTCGAGCTGTTGCTCTGCCCAAGCCGTGTTGACCATCGTCCCCACCATCTCAATACCTGGGTGTCCACCGCACTCAGCCCCGACTATGGCGACCGCATCAACCCCTAATCGTTGGGCCGAGACGGCGTGCCGCACAGTTGCCACCTTGTGAATCAAATGTATGCCCGCCTCTTTGATAAATGGCATATAGTCGCGCGGGCTACGTCCAGAGGTTTCCACATACACTACGCCCTCATCAGCAATAAGCTCTAAAACCTCTTGGGTTTTTTCACCGGTCACGTACTGGGGCAGCATCGATACATTGACCCCAAAGGGCTGCCCTTGGGCAAGATCACGGCATTTTTGGATTTCGTCTCGAAGCACATCTAAATCTTTAAAGCTCGCCGCTGTGATAAAAGCCAAAATACCGCTTCGGGCAGCAGCTGCCACATACTGAGCATCGGCCAACCACATCAAGCCACCCGCAACAATGGGCAGACGCACGCCAAACTTTTCTGTAAAAGCCGTATGGACCGGCGCTATGGGTTGCTGAGCCATAGTAAAGACCTCATCTAGTTATTTGCCTTGTCGGCCTGCCCATCTATGACCTGCTTGTCGACCTGCTTATCGGTGGGCTGTTTACCTGAATCGGTTGCTTGATTGCCCGCGACCTGCTTAGCCGTATCGGTTGCTTGGTTACCCGCGTGGGTAGTCTGCCCCACTGCGCCAACGCTGGCATTAGGCGCGAGCCCAAACTCGGCTAGGATTTCCTCTGTATGCTCGCCCAACAATGGTGGGGCTTGCTCGTATTCGACTGGTGTTTCGCTAAATCGAATAGGGCTTGCCGTCGTAGGCGTTTTGCCTGCCACAGGATGATCGATCTCGCGCCATATTTCGCGGGCCTTAACCTGCGGGCTGTCATAAACCTGCTCGAGAGTGTTGATGGGCCCGCAAGGCACCCCAACAGCACGCAGCTGCCGCACCCACTCATCTTGGGTATTGGTTTTCATCACCTCGACTAGGATCTCGATGAGCGAATCACGGTTTTGTAGGCGCAAACTATTGGTGCGATAAAGCGGGTGCTCGGCTAAATCCTCGCGCCCAATCACCTTGCAATAAGATCGAAACTGCCCGTCATTGCCCACGGCCACAATCATGTGGCCATCAGAGGTGGCAAAGACCTGATACGGCACTACATTTTGGTGGGCGTTGCCATAACGTTTGGGCGAAACCCCTGTTGTCATGTAGTTGAGGTTTTGATTGGCAAGCATGGCAATATGCGAATCCAGTAGGGCCACATCTATATGTTGACCCAAGCCGCTGCGGTTACGCTCATGCAGCGCCCCCAAAATGCCCACCGTGGCATACATGCCCGTAATAATATCTGTCACGGCCACGCCTGCCTTTTGCGGCCCCCCACCAGGGAGATCATCGCGCTCGCCAGTGATGCTCATCAGCCCGCCATAGCCCTGTATCATAAAGTCATAGCCAGGCAGCTCAGCCATTGGGCCCGTTTGCCCAAAACCTGTTATCGAGCAATAAATCAAACTAGGGTTCACCTCACGCATGCTTTCGTAGTCTAGGCCATATTTTTTCAGCCCACCTACCTTGAAGTTTTCAACCAAAATATCGCAGCCTTTGGCTATTTCCCGTACTAATTCGGCGCCCTCGGGCTGCGAAAAATCAATGGTAATTGAACGCTTATTGCGGTTGGTGCTGATGTAGTAAGCACTTTCGCTGGTGTCCTGCCCCGCTTGATCTTTTAAATAGGGGGGCCCCCAAGAGCGGGTATCATCGCCCACCACGGGGCGCTCGACCTTGATCACATCGGCACCTAAATCAGCTAGGTTTTGCGTACACCACGGCCCGGCCAATATACGCGATAAATCTAAAACTTTAACTCCACTTAGTGGAAGTGAACGCTTTTTCACACAAACCTCCAAAATTAACCCAGCAGCTACCAAAGAAGCGAGTTAACAATTATTTACACTAACGTCACTCTAGCCCTTGATTTTTTACTTTGCACCCCAATATGTATTTATAGAGGCGCACTGAGGCGGTTACACGGTCTTTCGCATGCTTTCACCCTTGCGCAAAACCTAACTGCCAGCAGTCAAAAAGCCTAATTTATGACATTAATGAACACCAGTCGAACAAAATATACTATCAAGGATTATATTATGAGTAACTTTCCTATTACCAGTCGCTTAATGAATGATTTGTTTAATGACCTCACCGATGGCTTTTTTGTCAAACCAGTACAGGCCGACGCATTGCCCCGTAGCATCAAGCTAGATATCAAAGAAAATGACGATGCCTATGTGGTTAATGCCGAGCTACCTGGGGTCAAAAAAGAGGACATCCACGTAGAAATCGAGGGCGGTCTAGTAACCATCAAGGCCGAGGTCAAGCAAGAGGACAGCACCGAAGACGAGCGTATGTTGCGTCGCGAGCGTTATGTGGGCTCGGTAGCACGTCGTTTTGAGCTGCCTGTAGAGGTCAACCTAGAGACCGCAGGCGCCGACTATAACGATGGCGTGTTGGTACTCACCCTGCCCAAGCTAGAACCTAAGTCTAACGTACGCAAGCTCGATATTAAATAATTGCAGGGCGACTTGCCCACTAGGTTATACAGCCTCGCCTATGGCGAGGCTTTTTTTGTTAAAAGCGCAATCAGCTCGCGCGTATAATGCGGCAGACTGTCGAGATCGCGCACACAAATCAATAAATTACGCTGCGCCCAATCGTCTTGCAAATAAATACGCTTAAAATCAATATGTTGCGCATAGCGCTGGGCAGCTGAGGCAGGCAACAAACCTATGCCTACATTTTCTGCCGCCATCCGACAAAGGGTTTCAAAACTATTGACCTCAATTCGCAATTTAATCTGTTGATTAAACCTTTGTGCCGCCTGCTGCAAGAAACTATGAATAGCACTACCTTCGTGTAAAGAGATGAAATCCTCTTTCAAGCACTCCTCAAAATACACGCGCTCGCATTGCGCGAGACGATGCTCGGGGCTAACAGCGAGCACCAACTCATCACGCTGAAAAGGCAGGGTCATCAGCCCCTCGGTGCTCACGGTGTCGGCCACAATCCCAATATCGGTGGTGCGGTTGACCACCGCTTGGGTGATGTCAACACTGGGCTTTTCGCTTAAGTGTATGTGCACATTGGGGTGGCTGGCCAGATAACGCGACAAAATGGCAGGCAAAAAGGCAGTCATGGCGGTGGTATTGGCAAAAATACGCACATGGCCAATGATGCCCTGGGCATACTCTTGCAAGTCAGAGCGCAATAACTCGACCTGAGCCAGCACCTGCTGGGCATGGTGTAAAAAGGCCTCGCCCGCTGGCAACAAGCTAATACCCGTTGCCGAGCGCTCAAATAACGGGATACCTATGGCATCCTCAAGTTTTTTAATGCGTGTGCTGGCAGCGGGCAGCGAGATATGAATACGCTGCGCGGCGCGTGTGAGGCTCTTTTCCTCGGCAATAAAAACAAAAAGACGTAAATCTACAAAATCAAAGTGTATTGACGACATAAATGCCCTAGGTCATGCGGCCCGATCTGATGCGCATTAAATAGAAAAGAAAACACGGTTTAGCAAATACAAATTGTCAACTAGAGGCATATAAGCGATGCTAGAGGTACCACAATAGTAATAAGCGAGTACAAAATGCCAATAGATTTGCCCTACTTAAAACAATGGGTGGGAAAACAAGAAACCGCCCATGACCAAGTGTACCCTACTCCAGTGCGGGCGATGGCGCTCACCCTTAATCACAGTGCAGATAATGCTGTGCTAGCCCCATTACCCCCAGTGTGGCATTGGTTGTATTTTTTGCCCATGTCACCACTAAATGAAACCGGCCCCGATGGGCACCCTGCACGCGGTGGTTTTTTGCCCCCCGTACCCTTGCCGCGGCGTATGTGGGCGAGCAGCGAGCTAAGCTTTCATGCACCCATAGCCATTGGTGATGAGATCAAGCGCACCTCTACCATTCGCTCAGTCGAGCACAAAACAGGCCGCAGCGGCGATCTGGTCTTTGTCACCGTAGACCACCAAATACATACAGGCCAAACCCTGTGTATTGACGAGGCGCACCACATTGTTTATCGGGCCATGCCCAAGGCTGGTGCAGCCCTACCTACCCCACCTGCAGCCCCCACCAACAGCCAATGGTCGCGCCAAGTTGAGCCTGACCCCGTATTGCTTTTTAGGTACTCGGCGCTCACCTTTAATGGCCACCGCATTCATTACGATCAGCCCTACACCACCACTACCGAGGGCTACCCCGGCTTGGTGGTTCACGGCCCCCTCGTGGCCACCCTATTGCTTGATTTATTGCATGAGCACTTACCTCAGGCCACAGTTAAAAGCTATAAGTTTAGAGCGATGAGCCCGACCTTTTGCCCCGACCCCTTTAGCCTCCATGGGCGCCTCGAAGACGATGGCCGCACTGTCAAGCTGTGGGCACAGCACGCCAACGGCGGGCTCATCATGAGCGCTGAGACCACGGTCGACAACCCAAGCGACAACCACTAAATACCTTTATTTGTTACGGACCTTTACACCATGCACCTTCAAACCGACCAATACCAAGATATTCGTGATGCAGTACGTGATTTATGCGCGCAGTTTCCGGCGGAGTATTTCCGCGAGATTGATGCTGAGCGCGGCTACCCCACTGAGTTTGTGCAGGCGCTAACCGAGGCTGGCTGGCTCGCCGCACTGATACCCGAGGAGTACGGCGGCTCGGGCCTAGGCCTAACCGAGGCCTCGGTCATCTTAGAGGAAATCAACCGTGCGGGGGGCAACTCCGGCGTTTGCCACGGGCAAATGTACAACATGGGCACCCTCTTGCGTCATGGCTCTAAAGAGCAAAAAGAATACTATCTACCCAAAATCGCCAGTGGCGAGCTGCGGTTACAGTCAATGGCCGTCACCGAGCCCACCACAGGTACAGACACCACCCAGTTAAAAACCACCGCGGTGCGCCAAGGCGATCACTATGTGGTCAACGGGCAAAAGGTGTGGATTTCGCGTGTGATGAACTCTGATCTGATGATTTTGCTTGCCCGCACCACCCCCCTTGCTGAGGTACAAAGAAAGACCGAGGGGATGTCAATTTTCATTGTTGATATCAAAGATGCCTTGGAAAATGGTATGCAGGTGCAACCCATACCTAATATGGTTAACCATGAGACCAATGAGTTGTTTTTTGAAAACCTCAAAATACCTGTTGAGAACCGCATTGGCGAAGAGGGCAAAGGTTTTCGTTATATTTTAGATGGGCTCAATGCCGAGCGTGCCCTCATTGCTGCCGAATGTATTGGCGACGGCTACTGGTTTATTGACAAGGTCACCCAGTACACCAAAGACCGGGTTGTTTTTGACCGCCCAATTGGCCAAAACCAAGGGGTGCAATTCCCCATTGCCAAGGCTTATATAGACATCGAGGCAGCCAACCTTATGCGCTACAAGGCCTGCGCCCTATTTGATGCAGGCAAACCCTGTGGAGCTGAGGCCAATATGGCCAAATTGTTGGCAGCCGATGCCTCTTGGGATGCCGCCAACGTTTGCCTGCAATTTCACGGTGGCTTTGGTTTTGCTAGCGAGTATGATGTCGAGCGCAAATTCCGCGAGACCCGACTATATCAAGTGGCCCCCATTTCGACCAACCTGATTTTGTCTTATGTGGCCCAACATATTTTAGGCCTGCCCCGTTCGTTTTAAATTGTTAAACCGCGCTTGGTTGTGCTGTTGGCGGCTAATCTTGCTCGCCCAAAGGCTCAAAGTAAAAGCAGCACGACGCACAGCCAAGCCCAGCAAATAACAATCACAACAGGCAGCCTGCTTTGTCGGTCCACGGCTAGCCCAACTGCTAGCCTGCAAACGGCCATTGCAACCCACAACTCGGGCCCAGCTCAGCCTACAAACCTTGCCTTAGGCCCTACAAGCTTTGCCTCAGGCCTTACAAGTTTTGCGTCAGGCCTTACAAACCTTGCCTTAAGCCCTACAAACTGTCGGCTACGCCAAGCCCCAAAAGTACAAGTTTTAATCAAAGAGGAACCCCCATGCGCCCCGCTCACACCACCCCAGCTAATGACTCAGCCTCGAGTGCCCGTCTGGCCCAATTTGTTGCTGATTTACAGTTTGACGACCTACCGCCTGCGGTCGTGCAACGTACCGAAGAACTACTTTTAGATTGGTTTGGCTCGGCCTTAGCGGGTAAAGGCGCCCGCCCAGTAGAGAGCATTGCTCGATTTGCGCAGCGCATGTCTGCCACCCAAGGTACTGCCCAGGTCCTGACCTCACGCCAAAATCTCAGCCCCTATTTTGCTGCCATGGTGAATGCTGCAGCCTCGCATTTCATCGAGCAAGATGATGTGCATAATGCCTCAGTCTTTCACCCAGCGGCTGTGGTCTTCCCCCCCGTATTAGCCGTCGCCCAAACGCTAGGGAGCACAGGCAAGGAAATCATCCTTGCCAGCGTGGCAGGCTACGAGGTTGGCATTCGCATTGGCGAGTTTTTAGGGCGCAGTCATTACACTATTTTTCATACTACGGGTACGGTAGGTACTGTTGCCGCTGCAGCAGCAGTGGCCAAACTACTGCGCCTAGATGCCACCCAATGCCTTGACGCCTTGGGCTCAGCGGGCACTCAGGCAGCTGGTTTGTGGGAGTTCTTACGCGATGCTGCCGACTCAAAACAACTGCATACCGCCCACGCTGCGGGCGCCGGCCTAATGGCAGCCTATTTGGCCAAAGACGGCTTTAAAGGGGCGCAACACATACTCGAGGGCCCCCAAGGCATGGCCGCGGGCATGACCCAGCAAAGTTTTCCAGAAAAACTCTGTGCCGAGCTAGGCGAACGCTGGGCTACCCTTGAGGTCTCGTTCAAATACCATGCCTCGTGCCGGCACACCCACCCAGCAGCCGATGCCCTATTAAAAGCCATGCAAAGCAATAAACTACAGGCAGCAGACATTGAAAGCATTGATGCCTACGTGCACCAAGGTGCCATTGATGTACTTGGCCCCGTAACCAACCCAAGCACCATCCACCAAGCCAAATTTTCTATGGGCACAGTACTAGGCCTCATTGCTAGCCGAGGCGGCGCCTCGGTGGTGGACTTTGATGAAGCCGCCTTTGATGATGAGGTGATAGACATCCGCGAGCGCGTCACCATGCACCTCGACGAAGAGGTTGACGGCGCCTACCCAAAACAGTGGATAGGCAAGGTCACCGTACATACTCGTGCAGGCAAAAGTTATAATGCCAAGGTACTAGAGCCCAAAGGCGACCCAGGCAACACCCTTAGCCGTGCAGAGATCGAGGAAAAGGTCCACACCTTGGCGCGCTTTACCCAGGCAGCTACCCCTGCCGAGGTTGACCAAGCCATCGAGCAAGTCTGGCAGCTCACCCAATGCAGCCAATTTAACGGCTTTTTCTCATCGTAATTTTTATTAGCTTTTGCCTACAAATATCTGGGCCACTTTGCTCGACACTAGTCAATTAATTTGACTATCTTTAGATTTTGTATCTTTACTGAGCACAGTGGCACAAAACATCTTTACCGAGCACACTGACACAAACTATTTTTACTTAGCACACCGACATAAAAAACGCTTAATTGTTTTTATCTTTCACCACACTGCAAATTATTTAATCAGGAATACTCCATGACTTCCGCACAGCGACCATTAGACGGCATCACCGTAATTAGCCTAGAGCACGCCGTGGCCGCCCCCTTATGCACCCGGCATCTGGCCGATTTGGGTGCCCGCGTGATCAAAATCGAGCGCCCCAAGGTGGGCGACTTTGCCCGCCAATACGACGACAGAGTCGATGGCATGGCCTCGCATTTTGTTTGGATTAACCGCTCAAAAGAAAGCCTCACCCTCAACCTCAAAGACCCAGCCGGCATGGAAATCATGCAAAAGCTATTAGCCGATGCCGATGTGCTGGTACAAAACCTCGCCCCAGGCGCAACCCAGCGTCTGGGCTTAGATTATGACAGCCTTGCCGCAGATTACCCGCAATTAATTGTTTGCGATATTTCCGGCTATGGCGAAAACGGCCCCTACACCACCAAAAAGGCCTATGACCTATTGGTACAAAGTGAAGCGGCTTTCTTATCGGTCACGGGCACACCTGAGCAACCCTCAAAGGCAGGCATCTCAATTGCTGACATCGCCGCCGGCATTTATGCCTATAACTCGATCTTGGCTGCCCTGTTGCAGCGCCACAAAACCAACCAAGGTGGGCGCATCGAGGTATCAATGCTCGAGGCTTTGACAGAGTGGATGGGCTTTCCCCTCTATTACAGTTACAAAGGGGCCACCCCGCCCGCACGTGCCGGAGCCAGCCATGCCGCCATCTACCCCTATGGGCCTTTTACCGCAGGCGATGGGCGCTCGGTTATTTTGGGCCTCCAAAACGAGCGCGAATGGCAAACCTTTTGTGCCGAAGTGCTCGAACAACCCGAGCTCAGTGACGACCCGCGCTTTGACAGCAACAGCAAACGCTCTAACAACCGCGATCAAATCGATGAGATCATCAACCAAGCCTTTGCTGATCTCACTATTGTTGAAGTGGTGCAGCGCCTAGAAAAAGCGGGCATTGCCAACGGCCACCTCAACAGCATGCACGATCTGTGGCAGCACCCCCAGCTACAAGCCCGCCAACGCTGGACTCATATCGACTCACCAGTTGGCAGCCTACCCGCCTTGCTTCCACCCGGGGTACATAGCTCATTCGACTACCAAATGGGCCCCATCCCCAATTTGGGTGAACACAGTGCTGATATTTTGCGTGAGCTAGGCTACGATGAGCAGCAAATCCAAGCCATGCAAGAGCAATCGACAATTTAGTTTCAACCAGTTTATTTACTCTAGCCCGCCTCGCTAAGCGGTCTAAACCTTGACGATAGCTTCGGCCAGACAAATACAATCAGTTTCATAAACCACGCATAAAGGCATACTATGGCAGCAATCCGTTCCTTTTTATTTGTTCCCGCTAGTCGTGTGGATCGCTTTGAAAAAGCCCTAGAGACCGAGGCGGACGCCATCATCATTGATCTCGAAGACGCTGTCGCCATCGATGCCAAAGGCACCGCACGTGACGATCTGTGCGATTGGCTTGAAGAGCAAGAGAAAGACAACGAGGCAGCTTTAAAACGCATCTGGGTGCGTATCAACCCCTTGAATAGTCCTTGGGGGCAGGATGATATTGACGAGCTCTCGACCTTTAACTTAGGCGGCTGGGTACTGCCCAAGGCAGAGAGCACCTACGACATCGAGCAGGTAGTCAATCTAAAACCTAAACGCACTCAATTGGCCCTGCTCATCGAAACTGCTGCGGGCCTAGCGCATGCGCGCTTACTTAGCGCCATCGAAGGGGTGAACCGCCTGATGTTTGGCACCATCGATTTTCAGCTTGATCTCAATATGAAATGCGATCCGCTAGAAACCCAATTAAACACATTTAGGGCTGAATTATGCCTCGCCTCGCGCTTGGCAGGTCTTGAAGCCCCGGTTGATGGGGTCACTGCCTCGACTACCGATACTGAGCTGCTGCAGCAATCAGTGCAACAAGCACGGGCCTTTGGTTTTGGGGCCAAGCTATGCATCCACCCACGGCAGGTAGACGCGGTCAATGCGGGCTTTCTGCCAAGCGAGGCCGAGTATGAATGGGCGCTTAAGGTCATAGAGGGCAATAAAAAGCATCAAGGCGCTG
>Ga0209487_1003297_pt1 | contig 12707 bp, 12 predicted proteins | sample Poulit2012_FD_187524 | JGI IMG/M metagenome (GOLD analysis project Ga0209487, IMG submission 187524) | Agricultural soil microbial communities from Georgia to study Nitrogen management - Poultry litter 2012 (SPAdes) (version 2) | ecosystem: Environmental > Terrestrial > Soil > Agricultural land... | reverse complement strand
TCAGATGTATCAACTGTGACACCTTGTTCCGCAAATACTTCTTTAGCTACAGACAAGGAATTTAGCACACTTGGAAATCCTACATAAGGAATTAAGTGGATAATACAACCGACAATTTCTTCTGGAGTTAAACCTACTGAAAGTCCAGTTTTAACGTGCATCCCAATTTGTGGTTTTCCTTGAGCAACTAGTGCAGTAATTGTTGTCAGCACCTTTTGTTTATTCGTTAATCCAGGACGTGAGTATATGTCCGCAAAAGCAAATTCAACAACATATCTGCTCAAATCAGGGGCAATATCTTTAAATGCTTCACCAATATCCATGAATCCAGTTGGATTTTCATCACTCGAATTGGTAAGTTCCTGTATTTTGTCTATCCCTTTTTGATAACGATCTTCTGCCATTATAAAATCCTCCTTGAATGATTTAAGTGCCATTTTATTTCATTTGTTTTATAAGGTACCTCTTCATAATGGTAGCATACAACTTTTATATTGATAAGGGAAATCAATTGTAGTAGTTTATTAAAATCTAAGTTTTCACCATCTTTAATACCATCTCCATCTCTTGCGCCATTCCAACATCAAAATATTTTTCAAATGGACACCCTAACATTTGTATTCGTTCAATTACATGAGGAATCGTAAACTGATCTGGGACGAGCCCTTTTTTAACCTCTTTCCAATAAAGTGGCGTAGCGACTGTTGCATCTATCGTTTTTCTTGGTGAATAAGGAGCGATTAATGTTTTATCTTTACCATGCTGAACATAATCAATGTATAAACGGCCCTGTCTATTTTTCTTTAATCGCTCAGTCGTAAATAAATGAGGATAAGCATCTTCGACAGTCCATGCGATCGCTTGGGTGAAAAGGGCCGTTTCTTTATATGTCATACTTCCTTCTGGGATTGGAATATGTATTTGCAGTCCTTTATTTCCAGATGTTTTAACAAAGGAAATTAAATTCAACTCATCTAGCAATGGTTTAATGATTAAAGCAGCGTGGATAGCTAATTCAAATTTTTCCCTACTTGGTGGATCTAAGTCAAAGACAATTTCATTTGGGTGTTTGCTGTCTATTTTCTGAAAAGGAACATGATATTCAATCGCCCCATGATTAGCAAACCAAACGAGTGTATCTAATGTATTACAAACAATTAATTGATCACGTTCTACTTCTGCGGTTTCAATAAATGAAGGAGCATATGAAGGAAGGTTCTTCTGAAAGAAATTTTCTCCTTGAACACCATCAGGAGCCCGAATAACTGTTAATGCCTTTCCGTTTAAAAATGGCAACATATAAGGTGAGACTTCACGCATATAAGTAAGCAAATCGCCTTTAGTTAATCCTTTATCTGGCCAAAAAATTTTATTTGTATTGGTAAGCTCAATTGTAAGTGGAATCATTGCCATATCAAGATTCAATTGTTCTATTGTACATTCATCTGGTTTTAAAGTAGGTAAGAGTTGTTGATAAGATGCTTCTCTTAATTCTCCTTCATATAAGTCCAACGTATTGATCAATGCACAAATTGCCGGCAGTAAGGTATAGCCATTCCCCTGTCTATCACCTTTTGTTAAAAAGATTTGTTTCAATGTATTCATCGATTCTTCATCAAGTCCATGTTTGCATTTTCCGATCTTTTTAATTGCTTCTCCATCATAAACACCTACTGTAAAATAACCGTTGTCCATATCCATATAGGTTAAAAATCCTTTAATCGTTCGCCAATTTTTGATTTTATACCAATCACGATGTTGTTTGCCATCAGAGTATACACTAGTTTTCCGCTTAGCAATCATGCCTTCTCCTTTATAATCATAAACAGTTTTCCATAAGTCTGTAGGATTTTCGTAAGCCTCAACCAAACGTACTCTCGAATCAAGTGAAGCTTTTATAAAGACTTCATTGAGCCTCTTTTTTCGATACTGAAAGCTCTCAGAATAAAGATTCTCCCCTTTATGTTGCAAAAGATCAAAAACCATCAAAGTTGCAGGTCTTTCTTCTGACTTCTGTAAAATAGAGTTATTACTTTTCAGTCTCCCCCGCTTTTGTATCCAAGGAAAGTTTGCTTGATATGGATTATTTAAAATAACTAGTTCACCATCAAGTTTTAAAGGCAAAAAGTCAATCATCATCTCTTGTTTTTCACGGCAATAGTTGATGATTTCCGGAAATTTATCAGTTAAATCTTTATTATTTCTGCTCGTAAGTTTAATCTCGTCTATTCCCCATTGTAAAATACATCGAAAGCCATCATATTTTACTTCATACATCCACTCATCACCATGCGGAATATCAGCACTTGCTATTGGTTTCATGATGTCCATACTAAACCCTCCTCCCTTTTAAGATGTCTTAATTGGAATAAATTAAACAGTTTAAGCATAAAAATAGCTGTTACCGACAAACTAAATATAAAAGGAGGTCCATCAATGCATACAATGTGGAAAGGTACGATAAGTTTCGGTCTAGTTAACATTCCTGTAAAAATGCATGCAGCGACTGAAAATAAGGATATAAAACTAAGGCAACTACACAAAGAGTGCCAATCACCCGTGAAATATGAGAAAGTATGCCCCGTATGTGACAGAGAAGTTAAAAATGAAGAAATTGTTAAAGCGTATGAATATGCTAAAGATAAATTTGTTGTTTTAGATAAAGAAGAACTAGAAGCCTTGCAAAAAGAGCAAACAGATAAAGCAGTTGAAATAATTGATTTTGTGAAATTATCGGATATCGACCCAATATATTTTGAAAAAAGTTATTATTTATCACCAAATGAAGGTGGTAGTAAAGCTTATGGTTTGTTACGTAATGCGTTAAAAGATACGAAAAAAATAGGAGTAGCCAAGATGATGATCCGATCAAAAGAACAACTAGCTGTTATTCGTGTTTATGCGAATACTTTAGTCGTTGAGACAATTCACTATCCTGATGAAGTCCGAGATGTAAAAGAAGTTCCAAATGTGCCTGCAAAAGTTGAAACTGTGAAAAAAGAGTTAGATACAGCTAAAATGCTTATCGAACAGCTCACAACTAAATTTGATCCTGAAAAATATAAAGATGATTATCGAACTGCGTTAATAGAATTAATAGAGGAAAAGAAAAACAAGAAGCAAACAACTACAGTTACTACAGAAGGTAGACCTGGACCAGGTTATGAGTCAAATCTAATGGATGCGTTACAAGCATCATTAGATAGAGCAAAGAAAGAGAACCCAAAGCCAAAGAGCACAAAAAAGAAAACTACCGCCAAGAAAAAAGTAAGCACATAACGACTATAAAGAGACTGGGACATAAGGGTCTGACTCCCTCGTCTAACTACTATAAATAGCAAAACGTTTAAGATCGCACACTAAATATAGTAGTTGAGGGGTCTGACCCTTTGGTTTGAATCATGGTTTAGTAGAATCGTCCGTAAAAGGCATTTAAAATTTTAGATCCCGCGATTTTTGACATAAAAAACAACAGGTAAAATTGCTCCTACCTCTTGCCCCTTCTACCTTTATAACTTACGCGCCCGGGAGGATTCGAACCCCCGGCACATGGTCCCGGAAACCATCGCTCTATCCAGCTGAGCTACGGGCGCAATGAAACGTACATTTGATAGTATAACGCCCCTGCACAATATATTCAAGTTTTTGCATGATAATTTTAAGGGATAGTTTTAAAAAATCATACATAGAAACTCTTGGAATCGCTACGTTTATTTGTTAAATTAAAGGGAATGATGAGATGTATGTTTTTAAAGTCAAAAAGATCAAACTTTTTGTTTGACCTTTTTTGACCTATTAGTTATGATTAACATACGTCCAATTTTAAGTGGATCAATTTGATGGAATAAAGGGAGGATTTACATTATGCATTTAATACCTACAGTTATTGAACAAACTAATCGTGGTGAACGCGCATATGATATTTATTCACGTTTATTAAGAGACCGAATTATTATGCTTGGAAGTGCAATTGATGATAATGTAGCAAACTCAATTGTTGCTCAATTACTTTTCTTAGAAGCTGAAGATCCTGGTAAAGATATTTCTTTATATATTAACTCACCAGGTGGATCAATTACAGCAGGAATGGCTATTTATGATACAATGCAATTTATTAAATCAGATGTATCAACAATTTGTACAGGAATGGCTGCTTCTATGGGTGCTTTCCTACTTGCTGCTGGTGAAAAAGGGAAACGTTATGCCCTACCAAACAGTGAGGTCATGATTCACCAACCACTCGGTGGGACACAAGGTCAGGCATCAGATATTGAGATCCATGCGAAACGTATTCTTGAAATGCGTGAGAAATTAAATGAAATTCTATCTGAACGCACTGGTCAACCTTTAGACGTGATTCAAGCTGATACAGATCGAGATAACTTCATGTCAGCACCACGTGCAGTAGAATACGGTTTAATTGACAAAGTTCTTGAGAGACAAGAAGATAAATAATTAAACACAGAAACGCAAGAAATCTTCGCAATCCCTATTGATGACTACTAGCATTAAAAGGGATAGTAAAATTTCCTGCGTTTCTTTTTTGTATATAATTTTGACGAACCTTTCTGAGCCACATACAGTAGCGATTCGTTTTTGGTTTTGAAGACATTCATTCTACTCAATTAAAATTTGTTTTTGATTTGGATACAAGGAAACGGCAAGATAAACATCATCATTTAAAATATCTTCTACTTGAATCCTCTCCATAATGGATGACGGTGCAAAGTAAAATGGCAGATGAAAATCCATCTCTGAATCAGGACGTAACCGAAATCCCTCAAAAATCTCAGCCTTCAAATCTGGGTTGGCAACCATATACAATGGATCGCTTATTTGCAATAAAAAATCTGTGCCTGTTAAACGGTAGTTTAGAAAATTAATTCCTTTATGCTCATTTGGCTCCTCTGTTAGATTAGTATTTTTGATAGTCAAGTGAAGGTCATAAACCATTTCTGGAAAAGTCATGTCACCCTCTTCAAATAATGGATCGGTTTCACTTTCTTGATAATCATATTTTACTAGAAATTCTTCATATGAAATAATTTCGGCGTTATTGACAGTGACTGTGTAGCCCTCCATATTTTCAAAATCGTCTAAAAAAATATCCCTTTCAATCGCTACTTCTTCACCTATTTCAAACGTATGTACAGGTGGAAGGTCGATATCTTTATTGACATGCCAAATACGAACGCCTATCCCTATAAGGAGAGCAGTACATAATAAACCAGTGAGTATTCTTTTCATGATTGATAACTCCCCGCAGTTGTTTTTATTAATGAACCATTTTCGAGATAGTGAATCTCATCAGCTAATTCATCTAATATATCCGTATCATGACAAGCAATAATAACAATAGCTCCCCGTTCTTTTTCTTGACGCACAATTTGCCTAACCAACTCAACCCCATCTGTATCCAGCGAATTGGTCGGTTCATCTAAAATAACGATATCTGGCTGTTCCATAATCGCCCCAGCTATGCCAAGACGTTGCTTCATACCTAAAGAATAGCTTTTATATTTCTTCTTGCTACTTTTAGGATCAAGGCCTACCAAGTCTAATACCTGATTAATTCTTTCATCATCAATTTCATTACGAATAGAAGCCAACATTTTCAAGTTTTGAAAGCCCGAATAGGCATCTAAGAAAGCTGGGTTTTCCAGAAGAATGCCAATACTTTCTGGAAAAGTGATATCTTTGCCAAGTAATTTCCCATCGATTCGAATGGTGCCCTTCGTAGGCAAAATCAATCCAGCAATTAGTCGCATCATCATCGTCTTCCCCGATCCATTCACACCCCGAAAACCGATAACCCTGCCTGAATATAATGTCATAGAGACATCATTGATGATCGCTACACCCTTTATTTTTTTGCTTATACTTTCGATTTTAATTGTTGTCATGATGTATCCCTCATTTTTCATAAATTGTATACATTACTTTTAATCACTCTTCATCTAAAATATCGTAACGTCGAAAATATATACTCCCAACGATGAATGATACAGAAAAGATAATCAAAAACACGATTAAACCACCACTAAAAGACATTCCGTTTTCAACGACATGATTACTGCGAATTGGCATCGCATAATTCCCCGGAAGATACGGACTGAACAAGTAAGCTGAGGAAAGCAAGATAACAGCTATCACTCCAAAACTATACAAAGGTTTGATAAATAGGACTAACGTCATTTGTAATAGATTTAGTCCAATCGACATCAGCAGTGGTAGTAATAAAATGATATAAGCTAATTGAATAGAGAATGTATCATATGGGCTTGTTGCATCTAGAATCTCGTTGACAAACATGGGTGTTATATCCAAAGAAATTGGCTCTTTCATGAGCAAACAAAATACAATCACAGTTAAAAAGATAAGAACATAAGTAACTAAAACATAGCAAATATTCCATATACATTTGGAAATCCACCATGCTGTTCTTCCCTTCGTTCGTAATAAAACATTTAATCCTAATGATGATAAATCTCGGTAAGGATAATAGAGCGTACTATATAAAATAAACAATAAAAGAAGTAACCATTTTACTGGAATGAGAAATTCGTCTGTCATTGAGGGTATATATTCCTTTATACCAGCAAATATATAAAATAAATAGTCTATAAATGTCCCAGGTGGAATACTGTCATCTAACCTATAAGCACTGTTTTTTCGCAAATAAAAATCAATACAAAATGCTGATACAAATATGATGATGATAAGTAAATTGATCAGATTCAACTTAAAACCATTTTTTAAATCGTATTTTAATAGTTTAGAAAACTTCACGTTTAACACCCAATCCCATTGTTATTCCAATTGTTAGCACAAAAAAGAACAATCCTTGTGCTAAAATAATTCCTCCATTTGCATAATTTTCAATTGAAGTAGAATGCAAATAGTGGAGCGGTGAAATTTCATTATAATATTTGTAAGCTAAGAAAGTACGGGAATAATGTAAAACCAATAAGAAAAAAAAAGGCATTAAGATAATTGCAATTCTATTCTTAATAAAGAAAGAAATCGCTAAACTCATAGTGGCGAATAAACCTGCAAAAATAAAATCTAAGATAAGATAAAGTATTACAAAAACAACTGGCTTTGTATAAAATAATGATGACCATAAAGAACCATGACCTACAGCATAATATAGTGGGTACATTATTGTCGGTATAATAGCTGGCACAAAGCAAGAAACAATTAAGAGATTGATAAGAAGTGGTATCAGTACTGCAAGGCCCCCAGCTATGAAGGTTGCGATATATTTGGTCAAGAAATATTGTGACTTACTGCTTCGTGTGACAACTGTTTTAACATACCCTGTTTTATTTTCAACATAATAAGACCAACTATATGGTAGAGCCGCAATTAATGGTAGTAATGTAAAAAAAAGTGTATACCCTAGTGATGAGGCTTCTCCACCAATCCAATGATTAAAAAGAGAGGAACCCTGTGTCATTGTATTACCATCAAAACCAACATTTTGTTTTTGTAGCTGGTGATAAAAATATGAATCAATCATATACCATGCACTAAACAACGCAAAAATACTAGCGATGATTAATGTTGTCAAAAAAATTTACTTTTGAGTGACTTTTTCATTTCTAATTTTAATAAACGGATAAAAATTGTATTGATAGCGATTCCTCCTTAATCAAAGTTAAGTTCAAAATACTGGAAGTATTCTGGACTACCTTCTCCCCCAATAATATAATATAATGTATCTTCGTTTAGTTGTTCAGTAGGCAAGAACCATCCAATGATTGTATTCATTTCGTTATCAATAGATAAGTTGTATTGATAATAATCTTGACCATGATTTTGATCCAAAGGTGGATGTTCACTAAAATAGGAAGCATATATAACAAAAGGACCATCTGGATCTTCTATTCCATCTTTAAACCCGACCAACGCCTCAATAAATAAAGTTGGCTCATCAACCTCCAAGTCATAGCCTTCAAAACTTATATTTTTTACAGTGATATCTACCGCTACAAATTGATAGGGTTCTTCAATAGAACCGTCTTCTAAAATGAGACTTGAATCAGCAAAGTCATCTACACCCAAATCTAGGTCGTTAATATTATCTAGTATGTATGCTTGATTTAATGAATATTGAACGGACTGGCTATCAAATGTATCTATAATGGTATCACCAACCGAAAAAAGTATTTCTCCATCCGATTCTTCTTCCGCGTCAGGAGAATAATCAGGTACACTGGAGGGATTAATATATTGTTCATCCCCCTTATTAATTGTTTTATCTCTTAGAGAATCTTCGAATTCCTTATAAGAGCAGGCGGACAGAAGTACCGTTAGCATGCAAAGGAATATGATGCTTATTTTTCTTGGCTTACACATAGTATTAAATCCCCTTCGTACAGTTTTTTAACTTATAAATTCAAGTGAATTCTACTGATCAACCATGGACAGTAATACTTTTTCCATTTCTTTCTTGGATAGTAAGGATGCATCAATGATAATTTCGTAACCTTGTTTTGGAATTGTAATTCTCATACTCTGAGTATTTGTTTGCTCACTATAAGCATGTTCGAAATGATACCCATTCAGCTGATATGAATTAATTTGATCGTAAAAGTCAAGCTCCTTCCCTTTTGTATGGTCTATTTTTTGGATAGATGTATAGAAATTGAACTCTCCGTCTACTTGGTCGTAATGTAACGTAACCACAGGATCCTTCCCAGGATGTGCTTCTTCTGTTCTCGCCTCTTCCTCTATCAATTCATAACCTTCAGGGATATAAGTTGGATAGTTGATCGGATAGCTGACCATTGCTTTGGCTTCTTCTAGCGTATGAATCGTCAGTTCATAAATCTCATAATCTTGTATTTTTTCACGTAGTTCCTTTGCTTGTATTTCTAGTTTTTCCTGATCAGCATGAGGATTCAAGCTTTCCGCATTTATTTTCATGATTTCTTTTATCAACATACTGTAATCAGCATAGTCTTCTGGTGAAAGATGTTCTTCCGCTAATTTAAGATGTTGTTCCATTTGTTGCAAGCCGCCTTCAGCTTCTTGAGCTCCTCCCTCCGGGTCTGAAGAAAATTTCTGAGTATCTTCCTTAAACTGTGCCTGTTCTTCCACACCAAAAACTTTACCAATTAAAGTCTCTGTTGCATCAGTAATATAAGATCCACCCGCAGAAAATGCTATTCCTATAATCAGTAAAGAAGCGACTGCACCAATCATCCATTTTGGATATTTCATCCCTCTCTTTTTTTCTTGTTTTACCTGTTTAATTCCCAATTTTGTCCTCGCATGTAATTCATCAGGAATCTCAATTTTTTCTACTATTCGTTTAATTTTGTTTCCCATAAACATCCTCCACTTCCATTTCCATTCGTAGTTTTTCTAAAGAACGATATAGGGTTGTTTTTACTGTTCCTAAAGGCATGTCTAATATATTCGATATTTCGTTTATCGTATGGTCTGCATAAAACCTTAGCAATACCACGCTTTTTTCCTTTTCATTTAAACCGTCGATCAATTCCTTAAGCCTGATTTGAAGAGTAACATCTTCATTATCATTTACAGACAGCGACTCAACATATTCTTGTTTTAAATGAACAATCTTTTTTTCCTTTCTAAGATGACTTAGTGCGCTATTAATCGCAATTTTAATCAACCATGTTTTAAAGTGTGCTGGATTCCTCAATGTCGTGATCTGGCTGAACGATTTATAAGCAGTCTCTTGAACAATATCCAATGCATCATTTTGATTTTTAACATATACAAATGCCATCCGATAAATATCCATTTCATATTTCTCAAAAAGGGTAATATATGCTTTCTCATCCCCTTTTTGTGCTTTTTTCACTAATTTATGAATGATGATCACCTCTCTTTATGTCAGAGTTCAAAATTGAATTGTTGTCCGTCTTTATTTTTTACTTGCCATATATAGATCATGTACACCTTAAATAAGATTTTCCTTTACTAAAGACACTAACTCCTTCATATGGAATGGTTTCATAATATAGTCGCATGCTCCAATATTAATGGCATCATTTTGATCATTTTTAGAACAATTGGCAGTCATCATAATGATGGGAATTTCATATTTCATCCGAATTTTCCTGCAAACTTCTATACCATTAAGATCTGGTAACATTACATCAACTAAAATCATATCTGGTTGCATATCTTCAATCAGTTGAAGTGCTTCCTGTCCATTATAAGCGCATTCTATAGAGAAACCTTCTTTTTGGAAACAAAATTGCAATATATCCGCAATTGGTTTCTCGTCATCTACTATAACCATCTGTTTTTTCACACTACATGCCCCCCCAATCTCTAACCTCTATCTATTAGACAATCAAGTAGACGATTTGGCTTTAAATAAGTGAAAATATTTTAATAAGAAAGATGATTTTATTAAAAACAACTTAAGGTTGCTTTTAGTTATTGAATATGAATAGAAGATAAGGAAAGAAAGATTAGCTGTGATGTTGAAGGGAAAATACAGGGTTTAAATACTCTTAGAATATTTTTTAGGACTGTTTAATCAAAACACCCATACCTAGTTTATCCAAGGTATGGGTGTTATGACTTTTATATTTTTTTGTCTAATGCTCTAGATTCATTACTAAATGTTTCTCATCTAACAATTTTAAAAGCACTAATTAACAGGACGTTAATCTATTATTTTGTTCATATCTCTTCACCACGGCGAATCTTTTCAGCAATTTCATCGAGTTTCTTTAAACGATGATTGACACCAGATTTTGAGATTTTCCCGCTACTCACAAGTTCTCCTAGCTCTTTTAATGACGCTTCTTGATGCTCTTTACGAACAATGGCAATTTCACGTAGACGTTCAGGTAATGCGTCAAGTCCTATAGTTTCCTCAATCAATTTAATGCTTTCAACCTGTCTAAAGGAAGCACCAATTGTTTTATTCAAATTTGCCGTTTCACAATTGACTAAGCGATTAACGGAGTTGCGCATATCGCGAATGATGCGGACATCTTCAAATTTAAATAATGCATTGTGAGCACCAATAATAATGAGGAATTCAGTTATTTTTTCCGCTTCTTTTACATAAGCGATGTAGCCATTACGACGCTCTAGCACTCGGGCGCGAAGATCAAATGTATTGAGTAACTCACATAAAGAGTCATTATGGTCTTTATGAAAATTAAAGATTTCCAAATGATAAGAAGAAGTTTCGGGATTATTGACGGATCCTCCTGCTAAAAAAGCACCACGCAAATATGACTTTCTACAACATCCCTTTTTAAAGTAAGTTTTTGAAATGTTTCGAACAAATCCATATGGCTCATGCAATATATCTAACTCGGATAATAGTTCAGCGACATTTTTGACGAGGCGAATAATATAAACGTTATTTTTCTTCAGTTTCATTTTCTTGCGGACAAGTAATTCGACTGGATAAGCATAAATGGTTTTAATGAGTGAATAGATTCTTCTTGCTATGGCAGCATTTTCCGTTTGAACATCAAGGGTAAATCTTTCCTTTGAAACTGAAATGGTTCCATTCATACGAATTAAGGCTGCTACCTCTGCACGTACACAACATTCATCGACTTCTATTTCAGTTAGTTCCTTCTTAATTTCGGAAGCAAACGACATCGAACCAACCTCCTTTCCTACACATGCAATCCATCATTAGATTAATGAATAAAGTAATTGAGCGACTCTTTTTCGATTATGAGTAACTGTCGTCTCTGTATAGTCAATAATGTTTTCTCTAATAATTTCCAAACCTAGTTTTTCTAACCGCTCAGTATCATAAATCACTGGCTCAGCATGTTCAATGGCATATACATCACTGATCGCATGACGAATGGATTGATTATGTAAGACGATTGAATCGAGACAACCACTACCGATATGATCATTGATCGCCACTACATGATCAGCAGCCGTATATCCAGTTGTTTCACCTGCCTGTGTCATTACATTACAAACATAAACAACTTTTCCCTTCGTATTTCTGATTGCTTCACCAATATGTGGGATAATTAAGTTTGATAGAATACTTGTATAAAGACTTCCAGGTGAAATCACAACAAGGTCAGCATTCTCAATCGCCTTCACAGCATTTGGCAATGGTTTAATCGGCTCTGTTTTTAAAAACACCTTTTTAATGCGCTTATTTACTTGTGGGATTTTCGATTCACCAGAAACAATGGAGCCATCTTCCATTTCAGCATGTAATGACATACTTTCATTAGAAATAGGTAATATGTCTCCCCTAACATTAAAAATGCGGGAAACTTCCTTTATCCCTGTATAAAAATCTCCTGTTAAAGATGTCATCGCGGCAAGCAACAAGTTTCCCATTGAATGACCTGATAAGCCATTCCCTTCACTAAAACGATGTTGAAAAAGTTCAATAAACAATGGTTCTGCATTTGATAATGCCGCGATGACATTCCGAATATCTCCCGGGGCAGGTATTTCCATATCATGTCGCAGTCTTCCTGTACTGCCACCATCATCAGATACTGCCACAAGTGCCGTTAAATCGATGGGCAGATTTTTTAGGCCTCGTAATAAAACAGGCATACCTGTTCCGCCACCAATCACAACAACACGTGGATATGTGTTTTCTTCCATATTAGTGCCCCTTTCTCTTATCAATATCTCGGTGGGTAATATGGGTGATATATTGAGAAGAAAGTTCCTTTGCAAAGTATTCTGTAATCGCAACTGAACGATGT
>Ga0209487_1003296_pt1 | contig 12709 bp, 10 predicted proteins | sample Poulit2012_FD_187524 | JGI IMG/M metagenome (GOLD analysis project Ga0209487, IMG submission 187524) | Agricultural soil microbial communities from Georgia to study Nitrogen management - Poultry litter 2012 (SPAdes) (version 2) | ecosystem: Environmental > Terrestrial > Soil > Agricultural land... | reverse complement strand
GGGCGGAGATGAGCGAGCCGAGCGCGAGGGAGGCGAGCACCGGTCCGGCGAGCCCCGGGGCGCCCTGCTCGGCGGTGAAGGCGACCACCGAGACGTCGATGCCGGCGAACATGATGCCGGTGGCGAAGAAGATGACGAGGAGGACGACCAGCGCCCCGCTCACCAGCGGCTCGGTCGGGCTCGCGGTCCGGGCGGGCCGCCCGGTGGCGGGCGGCTCCGTCTCCCGCTGGGACAGCAGCCAGTACCCGCCGACGAGGATGGCGAGGATCGGCACGACGAGTGCGGACCACGGCGTCACGCTGGTGGCGAGGAAGGTGGCGATGATCGGCCCGCAGATGAACGTCAGCTCGTCGAGCGCCGACTCCAGCGAGTAGGCGGTGTGGATCTGCGAGGGCTTCTCCAGGACCACACCCCACCTGGCCCGGACGAGCGCGTTGAGCGAGCCGATCGTCGCGCCGGCGAGCCCCGCGGCGGCGTAGAGCACCGGCTCGGGGGCATGCTGGACGGCGGCCACGACGAGCCCGGCGAGCCCCACGCAGGCGACGGCGAGTGACGGGCGCATGACCCGGGCCTGACCGTACCTGTCGACGAGCTTGGCCAGCTGCGGCGAGCAGAGCGCCTGGACGACGACGAACACCGCCGACACCCGCCCGGCCATGCCGTAGGAGCCGTACAGCGCGGCCACCATGAGGACGATCCCGAGGCCCACCATCGGGGTGGGGAGGCGCGCGATCAGCCCGGCAAGGGTGAAGCGCAGGGCACCCGGCCGGGCCAGCACGTCGCGGTACGGCCTGAGCACCCGAGCATTCTTTCATCCCGGGGCGCCCGCGCCCGCTCACATCCCGGCGCTGCCGCGCCCCGCTCGCACGCGTCCCTCCGCCCGGCGCCGACGCCGTCCGGGCTCGGTCCCGGCGCGTGCTGCCCGGGCTCGGGGCCGGCTACTCCAGGGCGGCGTCGACCACCGACTTGGCCTCGGCCTGGACCTGGGCGAGGTGCTCCGGCCCGCGGAAGGACTCGGCGTAGATCTTGTACACGTCCTCCGTGCCGGAGGGCCGCGCGGCGAACCAGGCGTGGTCGGTGGTCACCTTGAGCCCGCCGATCGGCTCACCGTTGCCGGGGGCCGTGACCAGCCGCCCGGTGATCGGGTCGCCGGCGAGCGTCGTCGCCGTGACCGCCTCGGGGCTGAGCGCGCCGAGCCGGGCCTTCTGCTCCCGGGTGGCCGGGGCGTCGATGCGCGCGTAGGCGGAGTCGCCGAAACGCTCGACCAGCTCCGCGTGCAGGTGGCTCGGGCTGCGTCCGGTGACCGCGATGATCTCCGCCGCGAGCAGGGCGAGGATGATGCCGTCCTTGTCGGTGGTCCACACGGTGCCGTCGCGGCGGAGGAAGGAGGCGCCCGCGGACTCCTCCCCGCCGAACCCGACGGAGGAGTCCAGCAGGCCCGGGACGAAGTACTTGAAGCCGACGGGCACCTCGAGGAGCCGGCGCCCCAGGCCCGCGGCCACCCGGTCGATGAGCGCCGAGGAGACCAGGGTCTTCCCGACGGCCGCGGCGGCGGGCCAGCCCGGCCGGTGGGTGAAGAGGTAGTCGATGGCCACGGCGAGGTAGTGGTTGGGGTTCATCAGCCCGCCGTCGGGGGTGACGATGCCGTGGCGGTCGGAGTCGGCGTCGTTCCCGGTGGCGACGTCGTACGGCGCCGGCCCGCCGTCCTGCGGCTGCATGACCGAGAGCAGCGAGGCCATCGCGTACGGGGAGGAGCAGTCCATCCGGATCTTGCCGTCCCAGTCCAGGGTCATGAACGACCACGTCGGGTCGACCCGTGGGTTGACCACGGTGAGCTCCAGCCCGTACCGCTCCCCGATGGCGCCCCAGTACTCCACGGCGGCGCCGCCGAGCGGGTCCGCCCCGATCCGCACCCCGGCGCGGGCGATCGCCTCGACGTCGACGACGCTGGCGAGGTCGTCGACGTAGGCGGCCAGGAAGTCGTGGCGGCGGGTGGTCTCGGCGGCCAGCGCCCGCTCCAGCGGGATGCGCGGCACCCGGTCGACGCCGGAGCGCAGGATCTCGTTCGCGCGGGCGGCGATCCACGACGTCGCGTCGGAGCCCGCCGGTCCACCGTGCGGCGGGTTGTACTTGAAGCCGCCGTCGCGGGGCGGGTTGTGCGACGGGGTGACGACGATGCCGTCCGCCCGGCCCGGCCCCTCCACCCGCGCCCCGGCGGCGGTGCCCGCGCCGTTGGCCAGGAGGATGGCATGCGAGACGGCGGGGGTGGGCGTCCAGGAGCCGCGGGCGTCGACCCGCAGCTCGACCTCGGCCGCCGCGAGCACCTCCACCGCCGTGCGCCAGGCCGGCTCGGACAGCGCGTGGGTGTCGCGGCCGATGAACAGCGGGCCGTCGGTGCCCTGCGCGCGGCGGTACTCGACGATGGCCGCCGTCGTGGCGACGATGTGTGCCTCGTTGAAGGCGGAGTCGAGGCTCGAGCCGCGGTGGCCGGAGGTGCCGAACACGACCCGCTGGGCGGGGTCGTCGACGTCCGGGCTGCGGTCGTAGTAGGCCGCGACGACCGCGTCGACGTCGATGAGGTCCTCGGGACGGGCGGGGGTACCGGCTCGCTCGTGCATGGTTCGATCCTGCCACCCGCTGCGGCCCCGGCGCAGCGCGTCGGCCCCGGCACCGTGCCGGCGTCCGGGGTGGCCGTGCGCCCGGGAGGGCGGGTGCACGGTGCCGAGGCGGGCGCCCGGTCCGGCGTGCCGGGCGGCGGACCGCGGCGCATCCGGCGGGGAGGACGGGCGGGAACCGCCACCCGCCGTCGGGTTACGGTGGAACCATGGAGGACGTCGACCAGCCACCGGACCTGACCGTCCAGGACCTCGACCCCGCGGCCCCGGTCCCGCCCGGTCACGCCGTCCTCGACGTTCGCGAGCAGGACGAGTGGGACGCCGGGCACATCGCCGGTGCCACGCACATCCCCCTCGGCGAGCTGCCGAGCCGCCTCGACGAGCTGCCGGACGAGGACCTCCTCGTCGTCTGCCGCTCGGGGGGCCGGTCCATGCGCGCCTCCGCGTGGCTCAACCACACCGGGTTCACCGCCCGGAACCTCACCGGCGGCCTGCGGGCCTGGACCGCCGCCGGCCTGCCGCTGACCAGCGACGACGGCGAGGAGCCCCACCTCCTCTAGGCCCCGGTGGGCGTCGACCGGCGAGAGCCGCAGCGAGGTGAGCGGCCACGCGGCGTCGGCCACGTGCTGCGCGCCGCCGCCGGTCGCCGCGGACGGCGGTCCGCCTCCGCGGACGGGCGACGCGACGGGCGCAGCCGGGCGGATAGGCTTGCTGACCATGGGTAAGAAGAGCCGCAAGCGCCAGTCCCAGCCCGCGCGTCCGAAGCGGGTCGAGGTCCCCTACGTCGAGCGTCCCTTCGAGGGGCTGCCGGGGGAGACCGACTGGGTCGCGCTGCGCGAGGTGGTCCCGGCCGCGACCGCCACCGTGCGCACCACGGAGGAGTACGGCGCACGGGAGGTCGTCGTCGCGACGATGCTGCCGGACCTGTGGCCGGCGCTGCACCGTGAGGACGGCACCATCCTCGTCGGCCTGCAGACCGCGGCGAAGTCGGGTGACGCGAGCCGGGACGTGGCCGCGGCCCTGATCCTCGCACTCGAGGCCGAGCCCGGCACCCCGGTGACCAACCTCGGCATCCTCGAGCCCGGCCCGCGCCTGCAGGACGTGCTCGACCTCTCCGTGCCCTTCGAGCCCGTCCTGCACGACGACTTCGGGTTCTGGCTCGCCGAGGACCAGCGCGAGGACTCCGACGTCGCGGCCGCCGTCGAGCAGTCCAGCGAGGGCATCGTCCCCACCGTCGCGGTCGATGGCGTCACCTCCGCCTACTGGTGCCGGATGGGCCGGGAGTTCCTCCGCTGGGCACGGCCCGAGCCGCAGGAGGATGTCCTGGACGCCATCGCCCGGCTCCACGCCCGCCGCGAGTCCGAGCTGGAGGAGGGGGCCCGGTTCGTCGGCGCCTTCCGCACCAGCGGGATCCTCATCCCGGTGTGGGAGCTCAACCCCGGCACCGAGGCGGACGAGCTCGTCGAGCCCTGCGCCCGTTTCGAGGAGAAGCTCCAGGCTGCGCTCGCCGAGGAGGGGCCCCTCGACGCCGACGCCCGCCGCGCCCGGGCCGGCATCGTCTCCCGCCAGGTCGCGCTGCGCTGACACGCCCGTGGACCTGCGCGACGAGCACCGGCCTGGATACGCTCGAAGTGTGAACCGGCGACCGAGCACCCAACGGGTCGCCGTTGTCATCCCCGCCAAGGACGAGGGCGAGCGGATCGCGGCGACGGTCAGGGCGGCGCGTGCCATCCCTCACGTCGACCTCGTCGTCGTCGTGGACGACGGCTCCACCGACGACACCCAGCACGTCGCCCGCGCGGCCGGGGCCGTCGTCGTGCGTCACTCCGTCAACCGGGGCAAGGCCTCGGCGATGGAGACCGGGGCGTCGGTCGTCGCCATGCGCGACGTCTCGGATGCCCCGCCCCGCCTGCTGCTCTTCATCGACGCCGACCTCGGCGAGACCGCCGTCGGCGTCGCGCCGCTCGTGGACGCCGTGCTCTCCGGGAGGGCGGACTGCGCCATCGCCGTCCTGCCGCCGCAGCCGGGCGCCGGCGGGCGCGGCATCGTCATCGGCCGGGCCCGCCGCGCCATCGCCCGCGCTACCGGCTGGGTGCCCACGCAGCCGCTGTCCGGGCAGCGCTGCCTCACCCGGGAGGCCTTCGAGGCGGCCGTGCCGCTCGCCCCCGGCTGGGGGGTGGAGACCGGCATGACGATCGACCTGCTGGTCAAGGGCTTCACCCTCGTCGAGGTGCCGTGCAACATCCGCCACCGGCCGAGCAAGAACGACCTGCGCGGCCAGCTCCACCGCGCCGCCCAGTACCGCGACGTCATGCTCGCCGACATCATCCGACGGGCCCGCGGGGTGCGGCTGAGCCTGCGTGACCTGGGTGACCGGCCGGCCAAGCAGAAGCCCGGGCAGCCCTACCGCGCCGTCGCCTCGCGTTGACCGGCCCGCCGCTCGGTCCGCAGCCGCAGCAGCCACCCGGCGACCACGCCGACGAGGAGCGGGACGGCCAGCGAGATGCCGATGGCGGGGATGACGATCCCGGAGTCGTTGACCGCGAAGCCGATCCCCAGCGCCACGGCCACCGCGACGAGCGCCGGGCGCAGCATCCGCGTGTCCGCGTCCAGGCGGCGCAGCGAGGAGCCCTCGGCGAGCCACCCGTAGGCGGCGTGGTCACCGGCGCGGGCGGCGCGCCGCAGCGGCTGGGTGAGGACGAGGACGACGAGCGCGATCCCGCCGACGGCGAGGAAGGTCAGGGTGGAGCCGACGAGGTTGGACAGGTTCTGTCCGAGCTTGCGCAGCACGACGTCGACCAGCCCGCCGTCGAGGACGGTCTCGACGAAGCGACCCAGGTGGCTGCGCTCGGCCGGCGGTCGCAGCCAGTCGACGACGGAGAAGGACAGCGCGACCACGGCCGCCGCACCGAGGACGACGAGCACCCGCCGCCAGCCGAGGCGCACCCCGAGGGCGAGGAGCGCCAGGATGACGAACGCGGGCAGCAGGGCGGGCGGGCCACCGAAGTCCGCGCCGATCCCGGGCGCCCCGTTGAGGACGGTGGCGACCGCCCCGACGAGCCCCACGAGCACGGCCGCCGCGACCCGCCGGCCCCGCCGGACGAGCGGCTCGGCCAGGCAGCTGGCGGTGAGCAGCGTGCTCGCGGCCCACAGCGCGAAGGAGGAGTTGTTGATCCCGTAGAAGCGGCCCCCCACCTGGGGCTGGACCCCCATGAGCGCCGCCACCTGGAGCCGGGCGCCGGTGACGACGTCGACGGCGAGGACGACGGCGGTGAGCCCGGCGACCACCCCGACCGGCGCGAGCAGCCGGTGGCGCCACGGGGGTGCGAGCGCGAGCCCGGCGACGAGCGCGGCGACCGCCACCGTGCTGGTGTAGACGACGAGGCCCGGCGAGCCGGCGCGCCACCACGGCAGCAGGTTGGCGAGGTAGCTGGCCACCGGCAGCGCGGCGACGGTGACCGCGACCGCGCGCAGCGTCCGCAGTGCGACGTCCGGGTCGATCGCCCGGGCGGCGCGGGCCAGGCCCGCCCAGCCGCTCGAGCGGCGGTGGGCGACCCAGCGGCCCACCCGCTGGAGGATGCGCCGGTTCAGGCCCACCGTGACGACGGCGTAGAGCAGGAGGTTGACGAGCACGAGGCCGGAGAAGAAGGGGGCGGTGAGCGGGCGGACCGCCATCGCGTGCCGGTTCTCGTCGACGAGCCGGGCGATGCGGGCCGCGCCCGAGCCGTCGGTCGGGCCGCTGGCCATCGGCGCGCCCGCCAGCCCGGCGGGGGCGTCGATGCCGAGGTGGTCCAGCAGGGTGGGCAGCAGGTCGGTGGACTGCACCATCCCGGGCTGGCGGGTGGAGCGGGACTCCAGCAGGCCGGGCTCGCCGTCGGGTGTGTCGAGCGCCATCACCTGCATGACGGGGGTGGTGCCGGAGTCGGCGAGCGACGCGAGGAGCACCGTCGCCCCCGTGGGGAGCGCGTCGAGGACGGCCGCGGCCCGGGCCTCGACCTGCGCCACCTGCTCCACCCGGTCGGGCCCGGCGAGCGGGCCGCCGCCCAGCCCCTTGACCGGCTCCTCCTCCGGGGAGCCGGCGAAGAGCGGGTGCTCGGCGGGCAACAGCGGGCGCCCGCGGTCCCGCACCGTGCCCAGGTCGACGACGACGAGCTCCATCCCCGGTGCGGCCTCGGACACGAGCGTGCCCAGCACGGCGGGGTCCTCGGGCCGGGGCAGGTACTCCCCGGCCACGCTGCCCGACGGGTCGGCCAGCGCCACCGCCGCCCCCGGACCGACGGCGAGCGCCGGGGCGCCGGCGAGGAGCGAGCCGAAGGTGCCCGGGCGCGCGTCGTAGGAATCCTCCGCGGCGGCGGCCAGGTAGTCCGACCAGCCCGGGACGACGCCGTCGACCGGGTCCTCCAGGAGCCGGCAGACTCCGAACTCGGCGGCGGGCAGGTCGGCGGCACGCCGGCCCGCGGAGACGGCGAGCCACCCGTCCGCCGGGCAGGTGCTCGACCGCACCGAGCGCACCACCATGTTCGCGGTGCCGGACTCCTCGGCCAGCGCCCACAGCCGCGGGGTGCCGAGTGCGGACAGGTCGTCCCAGCGCAGCCCGCCCGTGCCGAGCAGCACGACCGGGCTGCCGGCGGGGGCGCCGTCGTCGTCCTGGGCGAAGGCGCTCCCGGCGAGGGGCAGGACGAGGGCGGCGACGAGCACGACGGCGAGCAGCGCGAGCCCGGCGCGGGTGACATTCCGACGACGCCTCACCCGGGCAGCCTACGTGGCGCCGGAACGGGCGCCCATCTGCCATAGGCTTCCCCGGTGCGCACCGCGCGCAGAGCACGAGGAGAAGCGATGTCCGAGCAGCCAGCCGCCCGCTACGCCTACCTGGGACCCGAGGGGACCTTCACCGAGGCGGCGTTGCGTGCCTTCGTCGGGCAGGAGCCGGTCGACGCCGAGCCGGCCACCGACGTCGTCGCCGCCCTGGAGGCGGTGCGCACCGGGCAGGCGGACTACGCGGTCGTCCCGATGGAGAACTCGGTGGAGGGCGGGGTCAACGCGACGATGGACACGCTGGCGGCGTCGCCCGACCCGCTCGTCATCGTCGGTGAGGTCGTCGTCCCGGTGGCCTTCGTGCTCGCCGTCGTACCCGGCACCCGCCGCGCGGACGTGCGCCGGATCTCCACCCATCCCCACGCCTGGGCGCAGTGCCGCGGCTGGGTGGCGCGCGAGCTCGACGGCGCCGTCCACGTCCCGGCCACCTCCACCGCCGCGGCGGCCGCCACCCTCGCCGAGCACGGACGGGAGGAGGCCGGCTTCGACGCCGCCCTCTGCTCCCCGCTGTCGGCGGAGCGCTACGGCCTGGAGGCGCTCGCCGAGGGGGTGGCGGACAACCCGCACGCGGTCACGCGCTTCGTCGTCGTCGCCCGGCCCGGGGAGGTGCCCGAGCGCACCGGGGCGGACAAGACGACGCTCATGGTGCACCTGCCCGACAACGAGGCCGGGGCGCTGCTGTCGATGCTGGAGCAGTTCGCGGTGCGGGGGATCAACCTCTCGCGCATCGAGTCCCGCCCCATCGGGGACTCGCTGGGCCGCTACTCCTTCTCCATCGACCTCGAGGGCCACGTCGCCGAGGAGCGGGTGGCCGACGCGCTCATCGGCCTGCACCGGGTGTGCCCGCTCGTGCGCTACCTCGGCTCCTACCCGCGGTGGGACCGGGTCGCGGCGCATGTCGCGCCGGGCACGCACGACGCGGACTTCCACGCCGCCCGTGCCTGGGTGGAGGACGTGCGCGCCGGGCGCCTCTGAGCGCGGCGGGTGCGCCCCGCCCCGGGGCTGCCGGTCCCGGGTGCGGACCCCGGGGCACCGGGTCCGCGGGTGGCACGGGGTGGCCTACGGCGTGCGCACGACCAGCCCGCGGTGCTGCACCCGGGCGTGGACGACGGTGGCCTCTCCGAGGAGGTCGCCGTCCACCTGCACCTGCTCCGGCTGCGCGGTGCGGATCGTCAGCGTGTGCGCCCGGCGGAACTCGATGCTCCCGGTGCTGTAGGGCAGCAGGTCGCGGCGCACCCCGAGGCCCTGGAGCACGACCTTGCGCAGCAGGTCCGCCCACCCGATGATCCCGCCGCGGGTGTCGATGGCGGCGACGTCGAGCCAGCCGTCGTCGAGCTGGGCGTCGGGGAAGAGCACCACCCCGCCCGGCAGCCGCCCGCAGTTGGCGATGAGCACGGTGCGCGCGTGGAACTCGGCGCTCTCCCCGGAGTCGCCGAGCTCGAGGGTGGCCTGGATCTTGCGGCCGAGCAGGTGCCGCGCCCCGCCGACGAAATAGGCGAACCAACCGATCTTCGCCTTGAGCTCGTCGTCGGCACCGCCCACCATCGCGGCGTCGAAGCCCATGCCGCCGATGACGAGGAAGACGTGCTCGGTGTCGAGCTCTGCCCCCGGCACGCTCCCCTCCCGGACCTCGGGGGCCTGGTCCTCCTCGGCCGGGGTGGGCGCGACGGCGGTGCGTCCCGGCTCGTCGCGGTAGACGTCCCGCTCAGGCTCGGCGGCGGCGGGCGGGCGCTCGATGCGCAGCCAGCCCAGATCCATCGCCCGGTCCCGTCCGGTGAGCGCCGTCGTCACCATGTCCCGGTAGCCGGTGAGCGGCACGTCGAGGTTGCGCGCGAGCAGGTTCCCGGTGCCCAGCGGGAGCACGCCCATCGGGGTGTCGGTGCCGGCCAGGCCCTCGGCGACCGCCCGCACCGTGCCGTCGCCCCCGGCGGCGATGACGACGGAGGCGCCGCGGGCCAGGGCGGTGCGCACCTGACCCGCGCCCGGGTCCTCGACGGTGGTCTCCAGCCACAGCGGCTCGGGCAGCCCGGACTCGGCGGCCACCTCGGTGACCAGCCGGCGCAGCCGTTCGCCGTCGGTGCCCTTCGAGGGGTTGAAGACCACGGCGGGCGGGCCGGTGGGGCGCCGCGGCGGCTCGGGTGCGGGGTCGTCGTGCGCGAAGGACGGGGTGCGGCGCCGCAGCGCCCGCCACACCGTGAACCCCAGCGCGAGTCCCGCGACGGCGATGACGAGCGCGATGACCGCGACCCACTGTTCCCAACTCACGTCGGCACGCTACTGGGTGCCCGTGGTTCCTGCCCCCGCCGGGACGGTGCGGTGGGACGTCACTCCTCCTCGGCGTGGAGGCGGGGGATGCGCTCGCCGCCCGGTCGGACCCCGACCTTGCCCGCGTAGAACTCCCGGATGCGGTCCATGTCGGCGCGGACGTCCCCGGTCATCGTCAGGGTGGGACCCAGCCCGGTGGTCATGGTGCGGCCGTCGACGTAGCCGAGGGTGACCGTCAGCCCGGTCGCCCGGGCGATCCGGTAGAACCCGGACTTCCAGTACCTCACGGCGGTGCGCGAGCCCTCTGGGGTGATGACGAGGTAGGTCGGGCCGCCGGCGCGGACCTGCTCGACGAGCTCGTCGACCAGGCCGCGGGGGTCGTCACGCCGTACCGGGATACCGCCCAGCGCCCGCATGAGCGGGCCGAAGGGACGCTTGAACAGGCTGTCCTTGCCGAGCCACCGCACGCTGATGCCCCAGTGCCACGCCAGCGCGAGCATGAGGACGAAGTCCCAGTTCGAGGTGTGCGGGGCCCCGATGAGGATGCCGCTGCCCCCGGCCGGCGGCGCGGTGGGCGCGGGCGACCACCGGCTCAGGTGCCAGTAGACACGGGCCAGGGCGCGGCGGATCCTCACACCGTCGACCCTAGCCGCAGCCCGCCGGTGCCGAGCCGAGATGCACCCGCTGGACCGGCCTCTCGACGCGCGGGGCATCACCGGCCGGGACGGCCGGGACGACGTCGTGTCCGGCCCGGAGGTGAGCCTGCCCGCCCGACCGGACATGAGGTGCCCCCACGCCCCGGATAGGCTCGGGGACGTGATCGATCTCAGAGCCATGCGCGAGAACCCCGACGTCGTCCGCGCCAGCCAGCGTGCGCGGGGTGAGGACCCCGGTCTGGTCGACCGTGCTCTGGAGGCCGACGAGCGTCGGCGCACCGCCCTCACCGCCTTCGAGCAGCTCCGGTCCGAGCAGAAGGAGGTCAGCCGCTCCGTCGGCAAGGCCTCCCCGGAGGACCGCCCGGCCGTGCTGGCCCGCGCCAAGGAGCTCGCCGAGCAGGTCAAGGCCGCCGAGCGGGCGGCCACGGCCGCCGCACAGGAGGCCGAGGCGATCGCCTACGAGCTGTCCAACGTCGTCATCGACGGCGTGCCGCCGGGCGGCGAGGAGGACTTCGCCGTGCTGCGGGAGGTGGGCGAGCGGCCGCAGCTGGAGCAGGTCCGCGACCACCTCGAGCTGGCCGAGGGGCTGCGCGCCATCGACGTCAAGCGCGGGGCGAAGGTCTCCGGGGCCCGGTTCTACTTCCTCACCGGCGTGGGCGCCCGCCTCGAGCTCGCGCTGCTCAACGCCGCGATGGACCAGGCCGTCGCCGCCGGGTTCGTCCCGATGATCACGCCCACCCTCGTCACCCCCGCGGTCATGGGCGGCACCGGCTTCCTCGGCGCCCACGCCGAGGAGGTCTACCACCTGCCCGACGACGACCTCTACCTCACCGGCACCTCCGAGGTGGCGCTCGCCGGCTACCACGCCGACGAGATCATCGACCTGTCCGACGGCCCGCTGCGGTACGCCGGCTGGTCCACCTGCTACCGCCGCGAGGCGGGCTCCTACGGCAAGGACACCCGCGGCATCATCCGCGTCCACCAGTTCAACAAGGTGGAGATGTTCAGCTTCACCACCCTGGAGGAGTCCGAGGCCGAGCACGAGCGCCTCCTCGCCTGGGAGGAGGAGATGCTCGCCAAGGTCGAGCTGCCCTACCGGGTCATCGACGTCGCCGCCGGGGACCTCGGCGCCTCCGCGGCCCGGAAGTTCGACTGCGAGGCCTGGCTGCCCAGCCAGGAGCGGTACCTGGAGATGACCTCCACCTCCAACTGCACGACCTTCCAGGCCCGCCGGCTGGGGATCCGCCACCGCGGACCCGCGGGTACCGAGCCGGTCGCCACCCTCAACGGCACCCTCGCCACCACCCGGTGGCTCGTCGCGATCCTGGAGAACCACCAGCTCCCCGACGGCTCGGTCCGCGTCCCGGCGGGGCTGCAGCCCTACCTCGGGGGGCTGGAGGTCCTCACCCCGGTGGACCGCGCATGACCCTCACCGCCGACGTCGTCCGCGACCACCTCCCCCCGGCATTCCCCGCGGCGGGACCCGAGCTCATGGTCGCCCTCGACATCGACGGCACGCTCGTCGACCACGAGCAGCGGATGACGACGGCGGTGCGCGAGGCCGTGGCCGAGCTGCGCGACTCCGGGACCCAGGTGGTCCTGGCCACCGGGCGCTCGGTCTCCGCGGTGCTCCCCGTCCTGGAGGAGCTGGGGATCCGGCACGGGTGGGCGGTGTGCTCCAACGGCGCCGTCTGCCTGCGGCTGGACCCCGCGCTCCCGCACGGCTACGAGATCAGCGACGTCGTCACCTTCGACCCCGAGCCCACCCTCCGCCTGCTGCGTGAGGAGCTGCCCGACGGCCTGTTCGCCGTCGAGGACCTCGGCAAGGGGTTCAAGGTGAGCAGCCCCTTCCCGTTCGGGGAGCTGAGCGGAGAAGTCACCGTCGTCGACTTCGAGGAGCTGTGCAGCGCGCCCGCCAGCCGCGTGACGATCCGGGCCCCGCACCTGTCCGCGGACGACTTCCACGCCCTCGTCGACCGGGTCGGGCTGCACGGTGTCTCCTACGCCGTCGGCTGGACCGCCTGGCTCGACATCGCCCCCGAGGGCGTCACGAAGGCCAGCGCACTGGAGATGCTCCGTGAGCGCACCCGCACCGCGCGCGCGGCGACCGTCGCGGTGGGCGACGGCCGCAACGACATCGAGATGCTCCGGTGGGCCGCCCTCGGGGTGGCCATGGAGTGGGCCGACGAGGAGACCCGCGCGGCGGCTGACCTCGTCACCGGGTCGGTGCACGACGACGGCGTCGTCCCGGTGCTGCACGCCCTGCTCGGCCGCTGACCGGCGCCTCGTGACGGGATCGTTATCGACATCCGTTCCTGAAACGCCGACAGAAACGCCCGACCGTCGTTTGATGGGGGA
>Ga0209487_1003295_pt1 | contig 12711 bp, 11 predicted proteins | sample Poulit2012_FD_187524 | JGI IMG/M metagenome (GOLD analysis project Ga0209487, IMG submission 187524) | Agricultural soil microbial communities from Georgia to study Nitrogen management - Poultry litter 2012 (SPAdes) (version 2) | ecosystem: Environmental > Terrestrial > Soil > Agricultural land... | reverse complement strand
ATCCTTACCATCCTTACCATCCTTACTACCCTTATTAGCCCTACTCATACCACTTCTCACGCTCAGCTTCAGGCGAATGATCCACAGACATTACAGCAAGTGTAAGGTTTTCGGAAGTAAAACCGCCAGAATGGCGCCGAACGAAATAATAATCATCTTCTAACGGAGCGCCCCGAAAATTAGTAAAACTAGCAATTTCATATACTTACAAGACGTACTTGACAACTATACTTAATAATGCAAAATAAACGACGAAGTTTCCGTGGTAAGCAAAGGCGTACGGCGCAAGCGAGATACGAAGAACCAGAAGCACCGCCGAGATACGAAGAACCAGAAGCACCGCTCGATCGTCACGCACAGAATCAGCAGAACAAGTTGAACGGCACAGCTAAGGACCGTGACATGGAATACCTAACAATAACCCACCCGCAATGGCCATCCATGTGGGATGAGCTCGCCAGAGATCAGCGGAATCAGGGAGACTCCGTGTGTGCATTTGCAGGGCATGCATGGGAGTACATGGGCTCAACGGTGGATCATCACCATTTTCGCCACGCCTGCCATCCCCGCACTGAAAAGGTTGAATACGCGTACATTGAACGGGCGTGGGCTCAGACCAGCGTCGCCTGGGCTTGAACGGCGCCACTGTGATTAAGCCTCTACGATGGTTGAGGCCACAGGCTGGTTTCAATGGCGCACCTGAACGGGTTAGACGCCCATGTTTTTAAGCACCTCCAATACCTGGAACATAGCCGCAGCGCTTTTTGGATGGTCTTTTGCCATCTCCGCCACCAACCGCTCCAGAGTATCCAAAGGCACCGGGTCGGGCTCATCGGCCGCTCCGGCCGGATGTATATGACGCTCCAGGTCCGCCAGTAGTTTTTTCTGTTGCGGGCTGGTTTCATCACTTCCGTACAGTTCATGCAACTCAGAGATCAAATTCTCGATTTTTGGCTCTGCCATGGGACACCTCAACTGTGAACCGGATGTTTAACAGCATAGCATTGCCCAACAAACACCGCGAAGCCGTCCGCTTTTTATTGGCAGGCACCTTTGCCACGGCGTTGCACTACCTATTGCTTATTGCGTTAGTAGAGATTTCGCCACTGGCGCCGGTAACGGCGTCGCTAATCAGTTATGCCCTGGCCGCCCTGGGCAATTATCTGCTCAATTACTACCTGACGTTTTCTTGCCAAATAGCCCATCAAGCTGCCCTTCCCCGATTTGTATGGGTGGCCACCGTGGGTTTCGGCGCCAATGGCGTGATTATGTATCTGGGCACCGATACCCTTACCCTGCATTACCTGCCGGTGCAGCTGGTGGCTACCGCCGTCGTGCTCGTGTGGAATTACCTGGCCCATACACTATGGACCTACCGGAACACCGCCGGTGGCGATGTTTAACCCGCGTCACGTAACACTACAGCCGGCGGCGTCGTTACCACACCGCGACAGATAATAGCCCCAAGCGCCCCTATGCACCCTGCGCCCAGCAGTGGCCCAAGCGCCCAGAACGAATAATGAGCGCGCACCGGAATATCGAATACCCAGTACTGCAGGTTCCATAATAAAATTTCGGCCCCGAACACTCCCGTCACCCCCGCGAGGAAACCGAGGATAGAAAACTCGGCCCAAATACTCCCCACCACCAACCGGCGCGGGCTGCCCAAGGCCCGCAGCAAACCCGCTTCGAGCTTCCGACCCTCAATGCTGGCATTGACGGCGGCAAACAGGACCAAACCGCCGCCGAGTACGGTTAGCCACAGCACCAGATGAACCCCCTGCCCCACCTGCGCCACGATGGTACGAATTTGTTCAAAGATCCGGTCCAGTTCAATGACGACGATGTTGGGGTAATGGCGCAATAACTGGTTAATAAGCGGCTTTTTGTCAGACGGTAAATAGGCGCTGGTGATGTAGGTGGCGGAAAAGTCGTCCAGAGAACCAGGCTCAAAAATAAAAAAGAAGTTGGGTTTCATGGATTCCCAGTCGAGGCTGCGCAGGCTCGCCACTTCCACCTCAATGGGCAGCCCTCCGAGTGAGAATCCCAGACGATCACCAACCGTCAGGTTCAGTTGTTCGGCCATGCCCTGCTCTACCGAGACACCAGGCAGGCCAGAAGAGGAGCTCCACTCATGCCACCAGACACCGGCTTCAATCTCGTTGTCTTCGGCCAGGGTATCGGTCCAGGTGAGGTTGGCCTCTCGATTCATTCCCAGGCTGGGGTCGCGTTCCTGGCCATTGATGTGTGTGAGACGGCCTCTCACCATTGGATACAGCGGCTCACGTCTGACATCGTGCTGATCCAGAAACACCTGCACCGCCTCGACATTATCCGGCGCAATGTTCACAAAAAAATGATTGGGCGCATCGTCCGGGAGTTGCATGCGCCAGTCGTCAATTAAGGAGGTGCGCACCGCCGTGAGAGTAAACAGCAACATAATGGCGATGGCGAAAACGACCATATGCACCAAACTCTGTCCGCGCTGTCGCTGCAAGTTACCCACGGCTAGGCGCCATAAGCTGCCGGCGTTGCTACTTAAACGGCGGCTGAGCTTTAACAACAATAAACCCACTCCGGCGCAGAACACCAGAATACCGCTCAGTGCCGCCATGACGCTGAGAGTTAAACTCAGCTGCCGACTGAATAAAATTACCAGCAAAAATATGGCCGCCATTGCCAACATCACCTGAATCCATATCTGCGTCTGGTTGACCGCCAGCTCACGGCGCAGAATTTTCAGCGGCGGCACCTGAGGCAAAAACCACAGGGCAGGCAGAGCAAAAAACATCAGGCACACAAGGCCGCTAAAAAAGCTCAGTATGTAGGCGTAGAGTCCAGGCGCGGATAGTCCCACCTGAAAGAAAGATTGCAAACTGGCAGCCACCCCTCGCTGAATGCCTTCTCCGAGCGCGAGCCCCACCACGGATGCCAATGTGGCGAGGATTAACAGTTGGCCGGCGTAGAGTCGACGCATGCGCCCCGCGCCCGCGCCCAGACTTTTCATCAGCGCCACCTGATCCACATGCCGGGCGGCAAACTGACGGGCTGCCAGGCCTATGGCCACGCCGGCCAAAAGCACACCCACCACAGCGGCCAAAAGCAGGAATCGCTCTCCGGTGGCCAGGGTCTGCGCCAACTGCCGCTGTGAAGACTCAATATCAAGAATGCGGTCGTGTTCACTCAGCCGCTGCTGCAACCACTGACGAAACGCCGACAAAGCACCGGCATCGTCCGCGGCTAACAGCCATCGATAGTCAATACGGCTGCCCGGCTGCACTACGCCCGTGGCTTCCAGATCCGCCAGGTTCATCAACACGGGCGGGTCGATCATATTGAAACCACCCTCTCCTGGCTGACGCACCAGTATCCGGGTTACGAGAAGGCTAAGTTCGCCCACCTCGATGGTCTCTCCCACGCCGATGCCCAGCAGCGGCAACAGACGCCCGTCCAACCACACTTCTCCCTCAGCCGGTATGGCGCTCTCGCGAACGGGAGGCCGGTGAGAGAAGGGTTCCTCGCTGGTTTCCACATAACCGCGCAACGGGTAATCGTCAGCGACGGCTCGAATAGAGGCAAGATGCATCTCATTTTCGGAAAACAGCATCGATGAAAACTGCACCAATTGTGTTTGCCGCAAACCTCGGCGCTCGGCCTCTGCACGCCACTCGTCGCGATGTGGCTGGGTGCCGCTGACCATCAAGTCCGCGCCCAAAAAGGCGTTACTCTCTTGTACCAAGGTACGATCTAACCGATCGGCAAAAATGGCGATACCGCTGACCACGGCCACCGCCAAGATCAATGCAAACGCCAGTAATTTCACTTCACCGCCGCGCGCATTGCGCAACAACAATCTCAATGCCAACATCAAGTCATCTACCTCAGCGCACGGATGCCAGTGTGGACTCGGGCTCGGTCAGGGCGCCCGCAACTAACTCCACTCGTCGTTGGCAGCGTTGAGCGAGGCGTTCTTCATGGGTGATGAGTACCAGGGTGGTGCCGTGTTCACGGTTCAGCTCGAATATGAGGTCGATCACTTGCGCGCCGGTGCGCGTATCCAAATTTCCGGTGGGCTCATCGGCAAACAAGATCCCCGGTTCGCTGGCAAATGCCCGGGCAATAGCCACCCGCTGCTGCTCGCCGCCCGACAGCTGCTGGGGGTAGTGGCGCAAACGTTCGCTCAGCCCCACGCGGCGTAAAAACTCTTGGGCTTTTGTGCGCGCCTCTTTGCTGCCATGCAACTCCAGGGGCAGCATCACGTTCTCCAGGGCCGTTAAGCCAGGCAACAGTTGAAAGGACTGGAAAACAAAACCCACGTGCTCAGCACGTACTTTAGCCCGCCCCTCTTCGTCCATGTCCGTCAGTGTGTGTCCCGCCAGAACCACCTCACCCGAGCTGGGCACATCCAGACCGGCGAGAATTCCTAGCAGGGTGGATTTCCCAGAGCCTGAAGGGCCCGTAATAGCCAGACTCTCGCCTGAGAGAACTCGCAGAGACACGTCGTGCAGAATCGATAAGGTGCCTTCAGCGCTGGCAACGTCTTTGCGAACAGCCCGCGCCTCGACCATAGTTTGTGACATTATGGACCCCTTTGTATTCACAATAGCTGGGTATTCTTCAAGCATAATGCCGCTGCATCCTCACTGGAAAGGTAAATGCTGTCAAAAGCATTGACACTTCTTTACGGCGATTCGGGTTTCACCCATGACTTGTCACAACGGTGGACGCTAATGCGCCGTGATCCGGGACGGCTGTGTTAGTATTTTCAGTTGCATTTAATCCGTCGATGGAGATGCCGTTTTGAGGCCTTGTAAACACAACCTGTTTATTTGCTTTACGCTTTTTCTGACATTCAACGCTTGGGCGACTGAGCAGGCTCAACCGATCGTATTGGTGATGGGCGACAGCTTAAGCGCTGCCTATGGCATCGATGTGGACGACGGTTGGGTCAATCTCTTGCAGACCCAGCTCGATGCAACCCAATGCTCAGTTCGAGTCATTAACGCCAGCGTCAGTGGGGAGACCAGCAGCGGCGGCCTGGCGCGGCTGCCCACGTTGTTGGAGCGTTACAATCCCAGCTTGGTTATTTTAGAGCTGGGTGGCAACGATGGTTTGCGCGGGCAGCCGCTTGGCACACTGCAAAACAACCTCAGCGAGATGATCGAGCTGAGTCGAACTGCGGGCGCTCAGCCGGTATTGGTGGGCATGCAGATCCCGCCGAGTTACGGGCGCCGCTATGCGGACCAGTTTGCGCAAATCTACCCCGCACTCGCCGAGCAATACTCGCTTACGTTGATTCCCTTTTTGCTGGACGGCGTGGCCGGGGACCTGAACCTCATGCAGCGCGACGGCATCCATCCAACCGCCGAGGCGCAGCCACGCATTTTGGATAATGTCTGGCAACATTTGCAGCCTTTGCTGGCACAAAACTCGTACGGTGGCTGCGCGCCCTAACACCGCTAACGGGAGGAGTTACCGCTGTGCTCCTCCACCAAACGCAGAAGCAGCACTTGATTGCGATGGGCGGCGTCATCCTGGGCATCAAATGGCAGCACCAGCTCTTGCGCTAGGCCGTGATCCAAATCCAATACCCGTGCCCGGGCACCGTCTCTGGGCAGAGGCATGGAAAAACGTGTGGGCTCGCGCTCAAACAGCCTGCCTTGGGCCGGTGCGTACACGGCCAACTCATCGCGCTTCTCACCGATCAAAAGACTTTTCCGGCCGGTGTCATCGAAACAGGCGGTTTTGACCAACGGCAGATCGACACGCGCTGCACCAATGCTGACGTCCGCGCTAACCCGATGACGGTAGTTGGGTTCAGAGGGGAAACTTCTCGACTCGTCCATCACATAAAACTCAATGTCGAGCCGGGCATTGCCGCGCAGCAAGGCACGAATTATGGCGCGCACGCCAAATTGAGCACTGGGAGTATAAAAATCTTTGCGTCCGTTGCCCGTTATGTCTTCAAATACCGGCTCAAACTGAAACCCGGATGTAGCGATACCGGTATCGGGTTCGGCCGGAAACTCCAGCCCGGACGATCCTTTGCGGCCGTAATGAATGCGGTAGGTTGAATTTTGGTCAATGGCCGATTCAAACACCTCCTCTCGCACGACCAAATCCGTCAGGCCGTCACCGTCCAGGTCCTGAAAATCGTGGACTCGGTAAATCCGCAAGTCTTCAAAACTACGCCCGTCGCCCGTACGAACATTGGCCTCATGATCAGGCGAGAGCCTGACGCCTGGGTCGATGATCTGCGCCTGCTCAGCAAAGGTGCCGCCTTCTTGTTGGAGAAACGCCCACAGTTTTCCATCGCGTACAAATGCGACGTCCGTCTTACCATCCAGGTTGATGTCCATCAGGAAGGGACGGCGCGGGCGGTACTGAACGGTATCATCCCGGGTACGTACAAGGGCATCGATAGGCAACTGATAGCGGTCAAAGGTCCCATCACTTTGCTGCACGAGCAGATGGTAGAGGTGAAAATCAGGAATCAAGAAATCACTGAGACCAGAGCCGTTGACATCCTGCACAAAGTCCTTAAATCGCAGTCGCTGCTCGTCCGCCACCGAATAGAGTGAGCTGACCTCGACCAGATTCATGTGCCGCTGACGCTCAGGGGAAAAGACGCTCAGTCCGTGCTCGGTAAGGAAAACCAGCTGCTCCTGCTCGTGGCCAGCCAGAGTCATGCGTCCAAAAAATTGTGCTTCAGCGGGGATGCTGACGGACATGTGCTCAAAGTCACCTAGGCCAATCAGCGACAGCCAGCGGCTCTGGGCCGAGAATCCGGATACGGCCAAGTAGTGGCCAATCCGCTCCAAGTCGCCATTAGCAGGGTGCCCGAGAGAGATTCGAGTCGTGCTGAGCGTCTGCCCCAGAGCCTGGTTTGACAGAAATACAGTACACAGGCAAAGCCTTAACAAGATCCTGCTCATAGGTCTGGCTTCGTCAAAAAGGTGGCTGAAAGTGATCCCTAATAAAGCAGTGTACCCTATCCATCTGGCCTTTGAGGAGAGCCTAAGAGAATCACGCGCCCCCAACGGCAGGTTCAACGCGCGTAAAGATGATCCACGATCAGCTGCACACTCGCACGCCCGCGGTATTCGTTCACGTCGAGCCGATAGACGATATGCACTCGCTGCGCCTGTTGGTTAGGCCATTGCTCTAAATCCACATTGAACGCAATGGCATCCACCAACTGTTGATCATCGGCGCTTTTTGCCAGCGTCATCTTGAGATGCTTTTCACCCACCAGCCGTTGCTGCACAAGGATAAACTCACCATCAAATAAGGGCTCGGGAAAGTGCTGGCCCCATGGCCCGGCATCACGCAATTGCTCCGCCAGAGGCAGGCACACCTCATCTGGCTCAAGACCCCCGTCCGTCACGATCACCGCTTGAAGATCGTCAACGCTAAGCTGCCGGCGAACTTCCGCATCAAAGGCGTGCTTAAAGTCCTCAAGTCGCGCCGGTTCGATACTCATCCCTGCAGCCATGGCGTGGCCGCCAAACTTTTGCAACACGTCCGGATGACGCGCGGCAACCGCATCCAAGGCGTCGCGAATGTGCAAACCGGCGATGGAGCGCGCCGAGCCTTTAAGGGTTCCATCGCCCGCGTCAGCAAAAACGATAACCGGGCGATGCAACCGATCCTTGATGCGCGACGCCAGAATACCGATTACGCCCTGATGCCAGCCGGGGTCATACAGGCACAGCCCCCAGGGCAATTCGTCGCCTTCCCCCATGTCCAGCTTATCCAGCATGGCCAGTGCTTCCTGTTGCATGCCGCTTTCAATGGATCGTCGATCGCGATTGAGGTCGTCCAGTGCCAGCGCCATTTCTCTCGCCAGTGGTTCACTCTCACATAGCAAGCATTGAATACCCAGTGAAATGTCATCCAGGCGCCCCGCCGCATTCAAACGTGGCCCCAGGGCAAAGCCCAGGTCCGAGGCGACGACACGATAAGGTTTGCGGCCAGCCACTTCCAGCATGGCCAAAATGCCTGGCCGGGCCATTCCGGCGCGGATGCGTTTGAGCCCCTGCGCCACAAGAATGCGGTTGTTGTAATCCAGCGGTACCACATCGGCCACGGTGCCCAGGGCCACCAGATCCAAAAAATTGGCCATTTTGGGTTCGGGCCGGTGCGGACCAAACCAATTGCGCGCACGCAACTCCGCGCGCAGGCCGTTCATAACATAAAAAATTACGCCCACGCCCGCGAGGTGCTTACTGGGAAACTCACAACCGGGCTGATTGGGGTTCACGATGGCATCGGCCTGGGGCAACTGTTCGCCCGGCAAGTGATGGTCGGTCACCACCACGGCAATACCCAGTTCCTGTGCCGCTTTCACGCCCTCAATACTGGAAATGCCGTTATCGACTGTAACAATCACATCCGGTCCCATGGCCGCGGCGACCTGCACAATTTCCGGGGTCAGCCCGTAACCGTATTCAAAGCGATTGGGTACTAAAAAATCCACCGATGTCAGCCCCATAGCCCGCAGTGCGCTCACTGCCAACGCGCAACTGGTGGCCCCGTCGGCATCGAAATCGCCGACGATCACAACATTCGCGTCGGCTTCCACCGCATCGGCCAACAGCTCAACAGCGCGATCCAGTCCCTTTAACTGCGGGTGGTGCAAATGCGCCAAACGATGCTCCAGCTCCTGGGCACTGCGCACCCCCCGGCTGCGATAGATGCGATCGAGCAGCGGAGGCAGGTCCGCGCTGAGTGGCTCAGCGGTGGCGTAAGCGCGACGGCGAATGGTTTTTTGCATATGAGAGGAACTGCTGTGACGAATCAATCGGAAGGGTGCCCGGTCGCGTTAAGGCAACCGGGCACTGTACGGCTAGGCGCGGATGCGCTGGGCAATAAACGCTTGTACGGCTTTGAGATCGTGGGGCAACACCTCGAAGCGCTCCTCGCGCTCAAATAAATCATTCATATGGTGTGGCAACTGTGGGTCGGTTTCCTGACCAGCTTGGCGTACAGCCTCGGGGAACTTGGCCGGATGAGCCGTAGCCAAGCAAATCATGGGAATATCCTGGCGACGGCGCGTGGCCCGGGCCGCACGAATACCAATGGCGGTGTGCGGGTCCACCAGATACTCGCACGTTTCGAACAATTCATTGATCGTGGCGAGGGTTTCTTTATCGTCCAGTTTGTAGCTGCTAAACAGCTCACGAGCTTTACTCAAAGCGCTCTCGTCGAGTGTCATGGCGCCGGATTTGAACTCATCCATCAGGCGCCGAATAGCGGCCCCGTCCCGGTCGTACAAATCAAATAACAAACGCTCGAAGTTGCTGGACACCATAATATCCATGCTGGGCGACAAGGTATGTTTTAACGAATGTTTGCTGTGATCGTTGTCACTCAGGCAGCGATGCAAAATGTCGTTGCTGTTGGTCGCAATAACCAGCTGATCAATGGGCAGACCCATACGCTTGGCCAAATACCCAGCAAAAATATCGCCAAAATTCCCGGTCGGTACCGAGAATGCCACCGGCCGCGCTGGCGCGCCCACAGCCACGGCGGCATAAAAATAGTAGACGATCTGCGCCATAATGCGCGCCCAGTTGATGGAGTTAACCGCCACCAGCTGCCGACCTTCAGGCAGGAAGGATTGATCGCCGAAGCTGGCTTTAACAAAGCTCTGGCAATCATCAAAGTTTCCTTCCAACGCAATGTTGTGCACGTTGTCCGCCAGCACGGTCGTCATCTGCCGACGCTGCACATCCGATACGCGGTTGTGTGGGTGCAGAATAAATGTGTCGATATTGTCGCAGTTACGGCAGCCTTCGATGGCGGCCGAACCGGTATCGCCAGAGGTCGCCCCCATCACCACCACTTTTTGGTTGCGCTTGGCCAACAGGTGGTCCAACAAATGACCGAGAAACTGCAAGGCAAAATCTTTAAAGGCCAGCGTCGGTCCTTGAAATAATTCCAGCACCCATTCGTTGTGGCCGGTTTGTACCAAAGGCGCAATCGCCTGATGACGAAACTGACGATAAGACTCGTCAATAATGGTTTTCAATTCCGCATCGGGCACGGCGCCGTCCACAAACGGAGCCATGATTTTGAACGCTAGCTCCTCATAGGATAGCGCGCTCCAAGAGGCTATCTCCTCCGCGCTAAAATGCGGCAGAGTTTCCGGAACATATAGGCCGCCGTCGGGCGCCAATCCGGTAAGAACCACGTCTTCAAAGGACAGCGCTGAGGCTTGTCCACGGGTGCTGATGTATTTCACGCGTTTACCTGTTTCTGTTTATAAAAGTTGCTATTTAAGTGGTTCCACACGAATGCGGGTAATCGGCCCGGTGATGGAGCTGAGTGCTTCGATCTTAATGATCGCTTCCACCAACTGTTTTTCGACCGCACGGTTCGTTAACAAAATCAGCGGCACAATTTCTTGTTCGTCTTTGGCTTCCTTTTGGATCAGAGCCTCGATGCTGATCCCGGATTCGCTGAGAATTTGCGCCACCTGCGACAATACCCCCGGCTTATCCAGAGCGGACATACGCAGATAGTACGCGGTTTCCACTTCCTCGATTGGGAGAATGGTTTTGTCGCGCAAATTTTCCTGCTGAAAGCCCAGGAAGGGAACGCGGTGCTCGGGGCTGGCCGTCAAGGTTCGGGCCGCGTCAACGATATCCGCGATCACGGCCGACGCGGTCGGTTCCGCGCCCGCACCTGCTCCGTAGTACAGCGTGGGACCAACGGCATCGCCCTTCACCAAAATGGCATTCATCACACCATCGACGTTGGCCAGCAAACGGCTTTTGGGAATCAGCGTGGGGTGCACCCGCAGCTCAATTCCGTCGGGGCTGCGCCGGGCGATACCTAAATGCTTAATGGCGTAACCCAGCTCCTGGGCATAGATAACGTCTTGGGGCGAAATACGGCTGATGCCTTCGGTAAATACCTTGTCGAATTGCAGCGGGATACCAAAGGCAATCGAAGCCAGGATCACCAATTTATGGGCCGCGTCAATGCCTTCGATATCAAAGGTGGGATCCGCCTCGGCATAACCCAGCTCCTGCGCTTCCTCCAACACCTCGGAAAAACCACGGCCTTTATCGCGCATTTCTGTCAGGATAAAGTTGCCGGTGCCGTTGATGATGCCGGCCAACCATTCGATGTTGTTGGACGACAGGCCTTCGCGAATGGCTTTAATAATCGGGATACCACCAGCGACCGCCGCCTCAAACGCTACGGTCACGCCCTGTTTATTCGCCGCGGCGAACAGTTCGTTGCCGTGCTCGGCAATCAGCGCCTTGTTGGCGGTGACCACGTGTTTGCCGTTGGCGATGGCTCGCAGAATTAATTCGCGCGCGGTATCAATGCCGCCGATCAACTCCACCAGGATATCCACCTCGGGGTTGTCGGCCACGGCAAAAATATCGTCCGTCACATTTAAATCGTCCAGCGGGCAGTTGACGTCCATACGTCTTGTGGCCACCTGGGCGATGGTTAAATCGCAACCGGCACGGGCGTTGATCACCCGGCTGTTGCGGGTCAACACATTGACAGTCCCGCTACCGACGGTACCGAGACCGCATATGCCAATCTTTACCGGTTTCAAACGTTATTCTCCCCTATCAAACGCATTATATTTGAGTATTGTTCGTGGTCGCCCAGTCACTTTGTATCAGGCTGCTTTACGTTAATGGCTGCTCTACGTTAATGACAGCCTTGAGCCCATCAATCAAAGCCCTGACGTAAAAAGACGGCAACATTACTGAGGCCGTCTTGGAGTGTCAACAAACGCCACAATCAGTTCAGTTCAAGTATCGCCGCCAAGTCCGTGGGTGGCACATAGCCCGCCACCATGCGCCCATCGGGCAGCAGTAACGCGGGAGTACCGGAAACACCCAACTCTACTCCTAGCGCCAAATGCTCAGCGACCGGATGATCGTCGCAACTTTGTGAGGCGACGGACCGCAAGTGCTTCAACTCATCCATAGCGCTTTGTTGGTCTTCGGAACACCAGGCCGTGATCAATTTGCTGGCGGAGGCGGTGCCCATGCCGGCACGCGGGTACGCGAGGTAGCGAATTTCGATGCCCAGATCCCGATAGCCCGGCAACTGCTGGCGATTGTCTTCGTAAGTGTCCATCTGCTGGTGCAAACGTCGGCAGAAGCCGCAATCCACATCGGTGAATACATAAACCACCGCTTTGGTTTCGCCCTCGGGTTTAAAGGTTATGGCCTCAGCGGGGTCCAGCTCGGCCAGTGCCTGGCGGCGCTTTTCCACCAAGTGCGGATCTTCCACACGGCTGAAGCCGCCAGGACCAATCGCGAGCAACTCGCCATTGGCAATCATCATGTCGCCCGCCGGCGTGACATAAAGTACCGGTCCACCGGTCAGTTGCACCTGATACAAACCCTCGATGGGAGACTCGCGTATCTCGCCCACCGGTAAGTCCGGACGCGCCTGAGTTAGCCGTTCGCGGATGACCTCCGGCCCAGTGTTTGACGCCCGCGACTGCGCATTGGCGCTTTCGTCGGCGCAGGCTGAGCTCAGCAGAAATAGCCCCAAGAGTGCAATAATCCATTTGTTTAACATACGTTCACCAACTAGTTCGTTTGGACGGTTGGGCGCGACCCGCGGTAGCGTGGCGCGCGCTGACTTGTTATTACCGGATCTGACGACCATCGCCCGGCCTTTTGGTTTCATTGAACGTCAGCCCCGCGGATGATGCTGTGCGTGCTG
>Ga0209487_1003294_pt1 | contig 12711 bp, 13 predicted proteins | sample Poulit2012_FD_187524 | JGI IMG/M metagenome (GOLD analysis project Ga0209487, IMG submission 187524) | Agricultural soil microbial communities from Georgia to study Nitrogen management - Poultry litter 2012 (SPAdes) (version 2) | ecosystem: Environmental > Terrestrial > Soil > Agricultural land... | reverse complement strand
TCATTGGACAGTAAGTAATGAGACGGCCACTATAGTCATGCCAACTGGTACAGGGAAAACAGAAACTATGTTCGCTACTATGTTATCAGAAACACTTAAAACTACATTGATAATTGTACCCTCTAACCAATTAAGACAACAGGTATTTCAAAATGCTCAACAATTTGGAATACTAGAAAGCTTAGGAATAATTGATTCAACAGTTTTAATGCCAAATACAACAATTTTAGCTAGTATACCCTCAAATATTAATGAACTAAAAAAGCTTATTGATAACTCCAACATTATAGTATCTACTATGTCATTATTAAATAAATTTGAAAAAAATTATAAAGAATATTTATCTACTATATGCGATGCATTAATTATTGATGAAGCACATCATATTACTGCCAAAACATGGTTTGATTTTAAAGAGTATTTTATAAATAAGAAAATACTTCAATTTACCGCCACCCCTTACAGGAATGATAAGAAGAAATTACCTGGAAAGATTATCTACAATTATCCTTTGTCATTAGCTCAAAAACAAGGCTATTTTGAATCTATTATATATCATCCTATTCAAGAGTTTGATGAAAATGAAGGTGATAGATCTATTGCAAAAAAAGCGGTAGAAATTTTATGCGAAGATATAGAGAAAGGACACAAACACATTATATTAGCAAGGGCAAAAACTCAAAAAAGAGCAAAAGAACTTTTCGATAATATTTATAACAAATATTATTCTGAATATAATCCTGTGTTAGTAGTTAGCGATAATAGTAAACGAAAAAATGATGAAGCTATAAAAAAACTTCAAAAACATGAAAGCAAGATTGTCGTTGGGGTAAATATGTTTGGTGAAGGTATAGACATACCAACATTGAAAATTGCTGCTGTACATGATAAATATAAAACTTTCCCAATAACCGTTCAATTTATTGGACGATTTGCACGTTCTAAAGATAGTGTAGGTCAAGCAAAATTAATTACTAATATTGCTAATGATAATTTGAAAGAGCAAGTTGCAAATCTATTTCAACAGGATGCTGATTGGAACAAGCTTTTAAGTACAATTTCAGAGAAAAAAATTACTACTGAAAAAAACATTAAAAACCTCTTAGAAGAATTAAATAAAAATGATAAGTCTGATATTGATATATATCAAATACAAATGAAAATTAGTACTAGAATGTTTAACTACAATGAAAAAAAATGGTTATTTGAAAAATGGAAGGAAATTTTAAATACAGATAATACTACTACTTACTATTCTGAATCAGAAAAATTAATGATATTAATCGAAAAAGTCGAATCTAAAGTCGGGTGGTCTACCCAAAAAGATATAATTGAATTAGATTGGAATCTTTTTGTGATTTATCATGATGTTAAAAACAATCTTATTCACATTAATGAAACTGATCAAGGTAAAGGAAATCGTCTTATCAACGCTATGTTTCCTAATAATAAAAAAATACAAGGAGATACTGTATTTAAATCACTTGCCGGTGTTAATAGATTAATGATAGGCACATTAGGTCTGCGAAATGAATTGCCAGGTAAGGTAAGCTACAGAATGTTTGCAGGAACTGACGTTGCTGAAGGTGTAGCAAATGCAGTTAGAGGAATTTCTACTAAGTCAAATCTCTTTGGAAATGGTTTTAATGGAAATGGAAAAGTTAGCATTGGTTGCTCTTACAAAGGAAAAATATGGTCTAAATGGGTTGAATCAATAAAGTATTGGAAAAGTTGGTGTGATGATATTTCTATGAAGATTAAAGATAATGATATAAGTACAGAAAATATTTTAAAAGGGTCTTTGAAAGGAAATGAAATCACTTCATTTCCAAAAGGAATATTGTATAAAGCAGAACTGGCAAATGAATTAGAGTTAGAGAATTCATCGAAAAAAGGATTTTCTGTAGGTAGTAGCACTCATGTAATACCTTTTTCAGAATGTGAAATTACTATAAATAATGAAAAAAGTAATGAAGATGAAATAATGTTAATATTAAAACTACAAAACTATAAAATAGAACTTCAATACACTTTAAGAGATAATTATTTTGAAATTCGGCAAACAAGTAAAAAGAAAATATATTATGTTTCAGGAAAAGATAAAATTACTTTAGATGAATATTTTGAGCAAGAACCACCCAAAGTATGGATTTTAGGTAAAGGTAAAATATATTCATTAGAAACAAATATTCAAATTGAATTAAATGGTCCGACTAATGGTAAGTTAAGAGATGACCAAATCACTAAAATAAACTGGGCTGAACTCAATGTTAATATAAGAAGAGAATCGCAAGGTAAATATAAAGATTCAACTTCAATTCAATATACAATGATTAATAAAGTATTAAAAAAAGAAGACTATCAAATTATATTTGACGATGATGGTACAGGAGAAGTTGCTGATATTGTAGCAATTAAAGAGATAGATGATGTAATTGAATTTGATTTTTTTCACTGTAAATATTCTGAAGAAAAAAATCCAGGAGCTAGAGTTAGTGATTTATATGAAGTATGTGGTCAAACTGAAAAATCACTTCGTTGGGCAAGCGATTATATCGCACTGTTGGAAAGGCTTATTGAAAGAGAAGTGCGCTTTAAAAAGAAAAATAATTCCTTCTCTCGGTTAGAAAAAGGTACTCTTAATGATTTAAATACTATTAAAAATAAATTAAAAAGTGGAAAGAAAGCAAATATAAATATGAATATTGTACAACCCGGGGTGAAAAGAGAGTCAATATCAAAAGAAATGAACATTGTTTTATTAGGATGCGATGCATATTTACGTGATACTTATGGATCTAATTTGACGCTTTATTGTAGTTAGACTTATGAGCATTCTAATGATAGTTTTTTATAGGTAGTTTAAAATGTAATATTATTAATATGAAAGCGATGAATGTATAATCATAATATAATAATTATTTAATTGAAATGGAAAAAAGAATTAGAATCATTACTTTGGAAAGTCAGGACATAATCACTATGAAAATAAAAAATTTCTAGCTAAATTTTACAATCAGTTAAATAATAAAGATATGAAGAAAAGTAGACATGAATAAAAAACAGATAGAAATAGAACCCCTTTTCAAATAAATTATTTAAGAATAATTTATTTTAGTATATTTTTAGATTACAAGTTCAAATAAATTTAAAATAAGAAAACTCCAACCTGAAAATGGTTGGAGTTTTTAAATAAAATTATATATCGTTAATTAACGATATAATATAAAGAGAAAGTGATGAGTAAAAATGAATACATTAATGCTAGAAAACACAAAAGACGGCATTCAAAAAGCGTATGCAAATAAAAACCTAACTAAGATAGGTAAAGAAACATTATATGTTTTTGAGCGAGTCATACATCTCTATTAAGTACTTTAAAAAACCGTTTAAAAGAAGTTCAAGAAGAAATAACAAAATTACAAAAGAAATATAAAGCAAAAACAGTTCATAAAGCAATAAATAAACAAAACCTAACTGATTTGGATGGTTTAGACGATCTATCAGAGTTACGTCATTGGGAAGACTTAGAAGAAGAGCGAGAAGAGATTTTAGAAAAGTTAATAGAAGGTAAAAAAATTTATTAGGGGGAGGGGACATAAAACAATGTTCTTAGGCAGCAGATGTTTAATTTATTTTAAAATAATTTTTTAGACATTATATATGTCATCCGCTTCATTATCCCACCAAGAATAATTTTCTCCTAATAAAATAGCATCTTTATTCATATACTTTTCTTTTATTTTAGCAAGTATTTTTTGACGTTCACTTTTATTTAGCGCATCAATTTCTTTGATGATTTTTTCAGTTGTAGACATTATTATATACCTCCTATATATTATACTTCTATCTTAACAACATGTTCTTCAATAGTTTGAGATAATTCAACTAATGTATAACGATGTTTTACTACATCAACTGTTAATTCTATTTCTTCCTCAGTTGACATCTCAAAATGATAACCATTATATCGTAAGAAGAAAATTAAAGAAATAAAGGCTGTACGCTTATTTCCATTAAAAAAAGCATGGTTTTGTGCCAATGATTGAAATAAGGCAGCAGCCTTTTCATATAAAGTTGGATATGCATCTTCTTCAAAAAGTATTGTTTGAGGTCGAAATGTCGCTGATTCTAAAAGTGTAGAATCTTTGAGGCCTATTTGTTCGCTAGGACTGTATTGTTGAATTACAAATTTGTTGATAGCTGTAATTTCTTGGATAGTTAGGTATCGCATCTTAACGTTCTACTAATCCTTTTATCGTTTCTTCATGTTTTTTTGTGGTTTCTTCTAATATATCAAAGAAATCAGGACTTATTCTTTTTGGTAATGTTACTCGTCTACTTTTTTGAATTGAAATTTCTCCATTATTACTACTTATTTGTACCATATCCTCTGGAGCGATTCCATTTTCTTTTAATATATCTAAAGGGATGGTAACGCCATAACTTTTATCAATTTTTTTAATTTTTCTTTCCTTTTTCATATAAGATACCTCGCTTTCTATATTAAAAAATCAGTATTGTTATAATCATTATAACACATATGGTTAAAAAATACTTTAAATATTTCATCTTAAAAATTATAGAAATTACTGTAGCACAACGCATTAAAGGAAAGCTTGACTTTTTAGTTTTAAATCATGTTAAAAAAGAGTGAATAAACTAGATGAAATTTTAAATGTATACTAAAGAAAGCTTGTAATCACTAAGTTAAATTGGACATTTTACAAACCATTCAGGTTGAATAGACAAATTTAAAATTTAATGATCTAATTAAAAGAAAAATTGTCGGTAGAAATAAATGAACCTTTTTAGTAGAAATACTATTATATCTGGTATCCTTCATACTCAGATTAAGCTAAGAGTAATGATAATTGTATAGTTAAAAGATATCTTTCCAAACAAATGTGACGTATTTATACAAAAATCGTGTGAATATGATATAATTATTTGTAAGAGATGTCAGTCTTTTAAAAAAGATGAAACTTAAAAATGAATGATGACAACATCTATCTGCTTAAATATATTATAACTTGAAATAAAGATATAAAGATACAAAACTAGTAAAAATACTAGTTAATAATAATATACGAGGTGTATCAAGATGGACTTATTAAAATATTGTATTGATAATTATGAATATAATGAGCCGATATTAACTGAAGAGCTCCGAGATAATTTATCGATTAAAGATTCAACTTTGCGCATGCGTTTAAAACGACTAGTTGATAATGGAAAGTTAAAAAGATATGCTCCTGGTATTTATTTTATTCCTAAATCAAACACATTGCTTAAAAATCAATCAATGAGTATTGATAAAGTCATTAGAAAAAAATATCTCTTGGATGGAGAGAATGCAATTGGATATCAAACTGGCATCGCATTTGCAAATAAGCTAAATTTAACATCACAAACATCTGGCGTGATAGAAGTAGTGACAAATAAAGAAACTAATCGAAAACGTCCAACTACTATTAATAATTGGAGAATTATTTTGAGAAAACCTCGGACATTAGTTAAACAAGAAAACATAAAAGTCCTTCAAGTCTTAGATATGCTAAATAACTTTAATAAATTCAGTGAAAAATCTTTAAAGGATAGTTTGAATTCTATCAAAAATTATCTTGCTGATGTGGACATAGATAAGAGAGAATTAAATGAAATTCTCACTAACTATCCAAAGGATACTACTTCGAAGATGAGTGAAAGTGGGTTATTCGATGTACTTACACAAAGATAAAGAGAGTTTTTCAGAGGTCATAATCGCAACAGCAGAAAAATTTGCAATCCCTAAAGAGCAAGTTGAAAAAGATTATTATGTTTCTCACTTACTGGAATGTTTGGTGGAAGTGTCCCCTGATATAGTATTTAAAGGAGGTACTTCTCTTTCTAAGTGTTATGGCGTTGTTAAACGTTTCTCGGAAGACATTGATATTCACTATGCTACAAATAAAAAGCCGACTCAAAGTGAAAAAAACAATTCAAGGAAAATATTCTTACCGCTATTAAAAATGCCCAATTAACACACAGGAATCCTGAAGGTGTTCAATCAAGAAAAGATCATAATAATTATGAAGTGGAATTCCAACAAATAACTGAACAAACAGGATCTATTAGAAATTATTTATTAGTTGAAACATTCATTCCTTTAAAAGTTTTTCCAACTGAAGATAGGAAGGTTTCAAGTTACATCCTAGAATTTTTAAAGGAAGAAGATGAAATTGATATTATAAAAAAATTTCGACTTCAATCGTTTAATATAAAGGTTCAGCATATAGACAGAACTTTTATTGATAAACTCTTTGCTATTTGTGATTATTATGAACAGCAAAAAATTAACCGAAACTCAAGACATTTATACGATTTGTATAAAATATATGAATTGAACAACTTTAATAAAGATGATTTTCAACAACTTTTTGAAGAAGTTAAAGTTGAACGACAAAAAAGACCAAATATTAACATATCATCTAGTTCTGGATATAATATAAAAGAGGTTATAAAATCTATTTTAGAGAATGATGTATACCGAGAAGATTATCAAGACATCACAGAGACATTACTATTCGAAGAAGTTTCATATGATACCATAAAAAATAATCTATATAAATTACTGGACGAAGATTTAATTCCGTAAAATAAGTAATTATTTGTACTGTCCTCTTAAAGTTAAGCTATATATTCAAACTGTTCATTAGCTGAAGTATGTACAGTAAAAACTAAAATCATACCGTTTATTTTCTTTTACCTGCCTAATTAAGAGCCCTATAATGAATGGTTACACTAAGTTAGACATATTTACTAAGCTCATATAAACTTGATTCAACAAACAGAGGAGAATCGATTATGACTAAAAGAAAAAGAAGAACATTTTCAAAAGAATTTTTAAAAAAAGTGATTCAGCTATACGAGGTGTTCATATGATTGATCAAAAAGAAGCAATTAAATCCGTAATGAATTTTTTACAAGATGAAACTAAAAGAATATTGTTAGTAAAAGGCTATGATAATGATGCTAAACTAAGGGTTGTTATCTCTTGTTTAGAACGAATGTTTAATAAAGGAATCATTAGGACAGGAAATATGTCTGATTTTTCATTTTTAGTTAATAGCGCTTTTAAAAGAAAGTTATTACCTAACACGATAAAGTCTACCACATTATATAATTTAAGAAAAATAACCATTAATATAAACAGTTATGCCACACATACAAAATCCAACTCTAAAGGAAATGAAAATACTTTTACTTTATTTTATCCAGTAGAATCAGTTCTAAAAGACGCAAAAAGATATGATAAATTTTTACAGGAAATAAACAAAACTGAATCGAAAAAAATAATACTAATTACTACAAATGAATGGGGTATAATTAACTGGGATATTGAAAACCACGTAGATCAAGTGTTTTTTTACAGCGTTGAAAACGATAATCCTCAAATTATGATAAACCTTAGAAATAATGGAGCGATATAAACACTTCAAAAAAACTGATTAGAGATGCTTGTTTGATGAATATATTTATCGACATGTATAAAGATCTAGCTCTATCTTTGATAGTAATGAAATATTCGGAGGGAATAGAAACATAGCTAATAAGAAAATAATCTTTGTAGCTTTTGCTATTGAGGATGAGAACAAAAAGATTTACTAAAAGGGCAATCAATAAATACAAATTCATCATTTGAATATATTGATATGTCCGTTAAAAACCTTATGGTTCTGAATGGAAAAAACGTGTTCGAATACGAATTAAAAAATCGAAGGATGTAATTGCATTAGTTAGTAAAAAAACATTAAAATCTAGTGGCTAGAAGTGGAGAATTATTTGTTCCAAATAAGAGAAGAGATAAATATTAGGTATTTGGGCTTACAAGAACGATAGAACAAATATTGAAGGTTTAAATACTAAAGTATGGACTTGGGATAATATTAAAGATGTTATTGATAGTTTTTGAGGAGTATGCATACGCATGCAGCATTAGTTGTTTGAATAGATTATTATGAATATATTACTCTGTTATATGGTTGTGTAAATGATGCATATAGCATCAATGCTGTTTTAGAAAGAAATCACAACGGAAGCTTAATGTTTGATTGTAATTTCCTTACGAGCACAGGTCCAAATGACCCGATAAAAAGAGGCGATTTAAAGATAGTATTGAAGACTTATTGAAAAAGATGTAGATGTTGCATTATTTTATTTTGCAGGTCATGGGTATTTTGAATCTTCTTGTGGTTATATTATTGCTAGTGACATTGATCGTGGCGTTATAATGAGTTAGTAAAGTATTTAAAAACAATTGTAAAAATATATTTTTATGCAATTTAATGAAATGTATATTGAAAAAATCGAAATATATTTTAAATAAAAATTAATAGAAAAAAGCCGTTTGGATAATTCAGTACCAACATTATTTATTTCTTATTCTCATGATGATATAGAACATAAAAAATGGGCTTTTAAGTTAGCATATGATTGACGTGTTATAGGTGGAATTAATGTTTTATTTGATCAATGGAGTGTTAAATAAGGTGGTAGTCTTCAAAATATATGCAAGAAGATTTAAATGATTCAAGACTAGTATTATGTATTTGTTCCAAGGGGTATGCAGATCGATCAGAGTTACCTTCTATTGATGTGAGTAAAGAGATTAAAGTGTTGGAGGAAAAAAATGAAAAGGGATATTTGGATTACATAATACCTGTCATTAAAAACAATCCTAAAAATGTTCTACCAAAAATTTTTTCATCGCATAAATTTAAATATATAAATGCTGATAAAGATAATTATGAAGAAGATTTTATTGAATTAATTAATCGACTCTCGTCAGAAGATTTAAGAAAAATACCGGAGATTGTTAGTAATCCTTTCTCAAATAAAGGCTCAACTGAATTAGATATGAAAGTAATTGATCATGAAGTTATGTATCATAACCCGAGTTTTGAAGGAACAGTAAAATTTAATTATAAAGATAATGATGATGACAATGGAAAATTCGTATTAGAATTTAGTTATAAAATAATTAAGAAGTGACACTAGTATTTGACTTATCTATCAAGACATAGAACTTCATATATTATTTTGAGAGAAGTAGAATATTAAATAATGTATTCATAATAGGAGGAGAAGTAATAATAAATGATGAATCCTTTTGACCCAGATTTTTTTCATTCTGATTTTGGATTAGGTAAAAAAAAGTATAATAATAAAGAATTACTTTTAAATGTGCTTTTACATCGTGAATCGATAATAAAGCAATATTTAATTTTTAAAATAAATAATTATGACGAATATTTAATTATAGGTTTTGATTTTTTGAAAGAAGAAATAATTCCAGTAGAAAAAGAGAGTATAAATGTGCTTCTAAGAGAAATTAAAGCTTTTACGTCAAGCGAGTATAATACAATCAATTTCAAAATAGAGAGTATTTCAGAAGCAATTCAATATTTTGCAAGTATTAATATTAAAAGAATGGATTTTTATAAATATAAAAACATAACGTTTATGTCTTCTGGTCAAAGAAATGTAATCACTTGCGAAAGTGAAGTTTTTAATAATAAATTACCACATAAAGTTGCAGATTCTGTTCTGTTTTTAGATAAGAGTGGTCTGCTCTATGGTCAAATTAACGTTAAAGCTAATCGAGATGATATTCACAAAATCAAAAAGTTTCATCTTACCGAAGATGTGATTATAAAATTTTTAATTGATGAAGAAAATATCAATCTGTCAGGAATGATTTATGAAGCAAAGTTTTCTGGACCTAATACATATAAGCTAACCATTAGCTCATTTATGCACAACTTAAATTATAACATGTCGGGTTATCACTCTTCCCACGGATTAAATATTCATTCATTTATGAATGATATATTAAGACCTGCAGGAATAGAAAAAGAACAAATTAATATTGAAGGTTATGAAAAAAATTACTCTCCTTATCTTGTAGTAATACCAATAAAAAATCTATCCATAATTGATTTCAGTTTTGGATTTGGTGATATTAACTTTTACAGTAAACAAGAAATATTAAAAAAATATAAAGAAATAAATAAATATTATAGTGAAGAATTACATGGTGAATTTGAAACATTTGCACAAACAATTGTGAACTCAGATAATACTTACGATGCTTATCAATTAGGTTTAAAAAAAATCCAGAGTGTTATTGATATTATGATACTTTTTTCAAAAAACGATAGAATTTATAATTTATATAATTTGGGTCAAAAATTCAATGAATGGAATAGACTGAAAATGCATCAAAATCCAGAATGCTCAACGTTCTACTATGTAGAAAATATAATATTAAATGAAAAAATTTTTAGTGATTCAAAAAATACAATAAAAAATACTGCTTTAGTTATTGATTCAACTTTTAACAAATTGATTAAGGAATTAGAATGGTACGAGGAAAGCTTATATAAAAAATTAATAAATAAACAATCGTTAATATCGAAACAGTTATTTAATGCATTAAAATGGCTGAATAGAAGTTGGAAAACAAATGATATTGAAGATAAAATTATTTACACTAACATTTCAATGGAATTTTTGGTAAGTGAAGTGAAAACAGAACCATTTATACCAAAAGAAATAGTTAGGGCATTCAAATATGATTTAAAAAAACTACTAAAAGAAAAAGATATATATACTAAAGAAAATTCAGATAAAATCAAAGAGAAAAGCTTAAACAAGATATCTTCACCTCCATTAAAAGTAATGGTAAAAACTTTAATTAATCAATTAGAAATACCAATTACTGATGAAGAATTTAATGAGTTATGGGAAGTTCGGTCTTACAGAAACGATCTTGTACACGGTAAGAAGAAATTAAATTATAATTTCGAAAACATTGTAATAGCAAATCTAATATTAGGTGAATTAATCTCATATAGATTACGAAATGAAGAGGGTGTTTAATATTAATACACTTAGTGCAACATTGCAGTTTGCTAAAGAATTAAAGAGCACTTTATATGGTAACGATTTATATAATAAATTTTATTTATTAAAAGAAACCTTGTCCATAAGAACATGGTCTACTTATATAGACATAGTTAAATCATGTAATTTTGATCATTACTTTAGTTTTGATATAGCTTATAAAAAACTAGAACATTCACTTTTAGGTGAAAATACTCACTTAAATAATGTTATTATTGAACTTAATGCTAGTAAAGAATTACATTCTTTGATTAATTTAAGTAATAAATACGGTGAAAAACTTGAAAAGTCTTATGTTGAATTATCAAGTAATTTACCAATAAAAGATGATAATAATTTTTTTTACTCATTTCAATTATACAGAAGCTGGCTAGATATGTTTTACAGTTTACATAGCACTAAATTCTTTTATTATTTACAATCGAAAATAGGAAAAGAAAATTTTAAGAATAAATTAATTCAACAGTATCTTAATCAAAGAGAAGATTATCCTTTTTCATCTCAAAATAGAAAGTTAGTAAGAGAATTAAGTAGTGAACTTAACGAACATGATTTATGGTTTTTAGAATTTATTGAAAGTACAAGAAGAAGTATATTCCAATTAATATTTGAAACTCACTTTGATTTTTCGTTAGAAATAAGGAAAGAAGAAGCTGTTCAGATTCAAACAAAAAAATCTAAAAATATACGACTTTGTAAAATAAAAATCAAAGGTTTATACGGTTTATCGCAAGCAAAATTCATAATTTTGTATAAAGACGATGAAATTCAAGACATTGGTATAATACAACGTAGAACTGTCAATAGTATTGAAAGAGGAGAAGATGCATTGAGTATAATAAACGTACTATTATACCCGAAGGACGATCAAGAATTATTTTCTTTTGATTTAATGAAAAGAAATAATTATTAATTCAATTTTCCATAATTTTGAAAAATACTGAAAAGATTAGATTCATTTACGTTGTTAGAAGAAAGTTAATGTACTAACTCTATATACGGATTAAATTTTTTATAAATAATTTATAGAGAGATAAACAAATAGCTTTATTGAGTTGAAATGAAGTCAGAGCAAAAGCGTTTCATTTCTTTAAAAAATAGAAAAATGAAACAAGCGAAAACGCTGAAGCTAAATCGTTTTGGAATAGATTTTTTAATCTGTTTGGAATTTTTAGACGCAGAGTTGCAACTTTTGAAAAGAGTGTAAGAAAAGTAGGAGGATAACAAGGCTTTGTTCATTTATTTTGGAAAGGCATAATGCTTGTTGAACATAAATCCAGAGGAGAAATTTAGAAAAAGCTTATAATAAGGTAATCAATATATTTAACCCCGTACTTTTCACAATATGTCGGCGTATAAGTTAATTTTCTAATTATATATTTACAATGTATACGCTTTAACTGACTATTTTTTACACAATTATTTTCGAAGAAGATGTTTGTATCTTGTACATCGAGTAAATTTTTTATGTTATTAGATACAGACAAGTGAATTCTCTTCTGAATTATAGTTTTGGTTAACTTATATTCACAAGGAAATTCACTTGTTTTCTAACATAATATTAAAAGACATTAGTGAACTTCCATCAGACTTTCTATTTAAAGGAAAATGTGTTTTTTATCAACGCCATAAGTTTTACAACCAAAACCATTTAACGAAGTTAATGCACTATTATGTGTTCGTCTTACACCTGCCTCAAACATCCTGCAGACCAAATATCAATGTTATGTTCAAAACAATAGTCAAGAATCTTTTTCGCCCCTA
>Ga0209487_1003292_pt1 | contig 12722 bp, 6 predicted proteins | sample Poulit2012_FD_187524 | JGI IMG/M metagenome (GOLD analysis project Ga0209487, IMG submission 187524) | Agricultural soil microbial communities from Georgia to study Nitrogen management - Poultry litter 2012 (SPAdes) (version 2) | ecosystem: Environmental > Terrestrial > Soil > Agricultural land... | reverse complement strand
AGCTAAACAGTTAATCACGGCTAGTATATAATGGATATGGTAACAATTATGAGGAGGAGACTCAATGGACCAAACACAAGCGGAATGGCTTCCTCATCTAACGAGTGAAGTAGTCGCAGATGCCCGCGGGTGGAATTTAGACGCATATGTCATTGCTTTAGAAGGTTGGAGACGTGGCTTAACATTAAAATGGCACACGAAGGAATTGGATAAATTTAAAGAAATGAAAACATGGTTCGTTGATACTCCAGGAAGGCTATTTTCCTTAAGTTCTAGTAGTCGAACTCATTATTTTTTTAGAACAAGAGGAGATCTCGTGACAAATGAGGCGGTAGAAATTGGTTCGGATAAATTTCAGACGAAAAAGGTATTAACAACCCAAAATATACCGGTACCAAAAGGAAGAAGTTTTGATCAACAGGCAGACCGGTCAACAATTGTCGCGTATGCTGAATCACTGGGTTATCCGGTCGTTATTAAACCCATTGACGGTAGCTTTGGCCGAGGTGTGTTTACAAATGTAATGAGTGAAGCGGAATTAGTGGAAGGCTTGAATTATATACGGACAATTTTAGAAACAGAAGAACTTGTCGTTGAGAAACACATAACTGGAAAAGAGTATAGAATATACGTTGTAAATGATCAAGTTGTTGGCGCTATAAATAGAATACCAGCAAACATAGAGGGAGATGGGCTACGTACAATATCCGCTTTAATTAAGGAGAAAAATAAGCAGCGTGATCTGAATCCTAGACTATTTAGCTGTCCAATTGTCGTGAATGATGAATTAAATGGGTTTATTGAATTAAAAGGTTATACAATAAATGAAGTCCCAAAAAAGGGCGAAATAATCTATTTAAATAACACAAGCAATATTTCGCAAGGTGGCGATTCAATAGATGTTCTTGATGAATTACCAAACGAAATAAAGCAAACTGCAATAGAGGCCTTGCAAGCTATACCGGGATTAGACCACGGAGCAGTGGATCTAATCATCGATCAAAATGAAACAGATATATCTATGGCTGGTACCGTTCTTGAATTAAATCCAACATCACAAATAGGCTCGTTAATATTCCCTATGACAGGGATAGCACGGGATATTCCAGCAGCAATTATCGACTATTACTTCCCTGAGACAGCTAAGCAGTCTAATTCAAATCATCAAATGTATTTTGGATTTACGGAGTCTATAGCTCCTTTGACAAAACGAGTTGCTAATACGGTACAAGTGACCGAACTAACGGCAGAGAAAGTAGAAGCGGAGGGCATTGATATCTCGGTAGATACGTCTGATGATAATAAAGATTTAGAGCGCTACATTAAAAGGATTGCGGTTCGCAGTAAAATATCAGGGAAAGTGAAAGGTACTGAAAGTAATGGAATTCAAATTATTGCAGCAGGGACCCGGGATGATTTGAATGACTTTAAAGATCGGTTAGAGGCAATTCAATCCAAATTTAATTTCACTGTAGAGGAAGTAAGTCGGCATCTGGATTCAGTCAGATTAGGATTTACTATAAAGTCAGAAAAAAGCTTTTATATTAACTCTATTAGAGATAGTGAGAGGGTTGCCGTGAACTTAGTAAATGAAAAAGCGAAGTTAGAAAAAAGATACCGGCAAATGCTAACAAGTAATAGTTGGAAGATAACTGCCCCGGTTCGGAAAATAACAGGTGTCTTCAAACGGAAATGAAATCTATAAAGGGATTGAGACAATGGTATGAGCAAATCATATAGGGAAGATTGGCTATCACATCTAGAAAACTGTATCCCACCTGCTGCTCGATTTAATCGAACTAGCTTATATACGATAGCATTAGAAGGTTGGAGACGAGGGTTATGTTTAAAATTTACTGTCTCTTCGGAGAACAATAAAACACAACAAATAAAGTATAGTTTTTCAGATGGTCATAAAGAACATGTCTTTACTGAATCAAATGGAGATATGAACACTGTAGAAGCAGATCATATTTGTAAATATAAAGATTTAACTTATGAATATTTAGAAGAGGCTGGTGTACCGGTACCGAAAGGAAAGAATTTTAATAGCGATCATTCGATCGATGAAATGCTTTCCTTTGGAAAAGGAATGACATACCCAATCGTTGTAAAGCCCGCTGATGGTGGTGGAGGGCATGGTGTAATATCGAATATTCAAAGTGGGGAACAATTAGAAGAGGCTTTACATTATGTACGAAATAAGCTTCGTTACGAGAACATTATTCTTCAAGAATTCATTGCAGGTGATGAAGTACGCATCTATGTTTTGGGAGATCGTGTTTTGAGCGCTGTAAATCGTATTCCTGCTAACATAATCGGGGATGGTAAAAATACAATTACCAAATTGGTTGAGCTTAAAAATGAGTTTAGAAAAGGCGTTACGCATTTGCATCACCGACCAATCATCATAGATTCAAGTGTCCATAAATTATTGAAAGAGTCAGGCTACACAGTAGATACAATCTTAAAAAAGGATGAGCAAGTCTTTTTAAGGGAAGTGAGTAATGTATCTACAGGTGGGGATCCTATTGAAGTAAGTCATGAACTTACAAGTCAACAAAAGGAAATAGCAATAAAGGCGACAAAGGCTGTTCCAGGGCTAGAACATAGCGGAGTCGACTTAATGATTAATAGGGGGAGCGAGTCTGGAGTTGTTATAGAGGTGAATATAAGACCCGGTATAGGCTCTCATTTATTTCCGATTAAGGGAAAAGCAGTAGATATTCCTAAAGCATTACTTGATCATTACTTTCCAGAAACTAAAGAAATCACGATTAACTCACAATATTATTTTGATTTACAAACAATATTTGATTCGTTGTTAGGTGGATATAATAATGAAGTTGAAGTTTTCTCTTGTCCGACAGATCGATATGTTTGCAAAAAAATAACCCTAATAACAAATAGTGAACCATTGAAATTGTATAATCGCTTAGAACCATTAATATTTCAATATGAACTAAATGGCTTTATAGAAAAAAGAACAGATAATAAAGTGGATTTAGTATTCAGCAGTAACAATCCTAAGGCATTACAAGAGCTAGAGAAAGTATTGGAACAGTCGCGCAATTACTTGAACATAAAGGATCTTAAAATAGAGGAATATACAAAACCGATAAAGGTCGGCTTTGAAATAATCGATGATTTAAATGAAGCAGGAATAATCGAATTAGAAAAGAGGGAAAAGATTAGTTCAAAAAACAATGATATTGCTGAGAAGGAAATTCGACGATTAAGACATCGAATAAAATTAACAGAAGATAGCTTCTCCTGGAAGCTAACATCACCGTTAAGAAGAGTGTTAAAGGGCAATGATGAAAATAGAAGCTAACATATAACATGGATTTATATTTATTAACTAATCCATGTTATAATAAGGTAGAGCAGAATAGGTAAACTTCACGGGGGTAATATTATTATGGAAGAAACAGAATATAAATGGCTCCTTCACCTTGAGGGCGCTGTCCCAAAATCTGGACAAGGAAAACGAATCAGTACATATACAGTAGCGCTAGAAGGTTGGAGAAGAGGTTTAGATTTAAAGTTTTATAGTGTGTTTGAAGATGGGTATAAACTAAAAGTCAGATATTCATTAAGCAGTAAACATAAAACCCATCATTTTTCCTTATCTATGGGAGATAATGTAACGGATAGGGCCTTTGATATTTGTGATGATAAGGATTTAACAAAGCAATACTTAGCGGAAAAAGATGTACCTGTTCCAAATGGAGCTGTGTTTGGTAGAGAATCAACAGAAGAGGAAATCATTAATTTTGCATTGACACTAGGTTTTCCACTCGTGATTAAACCGACTGATGGGAATGCTGGAAATGGTGTGTTTGCCAACATACAAGAAGAGGATAACCTACAGGAAATCATCCACTACATAAGAAATGACCTTGGCTTTTCACATATAATTGTAGAGAAATATGTGTCAGGAGATGAATTTCGCATCTTTGTGATTGAGGATAAAGTACTTGGTGCGATGAATCGGAAACCTGCTCATGTAATAGGAGACGGGATCCATACGATAAGGCAACTCATTCATCAAAAGAATAAACAACGGAGGATCAATCCACATTTAACGAGCAGATTAATTAAGATTGATAAAGAAATAACGGACTTATTAGCTAGAAGTGATCATAAGTTATCTACAATACCAGCTAATGAAGAAATGATTTATTTACGAGAGAAAAGCAACTTATCTACTGGTGGGGAATCAGAAGACGTTACGGACGAACTAACACCCGAATTAGAAAAAATCGCTATTGATGTAGGAAAGGCAATTCCAGGATTACCGCATTATGGAGTCGATATGATCGTTAGTGATGATAGACAAGAGGGGGTTATACTAGAGGTAAATTCTAGGCCGGGGATAGGGGGCCATTTATTTCCTGGAAAAGGAGAACCTAGGGATTTGGCAAGGGATATTATTGATTATTATTTTCCGGAAACAAAAGATGGGGATCGAACCGACTTATTCTTCGACTTTGACAATATATTAGAGCCAATAACAAAACGCGCAGCTTCTAATGTTGATGTTATTAATCCACCATTAGGTAAGTTATACGGTAAGAAATTTATAGTTACGGGCGAATTTAATAAAGGTAATTATAGAAGGTATGTTAGGCGGCAAGCAATTAAGCGAAATATGCATGGTTATACTGAACGAACAGTGGATAACCAAATAATTGTTGTTATCATGAGCACGGATGAAGTAGAGGTTATCCAATTTAAAGATGTTTGCTTGGAAGGGCCAAAGGGAATAGAAGTTGAAGACATTGAAGATATTGAAGAGCATATCTGGAATAAACCGGTCAAATTAAGTTTTGAGACAAAAGCGGATTATAAATTAACAGATAGAGAAATTAGAAATCTTGTTACAAATCAAGATGTATTACAAAGTGATATAGAGCGGATTAATAAGCAGTATTCACAAGTGATTGAAAGTAATGCATGGAGAGCAACGTATCCAATTAGAGCCTTATTACATGGTATAAAGAAGTTTTTTAGAACAATAACTGGTAGACGTTAGTGTTACGCTTTAATGAAAGAGGTGTATGACTGAATATGGATGAACAAAGATGGTTAGAGCATTTGCAAGGTGTTGTCCCAAGAAGAGGTTTCGGAAACCGAATGAGCATGTACCTGATTGCATTAGAAGCCTGGCGAAGGGGACTACAGGTTAAGTTCTTTCACTTAGATAATCCTGAGAATAAAATGTTTATTCGATACACATTAAGCGATGGAGTGAATGAATATAAATTTGATTCGTCCCAAGGTGATAAGTTAACAAATTCAGCTTATAATATATGCGAAAATAAGGACCTGACAAAAAGCGTTTTGTCGGAAGTCGGAATTCCAGTCCCTAAAGGCAAGCGGTTTTTGCCTCATACAAATATACAGGATGCGCTAGATTATGCAAGTGAAATCAAATTCCCAGTAGTCGTAAAACCAGTAAGTGAAAATGCCGGTAAAGGTGTATTTCCAAATATCTTAACAATAGAAGAGCTAGAAGAAGTTTTGGATCATGTACGCATGGATTTAGGGTATGAAGATATTATTATAGAGAAGCATTTTCACGGAACGGAATATCGAATTCTGATAGTGAATGGCGAAATTGTTGGAGCGGTTAATCGAATACCAGCCAATATTGTAGGGGATGGATACAGTACGATCGATGAACTGATTGAACATAAAAATGAAAGTAAAGTAAATAATCCCATTATCTCTACAAAGACGATCGATAAGGATAAAGAAGTGTTGGATAGTATCTCAAGGCATGGTTATAGATTAGATAGTATTCCACCAAGGGATGAATTAATTTACTTAAGGAATAAAAGTAATGTTTCAAGAGGTGGAGATCCAGTAGATGTTACGGATCAATTGACGGATCAAATGAGAGATTTAGCACTACGATCTGTTCAGGCAATAGAAGGGTTAGATATTTGTGGATTAGATATGCTCGTGAACGAGGAAGACGATACTTGTGTAGTACTTGAGATAAATACAAAACCAATGATCGGGTTGCATATTTATCCGATTCAGGGAAAGGCGAGAGATGTTGTGAGTCCGATCGTTGATTATTACTTTCCGTCGACTACGGATTACGAGCGATCGAATCTATATTTTGACTTCGAGCTAGCATTGTCGCCAATTCGGAATTATGTAACGAATGAGCTTTATTTGAAAAAAGTGGAGCAAGTTAAGAAGTTGCCGGCTAAAAGGTTTATAATAAAAGGTGAAAATTTAAATGCTGATTTCCGTGGAACTATAAGATTCGAAGCATTGAAACTTAAATTAAATGGCACTATGAGAGAGCAAGAGGAAAATAGAAAAGTTACAATCATAATCGCGGCAGAAGATAATGAACGTCTGACATCATTTGAGTCTTTTATCGAAAACCAAAGTACAGCGTATGGTATCACTGGTATAAAGAGTTCAGATTGGGAAGGGTCAATAAATCAGGGATTTACGATCTCAACCATACCCGAGTCCAGAATTATTATACAAGACTTAAGAAATGAAGAAGCTAAACTCAGAGATAAAATCGAACGGAAAGAACGTCAACTTAAACGAAAAGAAGAAGAACTTAAGAAAAATGAAGTTAAAACCAATCGATTAACATCATTAATGAGTGATAAGGATAAAACGATTATAAGGTTAGACGCGGACGCTCAAAAGTTAAGAGTGAAAATCAAGGATTTACATGATGAAATGTCGGGTTTATATAATAGCCGGTCTTGGAAAGTTACGCAACCGCTAAGAAGTTTTGTTGCTAAAAAGAACAGAAATAAAAAGGAACTCTAAATTAAACAAATTTAGAGTTCCTTTTGTGCGCCCAGCATGGGCGTAATCTATAGGGTGCAAGTCCCGAGCTGTGAAGACAGAAGTAACAGCAAGGGTGTTCACGGTGACGTGAAATCTGAAGGAAGCGAGCGGCAAACCTTGTTAGTCTGTTAACTTCAATGATACACGAAATTTTATAATGGCCATTTTTTTGCCGATTTTCAGATGGCTAACTTAAACTTGAAATTCAGGACCATATTTTAAACCCATTTACTTAAATTTGCATGACATTTAACTCCAAAGATTTCGGCTATCGCGCGATAGCCACTTTTGCCAGCTAGATAAGCTTCAACAGCTTGTAGCTTAAACGTCGTATTATATTTAACCATAAAAATCACCCCTAAAGTTAGATTTTCAGTCTAACTCTAGGGGTGCACATCAGATATTTTAGGATTTTTTATTAATTTAGTGGTGTGTAAAAGTTTTTAATGCTTAATTACTACACATGAAAAAAGGACTTAAAAACATATTGCATAGATAAAAATCGCAGAATCACTTTATTTTTTTTGATATTTTCCGCAAGGGACGTGTGTATCTAAAACTTTTACTATTTAATATGGCTCTATATTTATCATCGAGCTGTCTCAATTCCTTTTCTTGAATTTCCAACTGGTGTTGAAGAAGCTGATTTTGTTTTTTTAACTTTTTAGTATTTTCTTGATTTGTCTTTGTCTTTGTCATTGTCTTTGTTTTTTTTCTATGCTTTTTCATTAATAAGGGCTTCCGACTTTTCCATTCACTTCTGATATATTCAAGTACTTCCTCTGTTAAGTCTCCAAAGAAAGGCTTTTGAGAAACCATTTGATAAAAAGGTGTCGAACCTGCGAAGTTACACTCTAAAATTATTGGCTTACCGTCTAATCCAACAGCAATATCCCAAGAGATAATATCTAAATGAATAAAATCTTTATGGCTGTCTTTAATAAATTGTTTAAATTCCTCATAATTAGGGATAGGATTAAGGTCAGCAAAGCAAAAATTAGTTGTAGGGTGATGAGTAAAAGTTTGTCCATCTTTATTTATACCGACATCAAAAAAATCACCAGAGTCAGTTATGCCAACTGCTGGACTTAGGTCGACAGTGGCATTGTCTCTAATATCATTATTAATTCCAAAGCGTGCAAAAGCAAACAAATATCTTATCTCGCCTTTCCATCTAAATGTAACTATTCTTATAGTGTTCACTGAAGATGGATGAGGAGCTGCAATATCAGGATGCTGCTCTATCGCCTGTTGAATAATGAAATCCTTATTGTAGATTTTTAATAAATCAATAAAGGAAATACTTTTTTCATTAAAATAGACTTTGTTATCTCGAATACTAAATTTTGCTACCCCTCTACCGTTATTTGATTTGCTAGGTTTTATCACCATATCTGTATTATAATTTAATAAAATGCTATGTGCATTTTCGAAATCAATGGGATTATAGTCTGAATCAAAAAAATTACCCCCGATCTTTCTGATTATAGTTTCTGGAGCATACGGTGGTTTTATCATAGTTCCATAAATGTTTTTATCCCCATAATAGGACGTTACGCCATAGTCATTAAATACGGGATAGATTTCCTTGTTTAGTATATCTCTGGGTATTAATCGGCTGCTTTTTTGACCAGTTAAATTCATAAAAGCCATATGTAATGTAGGATCAACTTTTGTATCATAGTTGTCCATCCAAAACTTTTGAACATCTAAAGCAAATGCTTCATCTACATCATTTAATAACCCCGAATTAAACCAATTTTTAAAATAAATTGAGTTAGTGTTAATACCTATTTTTGTATATTTCTCTTTATCTTTAGTCAAATGTGTTCCCTCCTACTTTAATGATACTGAATCTACGTCAATATCTTGGACACAAACTTGTTAAGTTTTATGCTTTCTTTAAAACAGCGTGAAAAGCCTCGATAAGAGCATTGTCATATGAGCTCCCTTTATAAATAAAGGTATGTTTCACTCGGAAAGAGTTTATCATACTTTAAAGTTCGTCACACTTATATTATGTTCCTAAATCAGAATAGGAAATTAAGCTTTTATCCGGTTGTTGGATATGACAAACGTTTTTCTAAATCCTTTATAATGAGCTCTGTAGTCATTGAACGGCCAAGGGAATAACCAACTATCTTTTTAGTGTGCAAACTCCATAACGGATGCAAGGTAGCTCTAACCATGGTTCAATGGGTTAATATACGTAATCTCACCACCCCACTTTTCATTGATTCTTTTCGTGGAGGGGATTATATCATTTTGATTTGTTCATATTCATAATAATCTATACCTACAATTAATACAGCAGGCATACTTACTTCTTCTTCTTGAGACTGTCAATAAAGTATCTTATATTATCCCAAGTCCATACTTTAGTATTTAAACCTCCCATTTTGAGCCATAGGGTTTCTTCACTGATATATCTATATATTCAAATGAGGAACTTGCGTTTAGTGATTGTCCTCTTAAAATATCTCTTTGCTTTTCCTCCTCTGTTGCAAAAGAGACAGGATCGTTTTTTATTAGTTATATTTCCTCTTATTTTCTACTATCAAATTTTTAAAAGTTTGATACTCAAAGGTAGAAATCTATACAATAATTATACCATAAAATTTAATGAATTTCATTTGTCAATATAAGCTAGACAAATCTGATTCGTTTACGTAACTCGATAATACATCCAGTGGTGTTTCATAATTTAAAGTTTTTCTTGGAATTTGATTTCGCTTATCCGCTACTGAAGTAATGAAGGCCTGATTGACTTGATTGAAATCCATTTCTTTTGGTAGTCTGTCCTTTCGAAGTAAACCGTTAGAATCTTCATTCAAGGCACGTTGAGAGGACGTTCCAGGGTTTGCAAAGTAAATAGCAATGTCGTGTAGGTTACAGAGCGTCTTCCAATTGGAAAATTCTTTCCCACAATCAAATGTGATGGACTTGAACAAGTTTCTAGGAATAGATTGAAACCATTGATTCATGGTGGTTTCAATATCTTTTGCCTTACGTCCATTTGACTTCAAGGTAAAGATGACTTTTGAAAGGCGTTCAACTAATGTGATGACAGCACTTTTATGATGGACACCAACAATAATGTCTCCTTCTATGTGCCCAAACTCTTTCTTAAATATGGGATAATCTATTTCTCTTTCTGCAATATTTCGATTGAAAGCTTGTTTTCCACGACGCTCTTGATGACCATTTGGTTTTCTCTTTCCCTTCAAGGGAAGCGTAGTGACATCAAATATACCATCTTTAAATTGACGATAAAGTGTGCGTGCTGAACAAGCAATAGGTTCCTCTGCACGACCAATAATCACATCAGGTGTCCAGCCTTGAGATACTTTCTGTTAGATGTATATTTTTTGGTTTTCAGGCAAAATGATTTGACGTGAACGATTCAAAATTTTGGGTTTTTTTATAACAGGGATCCCTTTATGGTAATAAGATTCTATCATCACAAGTTCATCCGTGGTAAGATGGGTGTAGGTCATTCGTGATCACACCTATGTTTTCTATGGTTGGAAATACATATTGAGTGTGCCACGAATGCCTTTTTTAATTGTCTAGCTTAATTATACAATCGGCGTATTAAAACGGGGACTGAAAAGCACTGAATTTATTATGCAATAGATAGAAATTGTATATTATTGTAAAATGGATCTAATAACTGGTAGTATAGTTATGTGATAGATTAGAATAGGGAGGTGAAACTAAAGTGAAAAAGAGTGCATCTACGATTATATTAATATTAATGTTTTCTCTATTCAACTTTAGTCCACACACAGTTGAGGCAATAGAGAATGAGGAAATTGAGGAACAAGAGGAAGAAGTCTCACAGGATGCGAATGAAGATACAGAGAATCCTGAAGAGGATAAAGATCAAGAGTCAGAAAGTTCCCAAGAAGAGTTAAGTGATCATCCTAATAGTCATGATGAGAAAGTACAAAATGATAAGGACCTTAACACTTCTAGTCTTAATAAAAAAAGTTCGGATGAACCAAAACTATTCACGCAAGGTGATAGTGGGGATCATGTAATCGAGCTCAAGAAAAACTTAACCTTACTAGGTTTTGGTAACTTTCCATCTAGCCCGTCAAAAAATTACGGAAGTGTAACAGAAGGTGTAGTGAAGGATTTCCAAAAGGCTAATAATTTATCCTTAGATGGAGTAGCAGGTAAATCTACCCTTGCTAAAATCGAGGAACTGCTAACTAAACCCTCAGATTATACAAAAGGTGATAGTGGGGATCATGTAATCGAGCTCAAGAAAAACTTAACCTTACTAGGTTTTGGTAACTTTCCATCTAGCCCGTCAAAGAATTACGGAAGTGTAACAGAAGGTGTAGTGAAGGATTTTCAAAAGGCTAATAATTTATCCGTAGATGGAGTAGCAGGTAAATCCACCCTTGCTATGATCGAGGAACTACTATCTAAACCCTTGGATTATACAAAAGGTGATAGTGGTGACCATGTAATCAAGCTTAAGAAAAACCTAACTTTACTAGGTTTTGGTAACTTCCCATCTAGCCCATCAAAGCATTATGGAAGTGTAACAGAAGGTGTAGTAAAGGATTTTCAAAAGGCTAATAATTTACCCGTAGATGGAGTAGCAGGTAAATCTACCCTTGCTAAGATCGAGGAACTACTATCTAAACCCTTGGATTATACAAAAGGTGATAGTGGAGACCATGTAATCGAACTTAAGAAGAACTTAACCTTACTAGGTTTTGGTAATTTTCCATCTAGCCCATCAAAGTATTACGGAAGTGTAACGGAGGGTGTGGTAAAGGACTTTCAGTTATACTATGGTCTGAAAGCAACAGGTAATGGAGATAGAAAGACCCTAAGCAAAATTGAATCACTCCTTTCATCTTCATATCAAAATGGAGAAAAGGGTACCCATGTAGTTAAGCTTAAAGAGGATCTCACTCAATTAGGGTTTAACTTTCCAGAAAACCCAACACAAACTTATGGTAATGTGACTGAAAGAAAGGTTAGAGAGTTCCAAAGTTATTATGGGTTGACTGTAAATGGTATTGCAGATGAGGAAACCTTAGGGAAGATTGAATCGCTCATTTCATCGTCATATCAAAATGGAAAAAGAGGTACTCATGTAGTTAAGCTTAAAGAGGATCTCACTCGATTAGGGTTTAACTTTCCGGAAAACCCAACACAAACTTATGGTAATGTGACTGAAAGAAAGGTTAGAGAGTTCCAAAGTTATTATGGGTTGACTGTAAATGGTATTGCAGATGAGGAAACCTTAGGGAAGATTGAATCACTCCTTTCATCGTCATATCAAAATGGAGAAAGAGGTACTCATGTAGTTAAGCTTAAAGAGGATCTCACTCGATTAGGATTTAACTTTCCGAAAAACCCAACACAAACTTATGGTAATGTGACTGAAAGAAAGGTTAGAGAGTTCCAAGGTTATTATGGATTGACTGTAAATGGTATTGCAGATGAGAAAACCTTAGAAAAAGTTGATGAAATACTTTCTTCTACATACCGTAATGGAAAAAAAGGTAGTCATGTAGTCACGTTAAAAAGGAATTTGACTATCATAGGATATAAGTTTCCTAAGAACCCGAGTAAATCTTATGGAAATGTTACAGAGGGTAAGGTAAAAGATTTCCAAAAGGATTATGGCCTGCCAATTAGTGGTATCGCAGATGATATTACCTTAGCAGCTATTGATAAAGCTGTAAAAAAGGCTGAAACAAAAGAAAAGACGACGTACACGAATTACAATATGACATTAAAACAAGCGATCGATAGACAAATGGGTCGCTCACCACAAACAGATAAATATCGAAATGATCCCGCTTATATTTCAGCAGGATATGTTGAATTTACTTCGACTGGAGCAAGAACAACAGCGA
>Ga0209487_1003291_pt1 | contig 12722 bp, 13 predicted proteins | sample Poulit2012_FD_187524 | JGI IMG/M metagenome (GOLD analysis project Ga0209487, IMG submission 187524) | Agricultural soil microbial communities from Georgia to study Nitrogen management - Poultry litter 2012 (SPAdes) (version 2) | ecosystem: Environmental > Terrestrial > Soil > Agricultural land... | reverse complement strand
CATGTACCCGGCCGCGGTGGTGACGACGCCGTCGAGCCGCCAGAAGATGCGCTCGGCACCCCAGAAGCAGCCCATCGCGACGTAGAGCACCTCGGTGCCCTCGGGCCAGGGACCACGCAGCGGCGTGCCGAGCACCTCGTGCCGCTCCGGCACGGTGAAGGCCGGGGCGGCGCGCCCGGGCAGGGCCTCCTCGGCCGTGACCATGCGGGGTGTGGGGCGGAAGAACATCGAGCCGACCTCCTGGAGAGTGGGGCGCCGACTGCCGCGGGGGGACGGCAGCCGGCGCTACTGATGACAACACCACACGAACCTGAGTATTCCCTCCGAGCCGCCCGGGGGCGCGCGCGTGCGGCTGCCGGCGGACACCCACTCAGTAGGCTGGGCCTCGACCCTCCCACCTCACCGAATGCGGGGACCATGACCGACAAGCCGGCCGGGTGGCTATCCCGGATCACCGCCAACCGCCGCGACACCGACCCGGTCCCGGTGGCGGTCGTCCACACACCTCGCCGGGACGACGCCGACCCGGCCGAGCACTCGGTGACCTACGCGGTGCGGGCCGCCGCGGCGTGGTCGTGGCGGATCCTCGTCATCGCCGCCGCCGCCGCGCTCCTCGGCTACCTCATCATCACCTTCAAGACGGTCGTCGTCGCCTTCGTCGTCGCCATCCTGCTCGCGGTGCTGCTCGAGCCGGTGTCCACCTGGCTGCGTAAGCGGCTGCGCTTCCCGCGGACGCTGGCCTCGGCGGCGACGCTGGTCGGGGCGCTGCTGTTCGTCGTCGGGCTGCTCACCGCCGCCGGACGGTCGGTCATCGTCGGCTTCGCCGACCTCGCCGACCAGGCCGTCCAGGGCTTCAACGAGCTCGTCTCCTGGCTCTCCGACGGCCCGCTGGGTATCGACGAGCAGCAGCTGCAGACCTGGCTCGACGAGGGGCTGGCGCAGCTGGAGTCCAACTCCGACGCGCTGATCTCCGGGGCGCTGGCCGCCACGACCTCCGTCACGCAGGTCATCACCGGCGCCGTCATCGCGCTCTTCTGCCTGTTCTTCTTCCTCAAGGACGGCCGCCACATCTGGCAGTGGTTCGTCCGGCTCGCCCCCGCCCGCGCCCGTGAGCGGATCAACGAGGCGGGGATCCGCGGCTGGGTCACGCTGGGCGGCTACGCCCGCACGCAGATCCTCGTCGCCTTCGTCGACGCGGTCGGCATCGGGATCGGCGCCTGGATCCTCGGGCTGCCGCTCGTCCTCCCGCTGGCGACGCTCGTCTTCCTCGGTTCCTTCATCCCGATCGTCGGTGCCCTCGTCAGCGGGTCGGTCGCCGTCCTCGTCGCGCTCGTCGACCAGGACGTCCAGACGGCGGTCATCATGCTCGCCATCGTCCTGCTCGTGCAGCAGATCGAGGGCAACGTCCTGCAGCCCTGGCTCATGGGCAACGCCGTCTCGCTCCACCCGGTCGCCGTCCTCCTCGCCGTCACCGCCGGCACGGGTGTGGCCGGCGTCCTCGGTGCGCTGCTCGCCGTGCCGATCGCCGCCGTCGTCAACACCGTGGTCCTCTATCTCCACGGCCACGACAAGCACCCACGGGTGGCGACCGACTGGCACCGCCCCGGCGGTCCGCCGGGCACGCTCTTCCGCTCCATCGAGGACTCCTTCGAACGCACGACGGCCGACCCGGAGGAGGACCGGGCGGCCGAGCACGCCTCGGTCGACGCCTCCGAGCCGGCCACCCGTGACGCCGGCCCCGACCGGGAACCCGGAGTGGGCAGCGGCCCATGACGGTCGGGATCGACCTCGCCGAGATCGAGGAGGCTGCGGCCCTGCTCGAGGGCGTGACCACGCGCACGCCGGTCGAGGAGAGCGCCTCGCTCAGCGACGTCGCCGGTGTCCGGGTGGTGCTCAAGTGCGAGAACCTCCAGCGCACCGGCTCCTTCAAGCTCCGCGGCGCGTCGGTGCGGATCGCCCGGCTCACCGACGCCGAGAAGGCCCGCGGCGTCGTCGCTGCCAGCGCCGGCAACCACGCCCAGGGGGTGGCGCTGGCCGCCCGTGAGCTCGGCATCTCCGCCGTCGTCTACATGCCGCAGAACGCCGCGCTGCCCAAGCTCGCCGCCACCCGCGGCTACGGCGCGGAGGTGCGCCAGGTGGGCACCGACCTCAGCGGTGCCCTGGCCGCCGCGCAGCGGGAGGCCGCCGAGACCGGCCGCGTGTTCATCCCGCCCTTCGACCACCGCGACGTCGTCCTCGGCCAGGCCACGCTCGGCCTCGAGGTGCTCGACCAGGTTCCCGACGTCGGGACGGTCCTCGTCCCCACGGGCGGGGGCGGGCTCCTCGCGGGCGTGGCGGCGGCCGTGCGGGCGCGCGGCTCCGCCGCCCGGGTCGTCGGGGTCCAGGCGGAGGGTGCTGCCGCCTTCCCCGAGTCGCTCGCCGCCGGGCACCCGGTGGCGCTGCGGCAGCTCGGCACCATCGCCGACGGCATCGCCGTGCCCGCCCCCAGCGAGCTCACCCTCGGTCTGGCGCGCGCGTACGGCGTCGAGGTCCGCACGGTCAGCGAGGAGGCGCTGGCCCGGGCGGTGCTCGTGCTCAGCGAGCGGGCCAAGCTCGTCGTCGAGCCCTCGGGCGCCGCCGGCGTCGCCGCGCTGCTCGGTGGGGACGTCGACCTGCCCGGCCCGGTGGTGGCGATCCTCTCCGGCGGCAACGTCGACACCCTCGTCCTGTACCGGATCCTGCGCCACGGGCTCGTCGCGGCCGGCCGCTACCTGCAGATGGAGGTGCGTGTCCCCGACCAGCCCGGTTCGCTCGCCGAGCTGCTCGGCAGCATCGCCGCTGCGGGCAGCAACGTCGTGAGCATCAGCCATGACCGCACCGCCGTCGACCTCGGCGTCGCCGAGGTCCGCCTCCGCGTCGAGCTCGAGACCAAGGGCCTGGACCACTGCCGCGAGGTGCTCGCCACCCTGCGCGCCGCGGGCTACGGGATCATCTACCAGTCGGTGGGATAGACGACGGCGGGGCACCCGCGGCCGCTGCCGCGCGTGCCCCGCCGGAGGTCGGGCTCAGCCGGTGAACGGCTTGACCTCGTGGATCTCCACCGAGATCGACTTGCCGTTGGGGGCCACGTAGGAGGTCTTCTCGCCGGCCTTCTTGCCGACGATGGCGGCACCCAGCGGGGAGCTCTCCGAGAACACCTCGATGTCGACGTCCTGCGCGGCCTCGCGCGAGCCGAGCAGGAAGGTCTCCTTCTCCCCGGCGATGGTCGCGGTGACGACCATGCCGGACTCCACGATGCCGTCGTCCGCCGGCGCCTCACCGACCTGGGCGTTGCGCAGCAGCTCGGTGAGCTGGAGGATGCGTCCCTCCATCTTGCCCTGCTCCTCGCGGGCCGCGTGGTAGCCGCCGTTCTCCTTGAGGTCTCCCTCGGCGCGGGCGGCCTCGATACGCTCGGTGATCTCGGCGCGGCCGGGTCCCGTGAGGTACTCGAGCTCCGCCTTCAGGCGGTTGTACGCCTCCGCGGTCAGCCAGGTGGTCGCTGTCTCGGCCACGTCTCCTCCTCCAACAAAAATCATGAGCCCCGGCCGCTCGAACGGGCCGAGGCTTCCAGGGGTCCTGTCCTCCCAACGCGCGCCGCAACGACGGACGCAACGCTGCTCGCCGCGCGGGGCGATGAGGGAAGAATAGCAAGAACCCGTCGAACGGTCGTACCACCCGGGGAAGTTTCTCCCTCAGCCGACCTCGTCGGCGGTCGCGCGGCAGCCGGCGATGCGCGCCCCGGCGGCGGGCTCGGAGGTCGCGACGCGCGCCGTGACCAGGGTGCTGCGGCCCTCGGAGGGGCCCACCGGCACACGCGCGACCCCCACCTGGTTGAAGGTCTCGTTCAGCGCCAGCACGGTGCACTCCGCCGTCGTGCCCGGGTCCATGTGGGCGATGAAGGTAACCTCGACAGCAGAGTCGTCCACCACCGAGAAGCCCACGTCGTCGGTGTGCACGGCCTCGTCGGTGGTGATCACCGCGAGCACGACGAACCCGACGACGGCGACCACGGCCAGGACGACGAGCAGCAGACGGCGGCGCCGTCGGGTCGCGGCGTCGGGGGTCGGTCCGTAGCGCTCCTCGAGAGCCGCCCGGGTGTCGTCGTCGGATGTCACGCCGTCCATTGTCCACCCCGGGCTATCGCGTTGCTCCGCGGCAGCAGCGGGGGCGAGAATCGTGGGCGGCCCGAGCAGAGGAGATGGAGAAGTGAGCGAGCAGCTGCGCCTCATGGCGGTGCACGCACACCCCGACGACGAGTCGAGCAAGGGTGCCGCCACGATGGCGAAGTACGTCGCCGAGGGCCACCGCGTCCGCGTGGTCACCTGCACGGGCGGTGAGCGCGGCTCGATCCTCAACCCCAAGCTGGCGCACGAGACCGCGATCCTCGACGACATGGCCTCCTACCGGCGGCGCGAGATGGCCGCCGCCGCGGAGGCGCTCGGCATCGAGCACGTGTGGCTCGGGTTCGTCGACTCCGGCCTGCCCGAGGGCGACCCGCCCCCGCCGCTGCCCGAGGGCTGCTTCGCCCTCGTGCCCCTGGAGGAGGCCGTGGAGGCCCTGGTCCGCGAGGTGCGCAGCTTCCGCCCGCACGTCATGACGACGTACAACGAGAACGGCGGCTACCCGCACCCCGACCACATCCGCTGCCACGAGATCTCGGTGGCCGCCTACCACGCGGCCGCCGACCCCGAGCAGTTCCCCGACGCCGGCCCGGCGTGGGAGGTCTCCAAGCTCTACTACGACGTCGGCTTCTCCGTCGACCGGATCCGGGCGATCTCCGCGGCGATGGAGGAGCGCGGGCTGGTCTCGCCGTTCGAGGAGTGGCTCGAGCGGGCCTCGCGGCGCCCGCAGCGCACCGTCACCACCCGGATCCGCTGCGAGCAGTACTTCGAGCGACGCGACGAGGCCCTGCGCGCCCACGCCACCCAGATCGACCCCGACGGCTTCTTCTTCGAGGTGCCCCGCGACATCGAGCGAGAGGTGTGGCCGTGGGAGCAGTTCGAGCTGGCCCACTCCCGGGTCCCGGTCGAGCTGCCGGAGGACGACCTCTTCGCCGGGCTGCGTAGGCTGGTCGCGTGACCTCGCCCCTGCTCGGACCGCTGCTCGTGCTGGCGGCCCAGACGCCGTCGCCCAGCCCAACCCCGACCGAGCACACGATCTACACGGTGACCCCGGGGATCGGAGGGTTCATCGCGTTCTTCGCGCTGGCGCTCGCCGGGTGGCTGCTGTTCCGGTCGCTGGTCAAGCACATGCGCCGGGTCGACCACGAGACGCTGCGCCGTGAGCAGGCCGCGGCGGCCGCCGAGCCGGGGGAGGGCGGTCCGTCCGGCGAGCCCACGCCGTCCGGGCCGGACGTCGCTCCGGGGCAGGACGCCCCGTCCGGGGAGGACGCGGCGCCCGGGTCGGGCCCGGGTCCGGTCCGCTGACCTCCCGCGGCGCGGTCTGCCCGGCGGGTCAGGCCGCGGCTGCCGCGGCGAGTGCCACCGCGACGAAGTGGCACACGTACCCGCCGACGGTGCCGACGTGGAAGATCTCGTGGAAGCCGAACCAGCGCGGGCTGGGGTTGGGCCGCTTCGTGCCGTAGACCAGGGCGCCGACGGTGTAGCACAGGCCTCCGGCGATGACGAGCCACACGATCGCCGGGCTGCCGGTGCGCCAGAACGTGGGGAGGAACCACACCGCGACCCAGCCCAGGGCGAGGTAGATCGGCACGTAGAGCCAGCGCGGTGCGCCCAGCCAGAACACCCGCATGAGGATCCCGGCGAGCGCCCCGACCCACACCACGGTGAGCAGCACCCGGGCGGTGTCCTCGGGCAGGAGCAGCACCGCCAGTGGCGTGTAGGTGCCCGCGATGAGCAGGAAGATGTTCGAGTGGTCCAGTCGGCGGAGCACCGCGGCGACCCGCGCCGACCAGGTCCCGCGGTGGTAGACCGCGCTGCACCCGAAGAGAAGGACGGCCGAGGCGGCGAAGACCGCCGTCGACACGGTCGCCCTCCCGGGCGGCGCGAGGACGACGAGGACGACGCCGGCCACCAGCGCCAGCGGCGCGATACCGGCGTGGATCCAGCCGCGCAGCCGGGGCTTGACCGCAGCGGCCAGCGCGTCGGCGCGCTCGCCCAGTGCGTCGGCGGCGCTGCGCAGCGGGTCGGGGGTGGCGTCGGGGCTCATCGACCCCTCCTTCCGAACCGGGGCGACGGACGAACCTACGGTACCGTAACCTCCGGTCGTGGAGGGGGTGCCCGGCCCGGGCGGAGCCCGGCCGGGGAGTAGCCTGACCCCGACCCCACCGCCGTCGGACAGGAGTGCGCCACGACCATGCGGCCCCCTCGCCTGCTCTACGGGCTCTACGAGCGACGTCTCGCCCGCAACCTCGACCGGTCGGCCACCCCGCGACACATCGGCGTGATCCTCGACGGCAACCGGCGCTGGGCCCGCGCCCTGGGCAACCCGGCCTCGCACGGCCACCGCCGCGGGGCCGACAAGATCGCCGACCTCCTCGGCTGGTCCGAGGAGGCGGGCGTGGAGATCGTCACCCTGTGGATGCTCTCCACCGACAACCTCCACCGTGACCCGGACGAGGTGGCCGAGCTGCTCGAGATCATCGCCGGGGCGGTGGACACGCTCGCCGACTCCGGCCGGTGGCGGCTGCGCGTCGTCGGGGCGCTGGAGCTGCTCCCCGAGCCGGTGGCGCAGCGCCTCGCCCGCGCCGAGGAGCGCACCGCCGACGTCACCGGCATGGGGGTCAACGTCGCGGTGGGGTACGGCGGACGCTACGAGATCACGGCCGCGGTGCGCTCGCTCCTGGCCTCCTACGCCGAGCGCGGCCTGAGCCTGCAGGAGGCCGCCGACGCGGTGAGCATCGAGGACATCGCCGACCACCTCTACACCAAGGGTCAGCCCGACCCCGACCTCGTCATCCGCACCTCCGGCGAGCAGCGCCTGGGCGGCTTCCTCCTGTGGCAGAGCGTCCACAGCGAGTACTACTTCTGCGAGGCGTACTGGCCGGACTTCCGGCACATCGACTTCCTCCGCGCCCTGCGCGACTACGCCCAGCGTGAGCGGCGGATGGGCCGCTGACATGTCCGGCGGGTGACGAGCCGGTGAACTCCCGGCACGAAGTGCCCCCTGCCCGGGAGTGTCGCCCCTCGTCACGGGTGCAGCGGCCCTAGCGTGCGGTGTGACGGGCGGCACACCCGCCGCCCTCCGGGAGGCCCGCCGATGGTTGCGTCGCTGGAGGCAGGAGGGGCCGCCGGCCCCACCGCCGGCAGGTCCCCCGTCCGACTCGCCACGCCCGGCGCCCCCGTCCCTCGTCGGTGCGCCGCAGGGAGCCCCCCATGACCACCGTCACCCACCGGTCGGACCCGCTCGCCGACCTCGCGCAGGCGCAGCTGCCCGCCGCGCCGCAGGCCGCGGCCCAGCGCCTGACCTACGTGCTCGACACCTCCGTGCTGCTCTCCGACCCCTACGCCGTCGGGCGGTTCGCCGAGCACGACGTCGTCCTGCCGATCGTCGTCGTCACCGAGCTGGAGGCCAAACGCCACCACCCCGAGCTGGGCTACTTCGCCCGCACCGCGCTGCGTCTCCTCGACGACCTGCGCGTCCACCACGGCCGCCTGGACGTCCCCGTCCCCGTCGGCACCGACGGCGGCACGCTGCGGGTGGAGCTCAACCACTCCGACCCGGAGGTGCTGCCCTCGGGGATGCGGCTGGGCGACAACGACACCCGCATCCTGTCCGTGGCGGCCAACCTCGCCGCCGAGGGGAGGGACGTCACCGTCGTCTCCAAGGACCTGCCGATGCGGGTCAAGGCCTCTGCCGTCGGCCTGCGCGCCGAGGAGTACCGGGCCCAGCAGGTCGTCGAGTCCGGCTGGACCGGGATGACGACGGCGAACCTCACCGACGAGGAGATGGCCACCCTGTTCGGGCAGGAGCGGCTCGACATCGCCGGCCTCGCGATGGCCGACAACCTCCTCGACGAGCTGTGCCACACCGGGGTGGTCCTCCACTCCGGCCGCGGCTCCGCGCTCGGACGGGTGCGGCCCGACGGCACGCTCGCCCTGGTCCGAGGGGACCGGGAGGTCTTCGGGGTGCACGGGCGCAGCGCCGAGCAGCGGGTGGCGATCGACCTGCTCACCGACCCGGAGATCTGCATCGTCTCTCTCGGCGGCCGGGCGGGTACCGGCAAGTCCGCACTCGCGCTGTGCGCCGGGCTGGAGGCCGTCCTCGAGCGCCGGGAGCACCGTCGGATCATCGTGTTCCGCCCGCTCTACGCCGTCGGGGGCCAGGAGCTGGGCTACCTCCCGGGCACCGAGACCGAGAAGATGAACCCCTGGGCGGAGGCGGTGTTCGACACCCTCTCCGCGGTCGTCGACCGGCACGTGCTCGACGAGGTGCTCTCCCGCGGCCTGCTCGAGGTGCTGCCGCTCACCCACATCCGCGGCCGCTCGCTGCACGACGCCTTCGTCATCGTCGACGAGGCGCAGTCCCTGGAGCGCAACGTCCTGCTCACGGTGCTCTCCCGGATCGGGCAGCACTCCAAGGTGGTCCTCACCCACGACATCGCCCAGCGCGACAACCTGCGGGTGGGCCGGCACGACGGCGTCGCGGCGGTGGTCGAGATGCTCAAGGGCAACCCGCTCTTCGCGCACGTCACGCTCACCCGTTCGGAGCGCTCGGCCATCGCGGCCCTGGTGACGGAGGTGTTGGAGGACGGCGCCCCGGTGATCTGAAGGGGCGGTGCGGCTCAGTCCGGCAGCGCGGCGAGCTCGGCCGCCGTGGGCGGGTCGGCCCCTGCCCGGGAGACGGTGACGGCGGCGACCCGGGCGGCGTGCTGGAGCACGTCGCGCACGGTCCCGGCGGGCACGGCGTGCAGCCGCTCGCGGCGCTCGGCGCCGAGCAACCCGGCGCGGGCCAGCCCGTCGAGCAGGCCGGCCATGAAGGAGTCGCCCGCCCCGACGGTGTCGACCACGTTCACCCGCGGCGCGGTGACCGCCACCTCGTCCCCGGACGCGGTCAGGGCCAGCGCCCCGTCACCGCCGCGGGTGAGGACGACGAGGGCCGGGCCCAGTGCCACCCAGGCACGCAGCACGTCGGCGACGTCCTCGCCCGGCGCCAGCCACGCGATGTCCTCGTCGGAGACCTTGACGACGTCGGCCCGCGCGACGAGCCCCTCGACGAGCCGCCGGCTCACGGCCGGGCCGGGCATGATCGCGGGCCGAGCGTTGGGGTCGTAGCTCACCGTGGCCGTCGGGGCGAGGGCGGTGACGAGCCGGGCCACCTTGCCGGCGCCGGGCTCGATCGTGGCGCTGATCGAGCCGATGTGGACGTGCGCCGGCCGCGCCGTCGGGGCGGCGTCGGGGACGTCGTAGGACAGGTCGAAGTCGTAGTCCGCGGCACCGGTCGGGTCGAGGCGCGCGCGGGCCGTGGAGGTGCGCTGCGCGCCGTCCGAGCCGGCGGTGACGACGACGCCGTCGGCCTCCAGCCACTCCCGGATGCGGCGGCCGCGGGCGTCGCGCCCGAACCAGGTCGTCAGCTCCACCGGCCGCCCCAGGCGGGCCAGCCCGACCGCGACGTTCGCCGGGCTCCCGCCGACGTGCTCGGCGGGCTCGTGGCCGGGCCGCTCGACGATGTCGATGAGGCTCTCCCCGACGACGAGCACGTGCGGCTGGCTCACTCCTCCTCCGGGCTGGGTGCGGTCGCCTGCTGGACCTGCTCGAGCTTCTCCCGGGCGCCGTCGAGCCACTGCTGGCAGCGGGCGGCGAGCGCCTCCCCCCGCTCCCACAGCTGCATCGACTCCTCCAGGGAGGCGGCGCCGGTCTCCAGCCGCCGCACGACGTCCTGCAGCTCGTCCCGGGCCTGCTCGTAGGAGAGGGACTCGACGTCGGGGGTGCTCATGGCTCCAGTGTGGCAGAGCCGGGTGTCGCCTCCGGGTGCGCGGACCGCACCTCCACCGCCAGCCGGCCGCGCGCCACCCGGGCGTCGAGCAGCCGGCCCGCGGTGACCTCGGCGGCGTCGCGCACGACGTGCCCGTCCGCGGTGCGCAGCACGGCGTAGCCGCGTTCCAGCGTCGCGAGGGGGGACAGTGCGCGCAGGTGGCGGCGCAGGGAGTCGACGGCGAGGGTGTGCCGCTCGAGGTGCGCCGTCGTGGTCTGCCGCAGAGTGTCGAGGAGCGCCGCGACGTCCCGCTCGCGGGTGGTGACCATCGTCGTCGGGTCGGCGAGCACGGGGCGGGAGCGCAGCGAGTCGAGCAGGGCGCGCTCGGCGCGCAGGCGGCCGGTGATGCTCGCCCGCAGGCGCTGTCGGGCGACGAGCAGCGTGCGGCGCTCCTCCGCGACGTCCGGGACCACCCGCTTGGCGGCGGCGGTCGGGGTGGAGGCGCGGTAGTCGGCGACGAGGTCGAGGAGCGGGGTGTCGGTCTCGTGCCCGATGGCGGAGACGATCGGGGTGCGGCTGGCGGCGGCCGCCCGCACGAGCTGCTCGTTGGAGAAGGGCAGGAGGTCCTCGACCGACCCGCCGCCGCGCGCGATGACGATGACGTCGACCTCCGGCAGCGCGTCGAGCTCGGCGATCGCCCGGCTCACCTGGGCGACCGTGCCCACGCCCTGGACGGCGACCTCCCGGATCTCGAAACGCACCCCGGGCCAGCGGGCCCGTGCGTTGACGACGACGTCGTGCTCGGCCTTGGACTCCCGGCCGCAGATCAGCCCGACCACGCGCGGCAGGAAGGGCAGCGGGATCTTGCGCTCGGCCGCGAACAGCCCCTCGGCGGCGAGCACCTGCTTGAGCTGCTCGATCCGGGCGAGGAGCTCCCCGAGCCCCACGGCGCGGATCTCCCGGGCGTGCAGGGACAGCGAGCCGTTCTTCAGGTAGAAGTCCGGCTTGGCGTGGACGACCACGCGGGCGCCCTCGGCGACGTCGGGCAGGTCGCGGGCGAAGATCTTCACCGCCAGGGACATGTCGACGTCGGTGTCGCGCAGCGTCAGGAAGGCCATGCCGGCGCCGGGGCGGCGGTTGAGCTGGACGATCTGGCCCTCGACCCACAGCGGTGACATCCGGGCGACGTACTCGGCGATCTTGGTCGACAGCAGGCGGACCGGCCAGGGACGCTCCGGCGTCGTCTGGTTGGCACGCTCGGGGAGGGGGACGTCGGGTCGCATCCCTCACAGCATGCCACCGGAAAGGCGACGTTCCGGGCGCCGCATCGTACCCTGGCCCTGTGACTACCGTGCCTTCTGCTGCCCAGGCTTCGCCGGACCGCCCCGAGGTCCGGTCCCTCGCCGGAGCTTCCGCGTTCCCCGACGCCGTCCCTGCGCGCACGCCGGGTGCCGAGGCGGTGCCGGGACGGCGGATCCTCCTCGCGGCCCCGCGCGGCTACTGCGCGGGTGTCGACCGGGCCGTCGACGCCGTGGAGAAGGCGCTGGAGCACTACGGCGCACCGATCTACGTCCGCAAGGAGATCGTCCACAACAAGTTCGTCGTCGAGACGCTGAGCAGGCGCGGGGCGATCTTCGTCGACGAGACCGACGAGGTGCCCGAGGGAGCCCGGGTGGTCTTCTCCGCGCACGGCGTGTCCCCGGCGGTCCACGCCGCGGCCGCTGCCCGCAACCTGGCGACGATCGACGCCACGTGCCCGCTCGTCACCAAGGTGCACAAGGAGGCCGTCCGGTTCGCCAAGGACGACATGGACATCCTCCTCATCGGCCACGACGGCCACGAGGAGGTCGAGGGCACCCAGGGGGAGGCGCCGGACCACATCCAGGTGGTCAACTCCCCCGACGAGGTCGACCAGGTGGTCGTGCGCAACCCGGACAACGTCGTGTGGCTCTCCCAGACCACGCTGTCGGTGGACGAGGTCATGGAGACGGTGCGTCGCCTGCGGGAGCGCTTCCCCAAGCTGCAGGACCCGCCCAGCGACGACATCTGCTACGCCACGCAGAACCGCCAGGTCGCGGTGAAGAAGCTCGCCCCGGAGTCCGACGTCGTCATCGTCGTCGGGTCGGCGAACTCCTCCAACTCGGTGCGGCTGGTGGAGGTGGCGCTCCAGGCGGGTGCCGGCGCGGCGTACCGGGTCGACACGGCCGACGAGATCGACGAGGCCTGGCTCGAGGGCGCGACGACGGTGGGCCTGACCTCCGGCGCCTCGGTGCCCGAGATCCTCGTCCGCGACGTCATCACCCGGCTCGGTGAGCTCGGCTACGGCGAGGTCGAGGAGATCCGCACGGCGACGGAGGACATCGCCTTCTCGCTGCCGAAGAACCTGCGCGCCGACCTCAAGGCGGCCGGCACCAACCCCGACCGCGCGCGCCGCGGCAACCGCCGCTCCCTGCCCGTCGACGTCAAGTAGGGTGCCGGTCGGCGTCAGGTGGCGCGCCGTCGACGTCAGGTAGGGCCGGCCAGAGATATGTGTGTCGCAGAGAGTCAGGCTGAACCACCACCTGGATCACCCTGACCCTTCCCGACCACACCACCGCTTCCCCCTCCCGACCGCGTCCGCCGCGGCGCCATGACGCCGCCGCGGCCGGCGGCCGCGCGACACCGCCGCGAGCACGCGTCCCGACCGCCGCGAGCACGCGTCCCGACCGCCGCGAGCACGCGTCCCGCGCGGTGGGCGGGTGAGCAGCGCCACCACGCGAACCTACGGCACCGTAAGTTACGCTGGGGGTCGGCGCCAGCACGTGGCGCCGGCTACAGAAGTGGGGCCCATG
>Ga0209487_1003290_pt1 | contig 12723 bp, 10 predicted proteins | sample Poulit2012_FD_187524 | JGI IMG/M metagenome (GOLD analysis project Ga0209487, IMG submission 187524) | Agricultural soil microbial communities from Georgia to study Nitrogen management - Poultry litter 2012 (SPAdes) (version 2) | ecosystem: Environmental > Terrestrial > Soil > Agricultural land... | reverse complement strand
TTAACAAGATAGCGAAGACAGATAATATATTTGTCATCGGTAAATTACCAAAAGTTTGGAACAGCGCAACTGCCATGTCTTCATTTACCGCTTCGGCTATTGACGTTCCATTATTCAAATCACTGTATAGTGCTGTTCCACCAAAGACGGCAATCCATACACAAGCGATGGCCGGCGGGACGACCAACACGCCAACTATAAATTCACGAATCGTTCTTCCGCGTGACACACGGGCAACGAAGGCACCGACAAACGGAGACCAGGCTATAGCCCATGCCCAGTAAAATATCGTCCAGTCGCGAACCCATGAGTCCCCTTTATAAGGAGTCATTCGTAAACTATATTGAACGAAATTTGTAAAATAATCACCCAAACCTAATACAAATGATTCCAAAATAAACACAGTCGGACCGGAGATAAATACAAAGAGAAGTAATAGAAAACATAGTCCTAAGTTTAGGTTACTAAGCCACTTCATTCCCCTGTTTAATCCTGTACTGGAAGAACTTAAATAAATTAATAACATGACCCCGGCAATGGCGATTTGAACCCAGATGGAATTCGGCACATTAAATAATGTTTTTAGGCCCCCATTCATTTGCATTATTCCAAGGCCGAGCGATGTGGCCACCCCCATGACAGTTGCAATCACTGCAAGAGAATCAATTGTTTTCCCCACCGCTTGATTTTTACCTACTACTGGTTCGATCGCTGTTGATATGAGCCCGCCTTTAGCCTTTTTAAACTGCAGATAAGCAATTATTAAACCAACTACTGCAAATACAGACCACTGACTGATGCCCCAATGAAAAAATGCATAACCCATTGCAACACGAGCGGAATCAGCTGTTTGTGCTTCCAGTCCTGGAAAAGGCGTTTCGAAAAAGTGACTCATCGGTTCTGCAACACCCCAGAAAACCAAACCAGAACCAAAGCCAGTCGAAAACAACATCCCTATCCACGTGAAAAATGGATATTCCGGTCTTGAATCTGAGGGACCCAGGCGTGTTTTTCCGTGTTTACCGAAAGACATAGTCACTAAAAAAATGATAAAGATAAACACTGCCAGTAAGTAAAACCATCCGAAATTATTCGTTGTAAAGTTAAAAAGTTTTTCACTTACATTACCAAATTGCTTTGGCAGCACGGCACCTATTACTACTAATGACAAAATGACAATTGCTGATACAAAAAAGACGGGATTTTTATACGTATGCTTCATATAGAGTCCTTTCTAATGGTGTTAGTTGTTATGTAAAATATGTAAACATCTACACTATACCCGATAACTTAGCCTTTAAAACGTTTTTAAAGTGCTAACAGTTATCAGAATAAGTAAACATTCATCATACTACCATTAACATAAATCTATATGCAACCTACGTATTAAACAAAATTCACTTCTCTTTATCTTTTAACCACAAAAAACTACTGTTCCCTTCCATTTTCACGCTTTTTCTAGCATTTTAGTTAGTGCCAGCATCGCCTTTTCTGCAACAGTTTCTTCTACAGTGATTTGATTTGTGATTTCACCGCCACCAATCGACTCCAATGCCCATAACAGATGAGGCAAGTCGATCCGATTCATTGTGAGGCATGGACACATGAGTGGATTCAGTGAAAGGACTTTTTTATCCGGATGCTGCTTTGTTAGCCGGTTAACTAAATTCATCTCTGTTCCAACCGCCCACTTTGTACCTTTCGCGGCAGAGGAAATCGTATCAATAATATACTTCGTTGAACCGGCATAATCGGATAATGCCACTACCTCCCTGCTGCATTCTGGGTGAACGATAATGTTTGTCTCCAGCTGTGTGTTACGAATATGTTCAATATTATTTACAGTGAAATTTTCATGGACCGAGCAATGCCCCTTCCATAAAATGACCTTCACATCTTGCAGATCACCGTCATATTCAAATGTGTCTGTAATCGGATTCCAGACTGCCATTTCATGTAATGGAATTCCCAGGTCATAGGCTGTATTCCTGCCTAAATGCTGGTCAGGTAAAAATAAAATACGCTCCTTTTGTGTAAAAGCCCATGCCAGCATTTTTTCGGCATTTGATGATGTGACTGTCGCTCCTCCATTTTCCCCGACAAACGCTTTGATCGCCGCTGTGGAATTCACATAAGTTAATGGTAAAATCGTGTCGCCGAATGTGTCCTGCATGATTTTCCATCCGCGTTCTGTTTGACTGATATCAGCCATGTCAGCCATCGTACAACCTGCACGCAGATCCGGCAGAATAACTTTTTGGTCATCACCTGTTAAGATATCAGCAGTTTCCGCCATGAAATGCACACCACAAAATACGATGTACGCGGCTTCTTTATTTCGTGCAGAAACTTGTGCAAGTTGTAAGGAATCACCTGTTGCATCAGCGAATTGGATGACTTCATCTTTTTGATAGTGATGACCGGGGATAAATAACTTTTGACCGAGTGCTTCTTTTATTTCACCAACTCTACTTTCCATTTCTTCTACAGTAAGCGTTTTGTATTTTTCAGGAAGCATTTGATTACTTTCATTTTGGATCATATTTAATAGACTCATCATTTTCCCTCCTCAGATACTTCAAAACTGATATCAAGCGCTTTTGCCGAATGGGTAATAAACCCAAGTGATATATAATCAACATTTGTGCCACAATAACCTTTCAAGGTTTCTAAAGTAATCCCACCAGAAGCTTCCGTTACAATACTGCTTGGAACATAGGAAGAAAATTCTCTGACCTGATCAGGATTACAATTATCAAACATAATAATATCCGCGCCGGCTGCGGCTGCTTCCAGCACTTGTTCTTTCGTTTCCGTTTCCACTTCGATATTTACCATATGACCGGTCTGATCCCTTACCATTTGAACTGCCTCAGTAATCGAACCGCAAAAGGAAATATGATTATCCTTAATCATCACTCCATCATATAAACCAAAGCGGTGATTCTTCCCCCCGCCGGTCGTAACTGCATATTTTTCAAGCATACGCAGGCCCGGCATCGTTTTTCTCGTATCACAAATTTGTGTATGGGGATCGTTTAAAGTCAGCACACTTTTTCTTGTCAATGTTGCAATACCGCTCATCCGTTGCAAAAGATTTAAAATGACGCGCTCTCCTGTCAGCAAATGAACGATTGGCCCAATGACTTCGGCAATCACGTCTCCTTTTTGCACCTGCTCACCGTTTGTCCGATATGTATGTACTTCTATGGATGCATCGAATAAATGGTATGCTTCCCTGATGATTTCCAGTCCGGAAATAATGCCATCTTCTTTGGCAATAAAAGTTCCTTTTCCCTTTTCTTTTACCGGGAAAATAGACATGCTTGTTATATCACGATCCCCTATATCTTCATCAAAAAAAGATTGAAGAAGTCTACGCAGTTTTAATAGATTCATTTTATACCCCCCTTGATATCAGGTACCATGTTGTCATGTTCGGACAAATGCCGGATAATACTTTGCTTGTACCACTTGTTTACTTCCGTATAAACAACCGCTGCCTCCTTCGGTCCCCCCCCCTCGAGCATGGAATGAATTACTGGCTTCAACTGCTGACTTCGTGATAATAATCACATTCTTTTTCATACTTAATTTTCAGCTGCTGATGCAACAGTACCACTGCCGAATGATTACATTTGTTGTCAGCATTTTTTCACCTTAAAATCATTCTTTGTATATTCATGTGTCTTGACACCTATCATTACATATATCTATAATTATGACAAGTCTAAAATATAAATAAGTTTTTACGCTAGGAGTGCTATTATGATTTACTTAGATTATGCTGCAACAACCCCTATGTCAGACGAAGCGTTTCAAATCTATCATCAAGTATCAACTTCATTCTTCGCTAATCCGAGCAGTTTGCATGACTTCGGTTCAAAAGCAAAGCTACTATTGGAAAAATCCAGGGAAGAGCTGGCAACCTTGCTATCCGGCTCTAAAAGCGGGTTTTATTTTACCGGAGGAGGATCAGAAGCAAATATTTCAGCACTTTCTTCCCTAATAGATGCACATAAGCATAAAGGAAATCACCTCATTACAACGGCATCAGAACATACTTCTGTTTTTAACTTTTTTAACTTAATGGAACAGAAAGGTTTTGAAGTTACTTATTTGTCCGGGGATGAAAATGGTGTTATCCGGCCGGATGATGTTAAACAGGCTATTAGAGAAACGACTATTCTTGTATCGATTCAGCATGGGAACGGCGAAATTGGTACAATCCAACCGGTCGCGGAAATTGGGAATTTGCTGGAGCGCTATGGTATATTGTTTCATAGTGATTGTGTCCAAACGTTCGGGAAAATACCGCTGGATGTTCAACAAATGAAACTGGATAGTTTATCGATTTCCAGCCATAAAATATACGGTCCAAAAGGTGTGGGCGCAGTCTATATCAATCCAAATGTAAAATGGTGTCCGCAAATCCCAGGCTCCACACATGAATCAGGTTTTCGTCCCGGAACAGAAAATATTCCGGGTATTGCAGCTTTTATTACTGCAGCGATGACAGTTTGCAGCAATATGGACAGAGAAGAAAAACGATTAAGTGAACTAAAACATTTTCTGGCAGAAGAACTGTTCAACCGTTCTTCACGCTTTCAGGTTGAAGGAGATATTTCCAACGGCCTTCCACATATACTCGGGATCAGCATTAAAGGTATGGAAGGACAATATGCCATGTTGGAATGTAATCGTTCCGGAATAGCAATCTCTACGGGAAGCGCCTGTCAAACCGGAAATCATCATCCTTCAAGAACAATGCTGGCCATGGGTAAATCCGACATAGAGGCAAAACAATTTATCCGTCTGTCTTTTGGGAAGCAGACGACAAAGGATGAGATCATACAAACAGCAAATAAACTCACTGCAATGATTGAAAAGTTTTTTCCCGTTAGGAGTGAATCATAATGAAAGAAGCTAAAAAAATGACCGGTGAAGCGAGGCGTGCTTTCATTTTAAAGTCATTAAAAGAAACGCAAGAGCCGATCACAGGTACTGCATTTGCCGAAAAAGCAAATGTAAGCAGGCAAGTGATTGTTCAGGATGTTTCTTTATTAAGGGCGAGAGATGAACCGATTATCGCTACAAGTCAAGGGTATATGTATATGAAAGAGCAGCAGGATAACGCCTTAAAACAACTTGTAATTGCCTGCAAGCACACTCCTGCGCAAACCCGTGAAGAACTGAACATCATCGTCGATCACGGCGTTACTGTGAAGGATGTAAAAATCGAGCATGCGGTTTATGGTGATCTGACCGCCTCCATCATGGTGAGTAATCGAAGAGAAGTCGATCAATTTATCGGTAAAATTGAAGAAACAAATGCCTCTTATTTAGCACCGCTGACAGGTGGAATACATCTGCATACATTACAAGCTGATTCAAAGAATAAAATTGATGCAGCCTGCAAAGCACTGGCAGAAGCAAATATTCTTTTGCATGATTAAGATGGATAAAAGCTTCCATTGAAGATTGGAACTTTCATTTAAAACAGAAAAACCTACAATATTCTACACTTTTTATTTTTTTAATGTATAATAGAATAAAATGAAAAATAGCTATCAAAAAGTACTGGTGATTTCTTCAATGAAATCTTAATAGGGAAGTTGGTGTTAATCCAACGCGGTCCCGCCACTGTAAATGCGAGCTTTCTGTTATGCCACTGTACGTTTGTTGTATGGGAAGGAACAGTTAAGCGATAACCATAAGCCAGGAGACCTGCCTGTACTTCGAACCACTGCCTACGAGGAATAGGAAGTGTAAAAGGACAGGCATATATTTGAGACTGTAAATCTTTTACATGAACCTATTTCCGTTGTGGAGATAGGCTTTTTTATTTGGCTCTCTTTCGAAATTGGGGCTGCTATTACTCGTCCCACCGAAAATATTTGCGGGAATAGCACGTGTCTGAAGCCCCCGCAGTACTACTTTAAGGAAGGTCGACTAAAACCGTTCTTTGCGAACAACGTCGACATACCCTTTGCCAGGGCAAGAAGGCTGAAGCCGTGCCCGCGGAAAGCAACGGTCCGCAGCGGAAAACAGACGCCGCTTACGTCGCACTTTATATCAACTACGAAGGATTAAAAGCAACTCTTTTGGATGGGGCGAGTAAGAGCAATGGTTTTCGATGGGACGAGCAGTGCGCAGTCCCAGTTCCAGTCCCGAAACTTACGAAAAATCCCTTTCATTTTTAGAAGGTGTTCAAATCAAACAATTTTACTGGAGGTTATAAGATGAAAAGATTTTTGTCATTTTTACTTATGCTTGTCCTGACTGCCGGTCTGCTAATCGGCTGCTCTGCAGGAGATACGGATCAGTCCGGCGAAACGGAAAACAAAGATAATAACACAGAAGAAACGGCCGGTTTTCCGCTCGAGGTAACGGATGCACTTGGTAATGAGATAACCATCGAAGAGGAACCAGAGAAAATTGTCTCAGCCATTCCAAGTAATACGGAAATTGCATTTGCACTCGGCCTGGGAGATAAAATTGTTGGTGTCTCTGATCATGATAATTATCCGGAAGAGGTTCAAGAAATTGATAAAGTTGGCGGTTTGGAACTGAATGCCGAGAAAATCATCAGCTTACAACCTGATCTTGTGTTAGCGCATGCTTCTGCCGCAAATACTTTTAAAGAAGCTATGGAGCAGTTGCGTGATTCTGATATCAATGTATTTGTCGTTACTGACGCACAAAGTATTGATGAAACGTACACAGCGATTGAAGAGATCGGTACCGTTACAGGTGCTGAGGACGAAGCAGAAGAAATTACAAGTGATATGAAGGAAGCATTTGCTGCAATTGAAGAAAAAACAGCTGCTATTGAAGATGAAGACCGCAAATCTGTATTTATGGAATCTTCCCCGGAACCGGAAATTTATACAGCTGGTAAAAACACCTTTTGGCAGGAACTATTAACGATTATTCATGCGGATAATGCGGCAGAAGACCAAGATGGTTGGGTACAATTAGATCCCGAAGCTATTGTAGAATTAAACCCTGATGTGATCCTGACAACATATGGAGACTACGTGGATAATCCGGTTGAACAAGTGTTAAACCGTAATGGTTGGGGTGAAGTAACCGCAATAAAAGAAGAACAAGTATTTGATGTTGATACAGATCTTGTCAGTCGTCCCGGCCCTCGTTTAGTGGAAGGTGCAGAGGAGATGGCGAAAGTTGTCTATCCGGAACTTTATGAAGAGTAAATACACTACAGCCTATATTGTAAGTTTTATCATTTTAATTTGTTCTATATTGATCGGGATCGCTGTTGGAACTGTAGCTGTTCCGATCGCTGATATTTTTCCCATTATTATTGCAAAGTTATTTGGACTTTCGGTGGCTGCACATGTAGACCCGATGTATATCGATATTGTCTATCAGATTCGGTTACCCAGAGTATTATTAGCTGGTTTAGTAGGAGCCTCTCTCGCGATTGCGGGAGCGGCTTTTCAAGGCTTACTTAGAAACCCGCTGGCAGATCCTTATATTTTAGGTGTTTCTTCAGGTGCATCTGTCGGAGCTGTTGCTACACTGTTTTTTGGTCTGAGCATTCCTTTGCTTGGACTTTATACATTGCCGGTGTTAAGTATTACAGCAGCGTTTATTACGATCATCCTTGTACTCTTTTTTGCTCGCAGTGTGGAACGGACGATGCGTACAGAGACGATTATTTTAACAGGAATTATTTTCAGTTCTTTTTTAGGCGCATTTATTTCTTTAATCATCGCATTATCCGGGGATCAACTTTCTGATATTATCGGCTGGCTGCTTGGCAGTGTCTCGATGCGCGGTTGGAAATATGTCGCTATTATTCTTCCCTTTTTTATTGTTGGTGCTTTGTTACTAATGGGCAATACGAGAGAATTAAACGCCATGTCATTCGGTGAAGAACGTGCACAACATTTAGGTGTCGATGTTCAAAAAAGAAAACTGGTCATCTTAACAGCGGGATCGATCTTAACCGGGGCTGCTGTTGCTGTGTCTGGTGCCATTGGTTTTGTCGGACTCGTCATTCCTCATTTAACACGGCTCCTATGGGGACCGGACCACACCCATCTATTGCCGTTATCTATTTTTACCGGAGCAAGTTTTTTAATTTTGGCTGATCTTGTTTCAAGAACGATCATTTCCCCGCAAGTGCTGCCAATTGGCGTCATCACAGCACTAATCGGTGCACCGGTATTCGCATTAATTTTAATGAGACAAAGAAAAGGAAGCAGAGGCGGTTTGTAATGTTAAAGGTTCACAACGTTTCAGGAGGATATAGCAATCATCCTGTTATTAAAGAGGTTGATTTCTCTGTAAAAAAAGGAGAATTTTTTGGCATTTTAGGACCAAATGGAAGCGGAAAAACAACCTTATTAAAAATGATCAGCGGTCTCCTTTCTTGTACACAAGGTTCCATTGAAATAGCGGGTAAAGAAATAACTCAAGTATCAAGGAAAGAACTTGCGCAAACAATCGCCGTATTGCCGCAGCTTTCAGGGCAAACATTTCCATATACCGTCAGGGAAACCGTTGCACTTGGGCGTTACGCACACCACCACGGTCTTTTTCAAACATGGCGGGCGTCCGATGAAGAGATCCTGCAAACAATCATGAAACAAACAAATATTGAACAGTTTGCAGAACAATCTTTACCTGAGTTATCAGGCGGAGAACAACAGCGGGTATTTCTTGCCCAAGCATTAACACAGCAACCAGCTATATTATTACTTGATGAGCCTACGAACCACCTTGATCTGGCCCATCAAAAAGGTTTGCTTGATTTGCTTAAAAAAGCTACAAATGAACAAGATTTAACTGTCATTTCTATTTTCCATGACTTGAATTTGGCAAGTCTATATTGTGATCGCCTTCTATTATTAAATCACGGGGAAACGAAAACACTGGAAACACCTGATCAAGTACTGAAAGAATCCATTATTAAAGAAGTCTATCAAACAGAGGTGAAAAATCACCCACACCCGGAAGTAGCTAAACCGCAAATGCATTTGCTGCCGAATACAGCGCAAGTAGAAAGAGAGAATGTAATTATCGATGCATCACTGTTGGAAGTAAGCCCTGACCAGATTGTACTGAGGTCCCCTATTCCACTTAGAACATTATCTTCGGGTGTATGTGGCGCCGGGATCGGTTGGAACGATTGTTTTGTGAATCTCCATGTAGATAAAAACTATAACTGTTCTGACCCTGTTCGGGATATTGAGCAACATTTGCTGAACCATGATTTCAATCTCAATAAGGCTGTCGGTATGATGACGGCAGTGAACCTGAAGCATGTTTCACACCGATTTTGGGAGGACACGAACTTCTCCTTGCTCGTTGTTGTTACAGCAGGCGTTGGAAATGCAACAGATAGTACAAAAGCATCTATTAAAAGAGAAACGTCACCAGGAACGATCAACACATGGATTTTTGTTAATGGAAAACTGACAGAAGAAGCATACATCCAATCCATCATGACCGCTACAGAAGCAAAAGCCCAAGCACTAAGGGAACTGGGTATTAAAGACAAAGAAACAAACACAATCGCGACAGGCACGTCAACAGATAGTATTTTGATCGCTTCTACACAGCAAGGAGAAGCTCTCCCCTATGCCGGAACCGCTACTGCACTTGGTCATGCTATCGGGAGAAGTGTTTATACAGAGACGAAAAATGCTATCTTACGTTCACAGGAGCAGTGATAACCGATGATCATTTATCACTTAATCAGTATTACGTTAGCTATATGTATTGATCGTATTATCGGGGATCCACCTTCATGGCCACATCCCGTCCGCTGGATTGGCAGTTTAATTACCCGGCTAGAAAGACAATTAAATAAAGGTTCCAGGAGAAAGAGCAATGGTATTATTTTAGTCATCATCATTGCCTCTCTTTCCTTTATTATAAATTTCTTTCTCGTATGGGGAGCTTTTCAGTTTCATGTCATTGCAGGAATTTTACTTGAATCGGTGATCATTGCAACTACTATTGCACAAAATGGGCTTGCACATGCTGCGAACCAAGTTTACCAGCCACTTGTCGGCGGAAATGAACGCCAGGCCAGAGAACAATTAGCGATGATCGTTGGCAGAGATACCGATCAATTGGATGAACAAGAAATAACAAGAGCAACTGTAGAAACCGTTGCAGAAAATGTAAGTGATGGGATTACCGTTCCATTATTTTGGGCTTTTATCGGAGGTGCACCACTCGCTATTGTTTACCGAGCTATCAATACGTGTGACTCCATGGTCGGTTATAAAAATGAGCGTTACCGAGAATTCGGCTGGGCATCAGCTAAACTTGATGATGTACTGAACTGGATTCCGGCGCGGATTACCGGCTATTGTATGATGTTTGGAAATCACGCATATAAACAAAGTAAAACATGCGCTTTTCGGCAATTGCGAAAAGAAGCAAACAAACACCCAAGTCCGAACAGTGGCTGGGGTGAAGCCGCTGCGGCCATACTTTTAGGTGTGCAACTGGGCGGGATTAATTTTTACCATGGCGTGATGTCAGATCGCACTAAAATGGGACAAGCACTACAACCTTTGCAAAGCAAACACATCCCCGCTGTGATCAAAATCATGAAACGAACGGTTTGGGTCTTTCTTATATTACTTTGGATAGGAGGTGGCGTCATTGCAATTACCAGCGCATGGTTCTAACCCTAGCTATTTATACGAAGCACTCGGTATCGAAAAACCGAAGCAGATCATCGACTTTAGTGTCAATACAAATCCATTAGGTGCACCAACAGAAATCAATCAACACTGGCAAAACTGGATTGAAGCAGTTTATGACTACCCTGACGCCTATTGCACTTCTTTGAAAAAAGCTATTGCCAGTAATGAAGGTGTGGATACTTCTCAGCTGTTAATTGGCAATGGAGCAGCGGAATTAATAACGTTAATCGCCCGCTATCTTCGCGAAAAAAATATTTTGATCATGCAGCCTGCTTTTTCTGAGTATGAAACAGCTTGTCTTCATGAACAATGTTCCATCGATCATTATATAACCGAAGCTCCGGACTGGCAGTTCAATAAAGAAGATATCATCGCAAAGCTTGCAAATAAAGATGCTGTTTTTATTTGTCAGCCGAATAACCCAACAGGTGTTCAATACGATCAGGAAATGATGGACTGGTTCATCGAATATTGCCAGCAATCAAAGATACTGCTTATTATCGATGAAGCTTTTTATGATTTCGCAGTTCAACCGCAAACTGCTGTATCTAAAATCCGTCATGCCCCCTATTTATTAATATTACGTTCATTGACTAAAATGTACAATATTGCTGGGTTACGCCTCGGATTTTTAGTCGGTCAGCCTGAACTAATTGGGGCCATTGCTTCTTACCAGGCCCATTGGAGCGTCAATGCGATTGCACTCGAAGCAGGAGAATTATTTTTACGTGACGGAACACATGCAAACCAAACCCGTACATATATCGATGAGCAAAGAATCCACTTGTTTTCTTTTTTCAACCAACAGGGTTTTTCTTATAGCCCATCATCCGTTAACTTTTATCTGATTAAAGACCCGACACGCCATCTGCTACAGGACTTATTTATTTTTCTGTTAAAGAAAGGATTCGTATTGCGACATACAGTCAATTTCCCTGGGCTTGACGGGGCATGGTTACGTGCTGCAATTAAGACGGAAAAGGAAAATCAGCAATTAATGGGGGCGTTGCATGAATGGAAGCAGCAAACATGATATTTATTACCGGTGGTGTTCGTAGTGGGAAAAGTAGTTATGCAGAAGCACTTGCCGAACGATTAAGCGAACATCATAAACAACGAAAACTGCATTATATTGCCTGTGGCGTTGCTTCCGATCCCGAAATGCATGTGCGAATTAAAAAGCATCAGAAGAAACGAGCTAATGCGACGTTAGAATGGGAAACCTGGGAACAGCCATACAACTTATATAAAATTGCGGATGAATTTTCGAACAAAGATATCCTTGTCCTTGATTGCCTAACCACATTAGTAAATAACTATCTGTTTCAGTTGCAAATGACGGATGAAAATGAAGTTATTTCCCATGTGTTGCAAGATATCGATCATTTAAGCGTGATGTGCGGTCCATTCATTATTGTATCGAATGAAGTTTTTCAAGGTATGCCACATAGCGATTCATTGACATTAAAATACCAGAAAATACTTGGCACGATTCATCAACATATTGTAAAAAAGGCAGATCACGCTTATTTGATTGAAAGTGATATTCCGATCTGTAAGAAAGGAGCGATTTTGTGAATGGCATTATGATCCAAGGAACAGCATCGAATGTAGGTAAAAGTCTGATTACAACGGGATTATGCCGGTTATTTGCCAGACATGGCCATAAAATTACTCCGTTCAAAGCGCAAAATATGTCTGGCTATTCTTTTCAAACAGCAGATCTGAGGGAAATCGGCATCGCGCAAGCCCAACAGGCTGAGGCAGCTAACATCACCCCTTCTGTCCAGATGAACCCGGTGTTATTAAAAGTACTTCCTGACAAACAGATCGCATGCTTCCTGCTGGGCGAGAAACAAAAGGTCATCGAAGGCAGTCACTTTAAAGAAACATATTACCAGCTGGCAAAAGAAACCATTCAAACCACTCTAGTGCAACTAAAGCAAAACTATGAAGCTCTTATACTGGAAGGTGCGGGAAGTCCTGTCGAAATGAATTTAAAAGAACATGAACTTGCTAATATGGCAAT
>Ga0209487_1003289_pt1 | contig 12723 bp, 12 predicted proteins | sample Poulit2012_FD_187524 | JGI IMG/M metagenome (GOLD analysis project Ga0209487, IMG submission 187524) | Agricultural soil microbial communities from Georgia to study Nitrogen management - Poultry litter 2012 (SPAdes) (version 2) | ecosystem: Environmental > Terrestrial > Soil > Agricultural land... | reverse complement strand
GCCGTAAAGATGCATACAGATCAGCGTGGCTATGCGCTCGTGCTTGGGCTTGTAGGCAGTGGGTTGCTATTAGTTTTATGGGTGCATTTACAAAACACAGGTAGACATTTAAATCAGGCTCACGAGCTGCGTACAGCACTAGATACTGCCGCCTATAGCGGTGCTGTTGTGCAATCTCGTACTTTAAATGCTTTAGGTTTGTTAAATCGTGCTTATATTGGCCACCAAATTGCATCCGCTCACCTTTTGACGTTGGCTTCTTGGGCGCACTGGGCACAAACACAAGCACGTCAAGCGAGTTTGGCCAACCCACCCATTTGGCTCATCGAGGGCTTTTTTGGTAGCGCATACGGACAGGCTTACCAAGCATCACAAACTGTACCCAACTTAAATGATTTGTTGAGCCGTCTGAGCTCATCTTTTGACGCTCAGCAGCGATTTAATAGCGATCATTACGGCGCTTTTATTCTTGAGCTCGAAGCTCAAACGCGTGAGTTGAGGAATGCAGTAATCAGTGAAATTCTAGACAGAAACTTAGGGCACAAGCAGGCACATATAAAACTTATTAACGATGAATGGCAGGGTGTGTTCGCACATTATTCAGTTGCTCAAAGCATAAGTTGGATAAAAAAACTTAAAAAACATTTTCGATTTTTAGAGCAACGTGATCGTACTGTAAAAAGTCCTACGCCTGTGTCTGAACGCTGCCCTCACTTGAGACATCAATTGCGCCGTATTGGACGTACAGAAATTGATGAGCAGGGACATTGGTCAGCTGACGATAGCTTGTCCTTTCATGCACTACGCTCAAACCGTTGGATAGGTTGTTATTACCGCGAGTACGCCATGGGGTGGGCTTGGCAACCAGAACAAGGGGCATTCTTTTCAGAGCCTTATAGTGAGGATGCCCGCGACAGTTTTGCTGATTTAAATTTTTGGCGGTGGGTGGATCAACAAAGCGGTTGGGGGTATCTCAGTGAAAGTGTTAACCCATTAGCAAACTCTTATGCCGTACGCGATCGGGGCGCTTGGCATGCAGAGCCCTTTAGAAATTTAGTGCATACAGAATCAACACAATATGGTTTTGAATTGCAGGCACAAATGGAACAAATGGATAAAACATTTACTGCAAAGACGGCCGCACGCAGTCATTTCAAAATTCCATTTGATTTACGTAAACGCCATCAAACGCCTACCCATGAATCTGCTTGGTTTCCGTTTTGGTCGTCTTCTTTAGCAGAGTTTCAGTTCTAGCTTCTTAATTACATGATAGCCCTAGACATTTTTGGGGGTGGCATTATGACAGGGTGGATTTTGAGCCTTATGACTTGGTTTGTAATAGTGGCTGCAATTTATTTCACAGGTCATATAAACATAGTAAAAGTTGAACAGCATTATCGTGCTTTCCAAGCAGCAATGCACACAGTTCATGCGCAACAGCTGATTGAAGCAGATTGTCAGTGGGCACAGGTGCAAGGCAGCGTACTGCCTTATGAGCACTGTGTTCGTAGTCATTGGGATGCATTGGCGGTAGCTGATGTGCGAAAAGAACATTTAGAAGATCTCGCCATAAGCTCCGAACGGCTTGCTCGCGCTGAGCTCGATTACAGGCAGTTGGGGCTTGGGCAGCGTGCATTTGAGCCCTTTCTAAAGATATTACCTAATGAATTACAGCTGCGAAAACGATTGGTGGTTTTAGCACAGGATGGCAGTAGTCCACATCTGCAGCATATGCAAAACAGATTACAAAAGAGCCAAAAAACATGGGGTGGCGTACTTAGAGATGCCAAGCAAAGTTTCAAGGAATATGAATCCTACGTCGAACAAACAGATGGTCCATGGAGATCTATTGATCCGCCCCAATGGCTCGAGCAGTGGCGAGCAGAAAGTCCTTTTAATTACCTAGAGCAAATACCGTGAATAAAAAAATCACTTGCCCCTTTATTTTCTGTGCTGTGCTTTTGTTATGGCTATCCTTTCAACCCGCAGCCCAGGCACATTCTGATTGCATTGAAACATTGGCGCCAGTGACAACATTTTTACAACAGCACGACGAGTCAGCGGATTGGCAATACTTTGTGGCCAATAAAGAGCATTTCGCTACTTTAGAAGCCATTTTGCATCCACAGCATTTAAGGCAGGTTTTAGAGGTGCTCGATATTAATAATGAAGGCGCTTTATTCATGCGAATGGAATCTCAATCATTGTGGATTTTTAAAATAGAGCAGTGCATGTATTCGTTGCTGGCAGATTTAAAAGGTGCAGAACAACTGGGTTTGCAGTTGACACTACATGCAGAACAATCGCTGCCAATTTCATCTGGCCCAGCTGTTTGGTTTGATTTTCCTATGCTGCATCATTTTTCAGATCATCAAAGTGGCGAAGAGTTCTATGCATTCCAATGGCTTCAGACTGATGAAGCACAATTTGAAAGCGTATTAAAAAAAGAGTTATTGACAACAACAACTCAAATAAGCAGCTGCTGGCAGTATCAATTATGTGCATTTGAGCACGCCAAACAGCATTATTTGTTTAGCTGGGTAATCTTGGGCAAACAACATATTATGCTGCTGTTTAAACAGCCATGCGCAGGAGAGTGTGATGTGGACTTTTGAAAAAAAGAAATGGTTGTTGGTGGGTTTGGTTTTGTTATTGGCTGTCTTTTTTGCCTTTCTTACTTTGCGTAGCGTGCATCAGTATTTAGATAGAGAGATTCAAAAAGTAGAGGCACAAAGCCAGATTCGCACTGTATCAAGAGTGGTTTTCAATAAGAACTTATCAGCTGGAACTGTATTAGAGCAAGAGGATTTAGCCATTCGAGAAATGCCGGCGCACTATGTGTCGGCCCAAAGCCTGCCACCTGAACAGCATCAGCAGTTAGTAGGGCAGATGCTTAAATATACCGTGGATGCAGGTGAATCAGCACTGACCTATCATGTTGAGCCCGTCATGCAGCCGGCTTTTTCGCAGCGCATACAAAGCGGTCGCCGTGCATTAAGCATCGCAGTGGATCGGATAAATTCCATCTCTGGATTGATTCGGCCAGGAGACTTAATAGATATCTATGTTTCCTTTGACTATCAGCGCCGCAAAATTACAGCGCCATTACTACAAGGAGTTTATGTGCTCGCCACCGATCAAAATACCGAAGAGAGAGAACATTCGCGTCCTGGGATCACGACTTTGACGCTGGATCTGGCACCCGAAGATGCCGCAAAATTAGTCGCGGCCAAACAAAGCGCAGAAATTACAGCAATGTTGCGTAATCCAATCGATGCAGATACTTCGATTAAAGCAGTACGTAATGACATTGCAACATTGTTGGGATTACGTAATCCGATCGAAAACCTAAATAATAGCCGTCGAGTCAATATTATTTATGGAAACAGCAGCCAAGGTAAAGATACGGTGGGTCCATTGCGCCCCAATCGCATCTATAGAGCACCCCCTGCGGTTTTTGACTTGCAGGTACCTTCTCACTTGAGTCATGGACAAGAAGCATCCGCTGATTATGGTTGGGAAACTGAGCCTGAATTGTCTGCAGGCTTTTATGAGTAGTTTGTTTTAGCGCAGCGAAACAAAAATTGGAGATAAAGCATGAGGGTGTGGTCTTTCTTCTCGTTGGATGCGAAAAGGCGCACGTTATGGGTGGTGACTGTCTTGTTGTGGCTCATTGTCGCTTTTCCATTGCCCATTAGAGCACAGGTACAGCAATGGCATTTAAACGTAGGCGAAATGCGGGTATTGCAATTTGACGAGGTGGCTCGAGTTGCCGTGGGTGATGGGCATGTTTTAAACGCGGTGGCTGCTGAGAACCGCGAGGTTTTGGTTTTTGCGAAAAACGAAGGACATAGCAGTTTGTATATCTGGACGGCAGATGGTGAAAGATATGAATATGAAATTCAAGTCCAGGTTCCTGCGCGTGCGGATGCGATGCAAGAATTAAAAAGGATATTACAACGCATACCCAACATTAACTTTAGCCAAGTGGGCAGCAAGATTGTCGTCGAAGGCGAACAGCTGACGAGCCATCAGCGACAGCAATTAATGGAGCTTAAACAGCAATACTCTCAATTATTAGACTTTACTTATCCAGTGGGTTGGGAGTCGATGGTATTGCTGGACGTTCAAGTTGTTGAGGTGCCTAAAAATGCTTTTATGGACGTGGGCTTTCGTTGGTCTGAGGCTGCGCAAGGTGGGATCTCGGCAGGTGTAGCGTGGGATGCCGGGTCGCACAAGCTTATTGACCGACCTGGAGAAACAGTCGTTCCAATGCCTTTTATGCCGCAGCGGGCAGGGGGGTATTTTGGGGTTAATGCATTGATGAAAGCAAAATTAAATGCACTGACACAAACTGGGCAAGCAGTGGTCCTAGCGCGACCGCAGTTATTGGCGCGCAGCGGGGCGACTGCAGAGTTTTTAGCGGGTGGTGAGGTGCCTTATTCTGCATTAGATGCCCAAGGAAACCCACAAACCCAATTTAAACCCTACGGGGTCTCTTTAAAGATAACGCCACATATTGAAGAAGACGGTGCAGTACGATCTTTTTTGGATATTGAGGTTAGTACCATTGATAACAGTGTTTCCACACCCGCAGGACCCGCATTAAAAAGCCGTCGAGCCAGCACCGAATTTAATATTCAATCAGGGCAAACTTTGGTGTTAGCTGGGTTTATTTCTAGAGAAATCACCACACAGCAAGATGCCGTTCCAGGGCTATCTGAGTTGCCTATCATTGGCGCATTGTTTAAATCACGACGATTTATTAATAATGAGACCGAGTTAGCGTTTTTTGTGACACCCGTACTTATCGATGCAGAGCATCCGATTTCAACCCACCGCGTGGCACGAGCAGAACAAATCAATCAACAATATTTTCCTGAAGGCGAGCAATTAAATGTGACTCCGCCCACCTTACCAGGGCAGGAAATTACAAACACTGAACAACGATCTTGGGATCCTTATCAAGGATATGGGTCGCAGTGGTTTGAGGAAAAATCAACGCAAACGTTTCCAATTAACCATCGGTAAGTAAAACATTATCTATTCGTCACTTTATGCAGGATAAAGTCTATAGCTTTGGATCAGAGTCATGCTTATTTACGTGGAGGTAATCACCCTAAATCAACGGCGCCAACAGACTTTTACAAACAGTTCTGTTTATATAGGGCGCAGTGCGAGTTCTTGCTTGCGTTTACAGGGATGGAGGGTTGGCAGCAACCATGCTCGGTTATACCTTGAAGAAGGACAGTTGTTCATTGAGGATTTGGGTAGTTTGCAAGGCACCGTGGTGAACGACGAGCGCATCAAGTACTACGGACCAATCCAATCACAGGATCAAATTTTAATTGGGCCATATCGCTTATATATTCGAATGGAAAAAGAAACGCCATCACCGCCTGATACGCAGTCGCTACTCGTATCGCAATCATCTGACAAGTGTTCGCAGCGCATTAAACAATCAGCTCATAATAAGAAATTACAAAGAAAAAAGACCTTATTAGCAGATAAACAATTAATGCAGGGTGATTTCAATGGTTCTACAAAGCCAGAAGAAATATCGGCGCATAAACTGAAACCCAGCCCTGTGACGGTTGAGCAGAAAAACCGAACATCAGCTGAATTGAATCAGACCAAGCCTTGTACTTATTCTTTGCTCCATGAGCAATATCGTCAGTATCAAAGCTCTATTAATCAGTTGCGGGAGCATGTTCTTAAAGAAATGAATTTGCGCGAAATGGTTGCCGTTAATTTTAGTCAGGAAAATATTAAAAAAAGAGTTGCACAGGTAACCAAACAAGCTATGGAGAGCAAAGATTATGAATACCCGGTGGATTTGCCCAAGCCTAGGCTGCTGGATTTTGTGTTAGCCGACATATGCGGTTTGGGGCCATTAGAACCCTTGCTTGCCGATAGCGAAATTTCAGAAATTATGGTGAATGGTCTCGAGGGTATTTTTATTGAACGCGGAGGTGTGTGCGAACAACTACCCGTGTCCTTTGGTTCAGTGACTCAGCTACGCAATGTGATTGAGAGGATAGTTGCACCGATAGGACGTCGTATAGATGAAAGTATGCCTTTGGTGGATGCTCGTTTAGCGGATGGTTCGCGCGTACATATTGTTTTAGCCCCCATTGCTTTAAATGGGCCGATCATAACGATTCGAAAGTTCAGAACGCAATTGCATGGATGGCAACAATTAATAACCAATCAAACTTTGACTGAACGTTGGGCAGAATTTCTACAGCAATGTGTTGAAAACAAAAAGAATATGATTATTTCCGGTGGCACAGGCAGCGGAAAAACAACCTTATTAAACGTTCTAGCCCTATCTATACCAGCCGAGGAGCGCATTATTACCATCGAGGATGCAGCAGAACTGCAGTTACAACATGAAAATTTAGTTCGGTTAGAGGCTCGTCCTGCTAATGCAGAGGGGATGGGTGATATTCCTATTCGCGAACTTGTGCGTAATGCACTGCGAATGCGTCCCGATAGGATCATTGTTGGCGAATGTCGGGGGCCTGAAGCTTTTGACATGCTATCTGCCATGAATACCGGGCATGAGGGATCCTTGACAACACTCCATGCAAATAGCCCCAGAGAGGCTATCCACCGTTTAGAAAGTTTAGTTTTAATGGCATCCATGGGATTGCCATTTAAAGCGATACGTGACTACATCACGATGAGCATTGATTACGTAGTGCAAATAGAGCGTTTGGCTAATGGCAGGCGCAGGCTGTCTGAAATTAGTGCAATAACGGGCAGTGAAGGTGATGTCATACAAATGGAGCCTGTATTTGTACTGGACTCACCGTGAAAAATTAGTCTAGTACTGTATTTTTGCTACTAAACCAAAATAAGGGAATTTCGGCATGTCTTATTTTTTATGGGCAATCTTGAGTGGCGCATTTTTTTCATTGTTTTTAATAGGCGGGCTTTTCTTTTTTGGAGCTAATTTAAAGCACAGAATATATGGTTTGCTACATGCTAACTTTTATTTTTTGCGTGACTACCATATTGAATATTGGGCACCAATAGTCGGCGTAACAGTATTCTTAAGCGGTTATATGCTGTTAGAGTCCTTGGTTTATGCTGGCATTGCGTTAATTTTGTTTTTGCTTTTTTTTTATGGGCTTCTGAGGCAGTTAAATCTGCATTTACACCGTCAGATTATTGCTGAAATTCCTTTCTTTTTGCGTTTGCTTGGTGCGGCACTTCAATCTGGCCTGAGTGTACAAAGCGCTCTACAGCAGATCATCAGTGAATGGCAAGGACCTTTGCGCAAAGAATTGAGTCTTTTACTCCGAGAGCTGCAGGTAGGTGTTCCTCTGATTAAAGCATTGGGAAACCTTCGAGGCAGGATGCCGGTGCCAGCGGTCAACATGATGACCTTGGCATTAGAGGTCTCTTTGCGTTCTGGAGGCACGGTTGCACCATTGTTAGATGAAATAGCAGAAAACATTCAGCAGCGCATAGAGTTACAAAATAAAATCAGTGCTTTGTCATTACAGGGTAAGTTACAAGCTTATGTTCTTACGATTGTTCCATATTTGTTATTGGCGGCCCTATATTGGCTAGATAAATCCTGGGTATTGCCTTTTAAAGAGAGTTTAATAGGAAATATTGTATTTAGTTTTTGTTTGCTTATGAGTGTGGTAGGTTTTTTCATTATCCAAAGAATGGTCAATATACGCATATGAGTCAGTTAAGTATTTTCGTTTATCTATTTATTAGTGCGGCTTTTTTAATTATTGCGTTATTGATAATTTGGAAAGAGGAGTCATTAATTATAGTTATTAAAGAGGGAATAAACAATTTTAGTGCATATAGATTATTTGCACGAATAGCCACATTAGTTGTTCCGTATTTTCAGCATTTAATCAGCTGGCGCTATATTAATTTAGTAGAAAGAAAAGCTGCGTTTATTGGTCTTTCATTACCAGGGGTCAGGTTATATTTTAGCCAGCTGGCATTTTCTTTTTTAGTGGCTATTTATGGTGTGTACCAAGACTTTCATTTAATTGGGTGGGTATTCATTTGGATGACAGCTACCGCGGCATGTTTTCTTTTACCTCTGTTTTATTTTAATCAACAGGCAGCCAAGCTCAAACAAGGTTTTTTAGATGCTTTTAGTTTTTTGCTCGATTTGTTGGCTTTAAATTTAAGTGCTGGGATGAGTCTCAATCAAAGCTTGAAAATCGCTAACACCCATTCAGAAAGTATTTTCTTGCAAGAAAACGTACAACAACTTATACATGCATTAGAACAAGGGGTACCAGTAGAGCAAGCATGGCGCGAGTTCGCCGAACGGTGTGACCAAGAAGATGTCAACGCTTTTGTTTTTGCAGTTTTACAAGCACACAGGCAGGGTTTGGCTTTACAACGAGTACTTCACCAACAAGCACGTCAGATAAAAGTAGTTATTTATACGGCTGCCGAGAAAAAGGCTTTAGCTTTACCGACCAAACTAATTTTTCCCATTATGGTTTTTATATTTCCAATCACTTTTATTGTGATTGCATTTCCTCTTGTTTATGGGATGTTAGCGCAAGGCATTTAATAAGGGTTGGCGAGGAATCTGATGTTCGTTCTGTGGCTGAAAGGTTTTTTTGGTTATATTTTAAAATGGTCAGGGTCTATTTCTACTGATCGGTGGGTTTTCTTTAGAACTGCAGTTGGCGAAAGCAGTGTTCTCGAATTGAATTCTTTCTGGGGTCGGTTTTTAGGAATAAAACTTTATGACTATTCTGAGCAGATAGCAAAGCAAAGCCCTATTTTATTTTTCCCTCGGACCCGCGCTCTCCATCAGTTATTTTCTAACTACCCCTTGGTGGTCGTTTTTATTGACTACCAAGGTAAGGTCCTCCGCCAGGATTGTCTGCGTGTAGGTCGTGTGATGATGCAAAAGGGGGCTTGGGGGGCTTTTGAATGCTTGCCTGAGCAAAAGTGGCAACTCTTGGAATTACTTGATAATGAGAAGACAATGCGGCAGTTACTAAACTAGGTTTTTGTTCGAAGGCTTGGGATTGGAAAATGGCCATCAGGGTATTTGTTTTGTAAAAACTCTTCTAGTTTGGCTGCTGTTAGGGGACGCATAAAGTAAAAGCCTTGCGCTGCATAACAGTTGGCCTGCCACAGATATTGTAGTTGCTCTTCGGTTTCTACGCCTTCTGCAATTGTTTTAAGGACTAAATCATGGGCCATATTGATGATTGCGTTAACGGCAGCTTGATCGCCTTTGTTATGGCAAATTTCTTGTATAAATGATCGAGCTATTTTAATGGTATCAATATGGAACTGTTTGAGTAGGCCTAGCGATGAATAGCCCGTGCCAAAATCATCAATGTTAAATGAACGAATCAGGTTTAATTTTGTTGTTTAGTTATTTCTTTGCCAAAATTTACCCTATCATAGCTTTGGCAAGCGCGGGTTGTTGAACAACGAAATGTTGTTGATTTATGACAAGAATTGAATCAAAGCCCTGTTTGGTTGGGGCATTGATTTATTTAATAGGCAACTGAACATCATCTTCAATGCTGAAAACGGTTTTATAAATAGGGTAAAAGCTTGCATATAGAATTGCAAAAACCAGCAAGCTTAAAAAAGTCATAATGAAATAAGAAAACTCAGAGCCTACACCACCTGCTAGAGTGACTGAAAGCATATTAAAGAGATAATATATGCCCCCCCAAAACAGACCATAAATTATCATAGGTAATTTATTGCGCCAGCATGCGATCATTGAATAAAAAAGCGCCTGTTTGAGAGGAATTTGGTGCCAGCCAACTAATGCAGGGGCATGCCAGAACAAAACGGATATGAGTAAATATAATCCTAAAAAAATCATGACCGGTGTGCGTACTGCTTGCATTAGGGTCGCTGGGTCAACGCTTTGCTCTGCAGCGGGCAATGCCGCACTAATGGAATCCAAAAAAGGTGTGGTTGCCACCACACTGGCAACAAAAAGGAAAAAGAAATAAACGCCCCCCAGTTTAAGCAGTCGCGCAAATGTATTGTCTTTTTTTAAAGGGCTTAGCCAATCGCCTAATTGCATGCGCTTATCTTTTAATATTTGTTGCGAGGCATTGAGCACAATAAACGTAAGAGATGGCGTTAGCACCATGAGCGCGATTTGCCCAATAATGGGGATAAAATAGCTGATATTAATGAGCAAATTAGTTATGAGTGCCCAAAAGATCAGCGCCATGGGCTGTTTTTTGAAAGTCTCTATTGCAGCCAGTATCCAATACCAACCATATTGAAAAGGCAAAATCGATGCTTGCATAACGTGTATTTATTCCAGATAGCTGAACAGAGAGGGCTGATTTTCGGTGCTGCGCAAGTCGAGAATCATTTCAAAGTGCCCAGGGTCGTGAGGTATCAATGTTTCGGCCTCGCGAGGGAGGTGGTAATCATACAGTCGTGACACCCAAAATCTGAGGGCGGCGGCGCGCAGCATGATGGGCCACAACCGATTTTCGATGTCTGTAAAAGGTCGCTTGGCATGATAGGCCCGTAACCAAGCTTTTAATAATGATTCGTCAAATTTCCCATTGTTGTGGTCAATACACCAATCATTAACAGTCACAGCCACGTCGAATAGCCAATGATCACAACCAGCAAAATAAAAATCGATAACACCGCCCATCTTAGGTTGTGTGGTGTCACCAGCAAAAAGCACATTATCTCTAAATAAATCGCAGTGTGAGGGCCCACTGGGTAATTGTTGGTAGTCTGTTTGTTGGCTGGTTTTAATCTGCTCTTGCAAAGAGCCCTCGATGAGATGTATTTGTTGGCGATCTAAAAAAGGGATGACTTGTGGGATTGTTCGTTTCCACCAATCCAAGCCACGCAAGTTAGGTTGATGTTGTTTATAATTTAACCCACTCAGGTGGATATCGGCGAGTACGCCTGCGCTGAGTTTGCAGTGATGTGCTTGGACGTTTTCTATTGATCGACCTTGCAATCTACTAACGATGACACATGGTTTGTCGTGTAGCGTTGTGATGAGTTGCTGGTTATTTAGTCGCTGTGGGGAGGGCACCGGCAAACCTTCGCTAGCTAAATGGTGCATTAACTCGATATAAAAAGGCAGCTGTTCTATTGTTAACACCTCGAAAAGTGTTAGAACATAACGTCCTTGGGTGGTATCTAGAAAATAATTGGTGTTTTCTATGCCTGCACTAATTCCTTCTAATGCAACCAATTCGCCTAGGTCATAACGCAATAGTAATTCCTGCGCGTCTGCTTTACTGACAGGGGTAAATACAGCCATAAGTTTTATAAATTAATGCCGATGGTTAAATTCTTGTGTTAAGCTGGCAAACCAATAAATTTATTGGATTACCATGATTGCTTTGGCTTAAAAGAGCATAGTATAGAGATTTTAACGATACTTTGCAGTTATCAATCGCAAACTAGCAGTATAAGGTTAGTAACATCAAATAGGCCAGTCATCAGATTTGCTTGTGTTCAAGGGTTTCAATATGAAAAAGGATGACGCTCGCTGGGCGCTTTGCGTTGCCCCCATGATCGATGTCACAGATCGTCATTGTCGTTTTTTTCACCGATTGTTGGCTCCCCAGGCCCGTTTATATACAGAAATGATCAGTACGGCAGCGATCGAGCACGGGGATCGTACAAGGCTTTTGGATTTTGATGTTGCCGAGCACCCAGTTGCATTGCAATTGGGCTGCAGCGATCCTAAACGTTTGGCTGCCGCAGCACGCATTGCTGAACAGTGGGGCTATGATGAGGTCAATCTAAACTGTGGCTGCCCATCGGCGCGAGTTTTAGAGGGCCATTTTGGGGCCATTTTGATGCATCGTCCTCGTTTAGTCGCTGATTGCCTAAAAGCGATGCAAGACGCTGTCAGTATTCCTGTGACCGTCAAACATCGTTTAGGTTTGGATGATGACGATAGTTACGGGTTTGTGCGTGATTTCGTCGGCACTTTGTACGATGAGGGGGTGCGCACTTTTGTAGTACATGCTCGTAATGCGATTTTAGGCGGTTTGTCTCCAAAACAAAACCGCGAAATTCCCCCTTTGCGTTATGAGGCTGCCGCTGCACTCACTAGAGATTTTCCGCAAGCACAATTTATCTTAAATGGTGGGATTCAAACAGCCGCAGAGGTCAACGAGCATTTAGAAACCTTTTCAGGTGCAATGATTGGGCGTGCTGCGTGGCATACACCGCGAGTTTTGAGCCAAATGCATACGGCATTATGGCCGGATGTGCCGCTGCTAGATGATCAGCAGGTTTTCGAGCAAATACGCGCCTATTGCGTTGAGCAATTAAAACAAGGGGTTGGGCTGCGCCGCCTGTTGCAGCCTTTGCTAGGCTGGGCACACGGCATGCGCGGCGCGCGTCAATGGCGTCGCTTTTTAACAGATCATCGAGTCGTTGCACGCCAAGAGATTGCTGTATTAGACGAAGCCTGGGCACAGCTTAATACCCAAAAAGCTGTGTCGTAGAAAATGCTGAGCAATGTTCCTGTAGCTAGTATTAGTGCTCTGGGATGTTTTCTTCGGGCCAATCGCGGATATAAGCCTTGAGCATGCGATTCTCAAATTGTTGTGCGTCCACAATTGCTTTAGCCATATCGTAAAATGAGATCACACCCTGCAGCACTGGGCCATCCATCACCGGCATGTATCGGGTATGCTTGTCGAGCATCAGGCGCTGGACCTCATCCGCACCCGTATTGGGTGTGACGCT
>Ga0209487_1003288_pt1 | contig 12725 bp, 10 predicted proteins | sample Poulit2012_FD_187524 | JGI IMG/M metagenome (GOLD analysis project Ga0209487, IMG submission 187524) | Agricultural soil microbial communities from Georgia to study Nitrogen management - Poultry litter 2012 (SPAdes) (version 2) | ecosystem: Environmental > Terrestrial > Soil > Agricultural land... | reverse complement strand
CGGCTCACCTTACGATCCCGAACCCCTGCAACAACGCCTCGCCACCGTCGACCTGCAGACGCTCTTCCCCGGCGTCTCCGTTGCCGAGTTCGTCGCCCTGCTTCATCCCGATACCTGACGGTATTTCGACGGGGGTTTTTTCGGGGGAAGAACCGGGCACGGCCTCGCCCAGGTTCACCAACCATGCGCCGGGACGCCGATGGCCGGCGCTTCGGCCCACGGCTCTCTCGTCCACCGTCCGGACGCATAGAACTGCGGTCACGGCGAGACGATCGATGCGAATCCGAGCGGGGTCGCGGAAACTCTGGTATTCGATCGACGACGAAATCCGGTGGACCGTTAGCCGTGCATGCCCCGCGTTACGAGCTTGATCCCTCCGGAACCGGATGAGGCAGATCAGGTGGCAGCGCTTCCTTCACGAGACGCTGCGATGACCACCTCACCCAAAACCGACGACGAGCTCAGGCCCCTCAGGCCCCCGAAATTGATCGACGCATTCTTTTGCGGCCGGTCCACGCCACAGGAGCGCTGCTGCTGCTGCTGATCGTCACTCTTGCCCTCACCGGTCTCTTCGACCACGAGTCGGCAGAACTACGACAAACCGTCGGCGACGCCGAGATCGTCATCACCTATCCGACCCGGCTTCGCGTCAAGAACCACGGCGTTATTGAGGTACGCCTGCAGGGCGCGCCAATGGACTCGCTCCGCATAGCGATCGACGATGCCTATCTCCGCTCCTTCGACTCGTACGCCTACGCCGACTACCTGCCCAGTATCGCGCCGCGCCCGGCCGTGTGGCGTTTCGAATACTCAGCCAGCCGTATCGGACGCGCCTCGGGTCGGCTTGAGGTTGCCGTGGGAAACGACGCCGCATCCTTCGATATCCACACCACCATCCTCCCTTGATGCACCATGGACGTCGTCTTTCGTATCGCCTTCGTGTACCTCTTCCTGCTGGTCATCTTCCGCCTGCTCGGGAAGCGTGAGCTCAGCCAGCTTTCCCCGTTCGAGTTCGTCGTACTCATCCTCCTGCCCGAGATACTCACCGACGGCATGACCGCCGGCGATCATTCCCTCACCACTGCCACCGTCGGTTCGGCAACATTGCTGCTACTCGTATTTCTGACGTCCGTCCTCAGTCATCGATTCAGGTGGTTCGAAGATCTCACAGAAGGAGAGTCAACGGTCCTCGTTTACAAGGGCCGTTTCCTCGAGAGTAATCTCAACCGAGAGCGCGTGCAACCTGCCGAGGTGTTCATGTACATGCATCTGGAAGGCTTCGAACGGTTGGAACAGGTTAAGTGGGCGATTCTCGAGGACGACGGTACCATCTCGATCATACCCGAGGCCGACGCTAACGACTCACAGTAGCCCTCACGCGGACTACGCGTACAGAAGGTCCGCCGGGCGGAGAACACCACTACGAGCGCCCACCAATCACAAAAAAGGCAGAAACCACCATAAGTGATCGCTGCCTTTTTCGAGTAAAAAGTGCCCGGGACTGGAGTCGAACCAGCACGCCCTTGCGAGCGCCACCCCCTCAAGATGGTGCGTCTACCAATTCCGCCACCCGGGCAAGAGGGTCAATCGTGCGATCAGTTCGGCCTCATGCGCACGTTAGTCAGCCAATATACACATATCACGTGAGCGCCGGCAATCCGTTCACGTAGAGTTCGAAGTGATTGCCAGGCATCGCACCGTCCGCTACCGAACTTCTCTGCCAAAATATATAAACGGCAACACGGCCGCCCAAGAGGATTAACCTCTTAGACGGCCGTGCTTCGCGTTTATAGCCTAGGCTCCTAAGCGATCTGTATTACTTGACGAGCATCATCCGGCCCGTTTTCGCCTGGTCCCCCGCCTGCAGCCTGTAGACGTACATGCCACTGGCCAGACCCGATCCATCGAACGTGACCGTATGGATGCCGGCCGTCTGGAAATCGCTGACGAGTGACTTCACCTGGCGTCCGAGCATATCATACACATCGAGCTGCACATCCATCGAGGCCGGAAGCTCGTAGGAAATGGTGGTCGACGGACCGAACGGGTTCGGGTAGTTGCCCAGCAGCCTGAACTGCTTGGTTAACATGTCGTCCACCGATGTGCCGTTGTCGTCATCATCTTCCTCATACTCGGCAAGGAAGCCACGCAGCCATGTCATGGCCGGGCGCTCTTCACCATTCGAGCGGAGAAGGTTCATTTCACGACCAGGCCGCCAGCCGCCAAGTTTCCACCCCCACATGGTCACGCCCTCCACACCCGGATGCGACCAGATAACGGGGAAGACGCGCTGCATCGTCGCAAGCTGTACTGCATCAGATTCTTCCTGTGAGTAATTAGGATCGACGGGGTCGTCGTCGCCTACGTTCGGGTTACCTTCAACGTCCATCTCGGTCACGATGACGGGTAGGCCGGTCGCGCTCAGGCGGTCGAGCGAGTTCTTCAGTACTTCCTGAGTGACACTGCGCATCGTGAAATGATGGCCCTGTACTCCGATCGCATCGATGAGATCGCGCTCCAGCAAGAGATTGATCAGGCCAAGGTATCTGTTCAGGTTATCTCCGCCCGTCAGGATGCCGTAGTCGTTGACCATCAGCTTGGTGTCGGGAAATATCTCCCGCGCCATCTCGAACGCTTTGATCGCCCAATCCCAGCCGGTATCGCCATTACCGCCGAGGGCGTCCCGATACGACCAAGGCGGGGCATGTAGCGGCTCGTTGACGACTTCCAGACGGTCGATATCCTCATAGCGGTCGGCAACGGCCTGAAACCACGTGCGGACGGCCTCCAGTTTCTCCTCGTCCGTCAGGTCGTTCAAGAAGTTCGGCTGCTGGCCGCCCCACACGAGAACGTGAAAACGGAATGGGAAGCCGTTGTTTTTCGCCAGGTTGTAGGCATTGTCCAGCCCACCCCAGTTCCAGGTATCCGGATCGGTGCCGTGCGCACTCTGCACGCTGCCCCATTTGCCTTCGTTTTCCGGCGTTACCTGGTTCCAGTAATGATGGAAGTAGGGTGCCGTGTTCGCGGCCTGGGACGGCGAATAGATGTTGCCCAGATACTTGGTCTGGCCGTCTGCAAGCGGCGGACCCTCGTAGAAATCGATGGGGTCGTCCGGCCACTCCACCGATCCGGCATTACCTTCATCCAGATCGATGACGCGGTAATAGAGATCGGCCAGACCGAAGGCGAACTTATCGAAGTCGAGGTAGGTCTCGCGCCCGGCGATCTGGAACGTCTGCGTCAGCTCACCTTCCGGCACCACGAACGTGTGTCCCGGATTGCCGCCGTAGGCGTTGTTCGAAAGATTGAGCCACTTCCAGACTCCGGCACCTGCACCGCCGTTACCATCGACGACATCGAGTTCCTCCGCCCATCCGGCGCCGCTATCGATCTGATTGACGAACGTCCACTGCGAGGCGTCCGTATGGTCTTTCACGCCGAAGTCGTCGGGATAGAAGAAGCTGTCGTTATCCGCGCCGCCCCTGCCCTGGTCATCTTGCGTGTTCACGCGCACGCGGGCAAACAGGTTGTACTCGCCTGCAGAAGGGAACGTGACTTCGTATGTCAGGACGTGCTCATCACTTGTTGGAAACGTGCCATCGCTGTCGCTTTCAACATCGCGCCAGTCAGTTAGCGTGCGCACAAACGTCAATCCATCCTCTTCGATGACGTCAAAGCCAGATCCAACCTCCGTCTCCGTGTCTTCGGCTTCGACAATGACCGGAGCTGCTTCATCGTCGGTCATACTCGTCCGAACAACCCGCAGGTTGTCAATATAGATCGGTGTGCCGACGTTGCTCGCGTAGCTGAAGTGGAGTGGCACCCGCGCAAACTCGCGGTCAGTCACGTTCGCACCCGGGTTGGGTGTAAAGGAGACCGTATGCTCGGTCCAGTCGCCGCTCAGGGTTACCGGTCTCGGCGCAACGGCACCGTACTCGCCATAATCATAGTTACCTACAGTAAATGCGGCTTGGGCAGACGGGCCGTCAGTGCGTGCCCACACAGAGAGGTGGTATGTCTCTCCGGGGATGATTGGAAGCCGGTCGCCGATGGCCTGAATAGACCAGGCGTCTTGCCCCGTTTGCTCGACGGTTATCTGGAGCACATTATCTCCATCCGGCGCGCTTTCATCTTCTACGACCTCGAACTCGGCGCTTCCATCCTGAATCTCAAGGACCCACCCGTCGATATCGTCACCTGTGGCGTATACGCCGGGCTCGGTGTCTTCGAAGCTACCGTTTGTGTTGACGGGCCCAAAGTTCTGCGCTGCGGCAGTGCTTAAGGAGGCCCCCCACAGAAAGAGGAAGACCAGCATGAACATCTTTCTAACAACTCTCATCTTCGCATTCGGGCTTTAATGATGGTCAAGCATACTTGCCAGGGTAAGCCTGGGTGAGGATTCTTTTTCCGACTAAGCCGCGCCTTTATGAAAAGCACTAAAAGCGCTTACATAGGTATGTGACGACTTCGTCAGGTAATCCGCTTGATCCGCTGTCGTTGAAACCCTCCATATCGCGTTCACGAGCATGAGCGGCTCAGTACCCGTTCGAATTCCTGATATGGACGGGCTGCCAGAATACATCCACGACCTGTGAAGGTCAAGAGGGCTGCGGCAGGGAGTCCCGATTATGCATCAGCCGGTGGCAGCTCGCTACGGCGGCGTATTACTCTACATCCAAAAAACAGTCGATCACCAGGGTGTAGGTACGTTCGGGAGCAGGATGGGCCATTGACGCGTGGTATCGGCACGTGACGGGCGACTTCCGATAAGCACTGGTGGTTTCATGCGGCCCGTCGGCATCGAAGAGCGAGTAGGGAAGCCAGCCCGCGGATCGGAAAAAGGCGTGGATGGGAGCTGTGATCTCGTCTATTCCGCCCGCGGTGGCCGTGCCTCTGAGACGACACGCGGCCACGCTGTCCGTTGAGACGTCGTCGAGCCAGAGGTAACGCTCATCGAATGTGATGCCGAGGGCCTCGCCGATCGGCACCGCGACGGCCGTACACGCAGCGCGCGCGTACATATCGACCGGCGCATCCTCGAGCTCGGGCTCATCCGGACCGACACCGTCAAAGATACGGGCCAACCCGACGGCAACGATGAGGAATAGGACGACGGTGACGATGCGGCCGATTGACATCGGATGTACGGAGGAAATATGACACGTCGCAAGTTAGCGCAGCGCGAAGGTCCATGCGTCCGAAGTAAGCGGCGCAAGAGCCGTGGGGCAAGGCGCACGCCATCGGCGTCCCGGTGCACAGCCGTGAATTGTGCCGGGGCCCGACCCGGTTCTCCCAAACAATCCAACCGAGAGAAGTCACCACCGATGCATCGACCTAAGAGGCCTCAGCGGTCGCCGCGCGGTACGGCCATCGGGTCGGGAGGGAGCGTTGTCATTACGCGCTCGGGCCCGTTTGGGCCGTAGGTGAATCGAACGGGGTGCCCGGTCGGCTCGTCGCCTTGTACGATGACGAGGGTGCCTTCTTTGAGCACTCGGCCGCCAATGACACCGACGCCTGCCGTCGTCGTCCACGGCTCCGTCCACTCCCATATCCACTCGGCGTCGGCGGTTACCATGCGCACGCAACCCGCACCGACGGGCGGCCCGGCCGGGACGTCGTCATACTGGTGAAGGTGGATGCCGCGCGCGTTATGGATATTCATGACATAGCGCATACGCCACTCCTCGCCCGGCGGACTCTCGCTTGAGATTCGCTCGAGCTGACGCCAGTTCATGGTAAACCGGCCGGTTGGTGTGGGTGTGCCGGCCGAACCCGACGATGCAGGGCCCCACCGAACCAAAGTGCCATTTTCATATGCAGCCCACGCCTGAAGGTCCTTGTCGACGATGATGATCTTGTCGATCTCTCGGGCACCCGGATAATCTTGTGGGAAAGGCGCGAAAGCCCGCGGATCGAGATCGTAATCACGACTATTGGCCGGCAGGACGATCGTGTCGCCTTTGGCGAGGTCGGTGAGTGCAACTCCGCTTAGCAGCCGGGTGATGGCGAGACGCTCGCGTCCGAGTTCGGCATCACCCTCGCCTACGATTTTATACAGAGTGTGCCGCGCAATGACCGAGTTGCCGGAACCGTGGGTCAGGGTGTGGATCCGGTACTCGATATCGTGATCCGGTAAAACGCCGCTACCTTGCTGATCGAGAATTCGACCCAGCAGTTCCTGGTCGTATGAGCGCCCCTGGCCGTAAACGGCCGAGGTACTGATCAGGAGTGCCAGTGTAAGTAGTATCGTTCGAAGCATTGGTCTATGTCGATTGCGCGCTAAGCGCCCGTCTTGTTAACTGATAATCTCTTTAGCCTGTAGTCGCTTTAGCTGACTGACAATCACGCGAGCAAATGAGATGCCTGATACGCTTGATGGAGTTGGGTGGCACCCTCATAACGGAATCGTTCCGATCGAACGAGGTACGATAGTACGGATGCGCAGCGTAGTCTGGTTATTAAGCCTCTGACTATCCCCCGGTATCCGATTATCGGAAGCATTGCATAGGCGACCCAACGCAGCGCTCACTCGGCACGGTATTTCTTCTCCATGATTTCCGCGCGGCACTGCTGAATCTTGGAATTACAAAGAGGTGGCACGGCAACTACCCTTACGCCGGGATCGTTGAAAGAGGATTCGTTTTCTCCGGCGCATCGCCGGGATGAAGCATCCATGCGGTAAACTGTGAGAAGGGTGAAGCGGTGAGTGCAGTGGCGTGGAGGTCGGTAAATACGGCCGGGTGGCAGTACTATCTGGCGTATGCCTGTGTGTACGTGGTCTGGGGATCGACATTTCTGGCCATCCGTATCGCCGTGGAGACGATTCCGCCGTTTTTGATGGCAGGTTCGCGGTTTTTGGTAGCGGGCCTCATTCTCTTCGCAATCCTGCGTCTACGCGGGGCAGCGGCACCGACCGGGCGGCAGTGGCGGTCCGCTGCACTTGTCGGGTTGTTGCTGATTGGCTTTGGGAACGGCGCTGTTGCATGGGCCGAGCAGTTTATCGTATCGAGCCTGGCCGCTTTGCTCGTGGCGATGGAACCCGTTTGGATTGCGCTGATGGAGGGCGCACGATCTAAGGCATGGCCACGTCCGCGGACCTGGGCGGGCATCGCGCTTGGGGTGATCGGCGTGAGTATGCTGATGTGGTCTCCGGCTGACGCACCCGCCGGCACGACGGGCTACCTGCCGATACTTGTGGTGATCATCTCCGGTTGGGCCTGGGCGGCCGGCTCGATTTACAGCCGGTATGCACCGCGGCCTGAGAGCGCGCTCGTCAATGCGTCGATGCACATGATCGTTGGTGGGTCCGCGCTGTTTGTGCTGGGTATGATGACCGAGGGAAGCGTCACATGGAGCAACGTGTCGACCGCTTCAGTTGTCGCATGGGTTTACCTGATCGTCTTCGGATCGTGGGTGGCCTTTACGGCCTATGTGTGGCTGATCCAGATCGACTCGCCCACGCGGGTATCCACACACGCTTATGTCAACCCGATTATTGCCGTGTTGCTTGGGTGGGCCATTGCTTCAGAACCGCTGACCCTTCAAATGCTGTTCTCGGCGATTGCAATCGTGTTTGCCGTCATCATCATCTTGCACAGACCGCGGCGCCCGGCACCGCCACGGCAAGAATCGGAAGCGCCGCAGCCGCTAACCTACCGGTGGCGCGGGCCCGGCTCTCATCAGGTCGATGTACCTGTCCACGCCGGAGGATCGCTTGCGGGGAACGATTCGCGGCCTGCTTCCCCGACGACGTCGCCGTTCGACTGATTCTCAGGTAAGGCGATAAAGAGACTACGCCGCGGCTTATCGCCAATCGATCGCGTCCGGTGGCCTTTCCCGAACGTGTCTTCGAGCAGAAGGATTTCCCCACCCTTCAGGCGACGTTTTTCGCCATCGGACACCTCAAGCTCAATTTCACCGTCGAGTAGAACTACGTATTGGCGCCTGGGCGCGTGGTGCCAGTCGTAGTCATAATCCGGCGATGTCTCGCGGAAGATGACCGCGTGTGCCGCGACCGGCTCGGACAAACGGCCGATGGTACCGGCATCACCCAGTGGAATTTCGACATCATCAAAGTGAGATTCGCCGTTCTTGTCGGCGTAGACTCGTGTGACTTTCATATCTGTATCGGCGATAAATCAAAAGGGGACCCTCCGAACTTCGGAAGATCCCCTTAGAACTGACAGAGCGCCGACGTAACGTCGATGCATAATCGCAGGCTGCGGCTCCCGCTATTTGTTTTTTGCCGCCTGCCGCTTTGTGGCAACCTTGGCCCGCGCCTCGCCTGTAGCGCCATCGCCGCCTACTCCGCCGGAGCCACCCGGAAACTGCCGGATGTGGTTGGTCTGAGGCACACGACCGGCGCCTTGATGCGTCGGCGAGGCTTCGTGGATATAAAAGTTACTGTCGGGAAGTGTATCGTTATGCTTACGAACCTCGGCGGCGGCTTCGCGCATCGAATCATCCGCGTTTGCTCGCATCGCTCGAATATTCTGGTCGAACTCGAGCGATAACAAGTCGAACAAGTGATCGAAAACGGCGACGTCTCGGTCCAGGTCGGCCTGTCCCGATCTGAGTTGCTCGTCCATCTTGCTCAGGGAGGCCGCCAATGCGAAGAGGATAACGGCATTGTCGGCCACACGCGCTTGCGCCGCCTGATGTGCTACAATCTCCTCACGGTGCCATTTGCTCGTCAACTTGAAATAGTGGGCGTGGCGGCTCACTAACCGAGACAGGCGATTCGCGTATTCTTCCAGCCGAGCATCGACACCCGTCAGATCAGGCGCGGGCGGTCGGAATCCGGCAAAAAGTTGAGCCGCAAGAGGAATCGCACGCGCAAGGACGCGAGGATTGGTCGCATTCGCTGCAATCCGGCGCAGGTTTTCGGACGCCGACTCGGCCCCATCCCACAATAATCCCTCCTGGATGCTGATCATCTGCTCGGCGACCTGTTTTCCACCGTAGGCAAAGATGAACGACTGCATCACCTCGTTAGAACCCTCGACAATGCGATGGATGCGGTTGTCGCGCCAGATGCGGTCGAGCTCATTTTCCGTCACATAACCTTCGCCGCCCATCAGTTGCATGGCGTCATCGATCACGCGCCAGCCATACTCTGAACAGAAGACTTTCGTGATTGCGGTCTCGACCATGATGTCGGCATCATGTCGGTCGAGCATGCCGGTCATCATGTAGAGCATCGCATCCATGGCATAAACATATGCCGCCATCCGCGCGATGCGCATCTGAACGAGTTCGAAGTCAGCCAGGGCCCGATCAAACTGGTGGCGCGTTTGAACCCACTTCACCGCCTGGTCCATGGCCTGCCGCGCTCCGCCCGTGACGCCCGCCGACAATGTACAGCGCCCATAGTTGAGGCATGACAGTGCAACCTGCAGGCCTTTACCTTCCTGGTGGAGGACGTTCTTCCTCGGAACGCGAACATCAGTAAATCGGATGCGCGCCTGCCAAGTACCACGTATGCCTGTTTTGCTGCGGTTCTTTTGAAACACCTCGATTCCTTCCATATCCGGCGTGCAGAGGAGCGCCGTAACAGCCTCTTTCGTCTTACCGGTTTGAGGATCGACGAGTCGCTGCTTCGCCATGACGGTATATAACCCCGCCATCGAGCCCGAGGTCGACCACTTTTTCTCGCCGTTGACGATGAAGAACTCGCCGTCTTCAGTCAGTTCGCACGTCGTATCCTGACCAGCGGCATCCGAGCCAACGTTAGGCTCAGACAAGCAGAACGCCGATAGGTAATCGCGCGCTACTCTCGGTAAGTACGTCTCCTTCTGCTCCTCCGTGCCAAAGAGCATAATCGCCTTGCATCCAATCGACTGATGAGCCGATACAACGACAGCCGTCGACCCGCAGTAGCGTCCAATTAGATCGAGCACGCGGTTGTAGCTGGTAACGCCAAGCCCGAGGCCGCCATATTTTTCGGGGATGGTCATTCCCATCACACCCATTTCGAACAGCCGCTGGATCACCCACTCGGGGATGAACTCTTCCTGGTCAATCTGGATGCGGGGATGCTCGTTCGCGAGATAGTCGCCGAGCTCTTTGATCAGCCGGTCGCACTTTTCGCGCTCGGCGCTGGATTCGGTGGGATAAGGAAAAACGAGGTCGCTTCGAAACCGGCTCCAGAACAGGTTCTTTATGAAACCCATCTGGGATGGTTCGGGCCCCATCATCGTCTCGATACCCTGGATCATCCTTCGATCGGCCGACGAGACGTTCTTTAAATTCGAAAGTGTGCTCATGTCTCGGTTTTTGGTCACTGCGGAGATAACGCGCCCTACGCATGAAAGCGCTTCCGGGATCGATTACATACGCTGGTCCACGCAGTTCCTTACACCAAAGACCACACATGGTGCTTTTTCCGCGAACTTCCATCGGTAACTTCGACCATCCCTATTTTTCGGCTCACTACAGAATAGAACGCGAGTGACCTTTACCGAACGACTTCTCGATCTCCAGCAGCAGCGCTCCTCCGTATTGTGCGTGGGCCTCGATCCCGATACCTCACGCATGCCTCAGCATTTACTCGAGGGAAGCAAACCGCACGAGGCCGTCTACCGCTTCTGCGCCGACATTATTGACGCCACGCTTTCCCATACCCCGGCGTTCAAGTTCAACCTGGCCTTTTTCGAGACATTCGGGAGTCAGGGCTGGCGTGTTCTCGAGCGGCTTATCGAGCATGTAGACGGCCGGGCACTCGTGATTGCCGACGCCAAACGAGGTGATATCGGCAACACGGCACGGATGTATGCTGAAAGCTTGTTCGATCATTTGGGCGCGGATGCCTGCACGGTTGCGCCGTACATGGGGCGTGACAGCGTCGAGCCGTTCCTCGATTTCCCCGGCAAACTCACGTTTGTGCTGGCACACACCTCGAACCCGGGCCACCACGACTTCCAGCAACTGCAGGCCGAAGGTGAGCCAGTCTTCGCACACGTGGTTCGCAAAGTGCAGGAGTGGACGGAAGACACGCCCGGTGAAGCAGGGCTCGTCGTAGGCGCGACGGATATTCAAGCGATGAAGCGGATCCGCGAGATGGCCCCCGGCCTGCCTCTACTTATACCGGGGGTCGGAGCGCAGGGTGGTAATGCACGTGACGTCATAACCGCGGCCGGAACGAGCGCGCCGATGATCATCAATAGCAGCCGCGCGATTATTTATGCTTCCAGCGAGGCGGACTTTGCGGAAGCCGCCGCTGATGCCGCCCGGAAGTTCAACCAGGACCTCAGGGCATAAATTTTTACCCGACGCGTTACGGATGCGTTATGCGTTCGTCTTCTATACCCTATGGTGAGAAGAGACGAGCGTGTTATGAAGCACCTTACGGCAGACTTGACCCCTTTTGCATTGCAGAGCGGCGATGGTGTGTCGCTGCGCGACCACCACTTCCTCGCTGATCGAGACGATGTTTTCGAAGTACTGCTGCACGAGCCGCCTGCCGGGCTCGTCGACCGCGTGCCTGAGGATTTTGTTCAGGAGATTTGGGAGCGGCATCTCTTTTCGTCCGGAAACCTATCTACTGCCGATGGAAAGCCGGTTACCATCCTGAACGGGGGAAGCCGGAATTTCGACACCGGTCCTGATTTTCTTCGGGCCACACTGAGGATCGACGGGGTTAATTGGATTGGTGATGTCGAAATACATGTGACGTCGGGCCAGTGGAACGAGCACCGCCACGGCGATGACCCCCGGTACAATAGCGTGGTACTTCATGTGGTGCTCGAAGCAGACATGTGGACGAACACGCTGCGCCGCGAGGATGGAAGCTTGATTCCGGAGCTCGTTCTGCTCGACCACATCGAGACGCCCGTCAGGCGCCTGCTTCACGACTACCGAAATCGCCGTGAGTCTCCCATAGTTTGCGCGCCGCACTGGCGGAACGTACCGTCAGCGCTTATCGAGTCATGGACGGATGAACTCGCGCGGCAACGAATAGAGCGCAAGGCGGAGCGTATCCACTCCCGCGGACGTACCACGGCGTCGCTGGAGCAACATCTGTTCGAGCGCATCATGGCTGCACTCGGCTATTCCAAGAACGCCGAACCGATGTTGGACCTCGCTCGTCGGGTGCCGCTATCATTCCTTCTGAATGACATTGCGCCGGATGATGTCGAGGCCTGCCTGCTCGGTACGGCCGGCCTGATACCGCACCCCTCTCAGCTTCTCGAAGCCGACCGCGAGACGGCCGACCACGCTATGATGTTGCGAGAACGCTTTGAGCGCCTCCGCCACAAATTCGATCTGGTGCCGCTACCCAGAGAGGCTTGGCAGTTCTTCCGGCTGCGTCCGGCCAACTTCCCCCCGAGACGACTTGCTCAGGCAGCGGCCTTACTGCAGCCGGGGCACCTGCTCCGCTCGGGCCCGATCCGGCGGTTACGGGCCGCCGGCCTGTCAGCTCATCCGCTTCGTAACCTGCGGAAGAGCTTCTATACATCGGTCGATTCCTTCTGGAGCAACCACGTGCGGCTGGAGAAAAAGAGTAAACCACTCGCCACGGATATAGGACGTCAACGCATCGACGTCATCCTCGTCAACGCCGTAATACCGTTTCTCTATTATCTTGGGATGATCGAGCAGGAAGATGACCTGCGGCAATCGGCCCTCAAGATCCTCACTGAGATTCCAGGTGGGAGCGACGAGGTGATCAGGATCTTTAACGACCTCGGCTCGGAAGCCCTCTCGGCTAGTGCAGCGCAGGGGTA
>Ga0209487_1003287_pt1 | contig 12726 bp, 12 predicted proteins | sample Poulit2012_FD_187524 | JGI IMG/M metagenome (GOLD analysis project Ga0209487, IMG submission 187524) | Agricultural soil microbial communities from Georgia to study Nitrogen management - Poultry litter 2012 (SPAdes) (version 2) | ecosystem: Environmental > Terrestrial > Soil > Agricultural land... | reverse complement strand
AATGTTTTCACATTTTTAATGGAGTTAGAAAACTACTCGTTTATAGAGGCGGTAGAAATACTTGCTGAGAAGAGTGGAATTGATTTACCACAAACAAGTACCACTGAAGAAACATCATTATCATTGGAAAACCAAAACATATTATCTGCTCATGACTGGCTAACTAAACTTTACCATCACTTACTAAGATATACTGAGGATGGAAAAGAAGGTTATGAATATTTAAAGAGTAGGGGGATTAATGACGAAAGTATCGATCAGTTTGAATTAGGCTTTTCCCCAGTAGTAAAAGGATTTACTGCTGAATTTCTAGAAGGGAAAGGTTTTCATCAGCAGTTATTGATAAAAGCTGGATTACTCAATTTATTAGACGATCATAGTGTTGTAGATCGTTTTGCGGGTAGAATTATTTTCCCGATTCGAAACCATTTAGGAAAAACAGTCGCATTTGGTGGAAGAACAATCACAGGACAACATCCCAAGTATATTAATAGCTCTGAAAGTGAATTATTTCAGAAAAATAGAATTTTATTTAATTTTGATATAGCTAAGAGGCATATTCGTAAAGAAAATGAAGTTATTTTATTTGAAGGTCAAATGGATGTTATTGCTGCCTTCCAAGCTGACATAAAAAATGTAGTCGCAACTTTAGGAACATCATTGACAGACAATCAGGCAAAATTGCTCAAAAGGTATGTTGACACAGTAGTTCTTTGTTATGATGGGGACGCTGCAGGGATAAATGCGAGCTATAAGGCCGCCAACCTGTTACGTCAAGCTGGTTGTATTGTTAAGATAGCAAATTTAGGGGAAAATACTGATCCAGATAGTTATATTACCGAATTTGGGGGAGACTCTTTTAAAAGAAATATAATTAAAGCAAGTGATACGTATACAAGTTTTTATATACGATATATAAAAAAAGACTACAATTTAAGTATCGAAGCAGATCGTATTCAATATATTCAACAGGTATTAAAGCAAGTCGCAATGATTGATAGTTCTGTTGAAAGGGAACACTATTTGAATGATCTAAGTGGAGAATACAATTTATCTTTAGAAACATTGAAAGATGAAGTCCTTTCTGAGCGTAAAAAGATTAAACATGAGCATAATGGGGAACAGAACAGATATACTAGGAGTACACCAAAGTTCCGGCAACAAAACAAGCTTTTGCCAGCATATCAAAATGCTGAGAGATTTTTGCTAGCATATATGCTTGCACAGCCTGTGGTAAGTGACCGAGTACAAAAAGAAATCGGTGTTGATTTTACTGTAGAAGAACATAAGGTGATTGCCACACATCTATATGCATTTTATGAAGAAGTTGAAATAGCTGATGTGAGTATGTTTATTGGTCGATTAGAAGATGATAATATAAGGCAGTTGGTTATAGAAATTGCCATGTTACCACTTTTGAATGATATTAGTGATCAGGAAATTAGTGATTATATAAAAGTAATTCAAACCCAAAAAAGAAATATCGCTATTCTGAATGATTATAGAGAGCAACAAAGATTAGCTGAGCAAGAAGATGATCCGATAAAAGCAGCCACAATCGCTCTAAATATTATAGCAATTGAAAGGCAGTTAAAAAATACAAAATAAATTATATATATGTTGGAAGGAGGGGACTCATGTCTAAGAATAAATCTTCACAGACTGTAGATAGTGACAATAACCTTACATTTGAACAAGTGAAAGAGCAATTACTTGAAATGGGTAAGAAGAGTGGAGAAATTGCATTTGAGGAAATTGCAGAACGTTTATCTAGCTTCTCAATTGAATCAGAGCAAATGGATGAGTTCTATGAGTACCTAGAAGATCAAGGTGTTGAAATTATAGGGGAGTCAGATGAAGATCCAGATATTGCTGATCTTTTAGATGAAGAGGTAGAAGAATTAGATACAAAAGATTTAGGTGTACCCTTAGGGATAAAAATCAATGATCCCGTCCGTATGTATTTGAAAGAAATTGGACGAGTTGATTTATTAACTGCAGAAGAAGAGGTAGAACTTGCAAAGCGAATTCTTGAGGGTGAAGAAGAAGCTACACGCAGTTTGGCTGAAGCTAACTTACGTTTAGTTGTTAGTATTGCAAAGCGTTATGTCGGACGAGGCATGTTATTTCTTGATTTAATTCAAGAAGGTAATATGGGACTGATTAAAGCAGTTGAAAAATTTGACCATACAAAAGGATTTAAATTTAGTACGTATGCAACATGGTGGATCCGTCAAGCCATTACGAGAGCCATTGCGGACCAAGCAAGAACCATTAGAATCCCTGTTCATATGGTGGAAACAATTAATAAACTAATCAGGATTCAAAGACAGTTGTTACAGGATTTAGGTCGCGAGCCAACACCAGAAGAGATTGGTGAAGAAATGGACTTAAGCCCTGATAAAGTCCGTGACATCTTAAAAATTGCCCAAGAACCTGTATCTTTAGAAACACCGATTGGGGAAGAGGATGATTCACACTTAGGTGACTTTATTGAGGATCAGGAGGCTGTTTCACCATCTGATCATGCGGCATTTGAATTATTAAAAGAACAACTTGAAGATGTGCTTGATACATTGACAGATCGTGAGGAAAATGTATTACGTCTACGTTTTGGACTTGATGATGGTCGAACTCGCACATTAGAGGAAGTTGGTAAAGTATTTGGTGTTACAAGAGAGAGAATTCGTCAAATTGAGGCGAAGGCATTAAGAAAGTTAAGACATCCTAGCAGAAGCAAACAATTAAAAGACTTTTTAGAATAAAATAACTAAAATTGCTAGTCGTTTAATTCAATAAAGATTCCTCATTTATTAAAATAGCCTCTTCGGTACAGTATGTAGATTGAAATGCACTGATAAAAATCTACATGCTGTTGCGGAGAGGCGATAAAACTGAATGATGAAATTCACAACATTGTAAATATAATGGTAACGTGCTTATCGTTTGTAGTATTGAATGAAGTCATTGGGCACACTTTCTGTGATCAATGACTTTTCTTTGTTTATAGGTATAAACTTATAGGTTTGAACAACCCAAATTTAAAGAGGTTGATGATATCCATTTGTAGATGTTCTTTTTATTGGAGTGATGATCCATGTCAAATCAGCGAATCCAAATCATAATTCAAGAGATCAATTATTGGAAAGAACATAAAATTCTTCCTGACATGTATTGTGACTTTTTGTTAGCGTTATATACGAAAGGAGAAAGTGGAACTGAAGCATCGACAAAGGGAAAAGGTGACACTACAGGATTATTCTCCATTTTACAATTAACAATTCAATTTTTCATACTACTGTCAGTAGTTGTTGTAATTAATATGCAGCATATGAGTCATTCTTTTCAGTTTATATTTTTGTTTTTATCATTTTTGGGAATGTTATGGTTATTCAAATTATTAAGTAAAAATCGTGACATTTACTTTCATTTATCACTCACAATATTATTGGTTGACTTTTTCCTTGTCACTGTTTTTTTAGGAAATCAATACATACATTCAGAATGGGGCAGTAGCATCATTGTTATCTTCAATTTTATTTGTTGGTTGTTTATTGGATATAAATATAAATTAAAATATTTACAAATTATTACGATCTTTTTGCTGATATTTACTACTTTTTATATGTTTTTATCATAATTACTAACATAAAACTTTAAACTCTGTAGATTTTCGAGTAATATAAGGATAGTCTTTGTAAATAGATAGGAAATACATAAGGAGGATTCATAATGGGCAGAAATGTACTTCTCCCTTATGCAATTATTGCAGTTTTAGGGGTACTTATAGTAATAGCAGTTTCTTTTGTTGGGGTCAATCAGCGTGATGCCATTGAAAACCCTGAAGAAGCTGAAGAAAATGCAGTTGTTCTTGAACCAGAGGAAATATATAAGAAAAGCTGTGCAAACTGTCATGGTGGCGATTTAACAGATGGATCTGCTCCTGCATTAAACGATGTTGGCGGTAGGCTCTCTGAAGATGAGATTAAAGATGTTATCATGAATGGAAGACCAGATAAAGGTATGCCTGCAGGTCTTGCCACAGCAGAAGAAGCTAGTTCTCTTGCAGAATGGCTTGCGGAAATGGAATAAAATGAATTAAATGCTTAAGAGAAGCTTTCTGTGTGTATATCCAGAAAGCTTTTCTTTATCATATAGACTTGATAAAGTGAAGGAGATTATCGTGACGGATACAATCAATCTTTCGAAACGTTTAGCTACTGTAGCTACATTTTTACCCTCAGGTGCTTTTTTTGCTGATATTGGTTCTGATCATGCATATTTGCCCTGTTATGTATGTAAACACGATAAACAGGCACGTGCTATTGCTGGGGAAGTAAATGAAGGACCATATAATAGTGCTTGTGAAACTGTCAAAGCATATGAATTGAATAATCAAATTGAAGTTCGCTTAGGTGATGGATTACATGTGATAGACAATGAACAAATTAAACAAGTAGTAATTGCTGGAATGGGTGGTTCACTTATTGCAAAAATATTAGAAGAAGGTAGACAATATTTAAGCAATGTAGAGCGGATTATTGCTCAACCTAACATCGGAGAAATAAATGTTCGAAAATGGTTTTTGGAAAATCGCTTTTTGTTAAAAGAAGAAACAATTGTTGAAGAAAACGGGCATTTATATGAAATTCTTGTAGCGGACAAAGGTGAGAATGATCTTGCATATACAGATCAGGAGTTAAATAAACAATTGTTTTTTGGACCATTGCTTTTACAAGAAAAATCATCAGCATTTATCAAAAAATGGACATTACAGAAAAGAAAACAACAACAAATCATTGCACAAATAAAACTAGCAACAGTACAAGACAATGAAAAAATAAAGCAATTGGAGAGGGAGTTCCAATGGATAGAGGAGGTATTATTGAATGAAAAAAGAGATTGTTAATGCTGATGTTTTTCGAGCAATGGAGCAGTGGGCTCCACTACATTTAGCATATGATTGGGATCGTGTAGGCCTTCAGGTAGGTGCTGCAAACCAAGCCGTTAAAAAAGTTATGATTACTTTAGATGTGTTAGAATCAGTCGTAGACGAAGCAATTGATAATGATGTTGAGTTAATTATTGCCCATCATCCATTATTATTTAAACCAATTGAACAACTCGATGTTACAACACCAAAAGGGAAAGTACTTCAAAAATTGATTAAACATGATATCACTGTTTATGCTGCTCACACGAATTTAGATATTACAAATGATGGTGTGAATGATATATTATGTGATCAATTAGGTATTACGAGCAGAAAAAACCTTGTTGATTTTCACACAGAAAAGTTATTTAAAATTGTTATTTATGTACCACACTCACATACTGATGTAGTTAGAAATGCGCTTAGTGAGGCGGGAGCTGGGCATATTGGAAACTATAGTCATTGCACATTTCAGACGAGTGGTGAGGGGACTTTTAAACCATTGGAAGGGACAAACCCATATATTGGGTCAAAAAATAAACTAGAAATTGTGGAAGAAATGAAACTGGAATCAATTATCAATGAGAAAAACTTATCTAAGGTAATTGATGCAATGGTTGCTGCCCATCCTTATGAGGAGGTCGCTTATGATGTATACCCGCTTAAAAACAAAGGAACAACTTATGGTCTTGGGCGAGTTGGAAAACTTGATCAAAAAATGAAGGTAAAAGACTTGGCTGAACATGTGAAGAACGCTTTAGATCTCTCACATGTCAGAGTGACTGGAAATCTCAATAAAGCTGTAGAAAAGATCGCTGTCTTAGGTGGAAGCGGTGAAAAGTACATTCATCAAGTGAAAAAAAGTGGAGCAGATGTTTATATCACCGGAGATATGAGTTTTCATGTTGCACAAGATGCCGAACAAATGGGATTAACTGTCATTGATGCTGGTCATTATATTGAACAAGCAATGAAAAACGTAACCCAAAACTATTTGCAGGACAAATTTAAACAAAATGGCCTTGAAGTAATTGTTTCACAAAAGAATACTAATCCATTTCAGTTTATTTAAACATGCATTAAAAACATATTGAAAAAGGAGGGTCTACATGGCTAAAAATAATTTCGAACAATTTTCTTTTAATCCATTTATGATGGATGTCATTAAGAAATTGCATTTTACTGAACCAACTGACATACAAAAACAGGTTATCCCAGAAGTATTGGCTGGAAAAAGTGTAATTGGACAATCTCATACTGGTTCTGGAAAAACACACGCTTTTTTATTACCATTATTAAGCCAGATCAACACTGAAAATCGTGAAGTTCAATTAGTGATCACTGCACCGACGAGAGAACTTGCATTACAGTTATATGATGAGGTAAAGAAAATCATTCAGTATGCAGATAAGGAGGGGGAATGGATCCCGAAACTGATTACAGGTGGAATTGAGAAGCAAAAAATGGCTGACCAATTAAGGATGCCCCCGCATATTATCGTTGGCACACCAGGGAGAATTTTAGATTTAGTGAAGGGTCAGACACTTTCTATTTATTCGGCGACAACATTTGTAGTTGATGAGGCAGATCTGATGCTTGATTTAGGATTTATTGATGATGTGGATCAATTGCTCGTACGTGCCAAAACTAATATACAAGTGTTAGCATTTTCGGCAACTATTCCACAAAGGTTAGAACACTTTTTTAAAAAGTATTTAAAAAATCCAATTTATATCAAAATAGATGATCAACTGTCACCGGAGACAATGGAACATCGCTTAATTTCACGAAGACACCGTGATGAGTCAGAAATCATTATCGAACTCTCAAAAGTTTTCCAACCTTATTTGGCGATTATTTTTACGAATGGAAAAGAGCAGGCTAACCAATTAGCGGAATCTTTACAAACGAAAGGCTTGGATGTAGGGCTGATCCATGGAGGACTATCACCTAGAGAGCGTAAGCGGGCTTTAAAACAAATTCAGGATCTCCGCTATCAATATATTGTTGCAACCGATCTAGCCTCAAGAGGAATCGATATCGATGGGGTTAGCCACGTTATTAATGCTCAACTTCCTAAAGAGGAACATTTTTATATACATCGGTCAGGAAGAACCGCAAGAGCAGGTCTAGAAGGAATGGCGATAAGTTTCTATGATGATGAAGATATAAAGTTGATCGAACTGTTAGAGAAAAAAGGGATTGAATTTGTTTATTCAGATGTGAGAAACGGTGAATGGGTACAGGCAAAATCTTGGAATAAAAGAACATTGAGAAAAAAGACAGTAACAAACATTGAACAAGAAGCCTGGAAACAAGTAAAAAGACCAAAGAAAGTGAAGCCAGGTTATAAGAAGAAGATGAAAAAAGAACAAGAAGCAATCAAAAGAAATTTACTTAAGAAAGCAAATCCTAAAACAAGAGGAAAGAAATAACAAGTTAAAAAGATGGGGTGGAGAAATTGTTGAAAATTGGATCACATGTATCAATGAGTGGGAAAAAAATGTTGTTGGGTTCAAGTGAAGAAGCCACTTCTTATGGGGCAAATACATTCATGATTTATACTGGGGCACCACAAAATACAAGAAGAAAGCCAATTGATGAGCTCAATATAGAAGCTGGCAAGGAACATATGCTAAAAAATGGAATGGCTGATATTGTTGTACATGCTCCATACATTATTAATATTGCTAATACGACGAAACCAGCAACATTTGAATTAGGTGTCTCATTTTTACGAAGTGAACTAGATCGGACAGCAGAAATTGGTGCGAAACAAATTGTGCTACATCCAGGTGCACATGTTGGGGCAGGTGTAGATAAAGGAATAAATAGAATTATTGAGGGGCTTAATGAGGTACTTAGTGCGGATGAGCGTGTACAAATTGCCCTTGAAACAATGGCAGGAAAAGGCACGGAAATTGGCAGGAATTTTGAAGAAATCGCACAAATCATTGATGGGGTAACCCATAATGAAAATTTATCTGTTTGTTTAGATACATGTCATATTCATGATGCAGGTTATCATATTGTTGAAGATTTTGATGGTGTATTAAATGAATTCGACAAAGTGATCGGAGTGGATCGCATCAAGGTGGTTCATATAAACGATAGTAAGAATGAACGAGGAGCGCATAAAGACCGCCACGAAAACATCGGATTTGGTCATATTGGCTTTGATGCATTACATTATATTGTTCATCATCCACAATTTAAAGATTTACCAAAAATTTTAGAAACACCTTATGTCGGTGAAGATAAGAAAAATAAAAAGCCGCCATACAAACATGAGATTGAAATGTTGAAAAACGGGCAATTCGATCCAGAATTATTAGAAAAAATCATTCATGAGTAAGAGGTTAGGATAAAAAAGGGTCTGACCCCTTAACAACTATATTCAGCTTATAGTGTTAAACGAGGGAGTCTGACCCTTATTGTCTCTATTTAATCAAATAAATGTTCTAAACCATAAGAATGTATCATTTCGTCAAATAAATTTTGTGCTTTATGAGCAGTATTTTGGTCGGTAATTTCTGTCAATGCCTGAAACATTTTTGTACGGTCATGCTTATTAAATGGATCGATATGATTTGTTTTTAAATATTGTACAATTTTTTCAGCTTCTGTATGAGTTAAAGAAAATCCATATTGTTCGCCATATTGAAGTAAGTCCCCTACAGTAATTTGATTTAACTTTCTTTTAATTATTTCTTTAATAAATATTGACATCATCATGCTCCTTCAATTCAGAATCTTTTTTTAATCTATGAAGACATCTTCATAATTGTGATCATTAAGTTTACATCCTTTGGTTACCATAAAGTAACACAATTAGAATAAGGAATGCTCCATAGACTATACATGCACCCAATAAAAATAACAAGGGAGGTACTATCTATGAATGATCCGAAGAAAGATGAAAACCATGTTCATCATGAAAATATGAATCATGAACAAAGCCCGAATGATGTTGAAAATAATTTGGATCAGCAACAGAATGTCTTTTCTGATGTTGGAAGAGACGAAGAAACTGCATCGGAAATAACTGGTTTCGATAATGATATACTTGATCGAGACGATGATATAGATGTAGATAACCAAGTTGGAAATATCCCAGGATGGATTGGTTTAGCTTTGGCAGTGTTGTCATTCTTTATGATGCCGATCATTTTTGGAGCAGCAGCGATCATTGTTGGTTTTTTTGCCAGAAGTCGTGATGCCAATTGGTTGGGAAACACAGCGATTGCACTTGGAGCTATTTCGATTATTATTAGGTTGTTTTTTATTCCCTTTTAGTGCATGTAAAGAAAAGATGGGGAATGTTTTTGGCAAAGGTAGGACGAATAGGGGCAGCCCCTTATGTCCTGCCTTTTTAATATATACGGAAATAATATATAGAATCTGGTTCTAAAACAAAAGGATCAGTTGTAGGATTAAGTATTTTAAAATCGTCGATGATTTGGTCAATATCTAGTTCTGGTGTCTGTTGGTTGAATTGTTCTGTAACAGATAATAGTGTATCACCAGCTTGAACACGTACAGCAACAGCTTGTAATTTCCCTTTTTGCTCTTTTGGATAAATTTGTTGCATTTGCTTCGGTTTGGTATTATTAGAGAAGGAAATACCTTTTGTTAAATCCTTATATAAGCTAATGATAAGTAAGATCGACATTAAATAAATAAACAATCTTTTTAAGAAATACATTATATTTACTCCTTTTAATGAAACAAAATAAGGTCATCATTCGTATAAGCTATTATATACTGGTTTAAGTTGAGGGGGATTTTAAAATGGAGATATTTGCTTTAAGCTGGGTTGCATTTCTGTTAACAGGATTTGGTACACTTTTTTTAATTGGTGAAGTTTTGGTCAATATGCGCGGTATATTTGGGATATTAGGAATCGGTTTTATTGTTATTTATTTTTCTGCATATCTCGAACCAGGAACTATTATACTTATGCTTATTATTTATTTTGTAGGTTTATTACTGATTATTATTGACGGTAAGTTCGTAAATGATGGAACGCTTGCGACTCTTGGCCTCGTTAGTATGTTAACGGCGGTTGCTTTAGCTGCGGATGATTTTACAACAGGGTTATATGCTGTAATTGGACTTCTTTTAGGTGGAGCAGGTTCATTTTTATTCTTGAAAGTCTTTAAACGAAGAAACATGTGGGGTAAACTAGCTTTGACCGACCGTTTAACGACTGACGCTGGTTATAATTCAATGAATAAAGACTATCAATCACTAATAGGTCAAGAAGGAATCACTTTAAATGTATTACGGCCAGTTGGAACGATCAGAATAAATAATAAGGATTATAGCGCTGTTTCGAATGCACAATGGATACCTAAAAATACACCTGTGCGCGTGATTCAAGTTGATGGAACAAAAATCTTAGTAAAAGAGATTGTAAAAGATAAATAAGATGTTTATATCCCTATAAAAGTGTAAAAACTTTTTATAGGGATTTCTTTATCTGGATTTGTAGCCAATCCGATATCATATGTAGTTTCGTTGGATCTTTCTTAACAACATATAGTATCGAATCGTCTGGTTTTGGTGATGATGAAATTCATATCTTTGTAAATTTATTGTAAACTTTTTAATAATTACTTTACAAAGTGATTATGTTTATTAATAATAAGGGTATTGTGTAAAATTATGACGATTGATGGGGATGAGATGTAATTGGAAATGGATTTGCAAACAATATTGTTCGAATTCCTAGGTGGATTAGGAATATTTTTATTTGGAATTAAATTTATGGGTGATGGACTACAAAAGTCTGCTGGAGATCGATTACGGGATATACTTGATAGATTTACAAGTAATCCTTTTTTGGGGGTCTTGGCGGGAATTGTGGTCACTGTACTAATTCAAAGTAGTTCAGGGACTACTGTACTAACTGTTGGTCTAGTTAACGCTGGTTTCATGACGTTAAGACAAGCTATTGGGGTCATCATGGGGGCAAATATTGGTACAACAGTAACAGCATTCATTATTGGGTTGGATATTGGGGAATATTCGTTACCAATCATTGCTGTTGGTTGTTTCATGTTATTTTTCTTTAAAAACCAAAAAGTACATGCAATTGGACAAGCCATATTTGGTTTCGGTGCACTATTCTTTGGTCTTGGTTTGATGAGTGATGGGATGGCACCATTACGTACCTTAGATGCATTTCATGAGTTAACTGTAAGTATGAGTGATAATCCAATCCTAGGTGTAGTAATCGGAACTGTGTTCACACTAATTGTTCAAAGTTCAAGTGCAACAATAGGAATATTGCAAGGTTTATTTTCAGAAGGTGCAATTACTTTGCAAGCTGCAATCCCAGTCTTAATGGGAGATAATATTGGTACGACAATTACAGCGATTTTAGCCGCAATAGGAGCCTCTGTTGCAGCAAAAAGAGCTGCATTTACACATGTGATCTTTAATGTTATTGGTGCCATTATTTTTATAATTATATTAATACCTTTTACAAAATATGTAGCTTTTTTACAAGCTCAATTAGGATTAAATCCTGAAATGACTTTAGCTTTTGCACATGGTAGTTTTAATATTGCCAATACGATTATTCAATTTCCATTTATTGGGGCTCTAGCTTGGATCGTTACAAAATTAATACCAGGCCAGGATACCTTGATAGAGTACACGCCAAAACATTTAGATGCTAGGCTTATTCAACAATCAACAACACTTGCATTAGCACAAGCTAAAGCCGAAGTAGTCCGCATGGGAGAGTTTGCTTCACAAGCCATGGAAGAAGCAAATATGTATCTAACAACAAGAAATCAAAAACATGCTGAGATGACATTTCAATTTGAAGGTGCTATCAATAATTTAGATAAAGAAATTACAAAGTATCTTGTTAATATTTCTAGTGGTACAATGTCGGAAGTAGAAAGTAGGAAACATACTGCACTAATGGACTCTGTTCGGGATATTGAAAGAATCGGAGATCATGCTGAAAATATTGCAGAATTGATTCAATTTCAAATATCAAATAAAGTGAATCTTACAGAACAGGCCCGTGAAGACCTAAATGAGATGTTTGATTTAACGATTACAATTGTGAAAGATATTATCAATGCACTAGAACAAATGGATAAAGAAGAGGCTCTTGCCGTTATGCAAAAAGAAGAGTTAAATAATAAGATGGAAAACGATTTTAGAAAGAAACATATCATCCGAATGAATGAAGGGAAATGTAATCCTACGGCAGGGATTATGTTTGTAGATATCCTAAGTGATTTAGAACGAATTGCAGATCATGCAATTAACATTGCTCAGGAAATCTTAGATAAGCGTATATAATGTTGAAAAAGAAGGAAAAACGCGCCCTTTAAAAAAACATGTCGAAAGAGGAATAATTCATTAAAAATCGCCACTGTCATGTGATGGCTTTTTCAACAACAATGATTACAGAAACAACTATATTAAGGGCGGATATTTGTCCGCCCTATTATAATAAATCCAGTAAAAATAGATAAAACTTGATTAATAAATTTTAAAATGGTATAGTGTTACTTGTCGCTGATTTTCAAACAATTCTTTTTTGTAAAATATTTTGATAAGATAATTGACAAAAAATGTTGCCTATGATAAATTATAAAATGTTGCTATGATAAATCACTCATCATGAACTTGAACATTATACATATTATTCCACAGTAGCTCAGTGGTAGAGCAATCGGCTGTTAACCGATCGGTCGTAGGTTCGAATCCTACCTGTGGAGCCATATGGCGGTGTAGCTCAGCTGGCGAGAGCAAACGGTTCATAC
>Ga0209487_1003286_pt1 | contig 12726 bp, 16 predicted proteins | sample Poulit2012_FD_187524 | JGI IMG/M metagenome (GOLD analysis project Ga0209487, IMG submission 187524) | Agricultural soil microbial communities from Georgia to study Nitrogen management - Poultry litter 2012 (SPAdes) (version 2) | ecosystem: Environmental > Terrestrial > Soil > Agricultural land... | reverse complement strand
CCGGCGGCCCGACTATCCCACCGACCCAGGCGGTGTCCCGCTGCCGGACCTGACTGGGGAGTCTGCCCCGAGCCCGGACTGACCGGAGCCGGGACTGATCGGGGCCCGGACTGATCGGCCCAGGGTTCGGGCTGTGCAGCAGGCTCAGCGCCGCCGACGGGACCACCAGGTGGCCACGAACGGCCACGCGAACGCCACTGCCGCGCACAGCAGGATGCTGCCGCCGAAGCCAAGACCGAGCCGGCGGGCAGCCAAGTTGATCAGCACGATCAGCACCAGGGTGATGATCATCTGCCGGGTCCCCAGCCGCCACAGCCGCCGGTCCCGGCTGATCCGGGTGTGCTCGGGTTCGGTCACGATGGTCAACCTACCCTGCGTCGTCGGCGCCGGACCATCCCCACCCCGATCGCCACGGCGGCGACCACCACCACGAGCACCAGCAGCGGCAGCAGCAGAGCCAGCACGCCCAGGGACACGGAGAACACATCCTCGACCGTAGAGGCCACCGGTGCGCCCACACCGGCGGTGGACAGGTTCACCCCGGCCCGCAGCGCGGCCTTGGCCAGGTGGGTGGCCAGGGCGAGCACCACGCCGACGAGGAACGGCACGATGATCGGACCCTGGAGCAGGTCGGCCGGGTGGCTGACCGACGGGGTCCGGGCGGTGCTGCCGGCGGCGAAGACGATGCCACCGGCAGTGGGCCGCACCACGGTCTGGAGCAGGTCGTTGACATGGTCGACCGAAGGCACCTTGTCCGCGACCACCTCGACCAGCAGCAGCACGGCGAGCACCACCAGCGCCACGTCACCGGTCAGCCAGGCCCACTGCTGGGGGAGGGCCACCAGGCTGGTGAACCGGGCGAGCAGAGCGACCAGCAGCAGCGGCACGTAGGCGTTCAACCCTGCCGCCAGGGCCAAGCCGCCCCCGGTGAGCAGCTCCACGAGCTAGACCGTGCCCGTGCGGCGGTCCAGCTCCCGCTCCACCCGTTCCACCTTGCCGGTCAGCTCCCCGCTGTGGCCCGGGCGGATGTCGGCCTTCATCACCAGCGAGACCCGGTGGCCCTGCTCGGTGAGGGCGTCGCTGGCCCGGCGCACCACCTGCATCACCTCGTCCCAGTCGCCCTCCACAGTGGTGAACATCGAGTCCAGCCGGTAGGGCAGCCCGGACTCGCGAACGATCGCCACAGCGTCGGCGACCGCGTCGGTGACAGACTCGCCCGCACCCAGCGGGGCGATGGAGAATGCGAGCAGCATAGATCCAGTGTCCCAGATCGCGGTGCCTTCCACGCCAGCACCGCGCCGATCGCATACCCTCGCCCTGTGAGCTCGAGCCCTGATCCCGACCCCGGTGGTGAGACCGCCGCGCCGGTCAGCGATCGGGTGCTCACCGTCCCGAACGTGATCTCCCTGGTCCGGCTGGTGGCCGTGCCGGTGGTCGGTGTGCTGATCGTGCAGGGGCACCTGGTGGCTGCCTTCGTGGTGCTGGTCTGTGCGGGGCTGAGCGACTGGTTGGACGGCGTGATCGCGCGGCGGTTCGACCAGACCTCCCGGCTCGGGAGGTTCCTGGACCCCTCCGCCGACCGGCTGTTCATCTTCGTCACGATCGTCGGCCTGGCCTACCAGGACATCATCCCGTGGTGGCTGGTGGCCGCGATCCTTGCCCGGGAGGCGGCGGTCGGCGCCTGCCTGCCGTACATGATGCGGCACGGCTATGCGGGGTTCCCGGTGCACGTGGCCGGCAAGGCGGGCACCTTCGCCCTGATGTATGCCTTTCCGCTGCTGCTGCTGGCGCACATCGAGGGCGCTGTGGGGACGATCGCCTGGGTCACCGGCTGGGCGGCAGCGCTGTGGGGGGTGTTCCTGTACTGGGCCGCGGGGCTGATCTACCTGAACCAGTTCCGGCAGGTGGTCGGTCGGCTGCGCGCACAGCGAGCAGGTGGTGAGGAGGCAGGATGAGCACGCCCCACCTGACCGGGAATCCCGGCGGCAGACCCGGGCGCCGTCCGGACGCCTCGATGACGTTGCTCAACGAGGTGATCGAACGGCCGCTGGACCCGGGGTACGCCGCAGCAGCCGCCGCGCGCCGCGAGGGGCGCGCACCCCGGGCGTCGATCGGCAGCCGGGTGCTGAACTTCGCCCTGGCACTGGTGCTCGGACTGGCCGGGGTGTGGGCGGCCCGAGAGCTGCGGGTGCCCAGCGGTGGCGTGCCGAGCGCCTCCAGCGTGCTCGCCGAGGAGCTGCGGCAGCGTTCGGCCGTGGGCGATGACCTGCTCATCGAGAACGAGCACCTGCGTGCCGAGATCACCGAGCGGCAGGCGGCCCTGCTCGGTCCCGCCGGTCAGGGCCTCCTGGACGAGGCGGAGCGGCTGTCCGTGTGGGCAGGGACCACGGCGGTGGACGGTCCGGGCATCCAGGTGACCCTGGCCGACTCCGACCGGGCCAGCCGTGGCGAGCCCGGGACCGAGGACGAACGGGTCAAGGACGTCGACCTGCAGGTGGTGGTGAACGGGCTGTGGGCCGCCGGCGCCGAGGCGATCGCCATCAACGGGCACCGGCTCACCGGTCGCACTGCGATCCGCACCGCCGGCGACGCCATCCTGGTGGACCTGCAGCCGTTGGTCTCGCCATACGTGATCTCGGTGGTCGGCGACCCGGACGAGCTGCGCACCGAGTTCGCCCGCACTGCGGCGGCTGCGGCGCTGAACCTGCTCGCCCAGCAGTACTCCATCTCGTCTTCGGTCAGTCCGGTCGATGAGCTGAGTCTGCCGCCCGGTCCGGGCACGTCCCTGCGTTATGTGACCGAATCGTCATGAACGAAGCCGTAGCGGTGTGCCCAGGACGTGCGAGACTGTGCGCGGACGGCGAAGGGAGGGTGGAATGATCGCCGTGGCCGGCCTGCTCGTCGGGGTCGTGCTCGGCCTGATCCTGCAGCCCTCTGTCCCGGTGGAGCTGCAGCCGTACCTGCCGATCGCCGTGGTCGCCGCGCTGGACGCCCTCTTCGGCGCCGTACGTGCCCGCCTGGAGGGTGTTTTCGACGAGCGCGTGTTCGTCACCTCCTTCCTGTTCAACGTGGTGATCGCCGCCCTGCTGGTGTTCCTCGGGGACCAGCTCGGGGTCGGGTCCCAGCTGAGCACTGCGGTGGTGGTGGTGCTGGGCATCCGGATCTTCTCCAACGCAGCATCTATCCGTCGGCACGTCTTCAAGGCATGACTGGACAGCACAGCCGTTCCGGCGAGGCAGCCGGGAACCCGGAGCACAGCCGCACGCCGGAGGCGAAGCGGCCCACCCGTCGGGGGCGCTCGGTGCGCGCGCAGCTGCTCATCGGGTTGATGAGCGTGCTGCTCGGGCTGGGTATCGTCGCTCAGGTCCGCCAGACCGAGCAGGACGAGTTCGCGAGCCTGCGCCAGGACGACCTGGTCCGACTGATGAGCGAGATGACCGACCGGAACCAGCAGCTCACCGACGAGCGCACCCAGCTGCGCCGGGACCTGGCCGCACTGTCCTCCGGATCCGGCGACCGGCAGGTGGCCGAGGACTACGCACAGCTGCAGGCCATCCTGGCTGGAACCGTACCGGTGGAGGGCACCGGGGTGGTGGTGACCGTGGAGCCCGGCGAGACGCCGGTGGATGCCCAGCGGATGGTGCACATGCTGGAGGAGATGCGCAACGCCGGCGCCGAGGCGGTCTCGGTGTCCGGGGAACGCCTGACCGCCTCTTCGGCGTTCGTCGACACTGTCGACGGGTTGCAGGTGAACGGTGCGAGCGTCTCCGCCCCGTACGAGTGGCGGGTGATCGGCAGCCCGGAGACGCTCGCGGTCGCGCTGGACATCCCGGGTGGTGCGATGGCGAGCATGCGTAACATCGGCGCCACTGTGGACCTGGTGGAACGCGACCTGGTGCAGATCACCGCGGTGCGGGACGTGGACGGTCCGCAGTACGCCGACGTCACCGATCCCGAGGGCTGAGTCGGTGCCGAGCTGCAAGGCTCCGGTCGGGCTGTCCTGGGCGGGTGCGGCGAACTAGAGTGGAACCGGTAGAGTCAACGATCCACACCCATCCGGACCACCCGGCGGATGGTGACAGGCCGCGAGGCAGACTGGGACGGGGAGGCGCGCTATGACAGCTCCGGAGAACGAGACGAACCCGACGGGTCCGGACTCTGCTGCCGGAAGCACCCCGACGCCGCACACCACGGCCGCTCTGGGCCGGGTGGTGCCGGCTGACTACGACGAGCTTCCCCCGGGTGCGATCGACCCGAGCGACCGTGCCGCCGTCGAGGCACTTCCCCCGCACTCCGCGCTGCTGATCGTCCAGCACGGACCGAACGCCGGCGCCCGGTTCCTGCTGGATGCTCCGCGGGTGACGGCTGGACGCGACCCGGCCGCCGACATCTTCCTGGACGATGTCACCGTCTCCCGCAAGCACGCGGAGTTCACCGGCGAGGCCGGCCAGTTCACCGTACGGGACGTGGGCAGCCTGAACGGCACGTACGTGAACCGCTCCCGGATCGACGAAGGCACGTTGCAGGCCGGCGACGAGGTGCAGATCGGCAAGTTCCGACTCACCTTCCACCCCAGTCCGCGCCGCGGTGAGGACGCGGCAGCCCCGGCCCCCTCCGCCGAGCAGTGAGCCCGGCCGGAGCAGCCGCACCGGGCGGGGAGTCCGCCGGGGCCCGGGAGGACAGCGGCGGCTGGCCGTTCGGTGTGTCCCGGACCCCGACGATGACCATCGGGTCGGCGTTGAGCATCCTGCAGCGGGAGTTCCCGGCGGTGCGCGTCTCCAAGATCCGGTTCCTGGAGGACCAGGGTCTGGTCAGCCCGCACCGTACCCCCTCCGGGTACCGCACCTACTCCCAGGCAGACGTCGAGCGGTTGCGTTTCTGCCTGGCCGCTCAGCGGGACTCCTTCCTGCCCTGGAAGGTGGTCCGGGAGCGGCTCAGCGAGCTGGACCAGGGCGGCCCGGACGTACCGGCACCCGGTGCCCGCGTGGTGACCGAGGACGGTGACCTGCTCACCTCTGCCACACCGTCGCGACTGACGGCCGAGCAGGTGGCCGAGCGTGCTGGGTGCGACGAGCCGACCGTGGACGCGCTCACCCGCGGTGGGCTGCTGCGTAGAGACGCCGGGGGTAAGTACCCGCCGGTCGCGGTGGAGATCGCCACTCTCGCTGGGCAGCTCGCGGAGCATGGCATCGACCAGCGGCACCTGCGTGCGGTGCGCAACGCAGCAGATCGTCAGGTAGACCTGATCGAGCAGATCGTCGCCCCGGTGCGCTCCCAGCGCAGCGGCCCGTCGGCCAGCGGTGCCCGGGCCCGGTCGCACGCACTGGGCAGCGAGCTGGCGAAGACCTTCACAGCCCTGCACACGGCGCTGCTGCAGGCGGCGGTCGACCGGATGGAGTGAGACGTCGCATTCGCGCCCGCGGCAGCGTAGCGTGGAGGTGTGCGACGGATGGGTGTGCTGGGAGTGCGGGTGCGGTTGAACGCACCAGAGCACGAGGTGCTCGTGGTGCTCACCGAGTCCGACGGTGAGCTGTCCCTGCCGATCGTGATCGGCCCGCACGAGGGGGTCGCCATCGCGACGGCGCAGGCCGGGATGAGCATGCCCCGTCCAGGTCCGCACGACCTGCTGCTGAGTGCGCTGGGCGCCGCTGGCGTCCAGCTGTCTCAGGTGAGCATCGTCGAGCTCCGAGAGGGCACCTTCATCGCCGAGCTGGTGCTCTCCAACGGGCGGCACGTGGATGCCCGGGCCTCCGATGCGATCGCTCTGGCGCTGCGCGCGAAGGTTCCGGTGTGGTGTGCCGAACCGGTGCTCGAGGCGGCTGCCGTGGTGCTGGACGTGGACGAGGACGACCATGCGCACGTGCGGATGGTCGGTGAGCTGGGCGAGGCCGAGGCGGAGGCGCGGGTGGCGGAGTTCCGCGAGTTCTTGGAGTCGGTCGACCCGGACGACTTCTCCGAAAGTGGCGGTTCGGAGCAGGCATGAGCCACCCCGCACGATCATGCGGCAAACTGCCACCACCTCACCATGAGGTTGAGGGTCAGACTTGCCGGGCGCGACACGCCGGGCACAGTTCGGGCGCATGTCGTTGACCGGACCCCTCGACCCCTCTAACGTCAGGTGTGTCCGGTTCAGAAGGACCGGCGGGAGATAGCGGCCCGGAAGACACCACGAGTACACTCTGCTCAGACGTGGTAGAAGAACGGAGAAGGCGTGAGCGGCATCGACGCGCAGACGGGCGCCACCCCCTCGACCCCGCAGCGGGCGCAGGGGCTGCTGTTCGGTGACACCCTGCCGGACCTGGACACTGACACCGGGTACCGAGGCCCGACCGCCTGCCGGGCGGCTGGGATCACCTATCGCCAGCTGGACTACTGGGCCCGCACCGGGCTGGTGGAGCCGAGCATCCGGCCAGCGACCGGTTCTGGCACGCAGCGGCTGTACAGCTTCCGTGACGTGCTGGTGCTCAAGGTCGTCAAGCGGCTGCTGGACACTGGGGTCTCGCTGCAGCAGATCCGCTCCGCGGTGACGCACCTGCGGGAACGGGGAGTGGACGATCTGGCGCAGATCACGCTGATGAGCGATGGTGCCAGCGTGTACGAGTGCACCTCGGCCGACGAGGTGTTCGACCTGGTGCAGGGTGGACAGGGAGTGTTCGGCATCGCGGTCGGGCGGGTCTGGCGCGAGGTGGAGAACAACCTCGCCGAGTTCCCCACTGAGCGTGCCGGCGACGAGGAGCCAGCGGCAGTCGCGGGCGACGAGCTCGCCAAGCGGCGCGCCGCCCGCCGTACCGGCTGACATCCGGCCTCCTCCCGGGAACCCGCCCGGACGGAGGGCGTGGTGGCTGCTCAGTCCTCCCAGTCGGTGCAGACCATCGAACCGTCCAGGGTCGCCGATCCCACAGTGGCGTCGGTGAACGTCACCCAGTCCTCGCCGTAGCTGATGTCCTGCGGGTCCTGAGTCTTCTCCGGGGCGCCACGCTGGTCGAGCTTGACCATCGCGAAGTGGGAACCGGAGACCTCGATCAGCGGCAGCTGGTTGTCCGTCTTGCCGATGATGTGCTCGATGTCGCCCGGCTCACCGGAGCAGTACACATCGGTGGGCTCCACGACCGTGGTGTCACCGCCGAGGTCCACGGTCACGCTGCTGCTCTCCGGCCGTGAGGCAGAGCTCGAGCTGTCGGCAGAGCTGGCGTCGTCATCGGAGTCCGAGGCGTCGGAGTCCTCGGAGTCCGCTGCTTCAGCATCGTCCTCCGGGTCGTCGGCGCTCTCGCTGGCAGAGTCTTCGGAGGGATCGCTCTCCGCCGCCGGTTCGGAGGTGGCGGAGCCAGGGGAGGCCGGCTCGTCAGAACCGGTGGCGGTGCAGGCAGCGACGGCGGCCAGGACGGCAGCACAGAGAACCAGAGTGGGTGTTGATCGCTTCACGGCACTATCGAAACGCTCCGACGACCGCTCTGCCACCGCCCCGGGGTGAAACCGGTCACAGCCCAGTGGCCCCGGCCCGCGCTGAGATGCATCGCCGCAGGTCAGAGGCGCAGGTGATGCTGGGCACACCAGCTCGCGAGACACCGCTGCAGCAGGTTCAGAGGGGGCGGTACTCTCTGCACGTCTCGCCGCCGTCCCTGCTGAGGGGGAGCAATGTTCGCGAAAGTTCTGGTCGCCAACCGTGCTGAGATCGCCGTGCGGGCGTTCCGGGCCGCGTACGAGCTGGGGGCACGCACGGTGGCGGTGTTCCCGCACGAGGACCGTAGCTCCGAGCACCGGCTGAAGGCGGACGAGGCCTACCGGATCGGTACGGTGGGGCACCCGGTCCGGGCCTACCTGGACATCGAGGAGATCCTCCGGGTCGCCCGGGAGTCCGGGGCGGATGCGATCTACCCCGGGTACGGTTTCCTGTCCGAGCAGCCCGAGCTCGCCCGGGCGGCAGCGGAGGCCGGGATCACCTTCGTCGGACCGCCCGCACACGTGCTGGAGATGGCCGGGAACAAGGTGGCTGCGCTGCGCGCCGCCCGGGAGGCGGGACTCCCGGTGCTGCCCTCCAGCGCCCCCTCGGCCGATCCCGACGAGCTGCTCGCCGCGGCGAAGGAGGTCGGCTTCCCGCTGTTCGTCAAGGCTGTCGCCGGGGGAGGGGGTCGGGGGATGCGCCGGGTCGCCGGTCCGGACCAGCTGCCGGACGCCCTGTCCGCGGCGATGCGTGAGGCCGGCACCGCCTTCGGAGATCCGACCGTGTTCCTGGAGCGGGCGGTGCTGCGGCCCCGGCACATCGAGGTGCAGGTCCTCGCCGACGCCCACGGGGACGTGGTGCACCTGTTCGAACGGGACTGCTCGCTGCAGCGCCGGCACCAGAAGGTGATCGAGATGGCGCCGGCGCCGAACCTCGACCCTGCGACCAGGCAGGCCCTGTGCGCGGACGCGGTGAAGTTCGCTCGTGCCATCGGCTACCAGAACGCCGGCACCGTGGAGTTCCTGCTGGACACCGAGGGGGAGCGGGCCGGCCAGCACGTCTTCATCGAGATGAACCCGCGGATCCAGGTGGAGCACACCGTCACCGAGGAGATCACCGATGTGGACCTGGTCTCCGCCCAGATGCGCATCGCCGCCGGTGCCAGCCTCGCCGAGCTCGGCATCCACCAGGAGGAGCTGCGGGTGAACGGGTACGCGCTGCAGTGCCGGATCACCACTGAGGACCCGGGGAACGGGTTCCGCCCGGACACCGGCCGGATCACCGCCTACCGCTCACCCGGCGGCGCTGGTATCCGCCTGGACGGTGCCACTGCGCACGCCGGTGCCGACATCACCGGCCACTTCGACTCCATGCTGGTCAAGCTCACCTGCCGCGGGGCACAGTTCCCGGTGGCGGTCCGGCGGGCCCGCCGGGCGCTCGCCGAGTTCCGGATCCGGGGCGTACGCACGAACATCCCGTTCCTGCAGGCCGTCCTGGACGACGAGGACTTCCTCCGCGGGGACGTTGCCACCTCGTTCATCGAGGAACGACCCGAGCTGCTGAGCCCCCGGGAGAGCGCCGACCGGGGCACCAAGCTGCTCAGCTATCTGGCGCACGTGACGGTGAACGCCCCGCACGGCCAACGGCCCGAGCACGTGATCGCACCGGTCGCGAAGCTCCCGCAGGTCGACCTGAGCACCGAGCCGGCGCCCGGGTCACGGCAGCTGATCGCCGAGCTCGGCGCCGAAGGCTTCGCCCGCCGGCTGCGTGAGCAGAGCCCGGTAGCGCTCACCGACACCACCTTCCGGGACGCGCACCAGTCGCTGCTGGCCACCCGGGTGCGGACCACCGACCTGCTCGCCGTCGCCCCGCACGTGGCGCGCACGCTGCCCGGTCTGCTGTCCCTGGAGGCCTGGGGCGGAGCCACCTACGACGTGGCGCTGCGGTTCCTCGGCGAAGACCCGTGGCAGCGGTTGGAGCGGCTGCGGGAGGCGGCGCCGAACCTGGCGCTGCAGATGCTGCTGCGTGGCCGGAACACGGTCGGCTACACCCCGTACCCGACGCAGGTGACCGATGCGTTCGTGGCCGAGGCCGCCCGCACCGGGGTGGACCTCTTCCGCATCTTCGACGCGTTGAACGATGTGGACCAGATGCGCCCGGCGATCGATGCTGTGCGGGGGACCCACGCCGTCGCCGAGGTGGCCCTGTGCTACACCGGCAACCTCACCGACCCCGGGGAGCGGCTCTACACCCTGGACTACTACCTGCACCTGGCCGAGCAGATCGTGGCGGCCGGAGCCCACGTGCTGGCGATCAAGGACATGGCCGGTCTGCTCCGCCCACCCGCCGCGCGGACGCTGGTGACCGCGCTGCGGGAGGCGTTCGACCTGCCGGTGCACCTGCACACCCACGACACCGCCGGCGGTCAGCTGGCCACCCTGCTCGCCGCCGTCGATGCCGGGGTGGACGCTGTGGACGTGGCCAGTGCGCCGATGGGTGGGACCACCAGCCAGGTGCCCGCCTCGGCGCTGGTCGCCGCGCTGGAGCACACCGAGCGCGCACCGGAGGTGAGCCTGGCCGCCGTGGCGGACCTGGAACCGTACTGGGAGGCGGTACGTACCCTGTACGGCCCGTTCGAGACCGGGCTGCGCGCCCCCACCGGGCGGGTCTACCACCACGAGATCCCCGGCGGTCAGCTGTCCAACCTGCGCCAGCAGGCGATCGCCCTCGGGCTGGGGGAGAAGTTCGAGCAGATCGAGGCGATGTACGCCGCCGCGGACCGGATGCTCGGCCACCTGGTGAAGGTCACCCCGTCCTCGAAAGTGGTCGGCGACCTGGCCCTGCAGCTGGTGGCCACCGGTGCCGACCCGGCCGAGTTCGAGGCGGACCCTGCCGGCTTCGACCTGCCGGACTCCGTCGTGGCATTCCTGCACGGTGAGCTCGGCGACCCGCCCGGCGGGTGGCCGGAACCGTTCCGCAGCAAGGCGCTGGCCGGGCGCGGACCCCGCCGGGAGATGACGCCGCTGACCGATAAGGACCGAGGTGAGCTGGACGGCGGCCCGCAGCGGCGGCGCGAGCACTTGAACGCGCTGCTCTTCCCCGGACCGGCCAAGGAGTTCAGCGAGCTTCGTCGAGAGTATGGCGACATCTCCGTGATCGACACCCTGGACTACCTCTACGGGCTGCAGCCGGGCAAGGAGGTCACCGTGGTCCTGGAGCGCGGCGTGCGGTTGCTCATCGGCCTGGAGGCGGTCTCCGAACCGGACGAACGCGGCGTGCGCACGGTGATGACGACGCTGAACAACCACCTTCGCCCGGTGCAGGTCCGCGACTCCTCCGCCCGGGTCACCGTGGAGGAGGCCGAACGGGCCGATCCCTCAGTGCCGGGGCACGTCGCCGCCCCGTTCGCTGGAGCAGTGACCCCGGTGGTCGCCGAGGGGGAGGCGGTGACGGCCGGGCAGACTGTGGCCACGATCGAGGCGATGAAGATGGAGGCCGCGATCACCTCACCGGTGGCCGGCACAGTGCGTCGGGTGGTCTCGGCCACGGCCCGGCCGGTGGACGGCGGAGACCTGGTGCTCGTGGTCGGCTGAGGGGAGGATGGGGACATGGCACGCTACTTCGACGTTCACCCGGTCAATCCTCAGCCTCGGTCGATCCACCAGGTCGCGGACATCATCCGTGACGGCGGACTGGTCGCCTACCCGACGGACTCCTGCTACGCGCTCGGAGCCCAGCTCGGCAACCAGGACGCCAAGGACCGTATCCTGCGCCTGCGCGGCCTGGACGAACGGCACGACTTCACGCTGATCTGCGCCGACTTCGCCCAGCTCGGGCAGTTCGTGCACGTGGACAACGCCGTCTTCCGCGCGGTGAAGGCTGCCACCCCGGGGTCGTACACGTTCATCCTGCCGGCGACCAAGGAGGTGCCGCGCCGGCTGCTGCACCCGAAGAAGAAGACGGTCGGGGTGCGCATCCCGGACCACCCGGTGGTGCGGTCGTTGCTGGCCGAGCTCGGCGAGCCGATCCTGTCCAGCACACTGCTGCTGCCGGGGGAGGAGGGCCCGATGACCGACGGCTGGCAGATCAAGGAGACTCTGGACCACCAGCTGGACGCCGTGATCGACGCGGGGGAGTGCGGCGACGTGCCCACCACTGTGGTGGACCTGTCCGCCGGCTACGCGGAGATCGCCCGGTACGGTGCCGGCGACCCCACCCCGTTCGAATAACCCCCCTCCCACCCACCTGTCCGCGCACCCCCTCCCGGCTGAATCGATTCAAGCGATACTTGCTCCGCGAGGTCGTGCTCTGCGGTATCGCCCCCACGCAGCGAGTGTCGCCGTCCTCCCGGGTCGCTGCCCTCGTGGCGCAGCCTGGCCCACCCCGGTCGCGCACTCTGGTGCTGTCGGTCATCCTGAAAGTTGCCCTACCGACGGAAGGACTGAGGACGATGGCAACCTGCGACACCTGCGGTAACGACTACGACAAGCCGCTGACCGTCACCCAGGGTGGCCGGACGGGCACCTTCGACAGCTTCGAGTGCGCAGTGCACGCGATGGCCCGCAGCTGTGACTTCTGCGGCTGCCGCATCCTGGGCCACGGCGTGGAGGCCCAGGAGCGGATGTTCTGCTGCGCACACTGTGCCCGCGCTGCCGGGGAGGTTGGTATCGCTGACCGGACCTGACGGACCTCGTTGGTGTGCCGGATACCAGGGGAAGGTTCACGCCTTGAGCACCGCCCACGCGATCAGACTGTCAAGCCGGCGGACGTCGGCACCCTTGCTGAGCTTGATCTTGATGTGACCAGCCTTGGTCCACAGCTCGACCTCGGAGTTCCAGTCCAGCGTGCCTGCGTTCTCCGACGACCACATGGTGATCGCGGAGTAGGGGAGCGAGTAGATCTCGACCTTCTTCCCGCTGATCCCCTGTGCGTCTCGCACTATCAGGCGGTGGGTGGTGAACGTGGCCGAGTCGCGGAAGGTCCGGAACGAGGCGACCGCGTGCTCGTCCTGGACGAGAAGCGTGTGGACGTCTTGTGGTACCGGGATCTCCTGTTGCAAGGTCCAGGTAAGGATGGGGGCTGTCTCCATACCGGGAGTGTTGCACTGACCTCCGACAGCCGACGGACCTCCGATCGCCCCGCATCGATCGCCCCGCAGGGTAGCGGTGGCACGATGCGCGGTTGCGGTCACGCCGGCAGCAGCTCAGGAGAGGAGCACCAGCTGCTGGGTGGCCCTGGTCATCGCCACGTACCGGTCCACCGTGCCCTGGGTGCCGGTGCCGAAC
>Ga0209487_1003285_pt1 | contig 12727 bp, 14 predicted proteins | sample Poulit2012_FD_187524 | JGI IMG/M metagenome (GOLD analysis project Ga0209487, IMG submission 187524) | Agricultural soil microbial communities from Georgia to study Nitrogen management - Poultry litter 2012 (SPAdes) (version 2) | ecosystem: Environmental > Terrestrial > Soil > Agricultural land... | reverse complement strand
CTTTAATTATTGTAGGTTCATTGATGGCAATGCAAATAAGTAAAATAAACTGGAGCAAGCTGGAGATTGTGATTCCGTCCTTTTTAACGATTATCATGATGCCCTTGACGTCCAGTGTGGCAACAGGTATTGCATTTGGCTTTGTTCTATATCCACTATCTTTAGCGGCGCAAAAGCGTTTTAAGGAAATTCATCCGATTATGTATGTGCTTTGTGCGCTATGTATTTTGTACTTCGTTTTTGTAGCATAGATGATTTAGTAAGAAGTGCAATTTCTCATGAAAAACCCTGATATTATACCCAATAGATAAGAAGATAAGTCTACCTTCTCGTTTTGCATTCTCGAACGCTTCATCACTCCACGCATCAATTCAGAGGGGTATAAGTATGTTGTAGACTTGGCGATTAATCTATTGGGTATCTGTTTAGATATCTTAGGACATCTTCTTCTCTATTTTTGATATTCATTTATTACCTCTTAATAAACCTTAGGCTCCCTCCGCATATTTTATACTCCTTAAAACATTCGGTTTTATTGCAGGTTTAATATCATCTAGGATGACTAAACCAACCGGCTTTTTAAAGTAACCTTCAAGATCGAATTTTAGATCCATAAAATTATCGAACGTCATTTCTCCATCTAAAAATTCAACTACTACATCGATGTCACTGGTGCTTTTCTGCTCTCCTTTGATGTAAGAGCCAAAGAGCCCAATTCTTTGCACACCATGTTTTCCTTCCACACAGGTAAATTATCGGATAATATTTGTAGAATTTCGTATTGTGATATCATCATATCACCGCCATTTTTATATTTTCATTATAAAAGCTATCTATATTAATGAGTCAATTATTTCAATTCCATTATTGCATAATAAGGAAACAGCTACCAAGGAAAAATAGCAAGGTAATGCTAAATCTTTAAGAGATGTTTTACCGATTGATGATATCGAAAATAAACAGGAATCAGAGGAAAGTTAGGATGGAACACAACAACAGATAGCGCAGCTGCAAAAAATGAATGATTGGAAAACAGTCAACTCAAGCGTGACAATCAGCCTGAACTCGTTAAGTATAACATGGTCAGGCTGTTTTTAAATTCTATATTCTCTTCACTATCAAACATGAATCAAGTTCCTTTTCAAAATCTCTTGTAGTCCATTCATGACGATAGCCAAGCGGATTGCAAAGGAATTCCACGCCGGATTTCTCCCGTATTCCAAATCGGTAATGTGTGTGGCCAAATGTCACTGTTTTTATATTTGGGTAACGAAGGCACAAATCACTTATACGCTTCGTTCCCATAAAAGCATTGCACAAATTCCAGCTACGGTTACCTTCCTTTATTATTACAAAATCTTTATGAGGAACAAAATGCTGAACTAAAATAATTTTCTTGTCAGACGGGATATCTTGTATGATTTCATTGGTCTTTTGTAATTGAGTTTCGGAAAAATCAGGGGCATCCATCTGCCAATTTGTAAACTTAGAATCCGGCCACGTATCAGACGCTTGATAAAACTCCTTTGGCATTTCTTCTGTTTCAAGGGAGTAGTCATACCAAGGGAACGCCCCTACGACAGCCCATTCATCATTAATTTCGACTACTCTATCAGTTACAGCGTATTTACTCGCATTAAGATTGTTTAAACTATTTATAGAACTTTTATCTTTTCTCCAGACATCGTGGTTACCGGGCACAAAAAATGTCCTTGTTTCTAATTCTTCATTCATCTTTTTTACCACACGTAGTGTTTCTTTATCATCCGAGCTGATATCTCCACTAATGAATAAATAATCCAGTTCTTCACCCTTTACCTTTTCAATTAAAACATCCAGTAAATTCGCTTCAAAATATTGCTGATTATCATCTAAATGTATATCGCTCAAAAAACCTAGCTTCAAAGATAATCCCCCTTGGTTCCATTTATAAACGCCCTAATTTACAAAGAAATAATATTCCGTTAATTACATGTTGAAGGAATCCACGTTCCTTGTCCAGTAAATAATATTCCTTTTTGACTAAAAAAACAAAAGCCATTCCAATCGATGGAATGACTACGGCAAATTATCTATCATTATCAATAAACACCGTTAGCACTTTGGCTCCTTCATTATCCACTGGCACGAATAGATGGGTTTTCGTTCCTTTAAAATAGGATGTGTCTCCTTTTTCCATATAATGTTTCTCACCGTCATATAAAAGATAAATGGCCCCTTCCAAAATATAAATAAACTCATCCTGGGAGTGGGTGTACGGTTCATGGCGCAAATTGGAATCTTTCGGTGTAACATGCACGATGGTCGGTTCTATACTGGAAAACTTGGACCGATTTGCGAGCAGTTCATAGGAATAGCCCATATTCTCATTACCCATGCTGATCTGCCGCTCTGATTTCCGCTGGATGACAACATCTGTTTCCGGATGGTCATCCAATATCCATGAAAGAGGCACTTCCAATGCTTCACTGATTTTCGATAATGTAGCAACGGCAGATGACGTCTGCCCATTTTCTATTTTAGACAGCATGCTTTTGGAAATGCCGCACTGATCCGCGATTTGTTGTTGCGTTTTCTTGTTTCCTAAGCGCGCTTGTTTTATTTTTTTTCCGATATGCTCCAGATTCATAGATGCCTGTCACTCCCTAATTTTTGTCGTATTCAATGAACAAGTGTGAATTCAATGTACTTCTTCTGACGGTGTAGCTTGATGATAAAATGTCCATCTCCAGCCGATAAAAGTTACGAGCAGGAGTAACGTGAGATAAATATAAATGCCGTATGGAAATAATGTTGCCAAAAAATGTACCAGGACTAAAAATCCCACCACGAACATCATCAGGAAGTTCTTCATCGTATTTACATTCTGAACAGCCTGGAAAGCCTCTGAAAATGGGTAGGCTTCGTTATTCAGCGCTTTATAAGCAAGCAGTGTCAGTAAACATGTTGTCACCAGTACAACGGCCAAATCGGGGATAATCCGGAATGAAAAGATCGCAATGTATAATACCGACAGCAAAAGAAATATCGGGATGTACAACTTGAGCAAAGCTGCTTTCAGTGCCGCGCTGTACATCGCTCCTGTTTCTTTAATAGGAGCTGTCCGGTATATCCAGCTCCCATTAGAATTAGCCGAGTACTTCAACATATGGACCATTAACGAAATCATAATACTACATGCATAAATCGTTAAGTAACTGTTACCTTCCGCCAATTCCGCAAAAGAGCTCATACTCCACTGATTGAAGATAAAAATTAACGGTAATACAATCGCCATCCCAAGCGCCGGATACACCTTCAGTTTAAACTCCCTTTCCTGTTTCATCATCTGATAAGCAAAGCGGAAAAACACCCTTTCCTCATTGCGATAACAGACCACTTTTGCCAGTAGATTTTCCGGTTGAAACATTTTCTTTCTGCTTTTTCCTGTACTCTCCATCAACTTTTGCAGGTTACGTTCAAAAGCAGGCATGAGCCGGTAATAAAGAGAAATAGAAAGAATCGGAACAACGAGAGCCATTATTGATAGGGCAATAATCGCAGTTGATGTATTCTGGTGTAATAATAATTCGAATGGCGCGCCAAACCAAAGCGGTGGTATCAGCACATGCCACCAGCTGAAATCATATATAAAATCAAAATCAACGAAGTCAAACGACCGGATGAGAACCTGATACCCTATGAAAATACTGACAGATAGGAGGATCTGCACATAGTTAATAATATCTTTCAATCTCTCTCCGTTAAAAAACCGCAGAATAAAAATATAAATGAGTGCTGTCAGCGCGATAATAAAAAGAACAAGCAACAACAGCATCACAAGAAATAAACCAAAAAAGGCAATACCATGCCTCGCCAATATAACAAGCGAGGGAACACCGATAAATGCGCCTGTTAATAAGGTCATATAAATACCGACATGGACTATCTTGGCAGCGCTGACTGTTCTTGCATTGACAGGTTTTGTATTTAAAATATTTTTATCCCTTACATCCAGCAGCACACTGGAAAAGTCAGCGATCATCGACGTCATTAAAATAAACATGGAGATACCGAAAATAATGCTCATAAGAAATATATAGTTTTCACCAAGAAATATAAATGGAATAAGTATGAGCCCGTATAACGCATAAATTCCGATCGACTTCAGAAATTGATTGCCTTCTTTTTTCTTTGCATTATTGAAGATCGTGGGCGCCCTGCGTTGATCCATGGTCAGCTTGATCACGAGGATTTTTCGCATAACGCTATAGTCGATTCCAAACCGTTTAAAGATAAACTGAAACAGGCCAAGGAATTTCAAGTAACGAAAGTCACTCATACATGTCACGATCCTGCACGATATGGACGATATCCTGAGCAGATTGCTGATGCGTATCGTACCCTGTCAGCTGGTTGAAAATACCTTCAAGCGACCCTTCCTTGCTCTGTTCCTGCAGTTCCTCAAACGTTCCATCTGCAGCAATTTTCCCGTCGATGAGCAATACGATCCTGTTGCTTATTTTCTCGACAACATCCATGATATGTGAGGAGTAAAAGATTGTTTTTCCGTTTGCGGCAAGTGTATCAAGAATGTCCTTCATCATCATGACACTATTCGCGTCCAGTCCGTTCAGCGGTTCATCAAGAAAGAGCAGATCAGGGTCATGCAGTAGACTTGAGATAATTAATACTTTTTGTCGCATCCCTTTGGAAAAAGAAGCAATCCGTGTATGGAGCACATCCTCCAGTCCAAACTGTTGCATCAACTTCCGTGCCTTTTCTTCCGCCCATTCCCGTTCCATGCCATAAAGCTCCCCGACAAATAGGATATATTCACTTGCTGTCAGATTATCATAAATGTCAGCATTTTCCGGAACATAGCCGATCTTCTTTTTATATGTATCGTCGCCGGAGGCAATATCCTGTCCGAAAATTTCAACCGTTCCTTGATATTCTTCGACGAGGCCAAGCATAATTTTTAGCGTCGTACTTTTCCCGGCGCCGTTCGGACCGATATAACCGATGATTTGCCCGCGATACACGTCCAAATCGATACCGTTCAATACATTTTCCCCACCATAACTCATTGTCACGTCCTGAAGCGAGAGCATCTTTTCCGTCCCCATTTGCCAAATCCGCCTTTCCCGTAAAATGTACTAATAGTGTAACACATTCAAAAGACATATCGGATTGAAAATATACAAGTTTCAATTAAAAAACCATTATTATCTTTCGTCTGCAGCAGTATCTGCTTCCGAAAAAAATAATGGCCTCTATTTTTTCACTAAAACACCTAGCAATAACAAAATCTTTCTCATCTATCTCGCCCTGTGCCTTCTATCGTTGTGCGGCTACATAAGCGAGTGACTTGCTAGGCAGTGCCTTTCCCAATTTATTCTGCATGAAAAGTGCTGCTTCCTGGAGTTTTTTCTCATTGATCCCCGTTTTTGTGCCAAGTCCATGCAATAGATACAGTACATCATTCGTCGCCACGTTGCCTGCAGCTCCCGGTGCATAAGGACAACCGCCGAGACCGCCGACAGAACTGTCAAATCGGGTGATGCCATGCTCCATGGATGTCATGATATTGGCGATCGCCATACCACGTGTATCATGATAATGCATGATGATTTTTTCTTTTGGATAACGTGCCAGGACGGCCTCCAGCAGCTCCTCTACCTGAGACGGTACCGCTGAGCCGATTGTATCACCGAGCGAGAGATCATCCACCCCGTATGCCAATAGCTGATCACAAACACGAATGACCTGTTCGGGCGTTATTATTCCTTCATCAGGGCAATCAAATACGGTAGAAACATAGCCTGTAACATGCTTTCCGGCCTGCTTCGCCTCCTTGATCACTTCTCCGAGCACCGGGTAGGTTTCTGAAATTGATTTGTTAATGTTTTTCTTATTATGCGTCTCACTTGCAGACATGAATACGGATGCACCATCAATCCCAGCTTCAAGCGCCAATTTAAGTCCCTTCATGTTTGGTACGAGCGCAGAATAACGGACATCCGGATTCCGCTTGATTTTTTTCCCGACCTCATGTGCATCAGACAGCTGCGGTATCCATTTCGGATGGACAAAAGAAGAATACTCAATTTCACTCACACCTGAGTCAGACAGCATATTGATCCAGTTCACCTTATCCGCGGTTGATACCCGTTTCGTTTCATTTTGCAGACCATCCCGCGGCCCAACTTCTTTGATTTGCACAAACTCCGGCCAACGCCTCATCTATACCCCTCCGTTCATGATTAGAACATGATCTTTAAATCTTTCCTTCAGGTTAAATGCGATTACTAAATATAATAAATGATATTCAAATAAGATCCGTTATGATAATAATTATGCCATTTTCACGATAATATTCACCTAGGTTTATTTTTGTTCAACCTTGTTGAGTTCATTGTAACAAATATTCTAACAATGTCAATGGTTTGGAGTGGGGATAGATTCATTTGATATGTAAAATTTGCCTTTCAGCATGATCGCTTCCTAAAAAGAAAAGTAAAAAGCGCCCGAAATGGATGATCCAAGCGTTCTGTTATGATTCCAGTTCTAGTTTGAAAAATTCTTGTTCATTCTCTGAATCCAGAATTGGAATTAATACTTCTGTATTGTTCTTTGGGGGTTATAATGTAAATCAATAAATGCCTTGAGGTGAAGGGGAAGGAATTATGACATTCATTCTTATGAAATCGTAATAATTAGCTAGTGATTAGTGAACGTGGACAATTCTGACCATTATTTTACCGCTGGGGGTTTGGATGAACACCTCATCCTTCTCTTTATGACCAAGTAAACTTTTGGCGATCGGGGATTCGTTTGAAATTTTATATTCTGATGGATCTGCTTCTGTTCTCCCAACGATGGTATATGTTTCTTCATCTCCATCTGGAAGTTCAACAAACGTAACTGAATTTCCAAGCGTGATAACAGATGTCTCTTTTTCTGGTCTAATCAGCACAGCGTTGTAAAGCATATTTTCAAGTGATTTAACTCTTTCTTCCAATGCAGTCCGCTCATTCATCATTTCCCCAAAGGATACATCTTCCGAAAAGTCACAAAAACCGCGAGCTACTTTAATTTGGTGATCCAATTCTTTCCGTCTTTTTCCTTTTAAATAGGCTAGTTCCTCTTCAAGTTTTTCCTTACCAGCTTGCGTCATTGGATATTTCTTTGTCATATACATGCCTGCTCCTTTTTATATCAATACAGATCTAATGTAAAAGCTAATATTATAATGGACTGCAACAGAATTCCAACTTATTTTGTGACCTTCCTTCTTCATCAGATACGTTTGAGAAATGTAGTTAATTATAAACACAATGACTAGTACAACGATAAATCCAAACCAAAAACGTGCGCTCTTTTCCAATATTTAACCTCTCATATGCCACAATATGACCCGATTCCAGCATAATCCTTATTCCAGAAATGCGCCCGATTGCAGAATACTTAAAATGAGGTGAAACATGAAAAGATCCTCACGATGATTTTCCTAAAGCTCCCTTTCATTTAATAAGAATATCTTCTTTTATAAATCAAAATTAAAGATATAATTAACAAAATGAACCCTACTATACCCGTTAAAATAGGATACAGGAAAGGGAAAAGGAGACTTGGATAGCCTTTTGTAATGTCCGAGTAATATCCCATAGACATAAGTGAAGTACCAGAAAAGTTTATTAGCTTAACTCCTAATTTGTTATCACTTCTTTTGGAGTATTTTAAAACCCTTTCAGTGACATCATTGTCCTGATTAATAGTGATTATTTTCCACTCCCTGCCTTCCATTGGATGATTGTCATTTGTCAATCTCTGAACTATATTTATTTGTTTTTCACCAGTCAATCGATTGGTGACCACGATTATATCTAACCACGAAAAATATCTACTCCCTTTATGACGATTAGAAAGCCATATTTTATCGGGATTGGTGATCTCCTCATCATTCAGCAGAAGATGTATTTTCACTACGTCTCCAGGAGGAACATTTTCGTCTTGATCCCAGGGGGTTAACGGTGCTTTCTTACCTGTTTTTTCTTCAATTATTTTAATATTCATATCACCTACTTTAAGTTCCGAAACGTCCACAACACCTGCAAATTCTTGATTGTCTCGATAAGCATGATGTATTTCGTAACGTTCATTTATTTTATATTCAATCCAATAATCACGAATGATATTAAATAATGGAATAATAGAAACTATTAATAATATAAGCGAGAAACTAATAAGCACAATGGTTTTTTTCCCCATTAATTCCCCCCTCCTTTATTTAACATTTATATCTAATTTTTTTAAGATGTTGTTCAATTAAATGGCCCGATTTAGGAATAGTCCTCTTGCTACTATCTAATAATAGAGGATGGCATATTATTAGAATGCTAAAAAAACACATTTTTAACAATTTGATAAATGGCAATTCCAACTACAACGCCCGATGTAGTAACTAACCATTTTGGCATTGGATGCTCCTTGTATTCTTTCACTTTGTACACTCCTTTCAATGTGGATATGAGGCAAGATTAATTAATTTTCGTTTTAATTCATATTGCTCAACAATATAACCCAATTCAGGAAATACAGTTATTCCAAAGGGCCGGTTAACGGAAGAGGCTAGTTAATTGTCATTAAAAATGCTGATGCACTTGCAACTATTAAAGCAATTGATAGCCCTAGCTGGTTTTTACTCTTATGTGACTTCTTTTTAATCTCTATAAAGATTATAATAAGGCCATAAAGCACTCCACCTACCAAAATAAATTGTAATATCAGTGAATCCAATAAAACCTCCCCTTTCCGTTAAATGGCTTGATTCTGGAGGGCGTGATCTTATTCGATTAGCGCGCCCGATTGCTTAAAAGAAATTAGTTATTTTCTTTTAAAAGTCTGTATATGGAAAAACAGAGAAAAATTAATCCTACTGCAAACAATATGCCACCTAACATAGAACGAGATATAGCAAACGTACTCTGAATCGCATTAAATTGCTCTGAATCCATACTACCTCCCATAGAACGTAAATAATTATTTGCGGCATTTATTCCATCACTTACACTATTCTTCAGTTTCAAATACCCCACTAAAGTTAAAATTAGCATTAAAATTAAAAAACCATATTGCTTAATAAATTGCATAACCGCCCTCCTTCACTATTCGATTAAATGGCCTGATTCTGAAAGACGCACTTATTCGATTAGCGCGCTTGTTTACGGGAAAAAGAGACTTTTTATACTAGAACCCTTTAATGCTGAAAGCTTATATTTGTTCTTCCTTAAAAGTCCTCTTCGATTTCGTCTGCTTTTATTATATTTTTTGAGACGATGTCAGTTTTTTGATTCTCAGTAAAAAGGGATACAATGATAATAGTCCAAAAGCAGATATAACAATCCGACCCGTTTTTCTAAACTTATTACCTTTCCACATAAGAATGAATCCTACTGGAAAAAATAAAATTAACATAAATACGACAAACCAAGTCCTATAGTAATAGGGATAGTTATCTGGCATTGAATATCCTCCTTTTTGTTGTGTTGTTTAAAACAATAATACTCCCGATTGTTGCATCTATGTATTACGTTTTTTTCTGTTTGCTCGATACCAAGTGGTATAGAATGCCACATTATTCTAAAAAATGTACGGTATTTCTTAAATGCGAGGAACAGTATACCGATTAACCAAAATACTATAATGAGAAAAAATATTGGGGCTACAAAAGTATCGTCTGTATAGTTCTCCCCAATAGTTCCAGATGCAAAAAACGCAAGTAGGAAAAATGCAATGACTCCAGAAAAATTGATCCGTGGTAGCTTCATCATATGCTGTCTTTGGTTTATTAGAAGGTGCTACTGTTTCTACAGGGGTAGCCTCCACAGACATATCACTTTCTTTTAGCCACATCTTTTTTCCCCGTACCAACCAACCTAGACATTAGAAAAATTGCCACAACCAATAAAACTGTTACCACAATTTTCCTCTTTTATTTAATCGTCCTACGCATGTTTTCCCTACTTTGCTATATTAGTAGATTTTTAGACAGCATATCCTGACAACCTTCGCAGGAAAGGCATAAGTATTCGCTGCAAATTAATATGCTAGTTCATATTCTCCATTTTCGTATACATTGTATATTCCAACAGAGCCTGATCCACCTTTTTCTTTCAACGATTTAGATTCTAAGCTGATTATGTAGTATGTTCCTTTGTCATCGGTTTTTGGTGATTCATCATTAGGAATAAATTCTGTATCATTGATGTTTACCTCATCGCTTGCCCCTAGTTCTTCTTTACGATGTTCGACAGCTTCATCCATATTTTCTATTTTTGTATTAGTACTTTCTTTTGAAGTAGATTTTGCTCTCTTCCCTTGTTTACTATCAGTGTCATCTGACGTTGTATTACTCTCATTGCTGTCTTTATTGTCACTGCTTTCTTGGGTTTCCTCATTACCATTTATATTGTTACTGTTTTCCCTAGTGTCCTTACTATTGTCATTTTCTACATTGCTTTTTTCAGATTCCTCACTGCTAGGAGTTTCCGCATCATTCTGGTTTGGATCACTCGATTCATCATCAGTTTTATCGTTCGTCTTTAATTCTTCTTCGTGGTCGTTATCCATATTATCCTGATCTTCTGACGATTTCGCATCTGACGATCCACATGCTGCCAATAATAAAGCTAAACAAGCTATTACACACAGTCCCACAAAGTATTTTTTCTTCTGCATTTCAATCTCTTCCTTTCTATTTTTGAGTTGCTGGTTTTAAAACTCTTCTTGAAACCGCTATTCTCAACAGTAACCTTAGCATAAGTAATAGATTATTCTCAAATAAGCATAAATTTTAATCATTCAAATGCTGTATTACAGTTATGTTGTAAATTCTCAATAAAAGGTGTGTGCCATGTTTAAAAAGAATATATGGGTGACATTATTGTTTATACAGAGCCATAACACAAAAGTGGTAACATAGATAATTTCCTGGTTAAATTAAAGATGAAAATTAATGATAGTGAGGATGGTAAGTAAACTTCCTTAAATTTACATTCTATAGGGAGATTTTAGCGATTACGGTAAGGATACCTTTTTTCATTTGGGTGCTTCCAGTTCTAAGCAGCTAGTTTGAAAATTGTAGGAACCATGCCAAGTGAGATTGTAGAAGATTGCATGAATCATGTTAATACATATCTATCTAAGTGTCCGAGAGACGTAATCAAAAACGGAGATACCAGACCTTGTCTTTTCCACCTGAAGAACAAATAATTCTTAGGAATAGCAAGTGTTTGTTGCTTAATTATTCTTTAAATATATAACATTATCACTTCTTACTACTTGAAAAGTTAGGTCATCTTCGATACTAAGCATAGAGGCAGAAGTTAATCCTGTATTATTTTCACTGATGAAATTTATCCCATATCCAGTGTTCGAAGGATACCCATACAGATGACAAACCACTTTTCCATCCTTTAAAAAGACAATCTGATTCATTCCTTCATCAAATGTTTTATTGATATTATCCCATTTATACCCAATTGTTTCATATATGGTATCTTTTGATATATATGGCTTAAAAGAGTACACTATATCCCATTCAAATGGTGTTACATTTGACAAATCTACCATTTCTTTAGAATCCTTAATGGATAATACTTCTTCTTTTAATAATTCTTCGTTAACATCCCATAAATCTTTCTTTAATATATTTATTAAAACAACAATAGACAGTATTACGATAGCTACTATCGCTAATGTTCTTTTAGATTTCATATCACTTTCCTCCGTATTGCTAAGCTCCCCTACAACTTTAAACATTAATACAATTTATTTGTGGGTAATTCTTCAAGATTGAAACCCATTCTTATTATTTGAACAATTTAATACCTTTATTTTTAGGCATAGTATATGACACAGAAATACTGCTGTTCTCTTCAATCTTCGTAAAAATTTCATTAAGGATTTCTAATGCTCTTTCTTTAGATTCATACTTCCCCAAACTTTACCCCAGTGATCCATGGAAGCCCTGCCGATAACACTTTCTGTTTTTCCCATATACAGTAACTTCTTTTACATTCATCAAACTTTTATTATCTTGTGTAGCAATCCATAACATAGAAAATCCTTTCCTTCGTTTATATTTTCATTCTTACTTGCACTACACTTTTACCCGATTATTGAGATACTTCAGGACTTAGTAAAGCTATTCCAAGAAAAACAATAGACCTATGTTACTCACCTTTTCTTTGTCCTCCTTAATAAAAAATAAATGAAAGTAATAGAAAACATAAATATAAAAGTTCGTAGCCAAGTTAAATCACCATTGGCAATGTATTTCCATAGCATGATTGCAAAATAAACTATAGCAAATACACATATGTAGTTAATAAAGTCTTTTAGAAATGTATGTTTATTTTCTTTGTGAGACATGAATCCACCTTCTATGTTCTTATTTCGCAAAATGGCCCTTTTGTCGATTAGATTTTAAACTATGAATTGTGTAAACCAAGCAATGTATTTTACACCTGGCTTAAAAAATTTCTCACTAACTACCGGCGTAACGATGTTTAATACCTATAAACATATTAGTATGTTTCATTTTTCCGAAAAATAATTTGAATGTTTTAATTATTCTCTATAAAATTCTAACCGCTTCCAATCCTTTACATGTTCATCGTTCCTATTTACATCCTTATCAATTGGCTCTTTGAATATAATTTCAAATGAATCAAATGGTTCG
>Ga0209487_1003284_pt1 | contig 12728 bp, 12 predicted proteins | sample Poulit2012_FD_187524 | JGI IMG/M metagenome (GOLD analysis project Ga0209487, IMG submission 187524) | Agricultural soil microbial communities from Georgia to study Nitrogen management - Poultry litter 2012 (SPAdes) (version 2) | ecosystem: Environmental > Terrestrial > Soil > Agricultural land... | reverse complement strand
GTCAGTGGGCTGTTCAAGGGCCGATTATGATTCCAGCTGCCATGGAAATTGGAGCAAGTGTACCTAAAACAGCAATGGCTGTTGCTTGGGGAGATGCTTGGACGAATATGATTCAGCCATTTTGGGCCTTACCTTTACTTGCAATAGCAGGACTTAAAGTAAGAGATATTATGGGCTTTTGTGCGATCATCTTAATATACAGCTTTTTCCCAATTGCCATTGGATTATTATTCTTTTAAATAGAACAAAAAAAGAGCTAGTTTGATAAATTTATCAAACTAGCTTTTGTTATATATAATTTATTTCATAAATAATGATAGCGTCTTTCTTAATTTGTTTTGCTTTTTGTCTTTTTTGTCTTCTATCGCTTCTTCAGCCTCTACCTTTTCTGCTGATTCACTTACGACTAATCGTTCTCTGCAATAAGTACGATATGCATTTTTTCCCGACTCTTTATTAGTCAAAAAATAACGCCTCCTTTACACCAAAAAATATTATACCATAACCTTGTACAAACTGACAATCTTTTGTAACCAAACTGAGATATGTTAGTAATATAAGTAATAATTCCTTCTCATATCAATTTTGAGAAGGAATCATTTTAATTATGCTTCTTTTTCTTGGAGTCTATGTGGTAAGACACGAATTGACTCATTTAATACGTCTAGTTTATTTTCAATACGGTGTAATAAATAAAACGTAATAACAACCGGAAATCCAACTTCAGTAACAAACGCAAGCCATGTTTCCATATATATACCTCCTTAATTTTTTAAAAAAAGCAGAGAAACTAAATGATTAGCTTCTCTGCTTTTAAATTACGTCAATTCAATTTCTTCAACAATTTGCTCAACAACTTGTGCGCTTTCTTTTTTTAAAAGATCGCCACCACCAGAAGTGAATACATTTTCTGCAATAATCGTATCCATCGCTTCGTTAACTGCAACTGGATCAATTGGATCCACCGGGTTATCTAATTGGAACCTAACCAATTTATCATCATAATTTCTAAAACGTAATTCAATTTTTTTAATTTTACTCACCACCCTTCTTCTCTACCTCCATTAACTTAAGTGAAGATGTGATAAATCATTACGTGCGATACTTAATGCAAGTGACGATTGAAGACTTAAAAATGCTTGAGCGACATTATAAACACCTTCATCCGTCGAATCCGTTTTAATATTACTAAACGATTTCGTCTTTTGAATCGAACTTCCATTTACTGGGTCGATTCCGACTTCAAGCACCAAACGTAGCTGTGAACGTTCCTTATCTGCTGTAACCATTGCCTCACCTCCGCTTCACAAACTATACTCGCTATATGTTTAAAAAAAGGGGTGATTTTAATATTTTTAGTAGCTTTTTCTGTCATTAAACTTTAATATGAAAGTGATATACTTTTGTTTTAATTAATAGTATAATTAGCGTGTGTAATTATTAGATAATTTTAAGGGGAGTAACAACTTGCAGGAAAATCAAACGCGAACAAATATTGTAAAAAAACGAAGACTAAAGAAACGTGTTTATATATTACTATTTATTTTCATTATATTGCTAGGTGCTCTCGCTTATGGAGCATATTTATATTTTGAAGCTCAATCAGCTTTTACAGACTCATATGAAAATGATGGAAGAGAAAAATCAAGTTTAAGAGAAGAAGCTGTTAACCCAAAACTAGATAATGTTTCTGTCCTTATTATGGGGGTTGACTCTAGCGAAGAACGTGAACAAGAAGGACCAGGCAGAACGGATGCAATGATCTTTGCTACATTAAATAAAGATTCTAAAAGTGTTAAACTTGTCAGTATTCCACGTGACTCACTCGTATACATACCTGAAGTTGGTTATGAAACAAAAATTAACCACGCTCATGCACATGGTGGAACTACCGCAGCAATTGATACAGTCGAAAATTTATTTGAACTTCCAGTAGATTATTACGTTAAATTAAATTTTGAAGCGTTTATCGACGTAATTGATACACTTAATGGCATTGAAATGGATGTTCCTTATGAATTTAAAGAACAAGACTCAACAGATAAAGCAAATGCTATTCATTTAATGGAAGGTGAGCAGACATTAAATGGTGAAGAAGCTCTAGCTCTTGCAAGAACGAGAAAACATGATAGTGATGTTGATCGTGGGAAACGACAACTAGAAATCATTCAAGCAATTGTCGATAAATCTGTTTCCGTAACATCAATCTTAAAATTAGACGATTTAATTAATGCAGTTGCAGATAATATTAGTACGAATTTAACATTTAAAGATATGAAAAGTTTAGTTGCTTATGGTTCTTCTACAGGTGATTTAGATATTGAGTCATTCACTGTTGAAGGAACTGATTATAAACCAAGTAACACTTATTACTGGAAATTAGATGAACAATCTCTATTTGAAACGAAAAACTTATTAAGAAAGCATTTGGAACTTCCTGAAATCGATTCGGAATTCGAAACTGACACACCAGAGTCAGGCGATCCAGAAATCGAAAGCAATCCAGGAAATGATGCTGGAATTGAAAGTAATCCAGAACAACAACCATATCAGGAAGATCCTAATCAAGAGCAACATTATCAAGGTGAAAATCAACAATACTAAAAAATCCGTTTAGAGACTTATAAAAGTTTCTAAACGGATTTTTATTAATTTTTAGGTGGAGTAAATAAATCATCTCCTAACCAGTTTTTACCAAACAGTGCATCATACATAATAAATCGATAGTCTTCTATTTTTTCTTTAATGTCTTTTGATAAATCTTTATCAAGTATTTTTTTTTCTTTTATATATACAAAATCTTTACCGATTCGTCTTATATCAGCTTCCAGTAATTCATCAAGTAAACCATGGAAAGGTGATACATTATAATTTCCTTCTTTAAGTAAAACAGGTACAAAAAACATAGGTGATAAATTATCATACTTATTTTCACTTTCATTACGGTCATTATTCATGTAAATAAACCAAGGTGTTTCATGCAACTTTTCTTTAGGATAGATATCTTCCATATCGGTAAATAAATTAGGTAAATGATCACCAAAGAACAAGAAATTAATATCTTCTTCTGACTTATCTAACTCAGTAATTAATTCTTTCGTTGCTTCATCAGACGCTTTTAAGCCTTGTAAATAATTACGTAATTCACTTCGCTTCTCTTCAGGATATCTTTCATTGATATCTGGTTCATAGTCCATCTCACCAATTTCTTTTTCATAAGGTGAGTGATTTTGCATCGTTAAGATGTGTAAAAAGTTAGTGTCTTCTTTTTTACTCTCTCTTAAAATATCTTTATTTAAAGCTTCATCTGAGACGCGCTCATGATTCCCTAACTTTTCTGTATGCTCTATACCATGATTTAAATATAAAAATTCATCAAAACCAATTTTATTATAAATTGTTTTTCGTTTATATAAATGGGCAGAATAAGGGTGAATTGCTTTTTTATTATTTGGAAAATAGTCTAAAACAGTTTGATGATTTTTAGAACCTGAATAAAAGTCAGAGTATGGTGTCACTGAAATCGGATCATTAAATACTTCTAAACTAAATGAAGTTAACATAGACCACTCTATATTAGCTGTTCCGCCACCAATATATTGACTATACATCGTACCTCCAATATTTTCCTCCATATATTGATTAATATGATTAATAGGTGTTTCATTATTAAGCAAATCTGGTACATCAGCAGGATCCATTAATGTCTCACTTAAATAAAATATTGTTTGTGAATCACTTAATGAATTCTCACGTGTCTCGTTTACTTTTTTTGCGATTTCTATATATTTTTCTTTAATTTGGTTTGCTTTAAATTTAGTATATTCATTTGGTTGTTCTTGATATTTAGGTTTGATTGTATGAAGAAACGCTGGAATAAAACCTTCCGATCTAGCTCGTTTAACTGGATTAAAATTATGTCCAGTAGATTCTTCATAATCTAAAACAAGTTCATTATACTTATTAGGCTCTAGATAGATAAATGATAAAATCATTAATGGAATAAGTGCAAAAGCAACACGAGCACGTTTATTAAATTTAATATTAATTTTCTTACTTACTTTATATACTGTAAATTGCAAAAGTACTAGCACAACCAACATACTAATTACAATTAATATAGCAGTTCCTAAACCTACATTAATAAATGAAAGTAGTTCTTCTGGAGAGGCAATTGTTTTTAACTCTGAAAATGTTATAAATTCATTACGTTGTTCAACTTTAATATGATTTGCAATTACTAATGTACCAAATAAAATATTTGTTGCTAAAAGACTGACGATAAATGTTCCAATCACAGCATACATAAATAAAGCGACTAAAAATACTAGTAATATTTCACCATAATAATAATAATTACTTTCTTCATTTGGACCAATTGTGTAATCAACAAACAAACTCCGGTTTAGCCATTCAACTATTGTAATAGAGTTAAGTAATAGAATTGAAAATAACATTGCATACAATAATATATGTAAAATAATTCTTTTTTTATTCAAACGAACCTCTCCTTCTTTTACGAAAAACATCGCTTTTAATTAAAAATAACCATAAGATATAAAACATCTTTTGGTTATTTTTCTATTAATTATTTAACAAACTTATAGTTTAGCCAAACATGTTCATTATCTATTTCTAATTGATACCATAAATTATTTCCTACATATTCTGTACTTCGACAAGTGTATGATTTATCTTTATATGGCATTAAATTATTTATCACAATTTGTGTCTTACCACCCCACGGGACAGAACAAGCTTTACCCTTACCGTTTAAGATGAATTCTTTTTTATCATGATCAACTAAAATATGATCATGTATCACTAAATGTTTTGTTTCAATCCAACCAATTATACCTTCAACAGCACTTCTTTTTGTACTAAGTAAATAATAAATTTCATCTTGATAACGTGCTTCTTTTTTCACGAAATACACAGCATCTTTAAAACCTTCTGTAGATGTCTTTTTATTTTCATTAGGGTAACTTACCAAATAAGAATCCCCTCCTCTAAAATGTGCTAATTTACTAATTGGTTTTTCAATGACTTTATTATAATCTGGATTCGGCGTGAAGAATTTATCTACGTCAATATTGGATATGTTATCTTCTTGATTTAAAGCCGCTTGTTTATAATTAGTCCGTTCATTTTCTGACATTTTTTCCCATTTAGACAAAAATGCTTCATAATTTGGGATTACCTTATTCATATCACCATATTCTTTTACTTGTCCAAATTCTAACCATAATATTTTATTACAAAATCGCTTCATTTGGCCAATCGAATGGCTGACAAAAATCATCGTCTTTCCTTCCTCTTTAAATTCATTCATCTTTGCTAGACTTTTTTCAGCAAAAGCTTTATCACCTACTGAGAGAGCTTCATCAATAATCAATATCTCAGGATCGACATTCACTGAAATTGAAAAGCCTAAACGTGATTTCATTCCACTTGAATAAGATTTAACAGGTTGATCAATAAACTCACCTAACTCAGAAAATTCAATTATTGATGATTCTAAATCTAATATTTCTTTTTTATTAAAACCTAACATTAATAACTTCATTTCAATATTATCTCTGCCTGTTAAATCGCCTTTTAATCCTGCTGAAACAGCAATAAGAGATGTTTCACCATTAACAGTAACTTCACCAGAAGTTGCTGGCACAATACCGGCGATGATATTAGATAACGTTGATTTTCCTGAACCGTTAATCCCGACAAAACCAATAACTTCCCCTTTATTTGCAGTAAAGTTAATGTTTTTCAAGGCAAAAAAATCATTTCCATAGCTTTTAGGCGTTAACAGGTCGAATAAACGTTCTTTTGACGTCGTATATAATTTATATTTTTTAGAGACATTGTCTACTACTATTGCTTTTTCCAATCGATTCACTACCTTTTATAAGTAATCTATGAGATGATTTCTAAATTTAACATGTAGCTTTGAGCCAATAATCATTAGGACAAGCACTAATCCCCAGAAATATAAGCCCAGTTCCCAATGCGTAACGATATACCATTCCTTTCCGAGGAGCGCGGCGCGATAACCTTCGATTAAATAATATAATGGATTCAGTTGCATGATTTTCATGATTATCGGAAAATCAGATAATATGGTAATCGGCCATAAAACACCTGATAAATAAAGCAACATTCTAAGCGTTGAATTTAAGAACATATGAAAGTCTCTGATGATTGTTGATATTGTTGATGTAATTAAAGAAATTGCAAATAATAATGCAATTGCAGAAAATAAGAAATAAATTAATTGAATATAATGAATTGATATATAAAAACCAGTAAACTGTAGTATAATAATTGTAATACCTAACATAAATAAATGAACATAAAGTTTAGAAAATATAACGAAATTAGGTATGACGCTAAATGGGAAGCTCATTTTAGATAATATTCTTAAACGTGAATAAATTGATTTGGAACCTTCAATCATAGATTGAAATGAAAAGATCCATAAAAAGAAACCTGCTAATAGCCAAATAAAGAATGGAATTTCCATACCATTTACTTCAACAGGTGCTCGTTCTCGTAAAGTTCCAAATACAAACCAATATATTAAAATTTGGATAGATGGGTTAATAATCTCCCATGCCATGCCTAAATAATTACTTGTGTTTTTGTTTTTTAATTCGTATAATGACAATCTCATAATTAAATAAAAATTATCAATTTGCTCTTTTAAAACTGTTATAACGGATTTCATAAAATGTTCCCTTCATTAAACAAATTTTGGTTTAGCATATCAATTATACAAGGAGTATATATAAAACTCAATTTAATGATGCAATCAAATTTTAACATAACAAAAGGATGTGTATATCTTGAAAAATAAAAAGCATTTATTTATCATTACTTCAACATTACCACTAACATATGGTGGAAGAACAAATTCATTACTACAAAGAGCGAGACTACTTACAGAAAACAAAACACCTATAAAAAAAGTCACTCTTGCCACATGTAATTATAATCCTAATTACAATGAAATTTATAAAGACTATCGAGAAAAAGGGACAGTAAACAATAAAATTGATTTTATTAATATGTATGATTGGTTTAAAGCATCTTATCAAAAAGATAAATTAAAAAACATGTCTTTTCCAAAAAAACTTAAAAAAATATTTTCAAAAAAAACCAACAATAATTATAAAACTTATATTAAAAATACATTTGGCAATGATACATATGAAATGAAAAGAAAAAAATCTAGTCCTATCACATACTATTACAAAGATGGCATTCTTATATATCATCTTTCTTATAATATTAAAGAAAATAGAATGGGACATATTGATGTTTATTCTGGGTATTTAAATCACCCTAAAAAAAGAATGTATATGAATGACGAAGGTAATTTTCATAAAATAAGATATTATAAAGACCAAACTAAACATAATATTATTCGTGATGTATTTGTTGATGAAAATATGAATACCTATTTTACAAGAGAATTTTATTACGAAAAAGATATATTAAAAACCAAAAAGGATATCTTGTTTAAACCTGATGGTTCTACAAAAACTTTTAAAACAGAAACTGATTTGTTTGCTTATTGGTTTAACCTTATATTTAAAGATGGTAATAAAATTATAAGTGATGCAAGAGTTTTAGATGGTGGTTTACTACAAATTGATAAAAATGTAACTAGATTTTTCCAAGCTCATGGACCGCATTTACATTCCCCTAGCAAACCAAATCCTAAAATTAAAAAGGGGTTCGACCGTTTGAGTAAAAAAATAGAAGCAGAAGATGATTATATTATTACACTAACTGAAGGACAAAAAGTTGATATGATTGAAAGATATCCACGCTTAGAAAATAAAATTAAAGTAATTCCACATTGTATGTTAACTAATTCAATGAAAGTAAATTATCAAAATGTTATCCCAAAAAAGATTAGTATCATTTCACGTTTAGTTCCTATTAAAAGAATAGACCATGCTATAAAGGCTTTTAGTGAATTTTTAAAAGAAAGGCCTGGATATACACTGGATATTTATGGAACAGGTGAAGAACTGAGTAATCTAAAAAAATTAACAAAAAAATTAAAGTTGAATAATAATGTTACCTTCAAGGGATTTACTGATAATCCTCATGATATTTTCCAAAAATCTGAATTTACATTATTGACAAGTAAATTTGAAGGTTTAGGACTTACAATATTAGAAAGTATTGTAAATGGCTGTCCTGTAATTAGTTATGATATAAAATGGGGGCCTAATGAAATTATAGAATCACATAATGGCATATTAGTTGAAGATGGCAATTTAGAAGAATTAAAAAAGGCTATGATTTTCATGGCTGATAATCCGTTTGATCGAAAAAAAGTTGTTAAGATAGATAAAAAATTTACCAAAAAACAATTTTTAAAAGAATGGACGCGACTTTTAAAATAATAAAACTCTCAATCTAACTAGATTGAGAGTTTTATTATTTGTAATAATTATCGAAACCGTCTGCAACGCCTTTTGCAATTTTATTTTTATATGATGCTTTTTTAAGATTTCTCGCATCAGTTAAACTATCTAAAAAGCCTATTTCTAATAATGCACTCGTCATTTTTGATTCACGATTAACACTTAAATTACCATGTTTAATACCACGATCGCGTGCATTAGTTGTTTTAATAACTGCATTTTGTATTGTTTGTGCAAATAACTTACTTGTTACAGCGTTGTTTCGGTTATACCACCATGTTTCTGTTCCAATACCGCCACCTGAATTTGCATGGATACTTAAAAACGTATCTGCGTTATTACGGTTAGCAATATTTGAGCGTTCTGACAGTTCAATAAAATGATCTGTTCTACGCGTTAATAATACTTCATAACCACGTGCTTTAAGCATTTTTTCAACACGTAAAGTAACGTCTAGTGCAACATCTTTTTCAATAATTCCATTTGCACTTGCCCCACCGTCATGGCCACCATGGCCTGCATCTAAAACAATTAATCCATCTTGTAGTGAACCTGTTGCTGGAACTTCAACATTACTTGAATGCAGCCAAATGTTATTTCCTTTATTATCAATTTTTCCACGGTACCATGTGTTTTTACCGACTTTTTCAGTTAAATTAATATGGAGAGATTTATCTTTAAACTTTTTCATAGATGAATGAACTGTGTTTTTACTGCCACCCCATGCTTTTGAAGTAGCTTTACCTGTTCCTTTAATCTTTAAAGTTTGTGATTTCTTCGAGACACCAGAGTGTTTGTGTGTTGATAAATCTTTCGGTTTCATCCAACCTAATACACCTTTTGTCGCGCTTGGTTCTGTACTTAATAAATAATATTTTTCTGAATTATATGTTGCTTCACTTTTAATATAATACACTTGATCTCGGTGTTTTGCTGAAGCTTTCATTGTACTACCGCCTAGTGCTTTATAAATCGTTCGGTCACCACCACGAATATGACCTAAGCGACTTGTACTCTTCTCATTTATTTTTAATTTCTCTAGTTTACTTTTGTGTAACCAAATGTTAGAACCTTTTCCATCAATTTTCCCACGATACCATGTGTTTTTACCAACTTTTTCAGTTAGGTTAACATGTAATGTTTTACCTTGATGTTTCTTCATTGATTTGTGAACTGTATCTTTATCGCCACCCCAAGCTTTTGAAGTAGCTTTACCTGTTCCTTTTATTTTCATAGCACCTGGTCTTTTCGTCACACCTTGATGCGTATGTTTTGAAACGTCTTTTTTCTTCATCCAACCTAATACATCTTTTGATGGACTTGGTGATCGACTTAATAAATAAAACGTTTCTGAACCTACTTTTGCTTCACGTTTTACATAGTATACTTGATTTTGATATTTTGCTGTTGCTTTAAACGATTTGCCGCCAATCTCTTCATAAACTGGGCGATCTCCACCTTTTACGTGAGCTAAAAGACTTGTCTTTTCAGCTTTAATATCCATTTTCTCAACATTACTTGAATGAAGCCATATATTTTTACCTTCGTCATTTATCTTTCCACGATACCACGTGTTATTACCGACTTTTTCAGTTAAATTAACATGTAGCATTTCACCTTTATACTTACTCATTGATGCGTGGACTGTATCTTTACCGCCGCCCCAAGCTTTTGAAGTAGCTTTGTCAGTTCCTTTTATCTTAAGAGCTCGAGGTGTTTTGGAGTGACCTTTATGACTATGTGTTGATAAATCTTTAGCTTTCATCCACCCTAAAACATTTTTCGTCGCACTTGGTGATGTACTTAATAAGTAATATTTTTCTGAACCTACTTGAGCTTCTCGTTTAATATAATATACTTTGTTTTGATATTTTGCTGTTGCTTTAAACGATTTTCCACCAATTGTTTTATAAATTGGCCGGTCACCACTACGGATATGACCTAAACGGCTCGTTTTCTTTTCTTTTGGTACACTTCTTAACATCGTTGAAGCTGCTTTTTGTTCTTCATTTGCTTCTTCTTTTGGTTCTTCTTTAGCAGATTCCTCTTCTTTTTTAGTCGTTTCTTCTTCTTTAACTGGTTCTTTTGGCTCTTTTTTCTTTTCTAAATCTTTAGTTTCTTCAGTTTCGGATTCTGTTTCAGTTGCTTTTGAATCTTCTTCTTTAGCTGACTCATCTTCCTTTTCTTCAATTAACTCTTCTGCTTCTCGTTCTGAAAGAAGAGCTTCTTCTTTATCAAGTGCAATTAAATGGTCGATTTCCACGAACCCTTGCACATCTTCTGGATTTTCAAACTCTTCTTCTAACTCTTCAGGTACTTCTTCAATTTCTGGATTGAGTGTAACATGAACATAATCGGTAGTTTCTTGTTCTTTTAAATTGATTTTGTTTACTAAAATACTTGTACCTTCTTCAAGTTCATATAAAAGTTCTTCTTGCATTTCATCTATGTACATTGGAATTGCTTCATTTTCATCTTCTGAATATAATTTGTATTCTTCTATCATTTCACTTGGATCAATGACTGATTCAGAATCAATGTAGCCTTGAATGACTTTTTCACTTATTTCTACTTCAACTAAACTCGTTTCTTTTTCTTTTATCTCTTCAACTAATAATGCCGGGGAATTGTTTTTTATGCTGTCTTGTTCTTCTTCTAAATCTTCATCTTCATAGAGTATCAGATCTTCCTCTGACTCAGGTGAATATAAGATGACTTGATTTTCTTCTGACGTATCGGTTGACTCTTTTGCAAAGCCTGGCGATATAAACATATTTGAAGTAATTAAAAGTGTAATTAAAACTATATTTATTAACTTTTTCAAGCCTTATTCTTCCTTTCTTTTATTATTCTAATTGTATTATTATAACGTAGATACTTGTTTATTTCTAGACTTTCTATATTAAGTTCCCTTTACAAATCAGCTTTTTCGCTTGTTTTCATATTAATACCTTTGTTTTATTTTTATGTTATACTATTTAATTGTAAATAAGTTAGAAATAGGTGATTATGTGCATCAAATTAAAAACATGATAAGTAATCTATATAAAATTATTTTTAAAGTGTTCGGAGCAATTTTACCTAAAGATGAACATTTAATTATTTTTGAAAGCTTTTTAGGAAAACAATACAGCGATAATCCGAGAGCAATTTATGAATATCTCGCCGAACACTATCCTCATTTAAAATTATATTGGAGTGTTGATAAACAAAACTTTGATTCATTTGCTCAATATAACGTGCATTATGCAAAAAGATTTTCAGTGAAGTGGTTATTTTTAATGACACGTGCTAAATACTGGGTATCTAATAGTCGGTTACCTTTATGGATCCCAAAACCAAGTAAAACAATCTATTTACAAACGTGGCACGGCACACCACTAAAGAAATTAGCCACTGATATGGATGAAGTACATATGCCTGGAACGAACACTGAAAAGTACAAAAAGAATTTTGTAACTGAAAGTAGTAAATGGGATTATTTAATCTCACCAAATGAATATTCGACAGAAATATTTAAGCGCGCTTTTCAGTTTAATAAAACAATGATTGAATCGGGTTATCCGAGAAATGACTTTTTATTTACACATAATAACAAAAATAACATTAATGCGATTAAGAATAAATTACAGTTACCAAAGGATAAAAAAATTATTCTTTACGCTCCAACATGGCGTGACGATGACTTTAAAAAAGTAGGTCACTATAAATTTAATTTACCTTTTGATTTAGCAGAAATGGAAAAATCATTAGGTGATGAGTACCTTATTATATTAAGATTACATTATTTAATTGCCGAAAAAATTGATTTATCTAATTATCCTAACTTTATTGTTGATTATTCTTATCATGAAGACATCCGAGATTTATATTTAGTTTCAGATATACTCATAACTGATTACTCTTCTGTGTTCTTTGATTATGCTAATTTAAAACGACCAATGATATTTTACGTACATGACATAGATAATTATCGTGATAAATTACGTGGATTTTATTTTGACTTTGAAACAAGCGCACCAGGTCCACTTGTTAAAACAACAACAGACTTAATTCAAGCAATCAAAGCAATTGAAGATAATGACTATCCACTTGAAGCATATCAAGCAGATTTTCATAACTTTACAAAGTTAGAAGATGGATCTGCAACTAAACGTGTTGTCGAAACTGTCTTTAAAGATATTTAAAAATAATAAAAGTGGTTGAACTAAAATTAGTTCAACCACTTTTATTTTTACTTATAAATTGGTCTATCAAATGATAAGACTTTGTTTTGATCTGTTTTATTGT
>Ga0209487_1003283_pt1 | contig 12729 bp, 11 predicted proteins | sample Poulit2012_FD_187524 | JGI IMG/M metagenome (GOLD analysis project Ga0209487, IMG submission 187524) | Agricultural soil microbial communities from Georgia to study Nitrogen management - Poultry litter 2012 (SPAdes) (version 2) | ecosystem: Environmental > Terrestrial > Soil > Agricultural land... | reverse complement strand
TGTAGGCGTGGCTACAATCCGCCTTAAATGTTGTGTTCGAGCAGTCTATTGCTGCGGTGGTATGCCGCGCGCGTCTGCAGGCGGAAAAATACATGGATGAGGTTCATATCATGCGAAGCACCGGCACTGCCTACATTTTCTGGTTTCTCTTGGGAGCGCATTATCTCTATCTGGGCAGGGTTGGCACCCAGATCATGCTGTGGCTGACGATGCCGATTGGGATAGGTTTCATCTGGTGGTTTATCGACCTCTTCCGCATTCCGGGACTGGTAGCAGAGGCCAACCGATCACTTGGCATGATGGGGAATACGAACACGAACACGAATGTCGTCAACGTCAATATTGATGCCGAGACGCTCAGACGAGCGATGGCGACACCGTCAGCTGAGACGGTCCCGGAACAGATCGCCGCGAGTGACGGTTCACCCGCTCAGCGCGCATGAGTTCATCTGGCGCTGCGGACGATCCGATGGATTCATCAGAGAACGCTGAGAGGCTGGCCGGGTAGCTTTCGTCTGTCGACTTATCGAACTGTTCAGAATAAATTGGAGCACCTCTGGTCGAAGTCGACTTAAGCTCGATAGCAAACTTTGCTGCACCGGCCGGCCCTACGAAGCCTGAGCTCAGAAACCGGCTGTAGAAGCCTCAGCCGCAGAAGGCAAGTGAGAACAGATACAGGTAGCCGAAACATCACTTGGTCCGGGACTGTTACAGGCCGCGAGGGCGATGCCGTCGCAGCATCGCCCTCGCGGCTGAGAGTCCAATACCGCTCAGGCAGCGACAGCAGCCTGACGTGCGGCTTTCAGTTCTGCATGCTCGGCCTTAATCGCCGCGACCCGCTGAGGATTGGTCAGCAGATCGATCGTGGAGGCAGCCATGATCTTCGCGGCGGTGATGAGTGCTTCGTAACCCATCGGGCTGCCACAGGCTTCAGCGAACGCGGCCGTGTGCGGCACGGAGCCTTTGTCGTCCACGGGCAGTGAGAAGGTGACGTGAGGGATGAGCTGGCTCACATTCCCGCTGTCAGCTGAGGCGAACGACTGGGGGTCACTGTCCGGTGGGGTGACCCCCAGCGCGGGCATGTTGTCCATGATCACTTCACGCAGGCCCTGGACGATCAGGCGGTTGGCGTACACGGGCTCGTCGATGATCTCGAGTTCGCAGCCGGTCATGAGGGCGGCACCGCGCGCGCAGTTGTGCACGCGTTCACGCAGCTTGAGTACGTCTTCTACGTACATGGCGCGGGTCATCATGTCCACTTCCGCGTATTCGGGAGTGACGTTGGCCGCGGTACCGCCGTTCTTGATGAAGCCGCTGATGCGTGAATCAGGTGTGATGTGCTGCCGCAGGGCATTGACACCGGCAAACGTGAGCATGGCTGCGTCGGCGGCGTTCACTCCTTCGTGGGGTGACTGGCCGGCGTGCGCGGGTTTGCCGTGGAACTTGTAATGGAAGCGGCCGGAGGCGATGTTGGGGTTGCCGACGACGACCTTGTTGTTGCCGTGCCACATGATGGAGATGTCGGCTGGGTCAAAGGCGCCGCGTTCGATCAGGTAGATCTTGCCGCCACCGCCTTCCTCGAACGGACAGCCCATGACGTACACGTTGCCGGAGACGTCATCACCCAGGACGCGGCTCAGGGCGATGCCTGCGGTAGCGGCGATCGTGCCGATCAGGTTGTGGCTGCAGGCGTGGCCGATCTCGGGCAGGGCGTCATATTCGGCGAGCAGGGCGATGCCGGGGCCGGAGTGGTCACGTCCCTTGATGGAGCCACGGAAGGCGACGTCCATGTCGGCGATTCCACGTTCGACTTCCATGCCGTGTTTCTCCATGAAGTCCATGAGCAGGCCAGCGGAACGGTGGGTTTCCCAGCCGAGCTCCGGGTTGGCATGGATGTCTGCTGCGATGGCTACGGCTTCTGCCTTGAGGTCGTCTATTTCTGCCCAGACCCTGGATTTGAGTTCTTCGATGTTCATCTATGATCCTTTCAGGCTGTGACTTGCACGTTCGCTGCCTTGCGGGCAGCGTCAGCTCTGCTGAGCACCTTCCACAGCCAATAGGTGCTCAGCAGGAGGGCGATACCGATGAGATAGAAAGCAGGTGCCATGCCGAACGAGTCAGCGAGCACGCCGGCGAGTACCGGCGCTCCGGCGGATGAGACCTGGTTGATGGTGGCCCGCAGCCCGACCGCGTAACCGCGTTCATCGTCGGAGGTGTTGTCGGCCAGCAGTACCAGTCCGAGTGACTGGTGCAGGCCCGCGCCGACCCCGTGGATGAACACGAGTGCCGCCATGAGCCACTGCAGGCCGGTCAACGGAACGACACTCAGACCGAGGATGGCGATGAGCGCTGCGATCATCATGGTGACGACCAGTCCACTGGCGCGGAGCACCACGCTGGTGAACGGCCGGATGGCGGCCTGACCCAGGGAACCTGCCGCCAGGATCACGCCGATGGCGCTGGCGCTGAACTGCTGCTCTTCCAGGTAGAGCGGCAGGAAGTTGCCGCGCAGGCCGATCATGAACAGGCAGATGAAGGAGAAAAGGAACGCAGCCTGGATGCCGGGACGGCGCAGCAGCTCCATGGCCTGCCCGCGGGGTCGAGCTTTGGGTGCCGTGGGAGCGCCGGCTTCGTGGTTGCCCAGCAGCCAGGCGGTGACCGCCATGAGCACTGCCCCCGCTGCGTACGAGGCGAAGGCAGCATTGTAACCACCCCAGTCCAGGGTGAACCCACCGACCAGAGGGCCGACGGTCATGCCGACCGCCGTCACGGTCGCGAATATGCCCAGGACCCATTCACGGTCAGGTACACGGGTGGCGTACGTCTGTGAGGCGATCCAGGTGGCCATGTACAGACTGCCGCTGACGACCTGCGCTAGGATGAGCAGCCACAGGCTGTCCGCGACCATGTACAGGGGTGTGGTGAGGATGGTCAGTACTGCTGCCCAGAACAGGCTGCGTCTCAGGCCGAACCGCGCTGTCCATGCGCCGATCTGGGCGGCGAAGAAGGCAGGCACGATGAAGCGGGCCGCCAGGGCCAGTCCGATGACAGAGACCGTCAGGCCCAGATCGCCTGCGAAGCGGGGCAGGACTGGCATGAGCACGCTCTGCTGGTAGAAGCTGCCGAAAGCCAGAAGGTAGATGAGCAACTGGATGCGCCAGGGTGTGCGTTTGGTCATGCAGCTGGCCCGGTGGCGCCACGCAGGCGCGGGTCCATGGCGTCACGCAAGCCGTCACCGAGCAGGTTCAGGGCCAGCACAGTGATGCTGATGGCCACACCGCCCAGTGCGGCGATCCACGGTGCGTTCACCATGTAGGGACGGCCGGTCGCGATGATGTTGCCCCAGGTGGCGGCGGTCGGATCGCCGAAACCGAGGAAGCTCAGGGAAGCCTCGATGACGATGGCGGCGGCCACGCGGACAGTCGCCAGCACGATGAGGGGCGCCAGGATGTTGGTGAGGACATGCCGGAACACGATGCGGGTGTGACCGGCTCCCAGACTGGCGACTGCCTCGACGTACTCCAGGTTGCGCACCGACATGACTGAGCCGCGCACTACCCGCGCGTATTGAGGCACTGAGGCGATGGCTACGGCCAGCATGATGTTGAACAGGCTCTGGCCGAACAGGGAGACGATCACCAGAGCCAGCAGCAACAGTGGAAAGGACATGATGATGTCCATCAGACGCATGATCACCGCATCGGTTGACCTGCCGACGTACCCGGCGATCAGGCCCAGGATCGTTCCGACGATGCTGGCCATGGCTACTGATACGAGGCCGACCATGAGTGAGGGTCTTGCGCCGTGGATGACGCGGCTCAGGATGTCGCGGCCCAGCTCATCGGTGCCGAACCAGTGCGTGGCGCTGGGCGGCTGCATGCGGGCGCGCAGGTTGATGGCTTCCGGGTCGAACGGCGCGACGACCGGCGCGAAGACTGCCATCAGGATGATGACGGTAACGACGATGGCTCCGATCAGAGCCGCGACGTTACCTTTGAAGAGACGCAGCAGCGAGAACGGCCGGCGTTTTCGGACGGGAACTGAGACTGTTGTCATCAGGTGTACCTGATTCTGGGGTCTAGAACGCTGTAACTGAGATCTACCAGGACGTTGATCGCCACGATGAGCAGCGCGAAGAACGCGACCGTGCCCTGGATCTGCGGGTAATCACGGGCGGTCATCGCGTCGACCATCACCCGGCCGATACCGGGCCTGACGAAGAGCGCTTCGACCACGACGGTTCCGCCGATGAGCCGGCCCATGTTCAGACCTACGATGGTTACGACCGGGATGAGCGAATTGCGCAGCGCGTGGCGCATCAGCACCCGCATAGGGGCCAGGCCTTTCGCTTGGGCGGTACGGACGTAGTCCTGACCGAGTGTTTCGAGCATGGCCGAGCGGGTCATCCGCATGATCACGCCGGCTTCACTCGCACCCAGTGCAAGGGCTGGAAGGATAAGGAACTGGATCACCTCAATTGGGTTGCCCGCCGTGCCGGCTCCGGTTATGGGAAACCAGCCGAGGTTGACGGAGAAGAAGATGATAAGCAGCATCCCCAGCCAGAAGTTGGGCATACTGATTCCCAGGAGCGCAACGATCGTGACGACATAATCGGTGGCGCTGTTGCGCTTGGTTGCGGCCAGAACCCCTGCGGGTATACCGATAAGCAGCGCTATGAACAGGGCTGCGGCACCGAGCTGGACAGTGTACGGCAGCGCATCGACTATGCGCTCTGTAACTGACTGGCGGGTCTGGAACGACCGTCCGAAATCAAGCTGGACGGCGTCACCCATGAAACCCAGGTACTGCTGGTGAAGGGGGACGTTGAGGCCAAGCGTTTCCCGCATGGCCTCAACGTTCTCCGCAGTTGCGTACTCGCCCAGGATTGCTTGGGCCGGGTCACCGGGAACGAGTCGAACGAACAGGAACACCAAGGTCAGTACGCCGAGCAGTGTCGGTAATGCCGACAGAACTCTCCGTAACAGATAACCGAACCACACGGCCTTACCTCAGCGCTCGATGCTTACCGGGAACAGCCAGGCGTCGTACTGCTGACGTCCACCCCAACCGTGTACGTAATCCCGGTACGGGTGCGCGGCCATCGGCCAGTACAGCGGCAGGTACGGCAGGTCGGTCATTACTTGCCTGGAGATCTGCGCGTAGATCTCGGCACGCTTCTCCGGGTCGGTCTCCAGGTTGCCCGCTTCGATGAGGTCGTCGACCCCGCCGTAGTACATGCCGTTCGGTCCGGGTGGGAACGCGTCCGAATGGAAGAAGCTGCTGTACCAGATATGCGGGTCAGCGCGGGTGGACAGTTTCAGGATGAGCGGTGCTTCACCTGAAGAGATGGAGGCTACCCAGGTGCCGGAATCGACGGAGCGGACCTCGGTCTCAACGCCGATGTCACGCCACATGGCGCGGATGGTGCCCAGCAGGTCGTTGCTGTGCGTGTTGAGCCAGTAGAGGGTGGTGCTGAACCCGTTGGGGAAGCCGGCTTCGGCCAGGAGTTCACGGGCGCGTTCAGGATCGTACTCGTAAAGCGGGACGTCCTCGGTGTGGCCAAGGTAGGCGGGGGCCAGGTCGCTGTAGCTGGCCTGAGCGAGACCGCCCCAAATGATCTCGGCGATGATCTCGCGGTCGATCGCGTGCAACAGTGCCTGACGAACACGGACATCATCGAACGGTTCCATGCGGGTATTGATGTTGATGCCGTGCGAGGACGATGTGGTGATCTCGCCTGTCTCGATGCCAGGAGTGTTCTGCAGCGTCCGGTAGATCTCTGGGTTCTGCAGGTTCATGGCGATATCAATCTCGCCGTTCTGGAGAGCCAGCATGCGGACGCTCTCATCAGAGATGACGACGAAAGTGGCGTCGGTGATCTCAGGTTCGCCTTCGTAGTAATCGGGGTTGGCCCTCAACCTGACCTCGACACCTGGGACCCACTCGACGAACTCGTACGCTCCGGTGCCTACCGGGTTGCGTCCGTATTCATCGCCGTAGTCCTCTACAGCCTGGACGTTCACGATCATGCCTTGCCGGAAGACGGCAACCGTGTGCAGGAATGCGGCGCTCGGCTGATCCAAGGTGAAGACGACGGTCGTGTCATCTGGCGCCTGGATATCGGTGACCATGCTCAGGTCACTCTGGAAGCGTGAGCCCGTCTCGGGATCGCGGATGCGGTTATAACTGTCAACGATGTCCTGAGCGACGAGTTTGCCGTAACCCTTATGCCAGTACACATCGTCACGGATGTTGAAGGTCCAGGTCAGTCCGTCGTCTGATACTTCCCAGTCGGTGGCCAAGTCGGGTACGAGGTCTATCGTGCCGGGCGCGTAACGGACCAGGCCGCTGTAGATGTTGGAAGCGATGGAGAAGCTGTTGACGTAACTCATGTAGGCAGGATCGAGGGTGTCGCCCTCGCCCGGAAGTCCGATGCGGATTGAATCCTGAGCGAATACGCTCGAGATCAGTGCTGCGCCAGCAACGAGAGCGGCGGTGATGAAGCGAAGGGGCTGAACGGGTCTCAACTGAAGGTCCTCCTGTTAAGGAACTGCGTTTCTTCTGAGGGGATTTCCTTACTCCAGTGACGCATCTTGCCAGTGCGCGCCAAGTACCTCCCGTCCTGACATAGGCGTGTACCTATGGAAATTATTGGTGGATACTAGCAGTGGCACGCCCAAGATGTCAAATACCGACAATCTCTTGTCTCTATACGGCAAATATGCAAAGATGCGCCGCGAGTCACAACTGGCTATAGTGATTCGAAAAGATTCAGGAAGAAGGGAGGTTTGCGACGCGGATGTCAGCAATGGAAGCGACTACCTCAACCACCGACGACAAGCCGTATCAGCTACAGACACTCATGCGCGGAGCCGCAGTACTGGACCTGCTGATTGATCGCGACTTCCTCACCTTGAAGGAAACCAGCACCGCACTGGGACTGAACACCAGCGTCACCTACCGTCTGCTGCGCACATGGACTCAGGCTGGTTACCTCAACTACGATTCCGACAGCAAACGCTACTTCCCCGGTCTGAACCTGGTGCGCCTCGCTGGCAAGAGCCACCGCAGCTCCGGCCTGCTGGACGTCGAGGAACGACTGCAAACCGTAAGCAACCAGGTGCAACAGACCGCCAGTTTCAGTGTCCTGGCAGGCAGGCATGCCCTTTACGCAGCCCGTATCGTTGCCAACAAGTCACTCATGTACCAGGTGGAGATCGGCAAGACGCTGCCGGCTTACGCCACCTCTGCCGGGCACGTGCTGCTCGCGTGGCTGCCGGAAGAAGAACTGCTGGAGCTGTTCCCCGAACCGGTCCTTCTCGGGTACACCGACAGCACACTGCGCTCCCGCGACGAACTGTTCGCCAGCCTCGCCAAGGTCCGTGAGAACGGTTACGCGTTCAACCACGGGCAGCTGAGCGAGAGCGTTGCCGCAGTAGCGGTGCCGGTACGTGACGCTGAAGGCAACCTCGTCGGAGCGTTCTCCATAGCCGGCCCCGCAGCGGAGTTCAGCAACGACGACATCTACAGGCGGTACCTGCCCGCGCTGCTGGAGGCAGCCCGGCAGCCTGTGTCGATTCCGAAGAGCGTGTGAAGGAGGGCATGAAGGGGCGCGCAGACCGCGCGCACTCCCGCGAACGTCACTTCTTCAACACTCGCGCTACATGACCCCAAGCTGCCAGGCTGTGGTCGTAACAGAGCCGCTGCGCCAACTCAGAGTCCCCTGCTCTCACAGCCTCAAGTATCTGCAGGTGCTCCGCCCGGCTGCTCTCGATCCTGTCCTCTGACTGCCAGACGGTGAAACGCACCAGGTTCACCGATATCCAGATCTCATCGATCTTGGTGAGCAAGACCGGGTTGCGGGCACTGCGCGCGATTGCGCTGTGAAATTTGGTGTTCAGCCGCATGATCTCGTCGCGCAGTTCCTGCCGGCTGACAGCGGCTTCTGACAGCTGCTCAATCTCTCGGTAGATCGCCTCGAGGGCAGCGATCTCACTGCGGCCGGCGCGCTGTGCAGCGAGCGCGCCGGCCAGACCCTCCAGCCCTGCCCGCACCTCGTACACGTCGCGCGCGAACTCCAGGCTGACAGTACGTACGTATACACCGTGGTACGGCACGTTTACAGCCAGCTGGCTGGAAACCAACTGTTTCAGAGCTTCACGCACGGGGGTGCGGCTGGCCTGATATCGCTCAGTGAGCTCGCGTTCTGTGAGTCTGGTGCCTGGCGGGAGGTGACCGGTGAGGACATCATCCTTCAACCGCTCAAGCACCAACTCCGACATCGTCCGTGGTGGCGCATCTGAGGCAAGCGCACTCAGTCGCTCCGTCATTTGCTACCTAAGGTACCACGCACCGTTCAGAACGTGAGAAAGGGACGCAGCTGCCTGGCGTCAGCGATCGCTTCCAGGTTCAGCACCTGTTCCACCAGTGCCGCGCAGCGGTCCTCGCCAAGCAATGGGACAAGCAGATCCTCGGTCTTCTTGACCACTTCGGCTTCCGACATCTGGTTGTCATAGGTGCCGCGGACTGCGCGCGTGTGGTGCCGCAGGTCGCGACCGTCACGCAGCTTCACTTCCACGATGCCCTGGCGGGGCGGGTCGGTATCGTTCAGGGATGCATCACCAACCAGTGTGACGCGTTTCTTCACTTCCAGTACGTCCGGCGCCAGCATCCTCGGGTAGTCCTGCGAGGCGGTGAACGCCAGATCGCCATCCAGCAGCATGAGGGCCATGATGTGCTGGCAGTTGATGTCCGGCATGTGCCGATCATCCACCGTCTCGGCGCCGGCTTCAGGCAGGCGCACCAGGACGGACTCCACGTCATCCGCCAGGAAACCGTGTTCCTGCATCAGTGCGAACAGTGAGTCTGCGGCCGCCTGTATGGGTGAACCCACTGACCAGCGCTTGATGTTCGTGCGGAGAATCTCGAACCGCTCACCGAGGCCATCCAGCAGCTGGTCATGGTCACCAGCGGGTGAGAAGGCGCCGAAGAAATGCGTGGGCCCCTCGAACACGTCCTCAACTCCGGTGAATCCCGACACCACCATGTCGACCGCACTCGTTCCGGCACGCACCGGCATCCCTGCGAAGACGAACGCCTTCTCCACGTGTTCCTTGTCGCGCCGCCAGGATGCCAGGCCGGATGCCTGCTGTGCGGTGTACGAGAGTGCATAGCGGATCTGCTGCGGGTCCAGCCCGACCAGTGCCGCTGCCGCCGCCATCGATCCGAAGGCACCGCTGATGCTGTAAGTGCTGCGCATCGTTTCCTCGAGTACCGGCACGGTTATGGCCAGGTTCATCCGGGTGCAGATGTCGTACCCGAGCACCACCGCGCGGATGAGGTCTTCCCCGCTGCGGCCTCGCCAGTCCGCAGTCGTGAGCGCAGCCGGGACAATGGAGCAGCCGGGATGCGTCAGCGAGGGCGCATGCGAGTCATCAGTCTCATCGGCATGTGCCAGCAGCGCATTGATGAACGCGGCCGCTGTGTAACCGATCTGCTTGCCTGACCCCAGCACGTTCGCCTCGGCCGGCCCACCGAGCCGGTCGCCGTACTCATCAGCACGCTTGCCGGGCAGCAGTTGAGTGCCGGACAGCATCGCTGCGATCGTGTCGAGGATGTGGTGCTTGGCTTTGACTGCCACGTCAGCCGGCACGGGCCCGGCAGGGGCCGCAGCGATGTATTCGCTCAGGGGAACAGTGAACATCAGTAGCCCCTGACACCGGAGTGGCTGCGAGGCTCGGAACCACCGAAGTACAGTCCTGCGTCCGTGTCAATCTTGATGGCCTGCATGCGGCTGTAGCCCTCCTGATACATGGCGGTGAGGTTCAGCTGATGGCCCATCTCGCTGAGTCGGTTCAGGGTTGCTGCCGGGATTCCGTCTTCGAGACGCACGTCCATGTCATGCGCTTCGCAGTGCAGGCGTGGCGCATCCAGAGCAGCCTGGGTGCCCATACCGAAGTCGATCATGTTCACGAGTGCCCACACGGTGCCAGTAATGATCTTGCGGCCCCCGGGCGCGCTCAGTGCGTAGACCGGTTTGCCATCCCGGAAGACCAGGGTGGGGCCGCTGTTGCGCAGGATCCTCTTGAACGGCGCGATGGACAGCGCGTGCCCCGGAGCGGGGTTGGCGCCGGACATGGAGTTGTTCAGCTGGAAGCCCAATCCGGGCACCACCACCTTGCTGTTGGAAAAGTTGCTGGAGGTGATCAGCATGAGGTTGTGTTCGCTGTCGCCGGCCACCATGAAGGTGGTGTCCTGGTCCGCCTGCGGACCGCCTGCGCCACCGGTCAGTGCTTCCAGGTCGAAGCCGAACTGCGGGTACAGCCTGGAGCCGCTCGCCTGGTGTGGCCAGGGGTTGCCGGGCCGCTGCTGCTTGGCCCTGCTCATATCGATGAGTTTGGCGCGCTCACGCCCGTAACTGCGGGACATGATGCCGTCATACGGCACAGGCACATGGTCGCGGTCACTTACATAGGCGTAGCGGTCCAGGAAGGCAAGCTTGAGCGCTTCAGTCACTACATGGATGTGTTCCGGGCTGAGGTAACCCATCGATTTCAGGTCGAAGTGCTCAAGGATGTTCAGCGTTGCGGCGATGGTGCTGCCGTTGGCGCAGTTCGAGTAGCCGTGAACCTGGTAGCCGCGGTAGTCCGTAACCTGCATCGGACCGGTCTCCACGCGGTAGGAGGTGAAGTCGATCTCACTCAGGATGCCGCCGTGACCGCGGACCCAGGAGATGATCTTCTCCGTGACCTCACCGCCATAGAACAGTCCGGGCCCTTCTTCAGCAAGCTGGCGGAGCGTACGGGCCATGTCGGTCTGACGGATCAAGTCACCCGGCCGGAGCTCAGCGCCGTCAGGGAAGAACGTCTTCTGGAACGGCTCGATGAGCGACTGGTCGCCATGCTTCTTCAGCATCTCGAGTGTGCTGTTCATACGGCGTGTGTAGATCTCGTCTGCGATGAAGCCTTCCTCAGCCACCTTGATCGCGGGGGCGATGGCCTGTTCCCAGCTGTAGGTTCCGTAGTTGCTCAGGACATGGTGGTACTGCGCCACGGTGCTCGGTGCGAACATGGCACGGTAGCCGAGCGCGTTCGCCTCGTTACGCACTTTCACCCGGTCGACATCGCCGTAGAACTCCGGGATCTCCTCAAGCTCGTCCTTGAACATATTCTCATGCGCTTCGGCCGGAGCTTTGGTGGAAGCGTCGATGCCGATCAGCTCTCCGGTCTTGCCGTTGTAGAAGGCCATATGGCCACCATGCCCACCGAGTCCGCAGGAGAACGGCTCGTAGACCATCATCAGAAAGCCCGTCACGATGGCAGCGTCCACGGCAGTGCCACCTGCCTGCAGCACCTCCAGTCCCAGGTCAGCCGCTCTCTCGTCGCAAGCGGCAACGATGCCGTTCTGGGCGATAACTTCCTTCTTGGGGTACGGGGCTTCTACCATTTTCATTCCTTTCACTTGCTGTAAGTCCGGGGGTCGAAAGTATCCCTGAGCCAGTTGCCCAGGAAGAGAAGGCTCAGGGTCAACAGGCTGATGGCGAGCCCTGGTAGTGTGGCGAGCCACCAGGCGCTTGTGATGAAGCGGCGTCCGTCGGCCAGCATCTGGCCCCAGGTCACTGCTGGCGGCTGGATGCCGAAGCCCAGGAAGCTGAGACTGGCTTCGAGGATGATCATGCTGGCCACCTTCAGGGTGCCGACCACGATGACGGAGCCAAGGACGTTGGGTAACACGTGCCGTATCACGAGCCTGGCGCGACTCTGGCCGAGCGCGCTGGAAGCTTCTACGAACTCACGCCGCCTTACGGACAGCACCTCGCCGCGTACCACGCGGGCGCTTGTGGTCCAGCCGAACAGTCCCATCACCAGGACCAGAAGCCACAGTGATGGCCCGAATACGCCGAGGATGGTTATGTACAGGATGCTGCTGGGAATCGAAATGATCACTTCGATCAGGCGGGTTATCGCGGTGTCCCAGATGCCACCGAAGTAGCCGGCGATCAGTCCCAGCGCTACGCCGATGACCAGGGCAAGGCCTGTGCCGAAGGCACCCACGGCCAGTGCCACCCGGGTGCCATGCAGGATGCGACTGAAGATATCCCGACCGAGCTGGTCGGTGCCCAGAAGATACTCGGTGCTGCCCCCTTCGCTCCAGACAGGCGGCTTGAGCCGGTCCACAAGATGGTGTTCCCGCGGGTCATGGGTGGATAGCAGTGGCGCGAAGGCTGCCAGCAACAGGAACATCGCGAGCACGACGGCGCCGAAGGCGGCGGGCCCGCTCTTGAACAGTTCCCGCACACTTGAGCTGACACGGGATTTCTGCCGGATCGGTGCTGTGGTGACGCTCATGTGTAGCTGATCCTGGGGTCGATGACCACATAGAGCAGGTCCACCAGCAGGTTGCCGAGGATCACGAGCAGTGCGGTGAACACGACGATGGCCTGTACCACTGCCATGTCGCGGCCGTTGATGGCCGTAATGAACAGCAGGCCCAGGCCAGGCCAGGCGAAGATGCTCTCAGTGACTACCGAACCGGAGAGCATGCCGGGAACGGACAGGCCCAGGACCGTCACATATGAGATCGCGGCGTTGCGCAGTCCATGCTTGAACAGGACGGACCTCGGTGAGAGGCCTTTGGCTCTGGCCGTGCGGATGTAATCCAGTTCCATCACCTCAAGCAGGTTGCCGCGGATGAGTCGCATCAGCAGGGCTGACATCCCCGTTCCCAGCG
>Ga0209487_1003282_pt1 | contig 12730 bp, 11 predicted proteins | sample Poulit2012_FD_187524 | JGI IMG/M metagenome (GOLD analysis project Ga0209487, IMG submission 187524) | Agricultural soil microbial communities from Georgia to study Nitrogen management - Poultry litter 2012 (SPAdes) (version 2) | ecosystem: Environmental > Terrestrial > Soil > Agricultural land... | reverse complement strand
CGAGGAGATCGGATACCCGTAGAGATTATCCCTGAAATTTTTACACGTTATTATCGGGGACAAAACACAGATGAAGAAGTAGCAGGATCTGGCTTAGGTTTGGCCATTTCAAAACAATTAATCGAAGCTCATGAAGGAAGTATTATGGTATCATCAAATGATGAACAAACGATATTTACAATTAGCTTACCAACATACAGGGAACATTAGAAAATTGTGTAAAAGCGGGGAGAATCGGCTCGAATTTGCTCACTAAATGCGATCTATTTCATAAAGAGGTAGAAAAATTATGAATAGTTTCGTATAATGGGTTTATGACTGTTTTTATATGGAAAGGGAATGTATGATTTTGAACCTACTAGACATTAAACCATCAACCATAACACCTCAACATTTAGTTGTGTTACACGAGATATTGATCGATCATAAAGATGAGATAAATGCACAGAAAATCGTTGATATATATGAAAAGGTAATCAATAATGAATTTTCGATCAGTTTCACAGGGCACTTTTCTGCCGGAAAATCGTCTATGATTAATGCGCTTATGGGCGAGGACATTTTACCTAAAAGCCCGATACCAACGAGTGGAAATATTGTAGAAATAACATCAGGTAGTGGGGATGCTCATGTATTTTTCAATGACGGTTCCTCGAAAAGATATCCAGCACCATATGATATTGATGTTATTCAAGAGTACTGTAAGGACAATCAACATGTAATGAAGGTTGAACTAAGTACCACTAATGAGATTCTGCCTCCGGAGTGTATGATCGTAGATACGCCTGGGATTGATGCAGCAGATGATGCTGATCGGTTGATGACGGAATCGTCTTTACATTTAGCTGACCGGTTATTTTATGTGATGGACTATAACCATGTTCAATCTGATACAAACTTACACTTTCTAAGGAAGATCCAACATAAAGGAATTCCTTTTTTTGTGATTATTAACCAGGTTGATAAACACAATGATCAAGAAATACCGTTTCAAACCTTTCAAGATCGTGTTCAACAGACATTTATTCAATGGGAGATTCATCCAGAAGCGATCTATTACTCTTCATTACTAGATGGGACAAACCAGCATAATGAATTTAATAAAATCAAGAAGCGGTTATTTTCGATCTTTTTAGCCGAGAAGGATATCACACTGACAATTGAGAAATCGGTAGAAGAGGTCCTTCATCATCATGAGGAATACTTAGGTGATCAATACAACGTTAGTCTATCCGATGCTGACGTTCAGGCACATAAAGATCACTCATTAAAATTAGCGGAATTACAAGCGGTTCATGCCGACGTTATGAAGCAACCTGAAATGGTCGAAAAGGAATTTAATGCGCTATTAAATGAGACACTTAAAAATGCTTATGTTATGCCTGCTGTGCTACGTGACCAAGCGAAAGAGTATCTAGTTTCGATGCAAAAGGATTTTAAAGTAGGTGTTTTTGGTGCAAAGAGAAAAACGGAAATAGAGAAGGAACGTCGTCTACATGCATTTTTAGAACCGTTACAACAAAACATCGAAGCTGCGATTCAATGGAAATTACGTGATAAAATAAATGCGCTTCTAGTGGATCATCAATTAGCGAGTCCAGAGTTACTACAGTACACAAAGGAATTTTCGCTCATATATACAGGCGATCATCTTCAGGCTAATTTAAAGCCTGGTGCACAAATAAATGGCAATTATGTATTAAATTACACGAATGATGTGAGTTCACACATTAAGCAATTATATCGAAAACTAGCAGTTACATTATGGGAGCAGATCCACAAGGAAGTTGAGAACAAGACAAAGGAACAAGCTCGTACATATGAGCAGCAAATCGAATATGTTGAACAACTGCTTGGTGAAGGGGAACAGCAACTCTCTGCCCAGGCAGAACTTGAAGATAAACGTGCTTTATTAAAGAAACAATATGATGAACCTACACCTGAGCAAACGGCTTGGGATTTAATGGATGAGGCGATCGCAAATCGGAATCAGCTAGTGACCGAAACACCTGTTCGTACGGAAGGAAAGGAGCAAAAAGTAGAGCATAATGAAGAAAAAGGGGAGTTTTTTGATCCGCAACCGACTGTCCAGTCCGGACATTCTGTGCAAAGTGTTATTCAAGCGGTGGATGAAACGATGGAGACGATTGAATCGTTACCAGGCTTTCAAACGTTGATTGATGATTTACTTGATAAAAGAGAACGTTTAGAGAATCGGACATTAACCATTGCTTTATTTGGTGCCTTTAGTGCGGGTAAATCATCATTTGCTAATGCTGTTCTCGGTGAAGGGTTATTGCCCTCCTCACCTAACCCAACAACAGCAGTCATTAATCAAATTACACCTGTTACAGATGAATATGAACATGGGACAGTCGTCGTACATCTAAAAAGTATGGAGATTCTTGCGGAAGATATCCTCTCGATTACAAAAGACTTATCCCCGCCTACTACTGATTTTGCAGGCTTGATGAAGTGGGTAAAAGATCAAGAAGTAGCGGACGATAAATCTTTAGAGACGGTGTATCAATCTTATTTACAGGCGATGTTAATTGGTTATCAGGATAATTTTGAACAGTTAGGGAAGACGATAACGATTGGGTTAGAAGATTTCGCTAATTATGTTTCCGATGAAACGCAAGCATGCTTTATCGACTCTGTTGAGTTGTATTATGACTGCTCGTTAACGAGAATGGGGATTACTTTAGTGGATACACCAGGTGCGGACTCTGTGAATGCGCGACACACTGACGTTGCATTTGAGTACATTAAGTATGCAGATGCCATCTTGTATGTGACTTATTATAATCATGCACTATCAAGAACGGACAAAGACTTCCTGATGCAATTAGGACGCGTAAAAGAATCATTTGAGTTGGATAAGATGTTCTTTATTATCAATGCAGCTGATTTGGCGGAAAGTAAAGCTGATTTACAACTCGTAAAAAACTATGTCCAAGAGCAACTTCTACAATTGGGTATTCGGTTTCCAAGAGTGTTTGCTTTATCGAGTAAACAGTCCTTAATGGATAAAATGAGTGGTGCCCCTCTAAATGAGCGGATGGATAATTTTGAAACGGCTTTTTATCAATTTATTAATGATGAATTACCCGCTTTAGCTATCCAATCAACAGAATGGGATATAAACCGTGCCTATAGATCATTATTAACTTATGGAGAAGCGGCTGATTTAAATAAGCAAGAAAAAGAAGATTATCGAAGCGGTCTTCATGAAAAGCAAGCCGCATTGATTCAAGTGGTTGAGGAAGCAGATGCGATGATCTATGAGGAACGAATTGTCCAACGAATCGAAAGGCAATTGCATTATGTTCAAGAGCGGGTGGCAATCCGTTATCATGATCTATTTAAAGACACATTTAATCCGACGACAATCTCAGCATCCGGAAGAAAAGCGATTACTCAGTTGGAAAATAGCTTACGTCGCCTAATTGATTATTTAGGTTATGAGTTGCTGCAGGAAATGCGGGCTGTATCATTACGGATTGAAGCCTATATGAAAACATTGGATCAAGAAGTGTATGGGGATTTTAGAGAAAAGATCAAACCGATCGATGACACATTCTTGCTCCCCGTATTCGATGATGTGACACTTGATACACCTTTATTTGAACAAGCTTTGTCCACACTGGATTTGACACTATTTAAAACAACACTTGCACAATTTAAAAGCACGAAAGCCTTTTTTGAACAAAATGAACGGGTCGCCATGAAGGAAGATCTGTACAAGGTGATGTCGCCTTTTATGGAGCAATATGTTGAAGAAATTCAATCCGTGATGGAACAAGCTTATCTCGCACAATGGAATGCGTTATTCAGGGATAATCAACAACAAGTCGAAACAAGTATAATCGATTATATCGGAAATAGCCTATCCATGATAGAGGATACAATCAGCTTAGAAGAGATCAATCAAAAGCAACAAACACTTGCTTCAATTATCAATCGGTGATTGAAGCAAGTCATGAAGAGAGGAAATAAACATAGATGAAAAATAGAGTGATGTTAGTTGATGGGATGGCATTATTATTCCGCGGGTACTTTGCTACCGCCTTTAGAGGGAATTTTATGAAGACAAAAGAAGGCCTTCCGACAAATGGTGTATTTCAATTTTTAAGGTATTTCTTAAATGCGGTGGATACGTTTAGTCCGACACATGTAATTTGCTGTTGGGATATGGGTAGTCAGACTTTTAGAACGGATTTATATGACGGGTATAAAGCAAATCGTGATGCTCCACCTGAGGAGCTTATTCCACAATTTGAACTTGTCAAAGAAGTCGTGGAAGCTTTTGATACCCCTAATATCGGCCTTAAAAACTATGAAGCAGATGACTGTATTGGTACGTTAGCGCGTCAATTCGGTAATCAAGGTGAAGAAGTGTTAATTTTATCAGGTGATCTTGATATGCTTCAGTTAGTTAATGAGCAAACATCAGTAGCGATTATGCGAAAGGGTCAGGGCAATTATGAAGTGTTTAACAACGATAACTTTTATGAAAAAAGAGGACTTGTACCGAGTCAAATTATCGACTTCAAAGGTTTAACAGGGGACTCAGCTGATAATTACCCAGGCGTTAAAGGGATCGGAGAAAAAACAGCTTTAAAACTATTACAACAATATGATACCGTTGATAACTTATTAGCCCATGTTGATGAGTTAACACCGGCCATGCAAGCAAGAGTAAATACAAACCTAGATATGTTATCTTTATCTCAAGAATTAGCTGAGATTAAATTGGATGCTCCGGTACATATCCCAATGGAAAAAGGGATCTGGAAGTTTGATGAGCAACGTGTAGAAGAGAAGTTTATAGAATTAGAATTTAAACCTCTTCATACATTTTTATAAGCTACAAGAAACAAGATTATGGACATTTGCATAAAAACCGGATACAATACCCCTATAGGTATAAAGGAGGCGAATCAGATGGAGTATACTCCGGAAATTAAAAATCGCTTAAAAAGAGTTGAAGGTCAAGTACGTGGCATACTCAAAATGATGGAAGAAGAAAAAGAATGTAAGCCTGTGATTAACCAATTATCTGCAGCAAAAACAGCCTTAGATCGAGCGATTGCCGTCATTGTTGCTGAAAACTTGCAAGAATGTGTGAAGGAGCAACAAGCTAATGGTGATGATACGACAGATGTTGTTCAAGAAGCGATCGAATTATTAGTAAGAAGTCGCTAATATGCTGCAGAAAGATGGTTCGAACACACATCTGTGGATCATGAAGATGTTCGTTTAACGAATGGTTTATAAAAAATGCAAACTAACCACTTGCATTTTTATTTTAACCAGTTAGTATACGTGTAGGGGTATATGTATATTATATATATATATGAGGAGGATAAGAGATGGAAAATGAAAAAGGAACGACAATTGTTGTTTTTAGTGGAGATTTAGATAAGGTGATGGCAGCTTTTATTATTGCGAATGGTGCTGCTGCTTATGGGCATAAAGTCACCATGTTCTTTACATTTTGGGGGTTGAATACGTTAAAGGATGAGACGGCTAAAGCAGGTAAAAAAGGGGTCTTAGAAAAAATGTTTGGTTGGATGATGCCAAAGGGTCCCAATAAACTAAGTCTTTCTAAGATGAACTTTTTAGGCTTAGGTCCTAAAATGATTCAACATGTTGTGAAAAAACATAATGCGATGTCTGTACCACAGTTAATTGAACTTGCTCATGAACAAGATATTAATATGGTTGCTTGCACGATGACAATGGATTTATTAGGAATTCAAGAAGAAGAAATGGTAGGAACAATCAATTATGGGGGAGTAGGCGCATATATCGGGGATGCTGAACAAGCCAACACAAATTTATTTATTTAACTGAATGAATTTCATTAAACTACAGCAACTTCATAAGGATATATTTTTTTTAACTGACTAGATACCCCTAGGTGTACCTGTATAAAGAGTAGTCATCTAAAATGAAGATAATGTGGAGGTTCATATATGGATATAAAAGTAGATTATATAGTTGATGCTAAAGGTTTGTCTTGTCCAATGCCAATCGTAAAGACTAAAAAAAAGATGAGTGGAATTGAACCTGGAAGTGTTGTAGAAGTGGTAGCAACTGATCGGGGCTCGAAAGCCGATATTGCTGCTTGGTCTAAAAGTAGTGGTGAACAGTATTTGGGCACTGTAGAACAGGAGGGACTCATGAGACATTTTATAAGAAAGTCAAAACCAACTGAAGTTAAGGAACCAATTACCTCTGAACGCATTGTTCATTTGGAGCAACTTCAGGAGAAACTAAACAATGAAGCCATTGTATTAATTGATGTCCGGGAGCCTGCTGAATTTGCAATGGAACATATTCCAAACTCCCTTTCAATCCCGTTAGGAGAAATTGAAGAGAGGGCAGCTGAGCTTGACCTAGATGATGATATTTATCTTATTTGTCGAACAGGAAATAGAAGTGATTTTGCTACTAAGATCTTAGCGAAGAAAGGTTTTAAAAAAGTAACGAATGTAGTACCAGGTATCACATCGTGGAATGGACCAACAAACACACTACATGGAGGGGATGAATAATGAGTTTATCTGAAATGACAGTTGAACAACTCGCCAAAAAGGTTTTAGGTAATGAAAGGTTATTTATTTTAGATGTTCGGAATGAAGATGTTTTTAATGATTGGAAAATTGAAGGTAAAAGTATAGAAATTGTTAATAAACCTTATTTTGATCTCATTGAGGGAGTTGAGGGTATTGTCGATGAACTTCCTCAATCAGAAGCAATTGTTGTCGTCTGTGCAAAGGAGAATTCATCGAAGTTTGTTGGCGATATGTTAGTTGAAGCCGGATTTGAAGATGTGTTTTTTCTTAAAGGTGGCATGAAAACATGGAGCGACCATCTAGAGCCTGTTAAAATAGGTGATTTATCAGATGGTGGATCGATTTATCAATTTGTTCGGATTGGTAAAGGTTGTTTATCCTATGCGATCGAATCTGGCAATGAAGCGGTTATTATTGATCCAGTGCGTACAATCGAACCGTTTATTAGATTTGCGGAAGAGAGAGGCTTAACAATTAAGCATGTTGTAGATACCCATTTACATGCAGACCATATTTCTGGTGGCCGTGCGATGAGGGAAGAAACAGGAGCAACATATTGGTTACCTCCTAAAGATGCTGAGGAAGTTGTCTTTGATTATCATGAACTTACTGAGGATCACCCGATCCATTTCAACGGATCCGATTCTTTGATTCGTGTTGTTTATTCTCCTGGTCATACGATTGGGAGCACATCAATTGTGGTGGACAATAAGTATCTATTGACAGGAGATATTTTATTCGTTCAATCGATTGGTAGGCCTGATCTTGCTGGAAAAGCAGGGGACTGGGCGGGATATTTATGGGATACGCTATATCGCCGTTATCGTGAAATGTCAGAAGACCTGATTGTGCTGCCTGCCCACTTTGGTGATTATTCCGAACTGAATGATGAAGGAAGTGTGCAAGAAAAACTAGGTGTACTGTTTAAAGAAAATACAGGGTTACAAATTAAGGAAGAACAATTCAATGCAAAAGTGTCGGAAAATTTACCGCCACAGCCAAATGAATTTAAAGCGATTCGGGAAACAAATATGGGGAAACAAAAGCCAACTCAAGAAGAACAACAAGAAATGGAAATTGGACCAAATCGCTGTGCGATTAACTAAAATTATAAAGGGGTTTTATTAATGAGTAAACAAGTCGACAAAGTAATTGATGCAAAAGGATTAGCTTGCCCAATGCCAATTGTTCGAGCAAAAAATGCAATTGATACATTGGAATCAGGTCAAATACTAGAGGTTCATGCTACAGATAAGGGATCAGTTAGTGATATCGCAGCTTGGGTTAAATCTGGTGGGCATGAACTCATGGAACAAACAGAAGTTGACCACGTGTTTAAATTCGTCATTAAAAAGAAATAAAAACTCATGAGAATGTACTTTCCAGGTATCTGAGTAGATACCTGGATTCAATGGAGGGTAGGTGATCGAATGGCCTTGGACTTGATCATTGTATTGTTTTTAATTGGATTTATCGGTTCTTTTATATCAGGTATGGTCGGGATTGGTGGTTCAGTTATTAAATATCCACTTTTGTTATATGTCCCCCCTTTATTAGGTGTCGGTTTGTTTACAGCCGCAGAAGTTGCCGGACTATCGGCGATCCAAGTCTTCTTCGCTACGATTGGTGGGGTATGGGCATTTCGAAAAGGTGGTTATTTAAATAAATCGTTAATCTTAACGATGGGTATTTCTGTACTTGTTGGTAGTTTTATTGGTGGATTCGGTTCCCGTTTTGTTGCCGATGATATGATCAATCTTATTTATGGGGTAATGGCTGTATTGGCAACCATCATGATGTTCTTACCGCAAAAGCGAGTCGAGGAAACAGTCAGTGGTAAAATTGACTTTAACCGTCCAATCGCAATAACTAGTGCCTTTATTATTGGTGTGAGTGCTGGTATTGTTGGAGCAGGAGGCGCGTTTTTACTCGTTCCCATCATGCTCGTTATTTTAAAAATACCTACACGGGTTACGATTGCTTCTTCATTGGCAATTACTTTCTTGTCCTCTATTGGTTCAACAATAGGTAAAGTTGTAACAGGACAGATTTTATATGCTCCAGCCATCGTATTGATCGTGGCGAGTTTAATTGCGGCTCCATTAGGTGCTAATGCAGGAAAGAAAATGAACACAAAAGTATTACAATGGATTTTATCCATCCTGATTTTAGTAACGGCCATTAAAATATGGTTCGATATAATTGGATAATTGATTATTAAATAAAACATGCGAAAACAACAGGGAAGCGAATCCTTGTTGTTTTTTATTTTGCTGTTTTAAATAGAATAGATCGAAATCGAAGCTTTCTGTATCAATATCCTTAAAAGGCTAAAAATAATGACAAAGGGCTAAGATCATGTATATCATAAAAATAAGAGTATGCTGGCACCTTGTTTTGTACTTCATTTATCAGATAAGATCGAATGGCATCAACAATATAACTACCAGGAAAGAGTGATGATAATGGTTTTTACACAAGCAGAACTTCATACATGGCAAGAAAAACACCCGTTACTTAAGAATATCCTCAATTTAGAGCCCGTTTTTTGGCAAAACCCGAATATAAGACGAACGAAAAATTTACATTCGCAATCCTTAACGAAAGGGGATATGTATGAGGCGAATGCGTTATGGGAGCGATTTTCCCCTTTCTTATCACATGCATTTCCAGAAACACGAGAGGCTGGTGGAATCATTGAATCTCCTTTGAAAAAAATACCACATATGAAGGCAGCTCTCCACGATACCTATGCGACTTCAATAACTGGGGATCTCTATTTAAAATGTGATCACGATTTAGCAGTCGCAGGGTCAATTAAGGCGAGAGGTGGGTTTTATGAGGTCTTGCATTATGCGGAATCCTTAGCACAAGAAGCTGGATTGATTACAAAAACCGATGATTATGCAATGTTTGCAGATCCATCATTCAGAGCGTTATTTAAAAATCATTCGATAGGTGTAGGGTCGACAGGTAATTTGGGATTGAGCATTGGAATAATGAGCGCTAAATTAGGGTTCAGTGTGTCTGTTTATGTATCAGCAGATGCTAAAGAATGGAAGAAAACCTTGCTTCGGGAAAAAGGAGTCCGTGTTCATGAATTTGCGGGTGATTTTAGTGTAGCAATTCGTACGGGCCGTAAAAAGACGTTAGCAGATCCAAATGGTTATTTTATCGATGATGAGGACTCTGATCTTCTGTTCCTTGGATATAGTACAGCAGCATTACGATTAAAAGAACAACTTGAAGAGAAAGGCGTTAAAGTAGATAAAGATCATCCATTAATGATGTATCTACCTTGTGGTGTCGGTGGTTCACCTGGTGGAATTATGTTCGGAATGAAACAAATATTTGGTGATGATGTACACTGTTTCTTTGTTGAACCGACTCATTCACCAGCTGTTTTACTCGGTTTATTAACAGGGAGAATGGAAAAGATAAGTGTTCAAGATTTCGGCCTTGATAATCGAACAGAGGCAGATGGGCTAGCAGTTGGTAGGCCATCGAGTTTTGCTACGGAAATTAGTGATCAGCTTGTCAGTGGTATCTATACGATTGCAGACGATGATCTGTTCCAATTACTCGCTATGCTCGTTGATCATGAAGAGATATATGTCGAACCTTCGGCAACTGCTGGATTACTCGGACCTGGAAAAGTAACCAATTCAAATTATATGAAAGAAAAGCATATCGACCCTAAAAAGGTCACCCATATTGTCTGGTCGACAGGTGGCGCCCTTGTCCCAGAAGGGGATATGGAGAAGTTTTATAATCGTGGTAAATAAGAGCGATAAAAGGGAGCCGTTACTTCAAATAAAAGGGAGTCATACAAAGCCTTCGTTAGGAAATAGTAAACGCAGGAGGTGATTGAGTCATGACTGTAGGTACACAAATGCAACAGACCATCGCGAACTGTGAAAGTGCCTTAGCTAGCTTAAAAACTTTTTCCCTTGAAACAGATGATCAAAATGCGAAACAAATGTTTCAAAGTATGGTTCATCAACAGCAAGTAGTTGTTGACAATTTAAATGCCCGTTTACAATATATTCAAGAAGAAGAGCCACAATATAAAAGTTAGTGAAATGCACGCAATAGATTAAATTAAATGATCATGACGTGAATATGAATCGAAAACCTGGCATTGGGAAAGGAAATCCTAATGCCGGGTTTTTATTAAAGAATTCATGGATTAGTATACATATTTTATCTAACTGATCTTCAATTTCTAATAAGCTATGTCATTGAACATGCATGGGGTATGAAGGGGGAAAGTCCAGATCAAGATGTTTTTGTACTATTTTTCGGTGGGAATGGAGGCTATCCTTGAAAGGATCTTCATAATTCTAGGAGAGAGGTATTTCATTGTTAAAGTATAAATTGTTCTCCGGGTTTACATAATATATATTATAGGAAGCTGTTTCACTTTAAGTAAACAACGTCTCATAACTAAGTATTCTTGACTTATTGAGATAAAACCAAAAATACTTAGTTATGAAGTTTACTTCATAATTCTTCACGTTTAACTGTGGCCAATGGTTTCTTCGCTGGACCTTCGATGACATCTCCCGTGTATGAAAATCTTGATCCATGACATGGACAATCCCATGTACGGTCACCGGAGTTCCATGTGACTTCACAACCTAGATGTGTGCATGTTGTATCAACCATATGCAATTGATCGCTTTCATCTTTATATACACCTGTACGTTGTCCATTAATTCGTGTAATCGTAGCATCATCCGACTGTAATGTTTTTAGTTGGTCATTTGTATATTCTAGTTTACCTTTAATTAAATGCTTGGCTACGTCCGCATTGATACGAGCAAACTCCTTAATTGCCGGGTCTGCTTGAAATCTTGAAGGTGAAAATAAATCATGGTATGGCTGATCATGTTCTAAAATCGTATCACTCATAATTTTAGCAGCTATTGTACCGTTCGTCATTCCCCACTTTCGGTATCCTGTTGCGACAAGTACCGATTCTTGTTTTTTAGTGATGGCGCCAATATAGGGCAATTTATCAAGCGTAATTAAATCTTGGGCTGACCATCGGTTGATGAAGCGATTTATACCAAAATGTTCTTCTGCATAGTGTTGCAATGCTTCATAATGTTTGATTGTCGAGATTCCTTGTCCTGTTTTATGACTCTCCCCCCCTACTAACCATAATTCCTCATTATCCTTTGTTAATGCCGAACGAATGGATCGAGTAGGTGATTCTGCGTTAATATACATCCCGCCAGGAAATGGGTCTTGTGATTGGATGGCAACGACATAAGAACGTTCCGCATACATCCGCGTAGGATAAAATCCTTGTCCATCATAAAATGGATAATGAGAAGCTGAGATGACATGACGACAGGCAATACGATGACCATTACGGGTTACAATTGTTGGATGCTTATTGTATTCAAGATCGACCGCAGTCGTCTGTTCAAATAGTTGAACTCCCATCTCTTTGCATGCTTCAACCAATCCTTGTAAATATTTAAGGGGGTGAAATTGAGCTTGATTTTCCATCATTAATGCTGATTTTACCGGGATTTGAAGTGGGATATTATTGGTTAGTCTACTCGCAATCTTGAGTTGATCATAGGCTTTTTTTTCAGTTTCTAATGAAGATAAAAAGGAGTCTGCATTCGTAAATAAATAGGCATCTTCAGTAGTTAAATCGCAATCGATTTGCTGTTCTTTAATGGTTTCTCTGATGATTTGTATGGCTTCGGCAGAGGCTTGATAGTATAAAGAAGCCTTCTCTACGCCGAAATTTTGAATAAGTTCATCATAAATAAGACCGTGTTGGGCTGTCACTTTTGCTGTCGTATGTCCTGTTGTACCATTTAAAATGGGTCCAGCATCAATTAGGACGACTTTTACATTTTGTTTTGCCAAGAGATAGGCTGCGGTAATTCCAGTAATCCCTCCTCCAACAATACCTACATCTGTTTTTAGTGATTGATCCAAGGGTGGAAATGAAGGTAATTGAACCGTATCTCGCCAATAGGATTCGGGAAATTGGGGCATGTGATGATTTGACATTCAGATTCACTCCTAACAATTGTTTGTCTTATGATCACCTAATTTATATAAAATATGTATAAACAAAATAACTTTACCTCCTTTATCGAAAGGAAGTAAAGTTATTT